>CXWL01002134.1_pt1 | contig 111220 bp, 97 predicted proteins | sample 590931 | NCBI WGS metagenome assembly CXWL01 (sample SAMEA3498368, study PRJEB10139) | groundwater metagenome | biome: water well; material: biofilm material | place: Germany | collected 2015-04-27 | reverse complement strand
ACGTTGGTCCGCCCCTACCGCGTGGACGAACGAATGAACCGTAGGGGCGGACCAACGTGTCCGCCCTCTTCCTTTATCGAACGGTCCGTAGGGGCGGGTCTGTGACCCGCCCTTCTCGCCCCGCCTCAGCCCTCGGCGACCAGCCGGCCGACGCGGTCGAGAAAGGTCTTCGACTGGTTGGGGCCGAGGGCGGCGGAGACGAGCTTCTCCTCAGCGCGAACGAGGTCGAGAATGGCGTCGGTTTCCCGGCCGTTGTCGAATTCGGCGCGGACCATGCGGTGGACGGCGTCGAGCTCCTGGCCGCGGGGGTGGCCGCTCAGGAGCTCATGGGCCAGCCGATGGATCGAGTCGGCCACGCTGCGCAGCCGCTCGGGACCGAGCCGCGAGAGGTGCTCCGGGTCGATCGAGCCGAGGTGGTCCTTCAAGGCCACGAGGCCCGAGGTGATCAGGCCGTAGAGCAGTTTGCACGCTTCGAAGGGGCTGGTACCGAGTCCGGCGGCAACCTCTTCGATCGTTCGTCGCTCGTCGATCTTGCAGACCAGTCGCCACTCGGACGGCGTGAAGGACACCGACGTCACGGTGGCCTCCTGGGTGAAGACCGGCACCAGTCGGGTCGACGGGATGCGCTTGGCGAGCACCTGCCACTCGTCGATCCGCCGGGCGGCTTCCATCAAGAGGTTGGTGTTGGACTTCTGGATGGTGGTTTGCGTCGCCTCACGCCCGGGCGTGAAGACGAAATCTCCATCGTTCCAGATCGCCAGCTCGTAGACCGCCTCTTCGCCGGTCAGGTCCTGAACCTGAGCGTGAGCGATCTGTCCGGAGCGGAGAAAAATCTCGCCGGCGGTGTTGCCTCGCCGCAGGGTGAAGACGCCTGTTTTCCCCGACACAGACACCAGTTGGATGATGTCGGGTAAGGGCAGTTCTTTGAGAGACCCCTGGAATGCCATGGGCTAGCTCAGTTCTCCCGAAGCCATCTAGAGCAGAAACCTCAGAGTGGACTGGATGGTAGCACAGGGTCCAGAAGGTGGCGGGAAGCGCTTCGGATCGTCGAATTTCAGGTCCCCGCGCGCCCCACGCGCTGCTCGAAACGGAGCCGCTGGGCGGCCGTGATGGCCACGGCGAGGGCGTCCGTGGCGTCCGGCGGCAGCTTGCCCGTGGGGATGCCGAGAAGCAAACCCACCATCCGGCCAACTTGGTTCTTGTCCGCCCGGCCGCTGCCGGTCACGGTCGACTTGATCTCAGCCGGGCTGTACTCGACGATCGTGAGATCCCGCGCCGCCAGCCGGGCCAGCAGGGCACCCCGGGCCTGGGCCAGCATCACGAGCGAGCGCGCGTTCACGCCGAAAAAGGGCGCCTCCACCGCAACCAGCGCGGGGCACGCCCGGTCCAGCAGCTCGTCGAGGCGAGCGCACAGGGCGGCCAGCCGAGCGGGCACGGCCTGGGTCTTGGGACAGGAGAAGCGGCCGTGCTCCACGACCCCGAGGCGCGAGCCGGCCCTTTCGATGAGTCCGAAACCGGTGTGGAGGCTGCCGGGGTCGAGCCCCAGGATCAGCATGGCGATGGGCCGTTCTGTGACACGGGGCGGATCATATCGCCGCCACCGTTGCCCCACCTCCGGGCTACTGTCCTAAGCCTCGAAGAATCAGAACATTGCCCCCTCGGTTCATTGACGGAAGCGGGGCGGGAGTGCTAGAAACTCCCTTTCAAGGACCTACGGGAGCGGGAATGCCGGTCATCCTCGTCGTCGAGCCGGAACAATCTCTTGTCGATCGAATCACCGGGGCGCTCGGGGCCACCGGTTGGCAGGTGCGTGGAGTGGGTTCGGTCGCCGAGGCCCTCGAGTTCACGGCTAGCGAAGCCCCCCTGCTCTTCGTGGTGTCGACCTCGGTTGCGGGTTCCCTCGACCTGCTCGATCCTTTCGCCCGCCGCCGCGGTGGGCCGGGCACCGTCGCTCTCGTGCCCGCGGGCTCGAACCCGGGGGTCGGGCTCCATGCCGACGAGGTCCTGAATCACCCCTTCCCGGACGACGCCCTGCGGGCCGCCGTGGATCGCACTCTGCGCGGGGCCACCCGGCGTGTGATCACGGAGTCTCCCACCGACTCCCCCAAATTCACTTCCCAGGACATTTTCGGCGACCTTGTGGCGGACCTCGACGATGCGGTCAAGTCGGTGGCACCGGCCTCCGGCCCGCCTCCGCCGCGACCGAGCCGCCCGACCTCGGACTCGGCGATCGACCGCAAGCTCGAAGAGACGCTGTCGGGCATTCTCGGCATCGCCAGCCCGTCGAAGCCGCCGGCACCCGCTCCTACCCCCGCAGCGCCTCCGCCGCCCGCGACTCCGCCCGCGGTGCCCGAGCCACCGCGCCGGGCCGCTGGGGGAGATGTCGAAGCGCTGCTGTCGCGCACCCTGTCCGGGCTCGATCTGCCCGCCGGCCGCAAGCCAACTACGGTGGCTCCCGCCGGACCGCCGGCCCCCGCTGCGCGGCCCCCGGTCACCGCGCCGCAACCTCCAGCCGTGCCACCTCCTCGGCGAACCGCAGAGCTCGACTTCTCGCTTCTCGAGGAGCTGACCAAGACCGGAAGCCGGCGCTCAACGCCTCCGCCCGCGGCTGCCCCGCTCGCGCCGCCGCCGCCCGTGGCTCCCCCGGTCGCCGCCCCGCCCAGCCCGCCAGAGAAATTCGCGCCGCCTGAGCCAGTGACCGGCTTCGAGGCCTGGGACTCGACCCCGCCGGGCTTGAAGCCTTCCGGCGAGCCGCTACCGGCTCCTCCCCCGATCGAAGCTGCGCCGGCGGCCCCTCCGGTCGAAGAGCCCCCCGCTCCCGAGCCGCCGGCACCGCCGGTACGGGTCCAGGTGGCCGCCGGCCAGCGCTTCGGCCAATACATGCTCCTCGAGAAGATCGGCGTGGGCGGCATGGCCGAGGTATGGAAGGCGCGGTCCCAGGGGGTCGAGGGATTCCAAAAGACGGTCGCAATCAAGCGCATCTTGCCGCACCTGACCGACTCGGCCGACTTCGTCACCATGTTCGTCGATGAGGCCAAGCTGGCCGCCCAGCTAAACCACGACAACATCATCCAGATCTTCGATCTCGGCAAGATCGGCGACGACTACTACATGGCGATGGAGTACGTGGAGGGCGAGAACCTCCGCGCCATCCTCAATAAGGCGCGGGACCGCGGCGAGCCGATCCCGGCCGCGATCGCGCTCCAGATCGCCGTGCGCCTGGCCGGCGCCCTCGGTTATGCCCACCGCAAGCGCGACTTCGAAGGCCAGGAGCTCGGCCTCGTGCATCGCGACGTGTCGCCCCAGAACGTGCTGGTGAGCTACGAGGGCAACGTCAAGCTGTGCGACTTCGGCATCGTCAAGGCGGTGGCCCGCACCGGCCACACCCAGATGGGAGCGCTCAAGGGCAAGCTCCAGTACATGTCTCCGGAGCAGGCCTGGGGCCGGCCCGTGGACCAGCGCTCGGACCTTTTCGCGGTCGGCGTGCTGCTGTTCGAGATGCTGACCGGTCGCCGCCTGTTCACCGGCGACAGCGAGATGCAGCTGCTCGAAGCGGTGCGCGACTGCCGCGTGCAGGCCCCCTCGGAGGCCAATCCGGAGATTCCCGTGGCGGTCGACGTGGTGGTCGCCAAGGCTCTGTCGCGTGAGCCGATGGACCGATACCAGACCGCCGACGAGCTGATCGTTGCCCTTCAAGGCCTGCTGGCGCGCTTGCGCCCGGAGCCCGTTCTGCGCGACGTGGTGGCCTACATGCGCGCGCTCTTCCGCGGCGGCGCCGACCCGGTGCTGCCCCAGTTCCTGCCCGAGCCCGAACCGGCCTTCGGCTTCGTGCCGCCGCTGGTCGCCGCGGCGTCGTTCCATCCGCCGTCCGCGGAGCTGTTGCCCAAGTTGGCGCTGCCGGTCAGCGAGGCGCCCGCCGCACCGCTCGTGCCCCAGATCCCCCAGGAACCGGTTCTCCCGCCGCCGGAGCCCGAGCTGGTCGCCGAGGTCGAGCTCGAGGCCGAGCCCGAACCGGAGCTCGCCGGCCGGACCTTGGAGTCCTATCTGCCCGAGCCGGCTCCACTCCTGCCGCCGGTCACGGAACCGGAGCGCCCACCCCTCGAGCCCAACGCCACGATCGCCCTCCCGGTGCCTCGTCGCCTGTCCGAGACCCTGCCGGTGCCGGTGCGGCCCGCACCCCCCGAGGTGGTGGAGGTGGCTCCGGTGCCGCCGCTCGCGGGCGTCGCGCTCGAGGAAAGCTCCAAGGGCCGCGGCTGGCTGTTCGCCGCCATCGTCGCCGCGCTCGTCCTGGGTGGTGCCGTGGCCTGGTACCTGACCCGGACACCGCGTCCGCCGGGTTTGCCGGAGAACGCTCCGTCGTCGCTCGAGGCGCCGGCGGACGGAGAGATCGCGCCTGACGGCGCGCCCGCGGACGGCTCCGGCACAGCGCCTTCCGAGCCTCCCGGCGAGGTCGCGCCGGCCGACGCTCCGACCGCGGACTTCGACCTCGACCGCGCGGTGGAAGAGAAGGCCGCGAACAAGGAAGAAGAGCTGCGTCGGCAGTTCGAGGCCGAAAGCAAACGGATTCAGAAGGAGATCGAGGCTGCCAGTCGGGGCGCACCCTCTGCGGCGGCGCCACCACCCGGTGCGGCAAAGGCCGCTCCGGAGCCCAAGCCGGCCGTCGAAACCCCGGTCGAGAGCCCACCGCCCCTGGTCGAGCCGGAGCCCGAGCCAACTCCGGCCCCGGTCGAGTCGGCCGCCCAGCCTCCCCCGGAAGCCGCTCCCAGCCCTCCGCCCCCGGCTCCGGTGGCCCCCTCGGTGAAGCTCGGAGACCTCATCACGATGGGGCCCGGCGTCACTCCTCCGCAGCTTGTCTCCTTCACCAAACCGCAGTATCCTCCCCTCGCTCGCAAACTCCGGGTGACCGGCGAAGTCGTCGTTTCGTTGCTGGTGGACGAGACCGGCACGGTGAAAGAAGTTCGATTGCAGAAGGGCGTCAACCAGAACGTGGGGCTCAACGAAGCCGCCCTGGAAGCCGCTCGGACCGCGCGCTACCGGCCAGCCGCAAAAGAGGGCGTGCGAGTCAAGATGTGGACGACCCTCAAGATTCCTTTTCAGCTCTGAGCCCGTCGGCTCGGACGCGTCGTGGAGAGCTAGTCGATGAGCCTCAATGATCAACAGCGGTCTTTCTACGAGAACATCCTTTCGACCACGCGCCGGGAGATCGAGGACCTCGATCAGCTCATCGAGGAGGAGCTGGCCAAGGTCAAGGATCGGCTGGCCGAGCTCCAGAACGCCAAGAAGGCGTCGCGCCAGATGTACGACGCCGCCTGTCTGCGTCTCGGTATCGCCAACGACCTCGACGCCGAAGAAGGGGACGACTCCGGCTCCTGACGCCCGTTGTGGCGTGAGCCGAGCGCGCCCAACGGCGCCCCACTAAGATGCCCTGGTTCAAGCGACGGCCGAAGGCCAAGCCCAGCGGGGACGCTCCGCGTAGTCAGGTCCCCAAGGGCCTGTGGGTCAAGTGCGAGGAATGCAAAGAGGTCATCTACTCGAAGGATCTCGAGAAGAACCTCAAAGTCTGCCCGCGCTGCGGCTACCACTTCCGCATCGACTCGATCGAGCGCATCGCTCTGCTGCTCGACGACGACTCACCCCGCCGGCTGTTCGAGAACGTGCTGCCGATGGACGTGCTCAATTTCCGTGACACCAAGCGCTACCGCGACCGGCTGCGCACCTATCAGGCCTCGGTCGCCGAGAACGACGCGATCGTGGTCGTCGAAGGCTCGATCGAGGGCCTGCCGGTGGTGCTCGCGTCCATGGAGTACCGCTTCATGGGCGGTTCCATGGGTTCGGTGGTGGGGGAGCTGATCACCCGGGCCGCGGAGCGGGCGCTCGCCACCGGCGTTCCCTTGATCGTGGTCACGGCCTCGGGCGGAGCGCGCATGCAAGAAGGCGTGCTCTCTCTTATGCAGATGGCTAAGATCTCGGCGGCTCTGAATCGCCTGCGCGAGGCGCGGCTGCCCTACCTCGCGATCCTCACCGACCCGACCACCGGCGGCGTGACGGCCTCCTTCGCCATGCTCGGGGACTTGAACATCGCCGAGCCCGGCGCTCTGATCGGGTTTGCCGGCCCGCGGGTGATCGAGCAGACCATTCGCCAGAGCCTGCCCGACGGATTCCAGCGCAGCGAGTTCCTGCTCGACCACGGATTCCTCGACCTGGTCATTCCCCGGTCCGAGATGAAAGAAACCGTCGCCCGCTGCCTGCGCCATTTCGTCTAGACCCGTGGCGCTGCCGATCGATGTCGCCACCGCCCTCGACCGGCTCGTGCCGTTCGGGATGCGGCTGGGTCTCGAGCGGATGCACGCCCTGCTCGACGAGCTGGGCCACCCCGAGGCCAAGCTGGCGATCGTGCTGGTGGCCGGCACCAACGGCAAGGGCACGGTCTCCGCGTTGCTCGACAGCTTCGCCCGCGCCGCCCGCTACCGCACCGGCCTCTATACCTCGCCCCACCTCGAAACGGTGGAGGAGCGCGTTCGGGTCGATGGCGTGGCGATCGACGGTGCGGTCCTCGGGGGCCACCTCGGCCGGGTGCTGGCGGCGGCCGAACGAGTGCTGGACGAGCCGCCGACCTACTTCGAAGCGCTGACCCTCTGCGCGCTCCTCGAGTTCGCTGCCCGTAAGGTCGACCTGGCCATCCTCGAGGTCGGTCTGGGCGGGCGTCTCGACGCCACCAACGCGGTGTCTCCCGAGCTCTGCGTCGTCACCTCGATCGCCCTCGATCACACCGAGCACCTGGGGACCGATCTCGCCGCCATCGCGAGGGAAAAGGCCGGCATTTTCCGGCCTGGCGTTCCGGTGGTGGTGGGTGCCAGGGCGCCCGAGGCCCTGGCCGAGCTGCGGGTGGAGGCGGCGCGGCGGGGAGCCGCCCTGCTCGAGGCTCTGGAGGAGCTTCGGCTCGAAGCGGTGCAGCGCCATCGACCCTTCGGTCAGGGCGCCAAGCGCGGCCAGCGCGTGTGGCTGCGGCCGGCCTCGGGTGGGGGCCTGGAGGTCTACGAGCTACCGCTCCTGGGTCGCCACCAGGCCGACAATCTGGCCACCGCCGTGGTAGCGGCACGGCGCCTGCGCGAGCTCGGCTGGGAGCGACTAACCCCGCGTGCCCTCGAGCGCGGCGCCGCGGCGGTGCGCTGGCCCGGCCGGCTCGAGGAGATCACCCTCCCGCGCGGCGAGCGGCTACTGCTCGATGGCGCTCACAACGCCGAGGGAGCTGCCGCCCTGGCGGACCACCTCGCCACCGCCGGATTGCCCTTCCGCCTCCTCTTCGGTGTGCTTGCCGACAAAGACGCCGCCGCCATGCTAGCGAGCCTCGGCGCCCGAGCCCAGTCGATCGTCTTGACGACCGTCGGCGTTCCTCGCGGGCGCCCTGCCGACGAGCTGGCGGCCCTGGTCCCCGAGGGCCGGACTCCAGCGATCGAGCCCGATCCGGAACGAGCCCTGGCCCGTGGGCTCGAGAAACTCGGCAGCGAGACCGTTTTGGTAGTCGCCGGGTCGCTCTACCTCGTCGGCCAGCTGCGACTTGCCTTGAGGAAATCCTGGGGCGTTCCGCCGCCCGCGACGGATCTCCGGGCTTGAAGCGGGCGAGCTGTTGGGTCAGATTGAATCTCGGGGGCGGTCGGGGCCGCGCTTCGTTGCGACCGGCGGGGGAAAGCAGGGCCACGAAGTCTTCCACCGTCCAAGGGCGATTGGCGACACCGGGCGCCATGGCGAGCGTGATCCGGTTGTTCTTCTCGGTCCGGAGGGAAGTGTGGGACCACCTGGCGTGCAAGGAACTACCTTGACTAAACCGGCCGGAAAGCGCAGCATGTGCTATCACGAAAGGGGCTTGACACTGCCCTCGGAGTCCCTTGGGAGGAGAGATTGATGGACGCTTCGGGAGGCGGTTACGAGGAGATCATTCGTCGGCTGGACGAGCTGAAGGCTGGACAGGCTGGACTGGAACGCCGCCTGGATGCGCTCCAAGCTGGGCTTGAAGGCCGACTGGATAAGCTCCAGGCTGGACTGGAGAGGCTTGAAGATGGGCTCATAGACCTACGCGCAAGCACAACAGATAACCACCAGCTGCTCGTCGCAACCACTGAGGCCCTGAATATCGCAAGCCTAAGAAGTCGAGTAGACGTCACCGAGCTTCAAAGGAAATTGGGATAGTTGCATTCAGGCCTCGCTGGCGGCCTCTCGCCCAGCGTACCGCGGCAGCGGTCTTTGCTACCTCGCTTCGCCTCTCCGGGCTTAGCGCCTCGGATCTAGCCTTCCCGCTCTTCAAGCCGCCCTGTCGCCCCAGAGCGACGGCAGCGGCTCCAATAGGGTCCAGGAGCTCGGCTGGCGGAATCGGCCCGCTGGCTATTTGGGAACCCACCTAGCCGCTCCCGCCCGGTTTCAGGGCGGAATTTCAAACTGAACAACCACCTCGGCCGAGGTGACCTTGCGCTCTAGCGTCGCCTCCCTTATTATTCCGGGTTCCCGGCCGAGGACCACCGAGCGGCGGTCCCCCGCGGAATCACCCAGGCGGAATCACCAGGAAGGACGATCACGTGAAGGCCGATCTGCATCCCAAGCTCCATCTCGTGACCGCGGTATGTGCCTGCGGCAACACCTTCGAAACCCATTCGACCAAGACCGAGCTCCGGCTCGAGATCTGCAGCGCCTGCCACCCGTTCTTCACCGGCAAGCAGAAGCTGATCGACTCCGCCGGCCGCGTCGAGCGCTTCCAGAAGCGCTACCGCCAGAGCGCCTGAGCCGGTCCCTGATTCCCGGGGGGCGGCGTTTGCCGCCCCGCCGCGATCCCCCGAGGCGAAGATGCTGGAGCGATTGGCCGAGCTCGAACGGACTCACGACGAGCTGACTGCTCGTCTCGGAGATCCGGTCTTCGTTGCAGACCGCAAGGCCTTTACCGAGGCCTCCCGCACCCTTTCCGACATCGCCCGTCCGATCGAGCTCTACCGTGAGCTCAAAGCCGCCCTGCGCCAACGCGCAGAGAATGACGAGCTGCTGGCGAACCTGCCGCGCGCCGACGACCTCTACGAGCTGGCCCACGAGGAGCGCGCCGAGCTGGCCACGAAGATCGAGCGGATCGAGGGCGAGCTGCGCGAGGAGCTGACCCCGCGGGACCCGAACGACGACCGCAATGTCGTCCTCGAGATCCGCGCCGGCACCGGTGGCGATGAGGCGTCGCTGTTCGCGGGCGACCTGTTCCGCATGTACAGCCGTTACGCCGAGCGGCGTCACTGGCGGGTCGAGGTGATCGATCTGTCCGAGTCCGGGGTGCGCGGCGTCAAGGAAGTGTCGGCCATCATCGAAGGCCGCGGCGCCTACAGCCGCTTGAAGTTCGAGGCTGGCGTCCACCGCGTGCAGAGGGTGCCGGAAACCGAGGCCTCCGGGCGCATCCACACCTCCGCGGTCACCGTGGCCGTGCTGCCCGAGGCCGAGGACGTGGAAGTCGAGGTCGACGAGAAGGACTTGCGGATCGACCGCTACTGCTCCTCCGGCCCGGGCGGCCAGGGCGTCAACACCACCTACTCGGCGGTGCGCCTCACCCACCTGCCCACCGGTCTCGTCGTGGCCTGCCAGGATGAGCGCAGCCAGATCAAGAACAAGGCCAAGGCTCTGCGGGTGCTCAAAGCGCGGCTCTACGAGCTGGAGCGGGAAAAGGCCGACGAGGCGGTGTCCGAGGAGCGCCGCAAGATGGTCGGCAGCGGCGACCGCTCGGAGAAGATCCGCACCTACAACTTCCCCCAGAACCGCGTCACCGACCACCGCATCGGCCTCACCGTCCATCAGCTGCCGACCGTCCTCGACGGCGACCTCGACCCCCTGATCGAGCCCCTCGGGGCGCACTTCCAGGCCCTCAAGATGGGCGAGGAAGCCCGCGTCCAGACGGGCTGAGCCCCGCCGCCATGCCGACGGTCCGCGAGCTCGTCGCCGACGCTCGCGCCCGGCTCGCCGCGCGCGGCTTGCCCGGTCGCGAGGCTGGGCTGCTCCTGGCGCGGGCGCTCGGCTGGGACGAGGGGTCGATCCTCGCGCGCGACGACTTTCCGGTATCGACCGGGCCCGCGGCGCGGTTCGCCGGATGGCTCGAGCGGCGCCTGACCGGAGAGCCGGTGGCCTATCTGATCGGCGAGCGAGAGTTTTACGGTCGCCCCTTCGCCGTCGATTCGCGGGTGCTGATCCCACGGCCGGAGACCGAGCACCTGATCGAAGCCGTCCTCGAGCTCCCGTTGCCCGACGACGCCCGCGTGCTGGACGTGGGAGTGGGCTCGGGGGCGATCGCCGCGACGCTGGCCCTCGAGCGGCCGGGCTGGCGGGTGTTCGCCTCGGATCTGTCGCTCGCGGCCCTGGCCGTGGCCCGTGCCAACGGCCGCGCCCTCGGGGGGAGGGTGGGGCTCGCCGCCGGTGACCTGACGGCCCCGTGGCGGCTGTCGGCCTTCGATCTGGTCGTCTCGAACCCGCCCTACGTGGCGCGCGAGGGGGGCGAGACCCCGGCCGACCTGCGCCACGAGCCCGCCCTGGCGCTCTTCGCCCCGGACCACCCGGCGGGCCCCGCCGTCGCCCTCTACGCCCGGCTCTTCGCCGAGCTGGGGGGGGCAGTGGGAGTCCGTCCGGACACTCCCGTGGTCTGCGAGATCGGTTGGAATCAGGAGGGAGCCGTGGCGGGGCTGGCCAAGGAGGCCGGATTCGAGGCCCGGTGCACTGTCCGGGACTACTCGGGCTGGCCGCGAACTATGGTATTTCTGCGCCGCTAGTCGGCCGTCCGGCGGCCAGGAGAGGGATTTCGATGGACAGTTTTCGCATCCAAGGCCCGGTTCGCCTGGCCGGCCGGGTTCGGGCCAGTGGCGCCAAGAACGCGGCCCTGCCGGCGCTCGCGGCAGCTCTTCTGGCCGACGAACCGATCGAGCTCGAGCGCATCCCCCAGGTGCGCGACATCCGCACCATGCTGCGCCTGCTCGATCATCTCGGGGTCGACCACGAGGAGCATGCGGACCACATCCGGCTCGACCCCAAGGGTGAGCGGGCGGAGGACGACGCGCCCTACGAGCTGGTCAAAACTATGCGCGCGAGCGTTCTGTCCCTGGGCCCGCTGGTCGCTCGCCGGGGCCACGCCCGGGTCTCGCTGCCCGGCGGCTGCGCCATCGGCGTTCGGCCCATCGATCAGCACCTGGCCGGGCTCGAGGCCCTGGGCGCCACGATCACGCTCGACGGCGGCTATGTCGAGGCCCGGGCGGATCGCCTGGTGGGCGCCCGCTTCCGCTTCGCCATGCCGACCGTGACCGGCACCGAGAACCTGCTGATGGCGGCCAGCCTGGCCCGTGGCACCACGGTGCTCGAGAACTGTGCCCGCGAGCCCGAGATCGGCGACCTGGCGCGCCTGCTCACGGCCATGGGTGCGCGGATCGACGGCGCCGGCACCGAGACCCTTACGATCGAGGGCGTCGAGCGGCTCGGCGGCGCTCGTCACGCCATCATCGGGGACCGCATCGAAGGCGGAACCTACCTCGTGGGCGCGGCCCTCACCGGCGGCGACGTGACGCTCGAAGGAGCCTCGCCGGCCGATCTGGCACCTCTCGTCGAGCAGCTCGAGCGGGTGGGTGCGCGGACCGAGGTCACGGCCGACGGCATTCGCGTGTGGTCCGAGGGCGGGCTGCGGGCCGCGGATGTCGAAACCGCGCCGCACCCGGGGTTTCCCACCGATCTCCAGGCCCAGTACATGACCCTGGTCACCCAGGCCGAGGGCGCCTCGACGATCACCGAGACGATCTTCGAGAACCGCTTCCAGCACGCCGCGGAGCTACTGCGGATGGGCGCCCGGATCGAGGTCAAGGGCAACCACTCGGTGGTCTACGGCCCTTCTGCGCTGACCGGCTCGCCGGTCATGGCCACCGACCTGCGGGCCTCGGCCTGCCTGGTGCTGGCGGGCCTGGCAGCCCGCGGCGAAACGTGGGTCGATCGCATTTATCACCTGGACCGCGGCTACGAAGGTATGGAACGGAAGCTGCAGTCTCTGGGCGCCACCGTCCTTAGAGTGAGTGGTCCCGTTCCGTCCTAGCCAACGCATGTCCCTGTCGCTGTCTGCCGCCCTGCTTCTGGCCCTGCCCGCTGCGCCCCCGGCGGACCTGCGGCTGCCCTTGGTCGAGATGCGGCTCGCGGGGCAGACCGAGGCGGCCCTCGCCGCCACCGAGCAGGCGCTGCGGAGCCGGCCGGAGGAGTCCGCGCGGTTGGGCTTGTCCTACCTGCGGGCGCGGCTCCTCGAGGATCTCGGCCGGCCGCTGGACGCCACCGAAGCGTTGGGCGCGGCGTTCGACGAGACCGTCCGACTGAGACCCTACGTGCGCCACCGCCTGGCCATGGGCGAAGAGAAGCGCGGCCATCCCGAGGTGGCGGCGGGCCTGGTGGCCTCGGTGATCCAACCCTCGACACCCGCTGATCTGCTCGAGAGGTCGGTGTCGCTCCTCGGCAGAACCCTCGCCGCCGGTGGCGACTGCCGCGTGCTCGGCAACCTGCGGGTTCAGGAGCTGGCCGCCCGGGCACGCCGGGCCATGACCCTCATGAAAGCCGAATGTGCCCTGCGCTCCGGGGATCTCGACCACGCCGCGGCGACCCTGCGCCGGCTGCTCCAGGAGGGCCGGGAGGACGAGTCGGCGCGGGTGGCGGCGGACCGGCTCGATACGCTCCTGCACAAGGTCCCGGCGGCGACTCGCAAGGTTTCGAGCGAGCTGGCGATGCCGGCCCTCGAGTCGCTGATCGGATTGACGCTCTTTCAGCACCGTGAGTACGACCGGGCCATTCCTCGCCTCGAGCGTGCCTTGGCGGCCTTCTCCGGCACCGGCCCCGCCACGGACAGCGAATTCGAGACCCGCTACGCGCTGGCCCGGAGCTACTTCTGGCGTGAACAGTTCGCCGTCGCGGCTCTGCGCTTCGCCGAGATCGTGCCGCGGGCGCGAAATGCCGAGGAGCGCTCTCTCGTCCTCTACCAACAGGCGCGCAGCCTCGAGCTGTCGAACGATCCCCTCGCTGCCATCGGGCTGTTCCGTCGCGCCCACCAGATCTCGCCGGCAGGCGAGTGGGGCGGGCCGGCGCTGTTCGCCGCCCTGCGCCTCGAATGGCGGGCCGGCCGGGAAGCCTCGGCGCTGCTCCTCTACAACCAGCTCACCGCCCAGCGGGGCAACTGGGAGTACGCCTCCCGCGCGGCCCTGTTTCTGGCCTGCGGCGAGATCGTCCAGGGCAAACTCGGCCGCGCCGGCCTGTGGCTGGCGGACGCTCTGCGGTTCGACCGCGACTCGGCGGTCGAGGTCGACTACTGGTTCGGCCGCCTGGCCGAGCTCGAAACCGCGGAGCCGGACCGCACCTCCCGGGCCGTCCGGTACTACCTGGCCGCGGCCCTGCGCGACCCCTACCACCCCTTGTCGCGAGCGGGTCTGGCGCGGGCTCGGAGCGGCGAGTTGCTGGCGGCCGGCCAGAGAGAGGGCCGGCGGCGCGCGGGCTTGGCCACGGCCCAGGACCGCCTCGCCGCCTGGCTGCTCCTGGGCGACGGTGATCCGGTGGGCCGGCTGGCCAAAAGGCAGCTCCAAGAGCTCTACGCCGCCCATTCGGAGATCGGCGTCCTGTACCGCGCCGCGCCCTCATCCCTGGCCACGTGGCCCCTGTGGCCCGGCCCGACCACCGATCCCGAGGCGATGCTCCTGGCTCTCGGCCTGTTCGACGAAGGCGCTCCCGCGGTCGGCCGGACGTTGGTCGGGGGGCGACCGGAGGTGGCCCTGGCGGTTGCGGGCCGGCTCGCCGACGCGAATCAGTTCTACCCGTCCCTGGCCCTCGCCGACGGGCTCGCCCGCCAGCTCGAGCGAGTGGTCCCCGGCCCGTTCCTGCCCCTCGAGGTTCGTCGGCGCCACTTTCCCCTCGGCTGGCCGAAGGTGCTCACCGCCCAGGGCCGGCGCTTCGGGGTCGACCCGCGGTTGATCGCCGCCATCGTGCGGGAGGAAAGCAAGTGGGACCCGCGGGCCTTGAGCCCGGCCTCGGCCCGGGGCCTGGGTCAGTTCGTGTGGCTGACCGCCAAGCGGCTGGCCGCCGCCCACGGTCTCGGTGCCATCCGCTCCGAGGATCTGTACCGCCCCGAGGTGTCCCTGACGCTCTCGGCCTCCTATCTCGCAGAGCTCCTCGACCGCGCGCGGGGTGCCGAGTTCCGGGCCGTGGCGGCCTACAACGCCGGGCCGGCCCAGGCCGATCTGTGGCAGGGCTACTGCAACTCGACCGAGCTCGCCGAGTACTTCACCAAGACCAGCTTCAAAGAGACCCGGGCCTACCTGCGTCGGGTTCTCGGCGGCTACGCCGTCTACCAGGAGCTGTACCCCACCGACGGGCTGCCCCTCTAGATGATGTCCCGGCCCCGACTCGTTCTCGCCTCGGGCTCGCCCCGGCGTCGCGACCTACTCGCGGCCCTCGGCCTGTCCTTCACCGTGCGCCCCGCGGACCTCGACGAGAGCCAGCTTCCGGGGGAGGATCCGGAGGCCTACGTGCTCCGCCTCGCCCGCGACAAGGCCCGTGCCGACGCCCGACCGGGAGAGCTCGTGCTAGCCGCGGACACCACCGTGGTGCTGGCTGGCGAGGTGCTCGGCAAGCCGGCCGACGCGGACGAGGCCGCCGCCATGCTGCGCCGCCTCGCGGGCCAGACGCATCGGGTGTTGTCCGGCATCGCGTTGTTCGACGCCTCGGCGGACCGCATGGCGGCGGCGGTGGACCGGACGGAGGTCGAGATCACGTCCATGTCGGACTCCGAGATCGCCTGGTACGTGGCCACCGGCGAGCCCATGGACAAGGCCGGCGCCTACGCCGCCCAGGGCCTGGGCAGTCTCTTCGTCGGCAGGGTCCGCGGCAATCACTACAACGTGGTCGGCCTGCCCGTGCCCGAGGTGTACCGGCTCTTCGCCCGTCTCGGCCACGACCTGCTCAGCTTCCGTTCCGGAGGATCGCCATGAATCTGCCCACGACCGCCCTGTCGCTCGGCGGCAGCGTGCCCTTTCCCGAGCTGGCCGCGCGCTACCTCGGGGAATACCTGGACAAGATCCGCCTCGCCGCGGCCGACCTCGACGAGAACGAGATGTGGTGGCGCCCCGCCTCTCACGCCAACAGCGCGGCGAATCTGGTGCTCCACCTGGCCGGCAATCTCGGCCTGTGGTTGCTGGCCGGGGTGGGTGGCGAGCCGGTCCAGCGCGATCGGGCCGCCGAGTTCACCGCCGACCACAGCATGCCGAAGGCCGACGCCCTGGCCCGGCTCGAGGTGGTGGTTCGTCGAGCGCAGGAGGTGCTTCGCCACTTGCCAGCGGCCGAGCTGACGCAACGAGTCGAGATCCAGACCTACCGGATCGATCGGCTCGGCGCCATCTTCCACGCGGTCGAGCACATGAGTTACCACACCGGCCAGATCGTCTGGATCGCCAAGGCTTTGCGGTCGGACAGGCCGTTCGAGTTCTATCCCCGTCACGCGGGGGAGTAGGGGCTCGGCCTCGATTTGTGGCTTTCACCAAGGCGAGCGGCTATCATCGTCGACATGTCGACCGATCGAGACCTGGGCGCCACCCTCGTCGCGCTCCGCAACGCTCAGCGACTCACCCAGCGGGAGCTGGCCCGCCTCGCCGACATTCATCACACGCAGATCTCGCGTTACGAGAGCGGCGTCGAGCTGCCTTCGAGCCGCACCCTGCATCGCTTGATGGAAGCCCTGGCGGTGACCCCGAAGGAGTTCTACAGCATCGAGGATCTGCTCCATCGGGCGGTGATGCGCCGACGGGGCGACGCCACGGGCAGCCTTACCGACCTGCCGCTCGAGGATGCCGGGCGGGAAGACGAAGCCCGCGCCCTCGCCGACGAGGCGGGCAAGCTGCTGTCGCGGGCCGTCGAGCTGCATTTTCGGCGACTCGACCGCGGCTGACGGCTTCAGGGGTTCGAGGCCGAGGCTGCTACGGCCGCGGGCAGCTGGATCACCAGGTCGCCCGGTTTGACCAGGCCCAGCTCTTCCCGGGCGAGCCGCTCGATCAACAACGAATCGGTCTTCAGGCGGGAGATGCGCGCTTCGAGCTGGGCCATCCGGGCCTCGGTGGCGGCGATCTCGGCGGCCAGCTCGCGATCCCGCGCCCGCGCGCGCTCGAGGTCGTGATAGCTGCGGGCGGCCGCGAGCGAGAGCACCGCCACGACGGCACCCACCCCCGCGAGGAGGAGGAACCGCATCCGGCGTGGCTCACGCGCCACGGTCGATGGCTCGGTCATGACCTCCGGTAGCGCGGGAAGGCCGAGGCGCCCGCGTAGGTCGCCGCTTCCTCCAGCTCCTCCTCGATTCGGATCAGGCGGTTGTACTTCGAAACCCGGTCGCTACGGGCCGGCGCGCCGGTCTTGATCTGGCCGGCGCGGGTGGCCACCGCGAGATCGGCGATGGTCGAATCGGACGTCTCGCCGGAGCGGTGGCTGATGATGTTCGCGTAACCGTGGGCGCGTGCAAGGTCCACCGCTTCGAGGGTCTCGGTCAGGGTGCCCACCTGGTTGAGTTTGACCAGCAGGGCGTTGGCCAGGCCGTCCTCGATCCCCTGGGCGAGAATGCCCGGGTTGGTCACGAAGAGGTCGTCGCCGATCAGCTGAACCCGGCGACCAAGCTCGTCGGTGAGGGTTTTCCACCCCGCTCGGTCATTCTCGGCCAGGCCGTCTTCGATCGAGATCAGCGGGTAGGCGTCGAGCCAGCCCCGGTAGAGCTCGATCAGGTCGTCGGCCGAGAGCTTTGCGCGGCCCTCGCCGGCCAGGGAATAGGTGATCCTGCGCTTCCGGTCGGTTTCAGCCAGCTCGCTGGCGGCGACGTCGAGCGCGAGGGCGATCTGGCGGCCCGGCTCGTAGCCGGCGAGCTCGATGCCCGCGACCAGGAGGTCGAGGGCGTCGCGGTTGGAGGCGAGGTTGGGGGCGAATCCGCCTTCGTCTCCGACGCCGGTCGACAGACCCTTCGACTTGAGCAGGCCCTTGAGCGCGTGGTAGGTCTCGACCCCGGCCCGCAGCGCTTCCCCGAAACTCGGGAAGCCCAGGGGCACGATCATGAATTCCTGGATGTCGAGGGTGTTGTCGGCGTGGGCACCGCCGTTCAGCACGTTCAGGAGCGGCACCGGGAGGAGCGTCGAGCCCGGGCCTCCGAGGTACTGGTAGAGCGGCAGGCCGGCGGCGTCCGCCGCGGCCTTGGCCACCGCCAGGGAGGCGCCGAGAATCGCATTGGCGCCGAGGCGGCTCTTGTCCGCCGTGCCGTCGAGGTCGATCAGCTGGCGATCGAGCAGCGCCTGGTCCCGGGCGTCCTTGCCGCGCAAAAACGCCGCGATCTCCTTGTGCACGTTTTCGACCGCCTGGGAGACGCCCTTGCCGCCATAGCGATCGTCGCCGTCGCGCAGCTCCAGGGCCTCGCGGCTGCCGGTCGAAGCGCCCGAGGGCACCGCCGCGCGGCCCCAGGCCCCGCCGTCCAGGTAACACTCGACCTCGAGCGTCGGGTTGCCCCGGGAATCCAGGATTTCGCGCGCGTGGAGCTGGTCGATGACGAACATGCGGTTCCTCGAACGAAGGCGATGCGAGCTCGCGGGTGAATGAAATCGACCGCCGGGCGGGCGGTCTACCGCGGAATGATACCGAAAAGCCGCGGGAAACCGGCTGTTAGACTGCCGCCGCGCCCATGCACGCCCACCGCTTCCTCGTTCCTGCCGCTCTTTTCGCCCTCTCGGCCTGCCAGCCCGAGGCGCCGTCTCCACCCCCGAATGTGATCCTGGTGCTGGTCGACACGCTGCGGGCCGAGAACCTCTCGCTCTACGGCTACGACCGGCCCACGAGCCCGCGGCTCGAAGAGCTGGCGCATTCCTCGGCGGTCTTTTTGGCCGCCCGCGCCCAGGCGCCCTGCACCTTCCCGTCCGCCAACTCGATCCTCACCGGCGAGTTTCCCCAGGCCTTTCTGGGCCAATCCGGGGGCGCCATGGGGATTCCCACCACGAGCCTCTCTTTGGCCGAGCGGCTGCGGAGCCAGGGGTATCGGACCGCCGCCGTTTCCGCCAGCCCGATCGTGCGCAAGAGCCCCTCGCGTTTCAATCCGGGCGGCGGCTTCGAGCGCGGCTTCGAACGCTTCCACGAGGATTGCCTGTGGCAAGGCGCGGCCTGCGTCAACGGCGCCGCCCTCGGCCTGCTCGACGAGCTACCCGAGCCGTTCTTCCTCTATCTCCACTATCTCGATCCCCACGGCCCCTATCGGCCCCCGGCCGGCCACCCCCGGCGGTTCGCGCCCACCGGCCCCGGGGGCGCGCCAGGGGTCGCCGAGGGGGACCCGAATCCGTTGTCGAAGGCGATCGAAGCCGGCGCCGTGCCCGAGCCGGCGGATCTCGGGCGCCTCGAAGCCCTCTACGACGACGAGATCGCCTACTTCGACGCCCGTTTCGGCGAGCTGGTCGACACCCTGCAAGCGCGCGGCGTACTCGACCGCACGGTGCTCGTCCTGGTCGCGGACCACGGCGAGCAGTTCTTCGAGCACGGCCACCTCAAGCACTGCCACACGCTGTTCGATGCCGAGATCCGCACGCCCCTCTTGATTCGTCCCCCGGGCGGCCTCGATTCCGGCCGGCAGCTCACGGGCGACGCCGCGAATCTGGACGTCGTGCCCACCATCCTCGACGCTCTGGGCTTGCCCGCCGAAGGCCTACCCGGGGTCAGCCTGCGGCCGCGCCTCGAGGGCGAGGATGTCGCCAGACCCGCCTTCGCCGCCTGGGGCTCGTTCCGTTCGGTGACCAGCGAAGGCTGGAAGCTGATCTACGACCTCGGCCCGGAGCGCTTCCAACTCTACGATCTGGCCACCGACCCGGCCGAGCGGAACGACCTCGCCCCGTCGATGCCCGAGAAGGTCTCGCCCCTGCGCCGCCAGCTGTTCGCCTGGCTGATCGCTCAGGAAGGCGCCGGTAGTCGCGAAATGAGCCTGCGCGAAGGCCGCGCGGCGGCGGATCGGTTGAAGAGCCTGGGTTATCTCTGAGCGGTTGCGGCAGGTCGAAGATTACCTCAGACCTGCCCGCCACACCGCCTCGTCCGTCACCACCACCGCCATCGGAACGTCGTGGGGCTCCACCGGTAGTTCGTCGTACAGCTGCACGGCGTAGGCGAGGCCAATCGCGGGGAAAGGGCGGCGGAGGAGGAAGCGGTCGAAGTAGCCGCTGCCGTACCCGAGGCGGTAGCCGCGGAGGTCGAAAGCCAGGCCGAGGACGAGAGCGGCCTCGAGGGTGCTGTCGATGGCGTCCTCCGCGATCTCGGGCGTCCCGCGCGGGGGTTGTTGGAGGCCGAAGGGGAGGGTGCGCAGCGGGCCGGGGTAGGGGTGGACATGGAGCCGGCCGGTCCGGGGATCGGCCCGGGGGACGAAGAGCTCGCGACCCGCGGCGAGCAGGCGCTCGGCCAGACGCCAGGTGTCGATCTCGAGTCCGAACGACAGACAGGTGAAGATCCGCCTCGCCCGCTCGATCTCCGGCAGTCCGAGGACGCGGTCGGCCACGCGGTCCGCGGCCGCGGCGGCGACCGCGGGATCGATCGCCAGAAGCTCCGTTCGAACCTGCTCGCGCAGCCGCGCCTTGGCGGCCGGAACGGAAAGGGCTCCCGGGGGCATTCGAGGATTGTCGCATCCCGAATGCCGCCCCGCGCTATCCTCGCCGCTCGACTTGCCAGCCACCGAGGTGCCCCATGCCGTCGCTCGCCACTGCCTTGACCGCCCACGCCGGGATCGCGGTTCCGGTGATCTGCGGGCCGATGTACCCGTGCAGCAATCCCGAGCTGGTGGCGGCGGTTTCCGAGGCCGGCGGCCTCGGGATCGTGCAGCCGATTTCCCTGGTCTACGTGCATGGTCACGAGTTTCGGGCCGGGATGGAGTTGATCCGGCGGCTGACCTCGAAACCGGTGGGCATGAACGTCATCGTCGAGAAATCGTCGAAAGTGTACGAAGACCGTATGCGACGCTACGTCGACCTGGCCCTCGAGCTGGGCGTTCGGTTCTTCGTCACCTCGCTGGGCAATCCGCGCTGGGTGGTCGAAAAGGCCCACGCCGCGGGCGGCTTCGTGTACCACGACGTGACCGAGCGCAAGTGGGCGGACAAGGGGCTCGAGGGTGGGGCGGATGGGTTGATCGCCGTCAACGACCGGGCCGGCGGGCACGCCGGCGGGCGGAGTCTCGAGCGGCTGTTCGAGGAGCTCGCCCCCCTCGGTGTGCCGGTGGTTGCCGCCGGCGGCATCAGCACCCCGGACGGCTTCGCGGCGGCGCTTCGGCTCGGCTACGCCGGGGTGCAGATGGGCACCCGGTTCATCGCCACCGAGGAGTGCACCGCCCACGCGGACTACAAGAAGGCCATCCTCGAGGCCACCGAGGCCGACATTGTGCTCACCGAGCGGATCACGGGAGTGCCGGTCTCGGTCATTCGAACGCCGCACCTCGACAAAGTCGGCACCAAGGCCGGCCCACTGGCACGCCTCCTCCTGCGCGGCCGGCGCACCAAACACTGGATGCGGATGTTCTACTCGGTCCAGGCCCTGTGGAGCCTCAAGCGCTCGTCGCTCCGCCCGGTGACCTACCGCGACGTCCTGCAGGCGGGTAAGAGCGTCGCCGGGATCGACGCGATCCTCCCCGCCGGCGAAGTCGTGCGCCGGATGGCCGCGGCGGTCGAGTGAGGATTCAACCCGTCTTCCGGTGCCGGCACGACCCGTGCATCGGCGGCTGCGCCCGCACCCGCGGGGAACCAAAAGGGGAACCCATGATTCACTCCGATTCAGTCCTGCCCAACCGCGGGATCCGCGGGGCCGTCCTCGCGCTCACCCTCGGCGCCCTGCTAGTGCCGGTTACCGCCCGCGGGGCGGACCTGGCAAAGATCGGCACCACCGCGATCACGGAGGGCGAAGTCGAAGTCTTCGCCGCAGACGCCTTCCGCGAGGCCAAGCTGCAAAAGGCCCAGGCCGACGCCGCCTACGCGAAGCAGCTCCACGAGCTGCGCGAGGGCGCCACCCGTCAGCTCGTCCAGGACCGGCTCTTCGAGGCGGAAGCCAAAGAGCGCGGCGTCTCGAAGGAAGATCTGTTCGCCGCCGAGGTGGCGGCCAAAGTGGCACCGGTCGGCGATGCCGACGTCGATCAGTTCTATGAGCAGTACAAAGAGCGCATGGGCGGCCAGTCCAAGGAACAGCTCGCCAACGACATCCGCGAGTACCTGAACCGCCAGCGCCAGAGCGAGGTCATGGGCGGCTTCGTCGGCACCCTCGAGAAGAAGTTCGGCGTCACCTACCTGATCGAGCCCTACCGCGCCGCCGTGTCGGCGGTGGGCGGTCCCACCAAGGGCGGCGCCAAGGCCGCCGTGACGATCGTCGAGTTCTCCGACTTCCAGTGCCCCGTATGCGCGGTCGTGCAGCCGACCCTGAAGGCGATCGCCGACCGTTACGGCGACAAAGTGCAGATCGCCTTCCGCCAGTTCCCCTTGGACAGCATCCACCCGGCGGCCCGCAAGGCGGCCGAGGCTTCGCTGTGCGCCCACGAGCAAGGCAAGTTCTGGGAGCTCCACGACGCCATGTTCGGCAACCAGCAGGCGCTCGAGATCGCGCTGCTGAAGGCCAAGGCGAAGGAGCTGGGCATCGATTCGGCCAAGTTCGACGAGTGCGTCGACTCGAGCCGCTACGCCGCGGAAGTCCAGCAGGATGTCGAGGCCGGCGTCGTCGCCGGGGTGGGCGGCACTCCGACGATGTTCATCAACGGACGCCCCTTCGAGGGCGGCGTGCCCCTCGAGATGCTCACGGCGGCGATCGACGAGGAGCTCGCGAAGAAGTAAGGACCTCGAGCGGGTTCACCCCGCCGTTGTGCCAGGACGCGTCGGGGCTTTGTAGATCTCCCGGCGCGGCCAGGCGCGAGATTCCCAACTCTTCGAGCGCCGGCCCGAGTCGCCAGGCTCGATCCCCCGCGAGCGCCGCGCCCTGGAGCTTTCGGCGCCAGGGCGCGAGCAGCTCCAGAACCGCTTCCAGGCGATCCACCGGGTGCACCCGCACCGTCCTGCCGCCCGGCCCGAGCTCGAAGGGTGAGCCCGCGGGCGGGACGATTACCGTGCCCGCGCCGGAGTCGCTCTCCGGCCGGTACCAACCGGCCAGGTCCGCCGTGGCGCGCAGCCGGTGGACGGCCGCCGCGACCGCGGGCTCGGTGCGGCCGGGAGGCCAGCGCACGGCCTGGCGCTCGAGAGCCCTGGCCAGCTCGGCGGCCAGGCTCGAGGCCCGGGCGGCCTCGACGAACACCGCCTCGATCGACAAGCAGCCCCGCTGATCGAACAGCGCCACGTCCCGCGCAAGACCCTCCGCCACGGCGGCCAGGTCTCCGGCGTCGGCACTGACCACGGCCACGCTCGTCTTCGGTCCGTAGATCACCGTGCGTCCGGGAGCCCGCCGGGCGAGGCTCGAGGTCGACTCCGCGCCACCGTAGGCCAGAACCGTCCCGACCCGCGCCAGCACCGCCGCCTCGATCTCGGCGTTTCCCCCCGGCCAGGGGGCGACCTCGATCGCCCGCCCGAGCGCCGGCTCGCGGGTGGCGAGCGCTGCGACGAAGGCCGGCGGGAACACGGGCTCGGAGCTGGCCGGCTTGACGATCGCCGTGCGGCCGAGGGCGAGGATCGGCAAGAGCGGTTGGACGACGAGCCCCGGAAGGTTGCCGGCCAGGACCACCAGCACGGGTTCCCTGGGCGCGAGCTCCCGGCCCGCCCGGGCCGCCGCGAGCACGCGCCGGGCGGCCGGCTCACGGACGCCTCCGAGGACCGCCTCGAGCCCCGCTTCGAGCCCCGCGGCAGACAGGCCCGAACTTGCGACGAGGGCCTCCTCGATCGCCCGGCGTTCGGCCGAGCCGCGATCACGCAGGGCTTCGACGGCGCCGCACCAGGCGGCCAGCAGCCGGTCCTCGGGCAGCGCCGCAGGGTCGAGGGGGTGAGGCATCGATCCGGATTATCGCCGGTGGCGTAGTAGGATACGGGCCGTTTAGGCCACCGATTCAATGAGGACCTGGTTCCACGCCCTCCGCGGGTCTTCGCGGCTTTTCGCGCTCGGCGCGTTCGCCGCGATCGTCCCGACGGCCCTGTTCGCGGCCGAGCTCACCGGCCGCGTCGAGGTGGTCGTGGGAGACAAGGCCGCCGCGGGCGAATCCGGGCGGGTGGTGGTCTATTTCGAGCCCGCGAAAGCCGTGGCCCCCCGGACGCTGCCCAAGGGGTTGTCGATCAAGACCGAGCAGAAGCAGTTCCTGCCGCGGGTGATGGCTCTGCCCAAGGGCAGCATCGTCACATTCCCGAACGCCGACCCCATTCTCCACAACGTCTTTTCGGTCTCGGAGCCCGAGCCCTTCGACCTAGGCCTCTACGGCAAGGGGCCGGGCAAGGCGGTGGTTTTCGATAAGCCGGGCCTGGTGCGGGTGTTCTGCAATGTCCATCCGGACATGGTGGCCTACGTCCTGGTGCTCGACACGCCGTACTACACCACCACCGCCGGCGACGGCTCGTTCACGCTCAAGGGCGTACCGGAGGGCCCCGGCCGACTGACCGTGTGGCACGAGCAATCCGAGGCCTGGTCGCGGGAGATCAAAGTGCCCGCGGGCGAACCGGTCGTAGCGCGGATCGCCCTCACCAAGCCGCGCATTCCTTCCCACCTCAACAAACAGGGGCGCCAGTACGGGCGCAATTCTCGTGACCGCTACCGCAAGCCCCCTACCTGAACTCGCGGGCCGAGGTCGCGGCGGCTCGCTGGCCGGCCGGATCTTCCTCGCCACGGCGCTGCTCATTCTGTTGGCGGTGGGCGTCTCGGTGCTGGTCACCGCCTGGTATGGCCGCAAGATCGCCCGCGAAGCGGCCACCGCGGCCCTCGACAACAGCTACGAGACCCAGCGCTCCTTTGACGGCCAGCGCTACCGCACGCTTCAGCTGATCTCCCAGCTCTTCGTCGAAGCGGCGGAGTTCGCGCCCTATCTGGCCGAGTCCGAGGCCCAGGGCGAGGCGGGCACGCTGTCGATGCTCGACCTGCTCGACGATCGCCAGCGCAGCCTCGAGTTCGACTTCGCCATCGCCCTCGACGCCACGGGCCGGGTGATCGCACATACCAGCCGCAACACCCCTCGGGGCACCGACCTGTCCCGCCTCTCGCTGGTCAAGGCCGCCATGGACCCGGAGTCCGGCGGCGAGGCCGCGGGCGTGTGGGTGGAGGACGGCACCCTCTACGACGCGGTGGTCAAGGCGGCGGCCCGCGGCGGTACGGTTTTCGGCTATCTCGTGACCGGCTTCGAGATCGATGACAATCTGGCCAGCGACATCGAGAGCTCGTCCCGGGCCGAGGTGGCCTTCGTGGCCCACGGCGACACCGGTCCGGAGGTCGGCGGCACGACGCTCAACGCCGACGAGTCGAAGGCCCTGGTGGCCGCCCTGCGCCCCCGCTGGAACGCCCTGCGGGCCGAAATGCGCGATCCGGACTCGGTGGAGCGGCTCGACCTCGAGCTCGACGGCGAGCCCTGGCTCGGCCTGCTGACGCCGCTGTCCGACGCCAGCGGCGAAACGGTGGGCGCGAGCGTGGCCCTGTCCTCTCTGGCCCGGCAGGTGGCACCCTACCGGCGCATCCAATGGGTTCTGACGGGGGTGGGGTTGGCCGCCATGCTCTCGGCTCTGGCGCTGTCCTACCCCCTGGCGCAGCGCATCCTGAAGCCGGTCCGCGTGCTGGTCGGGGCGGCCGAGGCGGCGCGCCGCGGCGACTACGACCGGCCCATCGACACCGCGAGCAAAGACGAGGTGGGCCGGCTCGCGCGGGCCTTCGACGACCTGCTCGCCGATCTGCGGCAGAAGCGCGACATGGAGGCCTACATGGGCCAGCTCGCGCGGACGCTGCCCGAGCCCGCGGGGGCCGGCTCGGTGGAGCCGTCGACGGCGGGCAGCGCGACCGTGCTGATCTTCGACCTGCGCCGCTATGCCCGGGCCGGCGACGCGGGAGTGACCCTCGAACGTCTGGGTCGCGATCTGCGGCGGATCGCCAACGCAGCGCTCGCCCAAGATGGACGACTCGAGTCCCTCCTCGGGCAGCGCGCCCTGGTGGCTTTCTTCGGCGAGGACGGCCCCCGCCGTGCGCTCGCCGCGGTGGTCGAGGCCTACCGTTCGCTGTGCGCGATCCCGGATCTCGACCCGGCGGAGGCCCCGGTGGTCGTGATCGCCGCCGGGACGGTCGTGCGCGGCGGAGTGGCCTGGGGCGATCAGCCGCGTCGCGTGCTGGTCGGCCTGCCGGTGGTCCAGCTCGACGGCCTGCTGCGCGAAGCGGCCCCTGGGGACATCTTGCTGTCCGCCGCGGTGGCCCTCGAGGTCGGTCCGGTGCTCGAGCGCAGCGGCGTTCGCCTGGTGGCAGGCAACTCCCTGGTGTCCGGCCAGCGCCTGTTCTCACTCCGGGCGGAGGACCTCGCCAAGCTCGGCTCCGCCGGGCCCGTCGCGGAGGCGGAGACGGTCCACCTCGAGCCCGAGAAGCCGGTGCCGGCCCCGGTTGCCGCGGTGACCCCCGCGACTCCCATGGTCACCCTCGCGCAGCTCGCGCCGGGTGCGGTACTGGGTGGCCGATTCGAGATTCTCTCGGTGCTCGGCGCGGGCGGCATGGGGGTGGTCTACAAGGCCCAGGACCGCGAGCTCGACGACGTGATCGCCTTGAAGGTCCTGAAGCGCGAGAGCTGGGGCAGCGAGGAGTTCCTGGCCCGGCTCAAGGAGGAGCTGAAGCTGGCGCGCAAGATCACCCACCCGAACGTGCTCCGCACCTTCGACTTCGGCGATGTGGACGGTGTGCCGTTCGTGTCGATGGAGTACGTCCGCGGGGTGACCCTGCGCTACATGCTCGACCGCACGGACCGCCTGCCGTTCACGGCCGCGTTGCGCCTGGCGCGGCAAATCGCCGGCGGACTCGGGGCGGCCCACGCCCAGGGAGTGATCCACCGGGACATCAAGCCCGAGAACCTGATCCTCGACTCGGCCGGCAACGTCAAGCTGATGGACTTCGGCATCGCCCGACCCCAGGACCGGATCGAGGCCGGCCCGACCCGGGCGGGCTTCGTCGTGGGCACGCCCCAGTACCTCTCACCCGAGCAACTGAAGGGGGAGCCCGCCACCGCCCGGTCGGATGTCTACTCGCTCGGCATCGTGCTCTACGAGGTCTTCACCGGTCGCCTGCCCTTCCGCGCCGCGGACCTGATGGCCACCATCTCCCAGCACCTCCACGAGGCGCCGGCCCCGCCCAGCCAGCACTGGAGCGCCATCCCCGCGCCGCTCGAAGCGATCCTCCTGCGCTCCCTCTCGAAGACCCCCGCCGAGCGCTTCGCGGACTCGAATGCCCTGCTCCAGGAGCTCGAAGGGATTCACGCCTAGAGGACTCCGGGGCCGTTCGATCTGGGACACAATCCGCTGGATGACCACCGAGACCCTGGCGCCCCCCACCGTCGCCCCGTTCGTTCTCGCCGGCCGCACCTTTCGGTCGCGGCTGATCCTCGGGACCGGTAAGTACTCCGACCATCGCGTCATGAAGGCCGCCTTCGAGGCGGCGGAAACCGAGATGGTCACCGTGGCGGTTCGTCGGGTGGACCTGTCGAGCCGGGGTGAGGGCTCGGTGCGGGACGTGCTCGAGGCGGGGAACTACCTGATTCTGCCCAACACCGCCGGCTGCTACACGGCCGACGACGCCGTGCGGACGGCACGGCTGGCGCGGGAACTGGGCGGCTGGGAGTGGGTGAAGCTCGAAGTGATCGGTGATCCCAAGACGCTTTTCCCCGACACCGAGGAGCTGCTCAAGGCCACGAAGACCTTGATCGCCGAGGGCTTCATCGTCCTTCCCTACACCAACGACGACCCGATCGTGGCGCGCAAGCTTCAGGACTTGGGAGTGCCCGCGGTCATGCCCCTGGCTGCCCCCATCGGCTCGGGCCTGGGCATTCGCAACCCCGCCAATCTGCAGATCCTGATCGAGCAGGCCGCCGTGCCGGTGATCGTCGACGCCGGCGTCGGCACCGCCTCCGACGCCGCCATCGCCATGGAGCTCGGCGCCGACGCCATCCTCATGAACACCGCCGTGGCCGAGGCCCAGGACCCAGTGCGCATGGCCCGCGCCATGAAGCTCGCCGTCGAAGCCGGCTGGCTCGCCGCCGGCGCCGGCCGCATTCCGAGGAAGCTGTATGCCAGCGCGTCGTCACCGCTGACCGGATTGATCGGGTGAGTTGCCGACGCGCGACCAGCACCACTCCATGCTGCGCTTCGAACCGTCCGCCTCCCCTTCGATGCGGGCGCACAGCCCGGCTCCATCGCGCCAGTAGATGATGCGCTGTGGGAAGTCGTGAGCCAGGTTCTCGAAGGTGGCGCGCTCGCCGGCCGCCTCGCGGAGCGGGAAATCCGTCGAGCCGCCTCCCATCGGGCTAGCGACGTACGCGATCTTTCCTCCGCGAGCTTCGATTCGCAGGTACTCGAAGAACTTCGTCTCTCCGCCGGCCACCGAACGGCCGAGGCCGAGCATCAGGTTGCCGGCCGGCGGTAGCCACAGCTCCTCGCTGCGCTCATCCCCTTCGGCACGTCGCCAGTGACCAGCCATCCAACTGAGGGACTCGAGTGTCGGCGGGGTCGCCGAGGTGTTCGGCTCGGTGGCTCCTGCCGAGCCCGGCATGGGTCCGAGGGTCGCGGTGACCGCGGTGAGAATCGAGAGACAGATCCAGGTCGGTCGTTTCATATCGTCCTCCTTGGGCCGCAGAGTATGGCGGCGCCCGAGGACCGACTAGGAAAAACGCGACGTATGCTGTCGCGGTGAATCTCTATCGGGAGCTCGCGCCGCACGCCGCCCTGCGGCCGTTCGTCCGGTGCTACTGGCTGCTGCGGGGTACGGCGGGCCACGTGCCAACCGAGGAGAAGATTCTCCCCGACGGGCGCTTCGAAGTCGTCTTCCACCGGGGCGACCGGGGCGCTCGCCGCACCGACGTTGGGCTCGAGGAGGAGCCGGGGCACGTGCTGATCGGCGAGGTTCAGCGGCCCGTCAGCATGGTACGGGGCGCCCGGATGGACAGCGTGGGGATTCGCTTCGAGCCGGGGGGCGCCCATCCGTTTTTCGCCCAGCCGGCAAGCGAGCTCGTCGACCGCGTCGCCGACTTGACCGAGCTGTGGAGCGACGCCGAGAGCTGGCTCGATCGCCTGGTGGGCCTGGCCGACGAAGCGGTGGTCCTGCGGCTCGACGAGCTACTGATCGCTCGGCTGCGACCGGCTCGGATCGACCGTCGCCTCGAGCTGCTCCTGATCGAGCTGCGTCGCACCGGCGGGCACGTGTCGGTTTCGGGTCTCGCCGATCAGGCGGGTCTCTCGCCGCGCCAGCTCGAGCGGGTGTTGACGCCGGCGCTCGGACTCCCGCCCAAACGTGTCGCCCGTATCTTGCGCTTCCAGGGTGCTTTCGCTGCGCTTCTCGCCGGTGATCGAGACCGTGCCTTCGCGGGTTACTTCGACCACTCGCACCTGCTCCGCGACTTTCGTGAGTTCGCCGGAGCGCCTCCGACAGAGCTCCTCAGTCGCGACCTCACCTTGAATCGGCGGTTTCACGGCGTGCCCTGCTAGGCTCGATCGCTACGCCGCCGCGACCGCGACGATGGCCGCGGCGATTCGCCGGAACTTCTCCGGGTCGTTGCCGACCTTCGCGAGCAAAAGGGCTCCCTCTAGGAACGCGAAGACGTTCTCTGCTCGGCGTGCACTCTCACCGCCGGGCAGCTCGCCAGCCTCCTGGGCAGCTTCGATCGCCGCGCGCAGGAACTGGCAATGCCCGGTGAATACGGCGTCGAGGGCAGCGCGGAGCCGTTCGTCCTGATGTGCCATCTCCTGGCCGAGACTTCCGAAGGGACAGCCAAGGTAAGCGCCCTTCTTCTCGCGAACCTCGGTTTGCAGGCGATCTGCCGAATCGACGATCGTACGTAGCTGCTCGAGGCCTCCGGCGCCGGATCGTGAGATCGGCTCGAACACCTCCTCCTTGGTTTGGCGCCACGAGGCCTCGACGGCTGCGATGGCGAGGTCCGTCTTCGAATCGAAGTAGTGGTAGAAGCTGCCCTTCTTCGCGGAGGCTCGCGCGCAGATCTCATCGACGCCGGCAGCCTGATAGCTGCGCTCCCAGAGGAGCTCGGCCGCCGCCGCGACCAGGCGTTGTCGTGTGGCCGGTTCCGAGGATGTCTTCATGAAGCCGAGTATAGAACGAGTTGACCGGTCGGTAAAGTCGTGGTAGTCTCTGTACAGACCGGTCAACTACTGGCTGGAGAAGGAAGGTCGATGCCACAATTTCAACTGCACACAGACAAGACTGCTCCCCAAGGCTCCTCGGAAATCCTCGCCAAGGTGAAGGAGCGCTACGGGTTCATCCCGAACCTCGGGGCGACAATCGCCGAGTCACCCCCTGCCTTCGCCGGGCTCCTGGGTCTGATCGAGGCCTTCGACCGGACGACGCTGACGGCGCCAGAGCGCGAGTTGGTCTTGTTGGCCGTGAGCGTCGCCAACGACTGCGCGTACTGCCGAACGGTCCACATCGGGCTCGGGAGCCGAGCGGGACTATCACGCGTGGCGGTCACGGCGACCCTCGAGTCTCGTCCATTGCAGGACCCGCGGCTCAACGCACTCCGGGATCTGACGGTCGCCCTCGTCCAATCTCGCGGCCGGGTGTCAGACGCTCAAGTGGAAGCGTTTCTCGGCGCCGGTTTTAGCAAGGCTCAGGTGCTCGAGGTCGTCATGGGTGTCGCACTCAAGACGTTTACGAACTACTGCAACCATCTCGCGAGCGTCTCGCCGAACCCTGAGCTCGTCGCGATGTGTGAAATCTGAGCCCCAGGGTCCGCGCGGCTGGCGAACTACCCACCAAGCTCGCGCGGACCCAACCAACTTAACTCAACTAGCCCGCGAAAGTCAGAGGATCATGCCCGCGCCCAACCAGACGTTCACGGGCTTCCCGAAGGAAGCGATTCGATTCCTGAGTGAGCTTCGAGTCAACAACAACAAGAGGTGGTTCGACCGGAACAAGGCGACCTACGAGGGTTCCATCGTGGTGCCTGCCCTGGCATTTGTGCCGGCGTTGTCCGCGAAACTCTCAGCCTTTGCGCCGAGCGTGATCGCGGAGCCGAGGATTGGAGGTTCACTCTTTCGAATCCAACGAGACACGCGGTTCTCGGCAGACAAGAGCCCTTACAAGACCCACGTGGGTATCCGCCTTCGGGACGAGGATACGGCGACCTCGACCCGCTGCACGGGGCCGCTGTTCTACGTCGAATTCGACGCGGAGCGCCTTCGCCTCGGGGTGGGCGTAAAAGTCTTTGAAGCCCCGTTGCTCGCGGCCTACCGAAGAGCTGTCAGCACAAGCAAGGACAAGGCGGTGTTCGCCGATGCGATCGCGACGGCGGGAGCCGCCGACGATCAGTTGATCGGCGAGGTGCTCGCTCGAACGCCCCGCGGTTTCGAAAACGACGAGCGCGACACCCTCATCAAGCGCAAGGGCTTCTTTGTGCAGCGCGAGACGAGGCTGCCCAAACAGCTCCACTTGAGCGGGTTCGTCGACTACTGCGCAGCCCAACTTGAACCCTACGCAGCGTTGTTCTCCGAACTTCGACGGCTCGCGATCGCCGCGGCGAAATGAGCCATCGGATGTCAACGTGCCTCTAAAGGCGAGGGGGCTGGTGCGTTCAAACCACTGAGCTCGCGTCAGCTTGACACCTTCATCTCCCGCAGCACCGTCTTTCCCACCCACCGCTCCGTCGCGTGGCTCGAACTGGCCAAGCGGCGGGCCAGGGCCACGACCTCTCCCCGCAGCTCGGGCTTGCGTCCGCCGATCCCTCGCAGTGCCCAGACGACGGCCTTCTTGACGAAGTTGCGCTCGTCGCTCGCCCCGCGCTCGAGAAGGGGCAAGTAGGGAGCGAAGGCCTCGGAGGAGGCCTTCTTGTCGTGGAGGGCGAGACAGGCGAGCAGCGCGAAGGCCGCCCGACGCACGAACTCCTCGGGCTCGGCGCTCCACTCGTGGACCTTGGCCCAGGCGTGGGGGGTGCGGTCGAAGAGGTGAAAGCACACGGTGTCGCAGACGCCCCAGTTGTCGAAGTCGCGGCACCAGCGGTCCATCTGCTCTGGCGTCACCAGCACCGGCTCGTCGACGAAGGCGGCCAGCAGGCGGGCCTCGTACCCGCCCGTTGCCCACAACGCCGAGGCCAGGTCGTGGCTGCGCCCGAGTTGCTTGCCCAGGACCTGGATGTTGGCCACCGAGACGCCGAGGGCCTTCGTCGTGTGAATGCCGTATCTGGGGCCGAGCGCGTCGCGGTAGGCGGCGCTGGCGTGAGCTTCCAGCCAGGCCAGGGCCTCCTGAACCTGAACCTCGATCGAGCTCGGAGCGGACCCGGTCATTGCACTCGACCGCCGGCGGCGACGGCTTCCGCCGCGAGGGCCTCCGCCAGCAGCTCGGCCATCCGGTCGTAGCTGACGGCGACGCCGCTCTCCATCCCGGAGCGAAGGATGGCGTCCCGAATCTCCTGAGTATCTAGGCGCATGGTCATGGTGACCGTCGTCCGGCCGGCCTCTTCGACGAGCGTCGTCGTCACCACAGCTTCGCCTTCGTACCAGGGGTCGTCGAACTTCTCGGTAGCCACGATCCGCTCGGGCGGCGCGAGATCGAGAAACACCCCGCCCGAGCCCATCTCGGTGCCGCGGGTCGCGTGGCGCCAGACGTAGCGATAGGCGCCACCCACCCGCGCGTCGATCTCGCAGACGGGCATGGTCCAGCCATCGGGGCCGAGCAGCCAGCGTTGCACCAGCTCGGGTTTGACGAGGGCGTCGAAGACGAGCCGGCGGGGCGCGTCGAAGGTGCGGATCATCGCGATCTCGCGGTCGCTCGGGGTGGTGACGGTCAGCGTGTCCACGGTCTTCATGGCTTCTCTCCTGACTTGAGCTCTTCGAGCAGGGCATCCAGGCGCTGGAAGTTGGCCTCCCAGTGCCGGCGGTAGCGTTCCAACCAGGCGTTCGCCTCGGCGAGGGGCTGGGCCTGAAGCCGTCGCGGCCGGCGCTGGGCGTCCGTCCCCACCGTGATCAGGCCCGCGCGTTCCAGCACCTTGAGGTGTTTGGAGATCGCCGGCTGGCTCATGGCGAAGGGGGAGCAAAGCTCCGTCACCGTGGCTTCGCCCGAGGCCAACCGGACGAGGATCGCCCGTCGGGTGGGGTCGGCCAGGGCCGCGAAGGTCTGGTCGAGAGGGTCGGGCGGAGCAGCTAGATAACCAAACGGTTCCATAACCGCCAGGTTATTCTTGTTTCATCTCGCCTGTCAAGAGGCGACCGCGCGACGCGCCCTACTGCGCAAGCCGGATCGCGGCGCGGACACCAGCCTCGAGGATGCCGTCGGACTCGGCGGGGTCTGGAGTCGCGCGGGCTATCTGTAGTGTCCCAGCGAGCAGTCCCAAGAGGGCCGCCGCGTCTGCGCGGCCTACCTCCTTGCCTTGCCGGAGTGACAGCCAGGCTGCAAGCGCATCAAGGCTCGGTGCGTTGTGGGAAGCGAAGATGTGTCGCGTCGCGTGGGGATGTCGGGCCACCTCTGACGCCAAGGCCGCGATTGGGCATCCTGTCCCCGCTGCATCGCGGTGCTCCGGGCTCAGATAGGCGCGAACCAGGATCTCGATGTCGGCTTCGTGGAGCGCTCGCGTCAGGTCCTCATGTCGAGCGTCGAGCGATCGAAGAAGGGCCTCCCGGAGCAGCGCCTCCTTCGACTCGAAGTGCGTGTAGAACGTGCCCACCGTCAGGCCGGCCTCGGTCATGATCTTCGCGAGACCCACCGCGGCGATGCCGTGCTCGCGAAAGAGGCGCGATGCGGTCTCCAGGATTCGCTCGCGGGTCGCTTCATTGTGTTCCTTCGCGTATCGCATCGTTGCCCCGTGCAGCTCCCGTGCTTACTTCACCTTGATCACGACCTTGCCCTTTGCTCGTCCTGTCTCGACGTAGGCCAGGGCTTCATTCGTCGACTGGAATGGAAAGACCCTGTCGACCACCGGGTGTACGTGCCCGGCGTCGATCAGGGCAGCGATCTGTCGCAGTTGGTCCCCATTCGCTCTCATGAACAGGAAAGAGAATGTCGTGTTGAGGCGCTTCGCCTTTCGCCTCGCACCCGAGCTCAGAAGCCGCGTCAAGAGACCCACGTACCAAGGCGCTCCGATTTCTTTCGCGAAGTCCGGATCAGGAGGGCCGGAGATCGAGATGAGACGCCCTCCGGCTCGCAGAACGCGCAACGACTTGTCGAGCGCCTTGCCGTCTTGGCTATGCAGCACCAGGTCGTAGTCGCGGAGCCTGGTCTCGAAGTCCTCCTTCTTGTAGTCCACGATGACGTCCGCGCCGAGGCCGCGAACCAAGTCGAAATTCGACGCGCTCGTGGTGGTTGCGACCGTGGCGCCCAAGTGCTTCGCCAGCTGAATCGCAAAGGTGCCTACGCCGCCCGATCCGGCTTGAATGAAGACCTTCTGGCCGTGCTTCAGCTGCCCTCTTTCGACGAGCGCCTGCCATGCCGTCAAACCCACCAAGGGAATGGAGGCCGCTTCCTCCATCGTGAGGCTCCGCGGCTTCATCGCCACGTCCTTCTCGTGGACGGCAATGAGCTCCGCGAACGTACCGATGCGATGGTCCGCCGGCCGAGCATAGACTTCGTCACCTGCCTTGAAGTGCTTCACGCGCACGCCGACACGAACCACGACGCCGGCCACATCGTGCCCCAAGACGAACGGCACGCGGTAAGGCAGGATTTGCCTGAACTCGCCACTCCGAATCTTTGAATCCAAGAGGTTCACCGCGGCGGCATGGACCTGGACGAGGACATCCTCCTCCCGCACGTCTGGGTCTGCCATCTCACCAAGCCGCAGAGGGACCTTGCTCCCGTAGCGATCCAGGATGAATGCTCTCATGAGGCCTCCTCTGCTGGTCTGGGGCGGACCGTCATTGTTGCGCTCCAATCGACGCCGCGGGAGGCGTGTCCAGTCTCAAGTCCTTTCGAATCCCCGCGTCCATCAGCCCAGCGGGCAAGAACGTGCGAAGGAATCGCAGGCGGCCCGCGAGACCACCCGCTGTGTATCGGACCCTCGGGCGCGCCGCGGTAGCAGCCCTCAGCACGACTTCGGCCACCAGGTGGGGCTCGTCGGCCGTTGCCATCACCTCTTGCACCCGCTTGTTCACTGCCGCACGAACCTCACGATACTCAGCGAGCGTGGCGTCGGGCTCCATGAAATTCGCGTCAAACGGCGTCTTCGTGTACGCGGGCTCGATGACCGAAACCCGGATGCCCCGTGTGCGCAGTTCATGGTCGAGCGATTCCGAATAGCCTTCGATCGCGTGCTTGGTCGCGGCATAGAGCGCCCCGTACGGCATGGGCAAGAAGCCCAGCACGGAGCCGATGTTGATAATGCGACCACTCTCCTGCCGTCGCATCTGTGGAACGACCGCGCGCGTCATCCGAACCATTCCGAAGAAGTTCGTGTCGAAGATCGACTGAGCTTGTTCGGTCGAGCTCTCTTCCGCTCCAGCGGGAGCGACACCGAAGCCGGCGTTGTTCACGAGCACATCGATCCTGCCGGCGCTCCGCAGCACTTCCCTCACTGCGGCTTCGACGGATTGAGCCTGGGTCACGTCCAGGGTCAGCATCTCGAAGGATCGCCGTCCCGAGGGGGCTGCTCGTCTGCTGGTACCGAAGACCTTGAAACCCGCCGTGGCGAGCCGCTCTGCGGTGGCTTCGCCGATGCCCGATGATGCGCCCGTAACGAGTGCTACTTTGCTCTTCGTCATGTCTTCCTCCTAGTTGCTTGCAAGGCTCCGGCGGCTCAAGTGTCCGCCCAGAAACGATTGCAGTATGACCATACTGCAATCGTGAGCCGGATACAAGAGGGCGTACCGGTCCTTGCTCGACCTCGGCGGCGAGCTTGTGGGCGGCACCTACTGTGACGGGAGACGACGGGCAGGGACTAGTGCTCGTGGGCGCGGAGCGCTAGAAAGGGCGAGGCCCCGTGTCGCCACGGGGCCTCATATGGCTCCTGGGGAGGGACTTGAACCCCCGACCAATCGGTTAACAGCCGATCGCTCTACCACTGAGCTACCCAGGAACAGGTCCGACGCCCTTGGGCGCCGGACGCGGAATTGTACGGAGAAGGCGGGGGAGTGTAAAGGGTCGGCTACGGTCGGCATATCCTTACCGCCATGAAGGCACGTCTCGTCCACTTGATCCTCCTCGTCTCTCTCCCAATCCTCCCGCTCACCGCCGAGGCCCCGGCCGACCCGCGGCGGTCGCCGGTGGTCCTGGTGGTCGAGAGGATCTCTCCGGCCGTGGTCAACATCTCGGCCGAGGCCATGGTCCGGCAAGCGGACCCGTTCTTCGGGGACTTCTTTCCGTTCCGCCGCGCGCGACCGGTGCAGTCTCTGGGCTCGGGGTTGATCATCGACAAGTCCGGCCTGGTGGTGACCAATGCGCACGTGATCGAGGGAGCCTCGAGGATCGTGGTCACCATGAAGGACGGCCGGGAGCTCGACGCCGAGGTGCTCGGTTCCGACCAGGACGCCGACCTGGCACTGCTCAAGGTCGAGGGCAAGAGCCTCCTGCCGGCGCTGCCCCTCGGGCAAAGCACGGACCTGCTCGTGGGGGAGACGGTGCTCGCCATTGGCAATCCCTTCGGCCTGGCCCACACGGTGACCTCGGGCGTGCTCTCGGGGCGCGGCCGCAGCGTGCCGTCCGAGCGGGGCGAACGGCTGTTCACGGACTTCCTCCAGACCGACGCCTCGATCAACCCCGGCAACTCGGGCGGCCCACTGGTCAACCTGGCCGGCGAGGTCATCGGCATCAACACGGCCATCGTTTCCGGAGCCTCGGGGATCGGCTTCGCGATTCCGTCCGATCGGGCGATCCGGGTGGTCGACGATCTGCTCCGGTTCGGCGAGCGCAAGCCGGCGTGGACGGGCCTCCGGCTCGTCACGGTGGACCCGGAGCTGGCCAAGCGGTCCGGCCTCGGTGCGGCCCGCGGGGCCTTGGTGGCGAAGCTCTATCCCCGTTCCCCGGCCGAGCGCGCGGGATTCCACGAGGGCGACCTCATCGTGGAAGTGGCCGGCCAGCCGGTCCACGTGCGCGAGGACGTGACCACAGCGCTGTACTCGACGGCGCTCGGCGGCGCGCTTCGGCTCGGCGTCCTGCGCGGGGAGGACCGGAAAACCCTGGCCCTCGAGGTCGAGCGGCCCCCCGAGGGCCTCGGCCTCGAGCTGCTGGCCCGGGCCGTGGGCATCGAGGTGGAATCCGGCGGGCGCCAGCAGGGCCTGTTGGTGGCCAAGGTGACGCCAGATTCCGAGGCCGACAAGCGGGGCGTGCGCACCGGCGATCAACTGCTCGGCGTCAACGGCCAGCGCGTCGAGTCCGTCGACGACGTCGGCAAGCAGGTCCTGAAGGGGCTCGACCGCGGCGGCCTGCTGCTGGTCGTGGGGCGGGGGCGCTATGCTTACAACCTGAACTTCGAGCTGTGAGTGGCATTGCGGCCCATGCAAAACCCCCTGTCGGACAAGCTGATGATCGGCGCCGCCGGCCTACTCGTTCTCGGGTGGCTCGCGCAGAGGTTTCGGTGGTTGGATTTCCTCAACCGCGAGGTCGGGCGCAGCCTGACGCTCCCTGAACGCTGGGCGATCGCCGCGGGTGGCAATCTGGCCGAGCCCAATGAGTACCGTTTCGACCGGTTGCCCTTGTTTGCGGACCCGACCTTCACCCGGGCGATGCTCAGGGAGGCGTGGGGCATCAAGAGACGCGCCGAGCTGCGAGAGAAGATCGCGTGGCTCGAGACCGAGGGTCACTCGGCGTATTTCGAGCCGCTTCACGCTACTTTGATGCCCCTGACACCATTTACACGACAGGCTTGGATCGACTCCAACCCGGAGAGCCTTCGCCGCGGGCTCCAACTCATCGCCGAAGCACCCGAGCGGTTCAAGAACGGCCGGCTGGTGGCCTGGGACATGACGCGGCTGATCAACCTCGTGCGTGCCGGCCGTCGGCTGGGTTGGATCGACGAACCCACGGCCTGGCGCCGCATCATGGGGGCGGCGCGCCGGATTCAGGCCGAATATGGTTCCTGGCGGGAGCTGTCCGACAACTACTTGGCCGCTCGCGAATGGTGGGACGGTGACACGCCCGAGGGCAACGCGTTCATGGCCGCCGAGGCCGAGCGCCTGCTGACCGACCCCGAAGGGCCGTGGTGCCAGTTGCCCTGGGATACGCCGCTGGCGCGATAGCGGGGGGCTAGGGTTTGGCCCCCTTGCGACAGCCAGGTCGATGGCCAAGAAGGTGATTGTGGGATGCGTATCGGTAAACTCGACCCCTGGGGCGTAGCATCTTTGGATTCGTGAAGTCCTTCATGAGCGCCGTGTCTTCGGTGAAAACTACTCGGGCGCCAGAAATCTCGGCCAGGGCGAGAATGTGCGCGTCGTTCGATCGAAGCCCTGATCTCGATTGCAACTCCAGGTCGAGGTCGTTCGTCCTCTTCCCATCTTCGAGAATCGCCTTTCCAGCCTGGTTCAACCGGAGGAGCAGCCGGCGAGCGTCTCCGAGCCGGCCAAGCTCCTCGGCGAGCTTGCCGCCGTAGATGAGGATGCCGTCCCTTCCGAGCCAGGCCCAGATGGGTGCTGCCACCTCCGAACCGGGCTGACCGAAGAGGACGTGGGCTCGGTTGGCGTCGACCAGCAGGCACATCCGCTCACCCACCCAAGATGGCCAGTTCTTCGTTGAGGAAGAATTGTCGGTAGCTCTCCGGGGCTCCGATCAGGTTGCCCTTCGAGTCGAGCTTGATCTCGCGGGTCAACACCTGGGAATCGGCGCGCTCGCAGTAGACGATCCGGACCGATTCCGCGGGCAGCTTGCCCCGCCGGACCTCCAGGCGCACGCGATCGACGAGGTGATCGCTGTGGGTCTCGATCATGAACTTGTGGCGCTTGCGCCGCACGAGGCTCGCCAGGATCGTCCCCAACTCGGCCTGGGCTCGCGGATGGAGGTGAACCTCCGGCTGCTGGAGCAGGAAGGAAGACTCGTCGGGTTGAGTGAAAGCATCGACGAGGATCGGCAGCACCTGGCTGACACCGTAACCGACATCGACGAGGTTCACTTCGCGGTGCTGGCCGGCGAGTCGAACCTGGACCTGAAAAGGGGAGGACTCGCCGCCGTCGAAGCGCCGAACGAGCAAGTCGGAGAACAGCCCCGCCCCGCGGCCGTACTCGGCAAGGTCGGCAGCCAGGGCCTCCCAAACCGTCGGGGCGGTCGCACGCAGCCGGGCCAGAAGCATTGGCACATGATAACCCTCGGGGGAACGAGATTCCTTCAGAGGGTCGTAGGTTCGCTTGGGGCGAGTGCGAACGGGCGCGACGGCAAGAGGCCTCGGCCAGTGAGTCCTGCTGTAAGTCAGCATGGCTTCCCGAAACCTCCGCAGATCCTCACGAGCCTCTGGAGAAAGGCCCAAGTCGCTCTCCTTGCCCCTGATCTGCCACAACGAGAAGTCCGAGAATTCCTCGCCGGTCAGGGCGACATCCAGCGACGCTTCGAATTGGGGAAAAGCGCCGCAAGTGCTGCTTATCTCGGTATAGAGCTCACCGTCTCGGGAAGTACCAACGACTTGCCAGTCTCCGATCGACATCTCGAGTTGGTCCATGAACGGCTGACTCGTCCGGTTCAAGAACTGAGCGCGGACCGTCGCCACCCCGTTTTCCCCGAACAGAGCCCGAAAGCCGACCAAGAACGATGGGGAGCCCGCTCCGCTGGCGTTAACGTGTGAGATCTCCGGAAACGCCCCCAGTTGAAACGGCTCATCATTGAAATCCGGCTCCTGAGCCGCCCTCCCCACATCCCAGGCAATCCGCGTCATCGCCAGGAGCGTCGACTTGCCCGTGCTGTTCTCGCCCACCAGGAAAGTCAACGGGGCGAAAGGAATGTCGTGCTCACCGCCGAAGCAGCGGACGTCGCGAAGGAGGATTCGCTCCATAGAACAGGCAGTTTACAACGGTAGGCCCGCCTCAAAGGCAGGGTCAGTCGCCCTACGCCTCCAGCCGCTCCACCGGGTTCGCCAGCACCCCCAGCCCCGGAATCTCCACTTCCACCAGGTCGCCCGCGGCGAGTGGCCCGACGCCGGCGGGGGTGCCGGTGAGGATCAGGTCGCCGGGCTCGAGGGTCATGAAGCGGGAGACGTAGGCGACGAGGTCGACGAGACCCCAGGCCATGCTTCGCACGTGGCCGCGCTGGCGCTCTTGGCCGTTGACCCGAGTGATCACTTCGAGATCTTCCGGGTCCGCGCCGATCCACACGGACGGGCCGATCGGGCAGAAGGTGTCGAAGCCCTTGCCGCGGGCGAAGGTGGCGTCCTTCTTCTGCAGATCGCGGGCGGTGACGTCGTTGGCGGCGGTGACCCCCAGGATGCCGGCGCGGGCGTCGTCGAGATCCGCTCGGGTCAGCCGCCGGCCGATCACAACGGCGATCTCGCCCTCGTGCTCCACCCTCGAGCTCTCTGGCGGCAGCACGATCGGCACGTTCGGGCCGATGACCGAGCTCGAGGCCTTAAGGAACAGCAGCGGCTCGGCGGGCATGGGATTGCCCAACTCCGCGGCGTGGTCCTTGTAGTTGCGACCGATTCCGATCACCTTGCCTGGAAGCACCGGCACCAGCGTGCCCTCGGCGCTGAGCTCCACGCGCCGGCCAAACTCCCAGGCCGAGACGGGCGTGCGGTAGGGGTCGGAGTAGAGAATGCGGGCCACACCGTCGTGATCGCGAACGGCGTAGAAGCCCTCGGGGGCGAGGCGGTAGAGGAACATGGCCGCGGATTCTATCCGCCGGTCGCGCTTCGCCGCCGGGCCACCAGGAGCGCGAAGAAGAACGGTCCACCGAGGAGCGCGGTCAGGACCCCCACGGGCAGCTCGGCCGGTGCCAGCGCGATCCGGGCTGCCGCATCGGCGACGGCCAGGAAGATGCCGCCGCCGAGGGCGCAGGCGGGCAGAAAGGTGAGGTGGTCCGGCCCCGTCCAACGGCGCAGGGCGTGGGGGACCATGAGGCCCACGAAGCCGATGGGCCCGGTGACCGCCACCATGGCGCCGACCATCAGGGATGCCGCGCCTAGCACCTCGATCCTCAGGCGCCCGAGGTCGACGCCGCGGCTGGCTGCCAGCTCATCTCCCACCAGCAGCAGATTCAGCTCCCAGCGACGAGTCAGCAGCAGGCCTGTGCCGAGCAGTGCCCAGGGCAGCAGCCACAGCACCTCCCGGAAGCCCACGATGGCGAGGCCGCCCATCATCCAGCGCACCATCCGAAAGGTCTGGGTGGAGTCGGCCAGGTACTGGACGAAGAGGATGAGGGCCGAAGTCGAGAACGAGACCGCCACGCCCGCGAGCAGGAGGCCGGCGCCCTCGAGTCCGCGCGGACCCGCCCCGAGGCCCACCACCAGGAGCGTCGCCAGGAGCGCCCCGGCGAAGCTCGCCGCGGCCACCAGGGTCAGCCCCACCAGGCCATCGGAGGGCGCCCCGAAGCGGATGGCCAGCACCGCGCCGAGGGCCGCGCCGCCGGCCACACCAAGGGTGTAGGGCTCGGCGAGGGGATTGCGAAAGAGGGTTTGAAAGGAGGCGCCCGACACCGCCAGGACCCATCCCGCTAGGAGTCCCAAGAGCACTCGAGGCAGTCGCAGCTGGCCCACCACCGTCGAGGCCGTGGTTCCGCCGGCGAAGATCTCGGCCAGACCGAAGTCGTGGGCGCCCACGAAGGGTAGGCCGAGGGCCGTCGCCAGCCACAGCAGGACGAGACCCAGCAGGACCCATCCTGCTCGCCGCGACCTCACGACTCCAAATCGAGCAGCGTCACCGGCCGCTCGCCTCCTCGTACGAGCTCGAAAGGGGCCTCGAAGAGGCGCGTCAGCGCGGCGGGAGCGAGCCACTCGGACGGCAGGCCCTCGCCCAGCAGCGTGCCGGCTTTGACGGCCACCACCCGGTCCGCCACCAGGGACGCCAGGTTCAAGTCGTGGGTCGCCACGATCACGGCCCGGCCTCCCTCCCGGCGCAGCCGCCCCAGGAGCAGGGCCACGTCGCGCTGGTGGCGCGGATCGAGGTGGGCGGTCGGCTCGTCGAGCACCAGCACCTCGGCCTCCTGGGCCAAAGCCGCAGCGATGTAGACGGCCTGACGCTCGCCGCCCGAGAGCTCCGCCACGAGCCGGCCGCGCAGGGCGGTGATCTCGACTCTCTCGAGGGCTTCCGCCACGGCGGCGAAGTCTCGCGCCGCGGGGCTCAGCTGAAAGCGGCCGAGGTGGGGGTAGCGGCCGAGGAGCACCACCTCCTCCACGGATAGCGGCACGGACAGGGGCCGAAGCTGAGGCACGTAGGCGACGCGCCGGGCCAGCTCGCGCCGCCCGAGCTCCCGGTAAGGGCGACCGCGAAAGGCGAGCGATCCGGCAGCCGGTGCCAGGAGGCCGGCCAGCAGGCGTAGCAGCGTCGTCTTGCCGGCGCCGTTCGGCCCGACCACCGCCAAGTGCTCCCCCGCGGCCAGGTCCAGGTCCGCCGGGCCGAGGATGCGCCGGCCGCCGATCCAGCCCTCGAGACTTCGCGCGGCGACCAGCGGCATCACGGCGCGAGGGCCTCCGCCAGCCGGTCGTAGAGGAGCGCGAGGCGCGGCCCGGGCACCAGCGCGTAGTCGGCGCCGATCACCCGCACCCGCCCGGCCGCCACCGCCGGAAGGGTCGAGAACGGCTGCCATTCGGCCAGAATTTCGGCCTCCTGGTAGGGAGAAAGCGGCTCCGCGTGAAGCTCCACCACCACCTCCGGAGCCCGCGAGAGGATCTCCTCGAAGCCCACCTCGGGGTAGCGCGGTCGGGCATCCGAGAAGACGTTCCGGCCGCCGAGGCGGCCGAGCATTTCGTCGTAGACCGTGCCCGGTCCGGCGGCGTAGACCTTGCCGAGTCGGCCGGGCTCGCGTCCGACGACCACCAGCACGCGGGGCGAGGCGCCCAAGGACCGGGGAGTCAGACTGGAGTGAAACTCCGTGGCCTTCCGTCGTCCCGAGGCGGCGTCGCCGAGCCGCGCTCCGATCACTTCGAAGGCCCGTTCGACGTCCGCCAGGGACTCGACCTCGACCGTCAACGTGGCGACTCCGACCCGGTGCAGCCGCTCGGCGACATCGGACTCGCTGGGCAAGAGAATCGCGAGGTCCGGCCGAAGCGCCACCATGGCCTCGAAGTTGGGATTGAACAGCCCGCCGACCTCGGGCAGCGCCTTCGCCTCGGGGGGCCAGGCCGTGAAGGCGCTGACGCCCACCACGCGGTCGCCGTGGCCGAGTGCGAAGACGAGCTCGGTCAGATTGGGGGCGAGGGTGAGGATCCGCCGGGCCTCCGCCTGTGGCTCGGGCTCGGCCGCCGGCCGGCACGCGCCGAGCCCGAGCAGAAGTCCGACGAGGAGGAGCGCCCGGTGGGTCACGGGGTCAGAACCTCACCGCCAGGCCACCCACGAAGCGGCGGCCGGGCGACGGGAAGCCCGCAACTTCCTCGTATTCACGGTCGAGGGCGTTCTCGAGCCGCGCGAAGGGCTCGAGCCGCTCGCTGGCCCGCCAGGCGGCGCCGAGGGTGAGCGTCGTGAAGGCGGGCAGGTCGGCGCCGAAGTCCGGCCGGGCGCCCACGTGGCGAAGCACGCCGAACGCCGTCCAGTCGTCCGCCGGGCGGAAGGTGGCGACCAGGTTGCCGGCCCGCTCGGGCCGGCGGAGCAGGCCCGAGCCGGTGTCGCGGTTCTCGGCGTCCTGAAAGGTGCCGTTGGCGCGCACCGACCAGCGCGGGCGAGTGAAGCGAACCTCGGCTTCCACTCCGCGGCTCCGCGCGCGCCCCACGTTCAGGGGAATGCCGCGCACGAAGTCGAACACGATCAGGTCTTCTTGCTCGTTGTCGAACAGCGACGCCGCCACGGCGAAGGGGCCGCGGTCGAAATCGAGCCCCACCTCGGCACTCCGGCTGCGCTCGGGCTGGAGATCGGGGTTGCCGAAGCCGGGGAAGTAGAGGTCGCCGAGCGACGGCGCTCGGAAGCCCTCGCCCCAGCTGCCGCGCAGCCGGACGGCGCCCCAGCGGAGTGCGGCGCCAAGCTTGGCGGAGGTCTCGCCGCCGAACGCGTCGTGCTCGTCGCGCCGAACGCCGAGCTCGACGGACCACCGGTCGGTCGAGCGATGCACGGCTCCGAAAGCGCTCCAGGTCTCGGCGCGGTCGTCGCCGAGCCCCGGTCCGAAGGCGTCGACCGAGGTCGCGCGCTCCTCTTCCCAATCACCGCCCACGGCCGCCCACAGGCCCTCGTCGAAGTGATGGGTGGCCACGGCGCGAGCGCCCGTGCGCTCGGTCTCGCCGCGGCTCTTGGCAAAGGGATCGTCGGGGTCGCGGAACTGGAGGTCCGTGGTCGCTCGCAGCAGGCGCCCGGAAAGGGCCCAGGGACCGGCCTGCACCTCGACCGGCAGCGCCAACTCTGCGCTCTGGCGCGCCTGCTCGCGCCGCGGCGAGGGGGTACCGAAGAAGTCGAAGGGCACGCCGATGGTGGACTCGCCACCCCGGGCGACCAGACCCACCGAGACGGAGTCGCGCGGCCGCCAGCCGAGCCGGGCCGCCAGCTCGCCGCCGTCGTAGAAGTCGTTCTCGACCTCGCCGTCGCCCTGGCGCAGGTGGCCGACGAGATCGAGCCCGAGCCCGTCTCCGAAGCGCCAGCCGGCGGCCAGGCCGGCACGGGCGTATCCCGCGTCGCCGGCCTCGAGTCGCAGGGTGGTACCGGATTCCGAGCGGGTCAGTACTTGGATGACCCCGCCGATGGCCTGGCTGCCCCAGAGGGCACTGTAAGGTCCGCGCACAACCTCGATACGCTCGACGCCGTCGGTGGGCAGAAAGGCGCTGTCGAAGCCGCCCAGGACGGGGTCGTTGAGCTCGATGCCGTTCCACAGGAACAGGGTGTGGTTGGAGTTGGTGCCGCGAGTGAACACCGAGGCGGCCTTGCCCGGCGAGCCGGACTGGAGGACGGTCAGGCCCGGCACCGTGGCGAGCAGGTCCAGAATCTCGCTCGCCTGGCGAGCTTCGATCTCCGCGGCGTCGATCACGTCGACGGCGGTGGACAGCGTGCGAATGGGTTCGGGGTCCGCCGAGGCGGTGACGACGAGGGTTTCTTCGACCTGCAGAGGCGGCGGGTCGGCCGCGAGAACCGGCGTCGTACCCCCGACGAGGCCGGCCGCGAGCAACAGAAGGCGAGTGCGCATCGAACGCTCCTGACGTTGAGCTTCGACGCCGCGAGCCGGCGGGGGAGCGAAAGCGATGGGTGGGCGACCCGGCAGGCCCGGGAGGGGACGGACGGATGGCGGACCCGAACCTCCCGCACCCCGCGGGATCTCGGCGTCGGACGGGGCGGCAGGTCTCCTGGCTCCCGGATTGACCTACTCCCGGGCCTTCCCACACGGCCAACCGCGACGACCTTTCGTCGAGAAAGGTGGCGCGATCGACCCACCGTGCAGTGGCATCGTCCGGTTTCGACTCCGGTGACAGTGGCGGGGGCCGCGCCGGTTTTGCACCGGCTTCCCTCTTTCGGACCCACGATCTCGAGGATCGCGGGTCACCGCTTCCGTCTCGGGTTTTCAAAGTCGGGCCGGCAACGGCGCCGGCCCGGAAGGGGAGTCTACTGCGAAGCGCCGCCGTCGGTCGTCACCGGTACGAGATTGATGCCACCCGCGGCCCCGGTGTTGAATCCCGAGCCCAGCGGCAGCAAAGGCGGTGCACCGGTCTGGGGAGAGTACGGCTGGGTCAGGTTGAGAGGAATCCCGCCACCCCCTGCTGCACCGGGTTCGACGAACTGGTCGGTGTTGATGACCTGGGGCTTGCCGAGCTCCTGCAGCACTTGGAGGAGGCGCTCGGTGGAATTCACCTCCCGCTCGTCGCCGGGCAGGGGCGAATCGTTGGCGGCGAGGCCCATGAAGATCGTGGTGGCGTCGATCAGCTGGCCCTGGCCCTTGAATTCGGTCTCGATCTGAACGGCGACGACATCGGAGCGGTGAATGCCGGTCCAGTTGCCGCCTTCGGAGAGATACACCAGCGTGTCTTTATCCCAGGGCGCTTCCTGAAGCGGATAGAGCAGCTTCAACGTCGCCCCGGAAGCGAGCGTCACCGAGTAGGTCTCCGCCGCCACAACCGGCGCCCACACCGCGCCGAGAGCCAGTACCAGGATTACGCGCTTGGTCATACCGTCACCTCGAAAGCGTCCGACCGATAGAAGTTCGGCGATGATAGCACGAAGCGCGGCCTGCAAGTTCCGATGAACAAAGAGGAATCGCCCGTTCCGCGGGTCTTCCTCGGGAGGGGCGGCCCCAGCGTTGAGGCGGTCAGCCAAGCGAGGGCCGGGTGGCGGCGCCCTTCTCGCCCCGGAGGGGAGAGAAGGGAAGGGGATGAGAGGGGAGATCGAGAATGGTGCGCCCAAGAGGATTCGAACCTCTGACCTACAGCTCCGGAGGCTGTCGCTCTATCCAGCTGAGCTATGAGCGCGTATCGATTGCCAAAGTTCCGCGGTCGAGGCCGCGGAGCGGGGAATCGTAGCGCGGCAGGCGGGAGAGTGTCCAGAGGGCTCGGGGTCGCGAGCCGAATCAGGCCGGCTTACCCGTCTGGGCCATCGGCCTGCACCCTCCGGCCGGGAAGTGCCAGAGGCCGGGCTTACCAGCTTTCCTTGTGGACCCGATCCTTGGCCACCCCGAGCGCGTCGAGAATCGCCAGGGAGGTCTCGAGGAACCGAGGCGTGGGCTCGGTGCCACGCTCCTTGGCGAGCTGGCGGTCCCACTTGGTGATGCCGGCACCGCAGACGTAGAACTGGGCGGTCGCGTGGTCGGGCACCAGCCGCTCGATCAGCTCGCGAGTGACCCGCCCCTTCAGGACTCGGGGCCCGTGGAGGGTGGGGTCCTCCTCGCGGGTGATGGCGTGGAACACCCGGACGGTTTCCGGGTGGGCGGCCTCGAGGGCCGCGAGCTGGTCGCGGTAGATCACATCGTCCCAGGTCTTGTTGCCGTAGATCACCGTGTGGCGGAGCTTCAAGCCCCGGTGGAGGGCGTCCTTGATCAAGCCATAGTTGGGCACCGAGCCCGAGCCCGAGACCAGGTGGACGATGTGGTCGGTGCGGCTCTCGACGTCGTCGGAGAAGGTGTAAGGCCCCCCGAAGCCCTGGATCGTCATTTTTGAGCCGACCGGACAGGCATAGACCAGGAACGGCGAAAGCAGCGGCGGGTACTTGCTTTCGCCGGGGTAGAAGTGCTCTTCCTTAACGGTGATGCCGACGAGGGGCTCGTGGGGTGCCGAGGCCAGGGAGTAGGCCCGCGCCGGTTCACGCTTGCCCTTGGCCGCTTCGAAATAGGCCACGAGCTGGCCGAGGGCGGGAAACACGTGGGGGCGCACGGTGCAGAACTGTCCCGCCTTGTAGTCCCAAGGCGTTCCGTCTCCCCTGTCGAGCCAGAGGGTGACGGTGTCGTAGGTCTCCTGGTCCACCCGGACCACGCTGACCTCGTACTCGCGGATCTTCTGTCCGCCCTTCGGGGCGTCCTCACCGGGCTGGGTCATCGTCGGTCCCCTTGTCGCTAGAGGAGTGGATCGTAGAGGGGGAAGCGGTCGGTCAGGGCCTCGACCTGGGCGTGGACCCGCGCATGGTTGGCCGGGTCCTCGGGCGCAGCCAGGGTCTCGGCGATCAAGTCGCCGATTCTGTCCATCTCGGCCTCGCCCATGCCGCGGGTCGTCACCGCCGGGGAGCCGATGCGGATGCCCGAGGCCACCATGGGCGGATTCGGATCGAAGGGAATGGTGTTCTTGTTGACCGTGATGCCCGAGGCGTCGAGGCTGGTTTCCGCAGTCTTGCCGGTCAAGCCCCTCGAGGCGACGTCGAGAAGGAACACATGGTTGTCGGTTCCGCCCGACACGATGCGGAAGCCCCTTTCGGCGAGCCGCGTGGCGAGCCGCGCCGCGTTCCGGACGACGGCCTGGGCGTAGACCCGGAAGTCGTCCGTCGCGCACTCCTTGAGGGCCACTGCCTTGGCCGCGATGATGTGCATGAGCGGACCGCCCTGGAGCCCCGGGAACACCGCCCGGTCGAGGTCCTTGGCGAAGCGCTCGCGGCACAGGATCAAGCCGCCGCGAGGGCCGCGCAAGGTCTTGTGGGTGGTCGTGGTCACGAAGTCGCAGTGCGGAACGGGCGAGGGGTGGAGCCCGGTCGCCACCAGTCCCGCGATGTGGGCCATGTCGGCCATGAGCAACGCACCGGCCCGATCCGCGATGGCGCGGAAGCGCGCAAAGTCGATGATCCGGCTGTAGGCCGAGGCGCCGCAAATGATGAGCTTGGGTTTGTGTTCGAGGGCGAGCCGCTCGACTTCGTCGTAGTCGATGCGCTCGGTCTCGCGGTCGACATCGTAGGACACGACCTTGAAGTCGCGCCCCGAGTACGACAGGCGGTGGCCATGAGTGAGATGGCCGCCCGAGGAAAGGTCGAGCCCCATCAGTGTGTCGCCGGGCCGCAGCATGGCGAAGTAGACGGCCGAGTTGGCCGTGGTGCCGCTGTGGGGCTGAACGTTGGCGTGCTCGGCGCCGAACAGCGCCTTGGCCCGCTCGATGGCCAGGGTCTCGACGACGTCCACGAACTCGCAGCCGCCGTAATAGCGCCGACCCGGGTACCCCTCGGCGTATTTGTTGGTGAGCACGGAGCCGGCGGCCTCGAGGACCGCGCGGCTCACGAAATTCTCCGAGGCGATCAGCTCGAGCCCGCGATTCTGGCGCCCCCGCTCCGCGGAGACGGCAGCGTGAACCTCGGGATCGACGGCCTTCAACGCACGAAAGTCGGCCATGACCTCAGTACCGCGCCCGGGTCACTCGGCAGCCGTCTCGGGAGCGCTTTCCGCCTTCTTCTTGGGAGCCGCCGCCTTCTTGGGGGCTGCCGCCGCTTTCTTTTCGCTCGCGACCTTCTTCTCGGCCGCAGCCGCGCGCCCTCGCGCTTTGCCTTCCGCGATCGCGTCTCGGCGACGCTTGGCCAGGCGCTTGCCCCGCCGCTGCCGCCGCCGCCGAAGCTCTTGCGCTCTTTCGCTCATGGAAACTCCCTCCTCGTGGCCGAACCCTACCGAAACGAACAGGGAGCTTTGCCCAGGGGGGAGAATCTGTCAAGGCGGAAGGAGAAGGGACTCGCCAAGGCTGTGTAGATCCTTTACATAGCTGTCCGTATTCGGGGCTTCGATCCACCGGATGCGCTCCCAATCGTAGCGAGAAGTGCTGCAAAGTAGGCGAGCAACCTCCGCCGGAAAAATCCCGGCTGCCTTACCCTGCGCCCCCCCGATCGCTCCGGAGAGTGACAAGCCCAGCCGCGTGCAGAAGCCCCAAATATCGGCCAGATCTTTGGGTTCCTCCCGGTCCAGAAGAGCGGAGATCTTGTTGGCCAAGATGTTCTCGGCGCTGTCCAGTCGCCCGAGAACCGGGTCTGGGCCTGGGAGCCCCACCCGCGACGGGACGTCGTTCACCAGCTCGATCTTCAGTCGGACTTCATCGCGCGAGACCGTGGCCCGAACGAACCGCGACTCTCGGAGCTCGACGTGGAGTTGCCACCGCGAGGAGGAGCCGAGCGCCGCCAGCGTGCGATCTGCCCACAATCCGAATTGAGGCGAATCGTTCGCAAAGAGATCCAGGTCGTCCGAGAAACGGTGGTGCAGATAACCCCGCGATGCGGCAGTACCTCCAGACAGGTACAGCTCCTGGTCGACTTGGCCCAAGAGCGCCAGAACCTCGTTCTGGAAAGGGTAGAGCTGGTCGAAGTAGAAGCGCCTATCCACCGGCAACCTTGCCGGCCCCTGGAAAGAGCTCTGGGTGATGAACGGGTAGCCACTCCATCGCGAAGTCGAGACCGCGGCGCCTGGATTCGGACCGAATCCGCCCCCGCCACCGCGGCCAACCGGCCAAGAGGGCAGGGAAACCCAACCGCTGCACGATTTCCCGGTAGGGCGCGTACTCGATCAAGCGCACCGCCGCCCAATCGCGGTCGAGCCGCCCGAACGAGGCTCGACCTTCGAGCAATGCCTGAAAGTCGCCCTCGTCGAGGTCGTAGTCCCAGAGGTAGGATGGTCGCATGAGCAAGCCCCGTTGAAACCACGGAAGTCTAGCAGCTGCTCATATCAGCCCGTGGGAATCGTACGAGCCACATGCCGTTTAGCCCCCTACAGCGGGATGTTCCCGTGCTTCTTCGCCGGCAGCTTCTGCCTCTTGCCGGCGAGCTGTCGCAACGCGCGGATCAGCATCGGGCGGGTGGTGCGGGGCTCGATGACGGCGTCGACGAAGCCACGTTCGGCGGCGATGTAGGGGTTCGAGAACTTGGCGCGATACTCGGCCACTTTTTCGGCACGGACGGGTGCCGGGTCCTCGGCGTCAAGCAAGTCGCGGCGGTAGAGGATGTTGACGGCGCCCTCGGGGCCCATGACGGCGATCTCGGCGGTCGGGTAGGCGAGGTTGACGTCGGTGCGCAGGTGCTTCGAGGCCATCACGCAGTAGGCGCCGCCGTAGGCCTTCCTCGTGATCACGGTGAGCTTGGGCACCGTGGCCTCGGCATAGGCGAAGAGCAGCTTGGCGCCGTGCTTGATGATGCCGCCGAACTCCTGCTGGGTGCCGGGCAGGAAGCCGGGCACGTCCTCGAAGGTCACGAGGGGGATGTTGAAGGCGTCGCAGAAGCGCACGAAGCGAGCTCCTTTGAGCGACGCGTCGATGTCGAGCACCCCGGCCAGGTACGCCGGCTGATTGGCCACGATGCCGACCGGCTGGCCGCCGAGCCGCGCGAAGCCGACCACGAGGTTCCGGGCGTAGGCGGCGTGGACCTCGAATAGCCGCCCCTCGTCCACCACCCGCTCGATCAGCTTCTTGATGTCGTAGGGCTTGTTCGGGTCTGCCGGCACCAGCGTGTCGAGCTCCACGTCCTCGCGATCCACGGGATCGTCCGTGACTTGAACGGGCGGATCGTCGAGGTTGTTCGAGGGCAGGTAGGAGAGCAGCTCGCGGATGGCCGCCAGGCACGCCGCGTCGTTCGGCACGGTGAAGTGGCACACGCCGCTCTTGGCGCTGTGGGTGGCGGCGCCGCCCAGGTCCTCCTTGGTGACCTCCTCGTGGGTCACCGTCTTGATCACGTCCGGCCCGGTCACGAACATGTAGCTCGTGCCCTCGACCATGAAAATGAAGTCGGTGATCGCGGGCGAATACACCGCCCCGCCCGCGCAGGGCCCGAGGATGGCCGAGATCTGCGGCACGACGCCCGACGCGAGCGTGTTCCTCAGGAAGATGTCCGCGTACCCCCCGAGGGACGCGACACCTTCCTGAATCCGCGCTCCGCCCGAGTCGTTCAGGCCCACGACCGGCGCCCCGTTCTCGAGCGCCAGGTCCATGATCTTGAGGATCTTCCGCGCGTTCGTCTCAGACAGTGAGCCGCCGAAGACGGTGAAGTCCTGGGCGAAGACGTAGACGAGGCGCCCGTCGATCGTCCCGTGGCCCGAAACCACCCCGTCCCCCGGCACCGTGTGCCCGGCCATGCCGAAGTCCTGGCAGCGGTGGGTCACCAGGGCGTCGAGCTCCACGAACGAGCCCGGGTCCAGCAGCAGCTCCACCCGCTCGTGGGCCGTGAGCTTGCCTTCCTCGTGCTGCCGCGCGATCCGCGCCGTGCCACCCCCCTCCCGCGACGCCTGGAGACGACGGGCAAGCTCGGCATGGGCGGGAGGCGATGAGGTCGTCATGGTGGGTCCCTCGGGAGGAAGTGCGAGGGGATTAGATCAAAGTTCGCCGGAAGGAGCGGCGCGTCAGTTCACGCCGCAACACTTCTTGTACTTCTTGCCGCTGCCGCAAGGGCAGAGATCCTTCCGGCCGACCCGCGAGCCGGTGCGACGGGGCTGGGGGAATCCCGGTGCGCGAAGGGATTCGCGAAGGAGCCACCGAGCGGGGGAAGCTGTTGCTCGCGCCAGTGGTCCCGAAGCTGCCTGAGCGATTGGGGCAGGCTTTCCTCGAACAACGCGAGATCGTTTTCCGTAAAGGTCTGGCGCGTCTCGAGGCGCATACCCGGCAGGAAGAATGGAACGAACCACGTGGGCTCGGTCTGCATCAGTCGATTCCACTCCGCGTTGTCGAACCCCATGCCAATGTGAAATCCGGCGCACCAAGCTAATGGACCTCCCAGATCGTCCCCGGCATACATCGGTTCGAAAGCGTCGATGGTCTCGTCGCCGAGGGCGCTGGCGACGGAATTGTAAAAACGCATCAGGAGAGCCAGGACCTCGTTGGCCTCGTCCAGGCTGCGGATGTGGGGCTCGGCCCTGCCCTTCTCGCAGTCCCAAACCCAAGGCAGCCAATGGGAAGTCGTCACCGGCCTCGGGCCGACGACCAGCGAGGCGCAGAAGCCCTCCAGGAGGATCAAGTCCATGGCGCGGCCGTCCGTCATCGCTCCGAGCTTCTGGGCCAAGTCGTTGAGCTCGGCGGAGTCGAGCTGCCGATCGAATTCGAGCATCAGCGCTGGTCCCCCATCCGTTTGGTCGTCTCCCTCAAGCCTATCCCGGCGACCGCCGCCCGCACCTTCTCCGGCCGGTGTAGCTCCTCCGCCAATGGCCCCAGCGGCAAGTACCGCGCGCCGTTCGCCAGCGGGATCTCGATCTGCGCCTCCCGCGGCCCAAGCGCCCGCCCCGGCGTGCCGTCGGGGTACCCCAAACCCACCCCGCCCCCCGTGCGAGAATCCCGGCCGTGCCGTTCTCCTCCCTCGACACCGCCGCCATAGCCCGGGCGCTCTCGCAAGTCGCCGATCGGGACGACGAGATCGTGGATGCTCTGTTCGAGCGGATCGAGGAGGTGGAGCTGCCGCCGGAGGGGGAGCCGCCGGGGTTTCGGGTGCGGCGGGAGGAGGGGCTGGCGGTGCGGCTTTCCCATGGCCGGGAGACCTGGCGGGCGTCGCGGGACGGCATTGCGGCCTCGATCTTCGCGGACGCGTTGCGGCAGATCGCGCGGGCGATGCCGGCGGCTTCTTACCCCGAGCCGGCGTTCGCGTTGCCGGCCTGGGGGCCGGCGCCGGGGCCGGACGAGATGGCCGAGTTTCCGCTCGCCGTGGGCCGGGCGATCCGCGCGCGCCACGCGGCGTTTCCGATGCGGATGACGGTGCGCCAGCACCGGCGTTGGCTCCAGGTGGTGGGGCCGCGACTGGTGCCCGCGGCGCAGCGGGAGGCCTTCTTCTCGCTCGCGGTCGAGGCTTCCTGGGGCCGCTGGGGCCGGCTCGCGCCGGAGCTCGGGGGTGATCTGGTCGAAGAGGTGGCCGAGGTCCTGGTCGAGCGCTTCCGGGCGCGCCAGGCGAGCTCGCCTGCGCCCGGGATCACCAGCGTCGCCCTTGGCCCCGGGGCCACGGCGGTGCTGCTCCACGAGGCCGTGGCCCACGCCCTCGAGGCGGACACGCTGGGGGCATCCGGTCGACCCGGGGCGGCGCTCGGGGTCAAGCTCGGCCCTGAAGGCCTCCACGTGCTCGACGATCCGGCGCGGGCGCCCGAGCCCGTGCGCCGCTCGACCGACGACGAGGGCCAGGGCGTGCTGCGCCGCTGGCTGCTGCGGGATGGGGTGGTCGAGCAGCCGATCGCCGACCGGGCCTGGTCCCGGGGCCACGAGGCACTCTTGCCCGGGGCCGGCCGGCGGGCCTCGCGCCACTTCGCCCCGGCGCCCCGCTCGACCCACCTGGAGCTGTCCGCGGGCGCGGTGCCGGAGGACGACGTGCGCCGCGGCGGCGCGCTCTACGTCTCCGAAGCTTCGCGCGGCCAGCTCGATCCGTGGACCGGCCGGTTCGTCCTCGAGGTCCCGTGCGCCCGCCGCGGTGGACCCGGCGGCGAGGCGGTGGGACCGTTCCGGCTGACCGGGACGGTGGGAGATCTGCTCTCGAAGATCGCGGCGATCGGCGACACCCCCGTACCCGGGGGGGCCGGCTGGTGCGCCAAGGGCGGCCAGAGGCTGCCCGTGTGGGCGCTCGTGCCCTCGATTCTGCTCGAGGGCGTCGAGGTGAAGGCGTGAGCGGTCCGCTCGAGTCGGTGCTGGCCGCGCTGACCGGCCGGGAAGGAGCGGGCGTCGCCGAGGTCTACTGGAAACGCGGGCGCTCGCGCCGCCTCGAGCGCGACGGACTCGAGACGGCGTCGTCCTACCAGCGCGAGGAAGGCTGGGCGGTGCGCGCGGGCGACGATCGCGGCTCCTTCTTCCTGGCGGGCACGGGCCAACCGCGCCCGGAGGGGCCGTGGCCGGCGCCGGATGGCCGGCCCCTCGAGCTGCCCTCTCGCCGGTCCGTGGGCGAGCCGGCACCGTGGCGCGAGCCCCCGGAGCTCGACGCACCGTTGGTGGGCGAGAAAGAGGGCTTCGCGCTCCTGACCGCGATCGAGGAGGAGCTGGCTCGGGAGAGCCCCGGCGCGCGGCTGCTCTCGGCCCGGCTCGACGACGGCGGCAGTGAGGTCGAGCTCGCCAACAGCCTCGGCATCTCTGCTCGCCACCGCCTGCGTGCGGCGCACCTGCGGGTCGAGGCGATCGACCGCGCGGATGGGGAGCCGCGGGTGGCGGTGGTCGAGGTCGGCTTGCAGGAGGCCCGGCAGCTCGATCCGAAATCCGTGGCCCGGCGCCTCGCGGATCGGCTCCACGTGCTGCGCCTCGGCCAGCCGGTGGAACGGGACCGCGCCGATCTGCTGCTCGCCCCGGCGGTCTCCGCCCGGCTCATGGCGAGCCTGCTACCGCTCCTGGTCGGCCCCGAAGCGCAGCAGCTCGCCGAGCGCCTGGGCGGCTCGCGGGACCGTTTCGGCAGCGAGGCGGTGACGATCGTGGACGACGGCCGACGCGACGGCGGTCTCCTGGCCGCCCCGACCGACGGCGAGGGCGTTCCGACGCGCTCCGTGACGCTGGTCGAGCGTGGGACCTACCACCAACCGCTGCTCGGCCCCCGCGACGCCCCCACGGGCCGCGGTGCGCGGCTGGCCGGGCACGCTCGCCGGGCGAGCTGGCGGGACCAGCCCGAGACCGGGCCTTCCCACCTCTCCCTGCAACCGGGCACCATGGGCGTCGGGCGGTTGGTGGGCGGGCTGACCCGGGGCTACTTCTTGATCGCTCTCGAAGGGGCACCGCGGGTGGATTTCAAGGAAGGCCGGCTGAGCTTCCCTGCCGCGGGGTTCGCGGTGGAAGCGGGCCGTGCCCGCGAGCCGGTCAAGAACACCTGGGTGACCGGCACGATCGCGAGCTTCCTGCGCGGCATCGTGGCCCTCGGCCGCGACCTGCAGTTCGAGCCCTTCGCCCTGGGCGGAATGATCGGCGCCCCGACGCTGCTCGTCACCGGTCTCGAGCTGCGCGGCAGCCCGTGAACAGGCCCCTCACCCCCCGGCAGCCCTCACCCCCTGGCCCCCTCTCCCTCGCCGCCCCTGGACCCGTCCCCGGGAGAGGGGGAGGCAGAAAACACCCTGGAACCTAGGTCGGCGGTTATCGCGGATTCCAGAGCGCCACTTCCGCGAGCTCCTTGCGCCGGAGGTCCGGCACTTCGGCGTCCGGTGCGGGGTACCCGACGGGGAGGAGCAGGAAGGGCTTTTCGTTCTCCGGCCGGCCGAGAAGCTCGGACAGAAAGGCCATGGGCGAGGGTGTATGGGTCAAGGAGGCGAGGCCCATGCGGTGGATGGCGGTGAGGAACAGCCCGCAGGCCAGCCCCACGCTCTCCTTCACGTAGTAGTTCTTGCGCTTGGCACCGTCTTGCTCCACGCCCCAGATCTCCGCGAACACCACCACCAGCCAGGGCGCGGTTTCGAGAAACGGCTTGTGCCAGTCCGTGCCCAGGGGAGCGAGAGCCTCGAGCCAATCCGGCGGCATGCGGCCGCCCTCGTAGCTCAGGAACTCTTCCTTCTCGGCGGCGATGCGGATGCGCTGCTTGAGCTCCGGGTCGCTGACCGCCACGAAGCGCCAGGGCTGGCGATGGGCACCCGAGGGGGCGGTGGAGGCGGTCGCGATGGCGAGCTCGATGGCCTCGCGCGGCACGGGATCGGCCGCGAAGTGGCGCACCGTTCGCCGGCGGTCCATCTCGGCGTAGAAGTCGCGCCCGCGGCGCAGGGATTCCTCGAGGGGGATGCGCTCGAAGGCGAGGGGGACTCCGCGATAGGGCTGGGCCATGAATGTCGTCTCTCCGGATAGACGACCGCCCCGCTTCACCGGTCGATCGGCGAGGGCGGGGCGGTCGAAGAAATCGCTCGGGGATCGAGCCGGCTTACATGCCGTCCTTCATCTTGAGCTCTTCGTCGATGATCTTGGCGAACTCCTCGAACGGCTGGGCGCCCGAGAGCATGCGGCCGTTGATGAACATGGCCGGGGTTCCGGAGACGCCGACGAGGGAGCCGTCGCGCATGTCGTCCTTGACCGTCTTGGCGTGCTTGTTCGAGTCGAGGCACTCGTTGAACTTGGTCGCGTCGAGCTCGAGGGTCACGGCTTTGGCCTTCAGCTGGTCGACGGCCAGGCTCTGCTGGTCCGCGAACAGGGCGTCGTGGAACTGCCAGAACTTGCCCTGCTCATTGGCGCAGAGGGAAGCCTCGGCGGCCTTCTGGGCCTGGGGATGCATCGGCAGCGGGTACTGGCGGAAGACCACCCGGACCTTGTCCTTGTAGCGCTCCTCGACCTGCTTCATGGTCGGAACCACGCGGCTGCAGAAGGGGCACTGGAAGTCGGACCACTCGACGATCGTCACCGGGGCGTTGGCCGGGCCCATCGCCGGGCTGTTGCCGGTCGCCACCTGCACGCGGAAGGGCTCCATGCTGTAGGCGACGGTGTACTTGGCCTCGAGCGACTTGATGAAGCCATCGTAGGCTTCCCGCTCGCGCTGCTGGCCGAGGTACTGCTTGATCTGGGGGGCGACGGTCTCCTTCGGGCGGTTGCCGATGCGGGCCTTGTTCTCCTCGAAGAACTTGTCGATGTCGGCTTCGCTGACCTCGGTGATCTTCTGGTTGACCTCGGCGGTGAGCAGCGCTTCCTTCGTCAGGCCGCGCTTGCCGGCCTCGGCCTCGAGGATACGGTCCTGGACCATCTGCTTGGTCTTGGTTTCGAAGACCTCGTGCTCGCGCTGCTTGAAGCCTGACTCACACTTCAGAAGCTCGATCTTGGCCTGCTCCAGCTCTTCGGTGGCGGAGGCCTCGACCTCGGCCTTGGTGATCGGCTTGCCCTCGACCGTGGCCAGGACCGTTCCTCCGCCGGAAGACGAAGCGGGCTTTCCGGCAGCCGCGGGGTCCGCCTCGGCGGCGCAGGCGAGGAAGATCCAGCCGGTCACGGCGATCGCGAGCGTCGCAAGGCCGGCCGCGGCCGCCCGACCCAGGCGGCTCTTCTCGGGGGTTGAAATCATGTTCCTTGACTCCTTGGTTCAGGGGCGTTCGGGGGTTCCTGCAGGCACCGAAGCGGCGACTGCTAAAAAGAAGTGCCATTCTAGCAGTCCCTCGGGACAGTTCGAATGGCGGGGCGCGGGAATGCAAGGCTCCTGCCCGGTGGGGGGCTTGACAGGAAAAGTAACTGACCGTTAATTTACCATCATGGGACGCCGCCCGCTCGTCAGCCGTGACCAGGTTCTCGCCGCCGCCCGCGAGGCTTTCGCAGACCGTGGCTTCGAGGCCACCACGCTCTCTTCCATCGCGTCCCGGCTGGGGGTTTCGCCCGCGGCCCTGCTGCGTCACGAGCCGTCGAAGGCAGCGCTCTTCGCCGCCGCAATGGCGCCAGGACGCGAGGGCATCCAGATTCCCATCGCGTTCCTCGCCGAGCTGACCGGCGACGAGGACCCGGCCGCCGTGCTGCGCCGCATCGGCCACGCCTTCGTGCCGTTCTTCGAGCTCCGGCTCGCCGAGCAGATCTCGCGCTGGATGCACGCCAAGACGATCGACGAAGCCCGCGGCTTCCAGCCGCCCTTCGACCCCACGGTGCGCCCGACGCCGCCCGAACGGGTGCTCGCCCTGGTGGAGCACTGGCTGATCCGCGCCAGCGCGGCCGGCCGCCTGCGGGTCACCGATCCGCGGGCCGCCGCTTTGGCGTTGGTCGGCTCCCTGCACGCATTCGTCATGCTGCATCGCGTCGTGCCCATGGTCGACCCCCCGATTCCCCTCGATCGATACCTCGACGCCCTGGTCGAGATCTGGACGAGATCGCCCCCCGAAGGAACCGCGCCATGAAGAAAGTCGTTGTCGTTCTGCTGCTCGCCGTTCTCGGCCTCGGAGCCTGGTATCTCTATGGCCGCGACACCCCCGAGGCGGCGCTCGTGCTGGCCGGCTCCCTCGAAGCCCACACGGTCGAAGTCGGCTCGCTGGTCGGCGGGCGGGTGGTCGCGGTCCTGGTCCGGGAGGGCGATCGAGTCGTGGCCGGGCAAGAGATGGTCCGCTTCGAGAGCGATTTGAGAGACCTGGAGATCGCCGAGCAGCGTTCCCGCATCGCCGAGGGGCGGGCCGCCCTCGCTCGAGTCGAGGCCGGGCCGCGCCGGGAGGAGCTGGCTCGCGCCCGGATCGACTACGAGGCCGCCGAGACCGATCGCAAGCGATTCGAGTCCCTGCGCGATTCGGGCGTCGTCGGCCAGCGCGACTACGACTCGGCCCAGGTGCGCGCCGCCTCGGCCCTCGAAACCCTGCGCCAGGCGGAGCGCGGCAGCCGGGTCGAAGATGTGGCGGCGGCCCGCGCGGCTCTCGATCGCGAGGAGCGCCGGCTCGCGGTGCTCCTGCGGCAGCACCAGGAGCTGGTCGTCACGGCCCCGGCCGAGGGAATCGTCGAGAGCTTCGACCTGCGCCCGGGGGACCTCGTCGGGGCCAACCAGCCGGTGGCGGCGCTCCTCGAGCCTGGCCAGCTGTGGGTGCGGGTCTACGTACCCGAGCCGCGCCTCGGCGAGGTCCACCTCGGCCAGGCGGCGGCGGTGACGGTGGACAGCTTCCCGGGACGGGCGTTCCCCGGTCGGGTGCGCTCGATCGCCGCCCAGGGCGAGTACACCCCGCGCAACCTGCAAACCCTCGATCAGCGCAGCGACCAGGTCTTCGGGGTCGAGGTCGACATCGACCCAGCGATCGAGCTCAAGGCCGGCATGGCCGCCCTGGTCACCCTCGAGAACCTCACCGGCGGGGCCAAGCCATGACCGCGGGCGCGCTCGGGATCGAAGCCCAGGCAGTGTCGCGCGACTTCGGCGCCGTCCGCGCCTTGTCGAAGGTGACCTTGAACGTGCCGCGAGGGGAGATCTACGGCTTGCTCGGCCCCAACGGCTCGGGCAAGTCGACGCTCATCCGGATTCTCTGCGGTCTGCTCGCGCCGACCGAGGGCCACGCGCGGGTCGACGGGCTCGATGTGACCACCGAGGGCGAGGAGGTCCGGCGGCGCATCGGCTACATGCCCCAGCGCTTCTCGCTCTACGAGGACCTCTCGGTCGAGGAGAACCTGGACTTCTTCGCCTCGGTCTACGGCCTGTCGGGCGCCGAGCTCCGTCGACAACGCGACTGGGCCATCGAGCTGACCCAGATCGGCCCCTACCTGGGCCGGCTGGCGGGGCAGCTCTCCGGCGGTTGGAAGCAGCGACTGGCCCTCGCCGCCGCGGTGATGCACCGGCCGCGGGTGATGTTTCTGGATGAGCCCACGGCGGGGATCGACCCGGTGGCCCGCCGGGAGCTGTGGAACCTGCTCTTCGATCTCGCCGGCCAAGGCGTGACGCTGCTCGTCACCACCCACTACATGGACGAGGCGGAGCGCTGCGGCACCGTCGGCTACCTCTACCTGTCGAAGCTGCTGGTCGAGGGCCGGCCGGACCAGCTCGCCGAGCTGCCCCTGGTGACCCCGAAGGGTTGCCGGCGGGTCGAGGCGGCCTGCGAGCGCGGCGCTGCGGCGGTCATGGGCCGAGCGCGCAGCCTTCCCTACGTGCAGGAGGTGACGATCTTCGGCAATGCCCTGCACCTGCTGGTCGACGCCGAGGCCGAGGACGCGCGGATCGAACGGGACCTCGAGGAGGCCGCGGGCACCGCGGTCGATGTGCGGCCCATCGGCGCCACGCTCGAGGACGTTTTCGTGCGCCTCACCCGGCTCCAGACCGAGAACGGCGGTGGGCGGTGAGGGGCTTCTGGGCGGTGTTCCGCAAAGAGGGCCTGCAGATGATCCGCGACGCGGGGACGTTGCGCTTCGCCTTCGCGCTGCCGGTCTTCCAGCTGGTGCTGTTCGGGCTGATCGACACCAACGTCGAGCACGTGCCGACGGCGGTCTACGACCAGAGCCGGAGCGCCGAGAGCCGGGAGCTGGTGGCCGACTTCGTCAACACGGGGACCTTCGACCTCGTGCGCCACGTGTCCTCCCGCGCGGAGCTGCGCGCCGAGATCGTGGCCGGTCACTCTTCGGTGGGCATAGAGATTCCGCCCGACTACGCCGAGCGCCGGCTCTACGGCCAGCCGGCCACGGTGCTGGTGCTGATCGACGGGTCGGACTCGACGATCGCCAGCCAGTCCCTGGCGACGGCGAATGGCGTTGGCTTCTCGCTCTCGGTGGGGGAGTTACTGCGCGAACGGGGCGCCGTCCAGCTGCCCCTCGAGGTGCGGCCCACGCTGCTGTTCAATCCCGACTCGCGCAGCGCCAACCTGCTGATTCCGGGGCTTATCGCCATCGTGCTGACCTTCTCGGGCACGCTCTTGACGAGCTACGCCATCGTGCGCGAGCGCGAGCGCGGCACCCTCGAGCAGCTGATGGTCACCCCGGTGTCGCCCCTCGCGGTGGTGGTCGGGAAGATCCTGCCCTACCTGGTGCTGTCCTTCCTCCAGCTGCTGGTGGTGCTGGCGCTCATGGTCACCGTGTTCCAGGTGCCGATCCACGGCAGCGTCTGGCTGCTGCTGGGCCTGTCGGTGATCTACCTGTTCGCGCTCCTGGCCCTCGGCCTGCTGCTGTCCTCCCGCGCCAAGACCCAGATGGAGGCCACCCAGCTCGCCCAGATGGTGCTGCTGCCCTCGATCATGCTGTCGGGCTACATCTTCTCCATTCCGTCCCTGCCGACGGCGCTCCAGTGGGTGTCCCAGGTGCTTCCCGCCACCCACTTCATCGCCATCACCCGCGGCATCGTGATTCGCGGAGCCACCTTTGGCGATCTGTGGGAAGAGGTGGTCAAGCTGCTGGTGCTGGCGCTCGTACTCGTGGCCGGCAGCGCCCGGGCGTTCAAGAAGACGGTGAGCTGAGGAGCGGGAACCTCAGGTCTCCGCGCACTCGAACGAACCCTCGAGGATGTCCACCCGGCGCGTGCCGTTGCGCTCGACAAGGTCGCGACACTGGAAGGTGCCGGACAGTTGGGTGCCGTTCTGGGTGATCTGCAGGCCGCAATCGGCGGCGGTCGGCTGGTTGACGAAGATCGAGCCGTCCGCGGCGTGCCAGTAGAGATCGAAGGTCTTGCCACTGGCACAGCTGGTCGAAGTCGGGTCCTTGGGGGCGAAGGCACCGCCCCCGGCGTGGTTGCACAGGTCGAGGTCGACGTGGGGGCTGGTCTCGCCGTTGGCGGCGGCCTGTTCGGCGAAGCGCAGGAACAGCGACGCCCAGCCGGCGTTGCGGCTGCAGAAGACGAGGTTGCGGGTGTTGTCGAGGTTGACCGTCGTGGATTGCCCCCCGGCGACGACGACGAAGCGGGCGACGTTCGAAGGGGGCGCCGGCGGGGGTGGAGCGGTAGGGCTGCCGCCGCCACCGCCGCAGGCGACGAAACCGACGGCGACCAAGAAGCTGAGCGAAGCGGAGAGCGATCGGTGCATGGGCGAATCCTCCTTCGCCCAGAGAGCCTAGCGGGCTCCTCGACAGCGCCGGCAAACGTCGTGTCAAGAGGGTGTTAAGGAGATTAAGAGGCCGTCTCGGGAGGGGTCTCTCCGGCTATCCTTGAGCGGTGACGAATCGGAACTTCGTCGTCTCGACGGCCGCGCTCCTGGTTCTGCTCTGCCTGCTGGTGGCCTACGTGGCCCGACTCCAAAGAGAGTGGCTCGCCGCCATCGAGAACTATGAGCATGCCCGGTTGGAGGGCAGCCTCGCGCGCAGCTCCTGGTACTGGAAACGCGCCTTCGAGTCCGAGCTCGAAGACCTCGGCGCCTGCTTCTCCACCGCGGGTGGCCGGCGCTCGGAACTGGCGAGCGGATTCTCCGGCCGCCTCGAGGCCTGGCGCTCGTCGACTCGCTGGCCGGGGCTCTTCTTGGAGGCCTACCTGGTTTCCGGGGAGAGGATGCCCCGTCTCGAACGCTTCGACCCCCGCGCGGCCGGCTTCGCGCCCGTTCAGTGGCCCCCGGAGCTCGCGCCGCTCTGGCCGACCCTGGCCGCGCTGCGCAAAGATGCCATCGCACCCGCGACCTCTCGTCGGTCGCTGGCGCTCCGGGTGGTCACGGCCTTACCGGCCTTGCTGGTCGAGACGCGGCTCTGGCCGGAGGGCGACCCCGGCTCCCCCGATCGGGCATGGCTGGTGATCCGCCTCGACGCGGAGTACCTGCGCCGCCAGCTGCTTCCCGAGCTGACCGAGCTCTTCTTCTCGCCCCCCAACTACAACGACCTGGACCTCGCGGTCGTCGAGAGCTCGAGTCGGGACCTGCTGTTCTCGAACCTGCCGATCGACTCATTCTCGGCCTTCGGACGCAGCGATCACGCGTTCGGACTGGTCGACGCGGGCACCGACGGCGAAGAGCTGCCCCGCGTTGGCGGGCGACCGGCGAAAGGGCGAGAGGCATTCCCCAACTGGACCCGGCCGCCCACCGCGGCGGACCACGCGTGGTTCCGGGATTTGTGGGCGCGCAGCTACTACTCGGGGCATTGGCACGTCTTCATTCGGCGGGGGGCCTCGACCGTGGCGGAAGAGGTGGCGGCGGCGCGCCTCCGCGCCTCGCGTTCGGCCCTCGGGGCGTTGGGCCTGATCCTCGTGGTGGTGGTGCTCGTCGTCGTCCTCACCCGGCGGGTCCACCGGCTGGCCCGGGACCAGATGGAGTTCGTGGCCAGCGTCTCCCACGAGTTGCGCTCACCTCTGGCAGCTCTCTCGGCCGCGGGCGACAATCTCGCGGACTCGCTCTTCGACGACCCCGGCAAGCTTCGCGAGTACGGCCGGCTGATCCAGGACGAGACTCAGCGCCTTCGCGAGATGGTCGAAAACGTGCTGCACCTGGCCCGGCGACGGTCGGACGCTCCAATGCCCAAGCTTCAGCCCCTCGACGTCAACGAGCTCGTGGACGACACCCTGCGGCGCTCCCGGCGCCAGCTCGAGCAGGCGGGCTTCGAGGTCGAAGTGGCGAAGCCGGAGCGCCCGCCGCGGGTGCTCGGCAACGCGCGCGCCCTCCAGTCGGCGCTCCAGAACCTCATCTCCAATGCCCTGAAGTACGGCCTGCCCGCCCGCTGGCTGCGCATCTCGGTCGAGCTCCCCGGGACCGCACGGGAGGTGCGGATCTCGGTTGAAGACCGGGGCACCGGCATCTCCCCGCGGGATCTACGTCGCTTGTTCGATCCCTTCTACCGCGGGGAGCGGGCGCGGGCCGGCCAGATCGAGGGCAGCGGCCTCGGCCTCGCAGTGGTCCGGGGTGTGGCCGAGCAGCACGGCGGCCGGATCGTCGTCGAAAGCACGCCGGGGGCGGGCAGTCGTTTCACCCTCGAGCTGCCGCTCCTGGAGGCCGAATGAAGAGGCGCATCCTGATGATCGAGGACGAGTACGCCTTGCTGCTCGTGCTCACCGACCGGCTGGTGGCCTCGGGCTACGAGGTCACCACGGCCACGACCGGTCCCGAGGGGCTGGAGCGAGCATGTCGGCAGCCCTTCGACGTGATCCTGCTCGACCTCCTGCTGCCCGGCCAGGACGGCCTGAGCGTCTGCCGCGAGCTCCGCCGCCGCGGCGTGACCACTCCGATCCTCATGCTGACGGCCCTGGGCGACGTGGTGGACAAAGTGGTGGGGCTGCGCACCGGCGCCGACGACTACCTCACCAAGCCCTTCGAAGCGATCGAGCTGCTGGCCCGGATCGAGGCCCTGCTGCGCCGCTCCAGCCCCGGCGGCGCGGGCCTGGTGGGAATACCGGACCCTTACCGCTTCGGCGACGTCGAGGTCCGGTTCCGCGAGGTCGAGGTGCTGCGCGGGGGCCAGCCGGTCCATCTGTCGGCTCGGATGTTCGAGCTGCTCCGCTTCCTGATCCGGCGCCGGGGCGAGACGCTCGGCCGGCAGGAGTTGCTCGACGCCGTTTGGGGCCGAGACGCCAACCCCACCGAGCGCACGGTCGATGTCCACGTGGCCTGGCTCCGCCAGCGCCTGGAGGTGCAGCCGTCTCGACCCCAATTCCTCCTGACGGTGCGCGGCTACGGCTACCGGTTCGCGGGCTGAGTCAGGCAGCCCGCCGTCGCTCCCAGCCGATCGCCCCGGCCAGCCAGAGGGCCCCGGCCACGCTGAACCACAGCCGCGGCGCCCAGGTGGCCTCGGGGGCCAAGAGGGCACAGAAGTCGACCGCCCCGAGGCGGTTCAGGGCCAGGTACCAGAGCAGTAGGAAGACGCCCGAGAACAGCTTGCCGCCGCCCGTCAGCGCGGCCGCGCCGACCGCAAAGGCGGCCACGAAGAGCATGCCGAGGGGCACGGCGATGGCCCGCATGCCGCCGGTCGCGACACCGCGCAAGGTCAGCGGCAGGCTCGCCGCGAGCAGGAAGAGGGCCACCGCGGCGAACTTCCACAGCGCCACCGACCCGGGAATCGCGGGCTGGGAAAAGACCAGTGGGCCCGCGCCGGCGAGCCGCTCGCGGCAACCGACCTCGGAGACGATCGGCACGAGCAACAGCAGGAACACCGCGCTCGCCATGGGTGCCGCCGAGGCCGGCAGCAGCGCGGCCACGATGGCGGCCGGCGGCACCAGCCACTTCACCCAGTGGGCCGACTCCCACAGCAGCCGCGTCTCCGCCCACACCGCTTGCCGAACGCGGGTCCGCGGGTGGACCGGTGCCAGGCTCGCCAGGGTGCGCGGCGCGGGGGCCTGGGCGGGCTCCCGCGGCACCCCGTTCTCGGACCGGCGCTTCGGCGCCCGGCCGGCGCGCCGCGCCGGGTCGAAACGGTCGAAGATCAGCACCGCGGCGGCGAGCGGCAGAAGCGCCCAGAGCAGGTTCAGGCCGCGCTGGCGCAAGGTGCCCGGCGGAAACGTGAGGCCCGGCCACGCCACCCGTTCCGGTGCCACGTCGTGGAACACGTAGCCGGAGGAGATGCCCGTCGCTTCCGGCGGCAGGGACGCTTGGATCAGGCTCTCGTGGCTGACCATGCCGAGAGGGTCGAAGGCGGGCACGTGGCCGAGCCGGTGGCGGTCGAGCGGGTCCCGCGAGGTCTCCATGGGGATCGCGGTCATCGGGATCACCCCCACCAGGAACCACAGCACCAGGCCGCCGCGGCTGCGCAGCAGGGGCGTGACGTCGAACAGCACGGCGGCCGCCGCGATGAAAGCCGCCGCCGGCAGCGCCGCCAGCAGGAAGGGGCCGAAGAACTGGGCCGCGTCGAAGGAGCCCACCCCCGAGCGCAGGAAATGGAACAGGCCGACCGGCAGCACGAGCAGCGAAAGCAGGAACAGGAACAGCGCGTGGGCGGCCCACTTGGCGCCGAGGTAGGAGGTCTTGGTCAACGGCGTCGCGGCCAGGATCAGCCCGATTCCGCGCTCCCGGTCCCGTTTCACCGAGCCGGCCACCAGGTAGAACGCCGCGAGCATGAAGAAGATCGTCGCCAGGACCGAAATCGCGACGCCGAGGTACCCGGCGGTGAACAGCGGAGCCTGCATACGGCCGTCGGCCAGGTGCCAGGTCACCGACGAGGCCTTGCCGTCGGCCGGGGGGATCGCCCAGTAGGAGCCGATCAGGATCACCAGGAAGGCGACCAGGCTGGCCGGCGAGCGGAGGCGGTTCTTGATCTCGGCGCCGACCTGGGCTCGCCAGGCCGAGGCAAAGGCCGGAGCGGGGGGCGGAGAAGCGGCTTGTCTCGGAGTGTTCACGGGTGTCCCCTCACGCGGCCCGGGCCGCGCTCCGCGCTTCGAGATCGGTCAGCAGATAGGCGTCCTCGAGATTCGGCTCCACCACGTGGGCTGCCCCGAAGGCCGGATCGACCGCCCCGCGCGGATCCCCCACGAAGCGCAGGTGGACGCCGTCGGCCCGCCGCACCAGGTTGGAGACGGCCACTTGACGCTGCAACTCGGCCAGGCGCTCGGGCGGCACGACCACCTCGAAGACCCGACCGAGGGCGCTCCGGAGCAGCTCCTCGGGCGAGCGCAGGGCGACGATGCGGCCGCCGCGCATGACCGCGATCATCGAGGCGATGGCTTCGACATCGGACACGATGTGGGTCGACAGGATGATCAACCGGCCGTGGGCGGCCTCGGCGAGCAGGTTGCGGAAGCGCACCCGCTCCTCGGGGTCGAGCCCCACGGTAGGTTCATCGACGATCAGAAGCCGCGGGTCCCCGAGCAGCGCCTGGGCGATGCCGACCCGCTGGCGCATGCCCCCGGAGAATCCCCCGAGGCGCCGGTCCGCGGCATGGTGAAGGTTGACCAGTTCGAGCAGCTCCGCCACTCGCCGGCCCAGCTCGGCGCCCGAGAGCCCCTTGAGGCGGCCGAGGTAGAGCAGGAACTCGCGGGCCGTGAGTCGTTCGTAGATGCCGAAGTCCTGGGGCAGGAAGCCCAGGGATCGCCGCACGATCTGGGGTTCGCGCAGGGCATCCTGGCCCTGCCAGGAAAAGGTGCCCGTGGTCGGTCGGGTGACGGTGGCGAGGATGGAGAGCAGCGTCGTTTTGCCGGCCCCATTCGGGCCGAGCAAGCCGAGGACGCCTTCGCCCATCGATAAAGAAACGCCGGAAAGCGCTTCGGTTCCGTTGGAGTACCGCTTGCCGAGGTTGTGGATTTCGAGCATGGCGCGCCCTACGAGGGAGGGCGGCGCCAGGTTCCACTCCCCTCACGCCAGGTTGTGGAACACCTTCTGGACGTCGTCGTCCTGCTCGATCTTGTCGATCAAGGCGAGCACGTCGTGGGCTTCCTTCTCCCCGAGCTCGGTCGGATCGGCCACGGGGATGTACTCGCTCTCGGCGGACAGCGGCGTGATGCCGCGGTCCTCGAGGGCCTTCTGGAGCTGACCGAAGTCGCCAAAAGCGCAGCGGATCAGGATCTGCGGTTCGCCCTTTTCGCCCTGGGTCTCCCCAAGCTCCTCGAGGCCGGCGTCGATCAGCTCGAGCTCCAGCTCCTCGGGATCGAGCTTCGCCGGGTTCAAGCGAAACACGCCCATGCGCTTGAACAGGAAGGCCACGCTGCCGGTGTTGGCGAGGTTGCCGTTGCCTTTGTTGAAGATCGTCCGCAGGTTGTTGACCGTGCGGGTGGTGTTGTCAGTGGCGGTTTCGACCAGGACCGCGATGCCGTGGGGGGCGTAGCCCTCGTACAGCACCTCCTGGTACTCCGTCGCCTCCTTGCCGGTGGCCCGGCGGATGGCCAGCTCCACCTTGTCCTTCGGCATGTTGACCGCGCGAGCGTTCTGGACCACCCGGCGCAGCAAGGGGTTCGCTACCGGGTCGCCGCCACCCGACTTGACCGCGATGGCGATTTCCTTGCCGATCCGGGCGAACTGCTTCGCCATCCGGTCCCAGCGGGCGAACATCGTGTGCTTGCGAGTTTCGAAGATGCGTCCCATGGTGGTGTTTCCAGCCGATCTCGTTGGGGGATTTCTGTTGCGCCCGCGGCGCTCGCGAGCCCATGAGAGTAGCCCGAGCGGCGGCCGGAGGTAAAGGGCGGCGCGGTCAGACCCGCGCCAGATGCTTCGCCACCAGCCCGTCCAGGATGCGACTGGCGCCGATGCCGCGCAGGCGCAGCTCGGGGCCGACGGAGAGGATCTCTTCGGCCAGGGCGAGGAGCGGACGGCTGAGCTCCGGTGGGGCGTGATCGTTCCGGGAGCGGACCACGGCGCGGGCGGCGAGGGCCCAGCCGCGACTGGCGCGGGGGTCCTTGAAGTCGCCCGCGGCTTCGAGGCGGGCGGCGGCGGCCAGCAGGTGCACGGTGGCGCGGCTCTTGGCGAATTCGGCGATGACGCCGCCGAAGCGGGCGGCCAGGGCGGCGACCTCGGCCTCCGGCGTCTCGGCACCGGCGCCGAGGTAGACCGAAAGGCATCGCGAGCGCACCGTCGGCAGCAGGTCCTCCCGCGCCGGGGCGAGCAGCAGGAAGTGGCGCGGGGCGCTCACCGGAGGCTCTTCAAGGGTCTTCAGCAACGAGTTCGCGGCTTCGCCCGACAGCGTCTCGGCGTTGGCCACCACGAACACCTGTCCCCGGGCTTCGAAGGGGCTCACCTGGGCGCCGCGCAGGAAGGCCTTGGTGGCGTCGACCGAGGTCGAAGTTTTCAAGTCCCGCTCGAGAAGCCCGAAATCTGGATGGAAGGCGTCTTCTCCGCGCTTCGACTCGCCGCCCCCGTCGATCCGGATGCGCCGGCAGTGGGAGCAAGCGCCACAGGGCCGGGCGGCGGGCTCGGCCGCGCAGAGGAGCGTGCGCGCGAGCCGCTCTGCCGCCGCTCGCCGAGTTTCATCGGAGCCCCCGTGGAGGATGACGCCGGGGTACAGCTCGCCGCGTCGGGCGAGGTCCAGGGTGTGGTCGAGGTTCATCGTGCCGCCTTCGGCAGCAAGTCTGCGAGGGCGGCCCGCACGGCCCCCTCGGTCTCCTCCTCGGGACCCGACGAGTCGATGAGAACGAACCGCTCGGGCTCAGCGCGGGCGATCTCGAGGAAGCCGTCCCGCACTCGGCGGTAAAAGTCGAGGGCCTCGTCGTCGAGCCGGTCCGCGCCGTTCTTGCCGTGACGGTCGCCCCGACCCCGCTCCCGGGCCACCTCCGCGGGCAGGTCGAAGAGCAGCGTGCGGTCCGGCCGCCGGCCGCCGGTGGCCAGCCGGTCGACCTGCTCGATCAGCTCCCGCGGCACCCCGCGGGCGGTGCCCTGGTAAGCCCGGGTCGAATCGGTGAAGCGGTCGCACAGCACGTGCTCGCCGCGGGCGAGGGCCGGATCGATCACTTCGAGCAGGTGCTGGCGCCGGCTGGCGAAGACCAGGAGCAGCTCCACCGTGCCGTCCACGGCGGTCCAGCGAGAGTCGAGGAACACCCCACGAATCGCCTCGCCGAGCGGCGTCCCCCCCGGTTCGTGGGTCACCGTCAGCGGCGTGCCCGCCGCCGACAGCCACGCGGCGGTCCGCCGCAGGTGCGTGGACTTGCCGCTGCCGTCCAGGCCTTCGAAGGTGATGAAGAGGGGGCGCCCCATGGCGCGGTGGACGTTAACACTCAACCGGCCATCGCGCGGCTCGGAGGTCCTCGGGCCATGGGCGGGAGTACCATCTGCATATGAAATCCACCACTGGCTCGGACGTCGAAGGCCCGGTCGAGCCTGTCCTGTCTCGTAAGCCGGAAGCCTCGTTCTCTCTGACTGCGGAGAATGTGGCCGAGTTGCTCGCTGCGATGGCGGACATCGAACGCGGCGAGTTCCTTTCGCCGGAAGAACTCTTCGAGAGCCTGCGCGATCTCGATTGAAGAGGCGCTCAGCGTCGATGGCTCTTGAGCGCCCCACTTGCCGCTGTCCTTGGCATGTGCTAAGAACAGGTGTCAGCCCAGTGCATCGTTGACGAGTCTGGCGTGGAAAGTAGCTTCGTGCAAGCCTTAGTCTGCATCGCGGGCGCAACTTCCGGTAGCACTGCAATACTGGTCGACCGATCGGCCTTTAGGGTCTTGGCATTCAAGCGCGGCCCAGCCCTTATCCCCTTGGATCAGGAGCCCGAAATCCTGGCGTTCAACCTTCTCTCGATTTGCCGAGACCTCCGCGATGTGCTGGGACGCACACGGGCTGAAACGATACGCGACTGCACGTATGTTCTAGCCCTTTCCGGACTGACTACCCCATCAGGGCTCGCCTCCTTCGAGCGAGTTCTCTCCCAGAGCGCCCTTCCTCCTTCGGACAGCTCTTCTGTTCACTGGATAACGCGAGCGTCGGCGTTTCGGCAGCTTGTCCCCTCGGAGCAATCCTATTGCCTCGTGAAGTGCGGTACCGTTGCGTTTGCGCACTCGTTCTTGGCTCTGGACATGGCTCGAGGGTGCCGATTGGGTGGCTGGGGTCTGTTTTCTGGTGATGACGGCGGTGCTTTCTATATCGGGCGAGTTCTGCTCGGTCGGTACTTTGAGGAACTAGATGGACGGCGGAGGCGGACCTCGTTTTCTAGTCGATTTGGCTCCCTCCTTGGCATTGATTCGGGATCACCCGTGGCCGAGATAGCTCAGTGGATTAGGCAGCGCCGGGATTCCTCTCGCCTGCGCGAGGAAGTGGCTTCATTGGCCAGATTCGCTAATCATCTGGCGGAAGAGGAGTCAGAGCCGTTTTGCGTTCAGCTACTGAGGCGTGGCGCCTATCGCGCGGCGAAGCTAGCCGCTCTATCATTTAAAGTAGTCGAGCGGGCTGCTCCGCCAAGCGGTCTCCTGGTCCAAGTCCATGGCGGACTAATAGAAGGGTCAGAAATCTTTGCGACGGCGCTAGTTTCCAAGCTGCGATGTCTGCTTCCTGGCGCTGAGGTTCGACCGGCGAAGTACTCACCAGTGGTAGGCGCCTTCGCCTATGGTCTTCAAGTCTCAGATTACTTTGGCGCAGATGAAGCGAGTACGGTTGCACGCGAACTGGCCGATGCCTACGGCGGACCACTAAGAACAGGCCTCTCAATCTAAGGCTCTTCAATTGGGAGCTGGAAGGTGCATCTATGACAACCGCCGCCGCTCTTCGCGAGTCAGTAGAGGAGAGACTTAGCAGAGAGCTAACAGACCTACTTGACCACCCTGGGGGCCTCGGCCTTAGCGCTCATTGTGACCGCTTGGATCGCGCCCTGCTCGAGCTCAGGGCGATTGCAGAATTCAGCGCGCAAGACATTGCCGTAGTAATCTCGGTGGATCTGTGTGAATTGATCGACTGGTCGATTACCAGCGCCCGTCACATTCAGCGGTTTGAGAGCCTCCGGAAGCGGCGGGTCCTGACTGACATTGCATATGCGCGTAAAGCCATGGATATCTGTCTTCAGGGAAACTTGCTGCTTACGATACTACCCGGGACAGCCTCCGAGGTTGTTCATCACCTACGCGTCGTTTACTCTGAGAATGCCCGCTACCTGCGTCTGCTCGCTGAGGGCCTTCCTCGTACCGAAGAGGCAACTCGAGAGCTCATGGGCTATGCTGGCTGTTCCTCCTTCTTGTCGAGACTGCTACAGGGGAGACATTCGGTGATCGCTGAGGTAGACCAGCTTGTTTCCTTGGTGAGGCGACTGTTCTCTCTTGACGCTTTCATTCAGCCCCATGAGGAGCTGCGCCCGGCGATCGATGGGCTTGATCTGGATCTAGTGATTGCAATCGAGTCGGCGCTTACTGGTCTTCGGTCCCGTGGCGGGGAGAACAGTCGAATCGACGCAATAAATCTTGCGGTGACTGCCAAGGTCCCAGAGGTCCTTCCTGGCTTCGCAGTCCTTCATATGACGAGAACCCCGACTCTGCATGCACTTCCTCGCTCCGGTGTAACGCTCGAATTCGCGGTTACAAGAAACAGGGTCGGAGGAGGCCATTATCCGCTACTCATACGCCCTGAGACCATCTGCCTGCTCGGCTATTTGTTTCCAGGAGGCCGGCCCGGGGCGGATGCTGTCGAGAAGGTCGAGGATTTCGCCCGTGCTTGGGGAGAGTACTCTTCATACTGTCGGGTTCTTGAGTTCTCACGGGGCCCGCTGAAGAGAATGAAGGCCCTTGAGCGGCTGCGTACGGCGCGCATTGACCGCGAATACTACGGTGTGCTCGCCAGCTGGTTTTCGCTCCTTCGCGACGGAGCCGCAATAGGGTCTCAGATGCGTCTTCTAGAGAGTACCAGTGGTGTGATCGACGAGGGCATGCAGGAAAGGGCTGCTGCCGAAGAAGCGGCTATGGCGCGGCTCCTAGAGCAGCAGGAGGCTGTGATGCAGCTTTTCTCGGTGGTTCAACACTGGACAGGGCTGAACCTACCGACAGGGGCTAGATCTCTACTTCCTCCCGAGGCCAGTTCCCCGCTGACAGACAGTGACAGCTTTGGACTTGAGACTGACTGTCGCTGCGTTAGTGACGGACTTGAGGAAATTCTACTGAGAGATAGGCTGCGGCGCTCTCTGGGCAACGGGGAGTACGAAGGAGTGCTCTTTGGTCTAGCAAGGAGTACCGTTTCTCAGGAGTTTCAACGGGCATTCTGGCCTTCGCAGCGCTCAGCCGAGTTCTTCCTGGCTGCGGTGACGGATCTAATCCGCGAACAAGGGGGTGATTTGCTGGTAGTTGCAAAAGGTCTTTCGGGTAGACTTGGTTATGTGGATATTTCGGCCTTGAGCTTCGATGCAGAGTCCGTCCTTAGGCAGCTCTCATGTGCCCCCGTTGAGGTTCTTCATCTCGAGACAGAGTTTCTCGAAATAGTCGCCGAGTTCGGGAATTCGTTTGGGCGCCAGCCGCTCTGCTCCTTACGGAGTCCGGTCCAGTTCGGTTCGCGTGTGGTCGAACTCTATTCGAGTACAGGGGGAGTGCTTCCTCGGCTACTTCTCACCAATTTTCTCGCAAGACAAGGGGTGCAAACGGATGGCACTGCTAAGCCAGAAGAATTTAATTAAGCAATTGGTGGACTTGGACAACGACCCCGACTTTCAGGGAAAGTACTGGCGTCGCAATCGATTCGGAGTTGAGGTCTTCCTGTGGGTTGCTGCCGCAACTGACCTCGAGACTCCGACCTATGAGGTTAGCAAGGCAGGCTATGTGCGCTTTTTCAAATTCCGCCTTCAGGCGATCGAAGAGAGGGTTACGACGCGGATTACCCTGACCTCCGAAGGGAGCTATGCCTTACAACCTTGGGACTCGTCGGATGCAGTCAAGGCGGTTTCGACGATACAACAACTGGACTGTTCGCTCCTAAGTGGGGACTGCTGCGGCCCGCGTGTCTATTATCGGATATGCCGCGACGAAGTAAGCCTACTGAAAGCGGCTCCGAATTGGCGGCTTTCTCTGCAGGGAGAGGTCTCAAGAGGAGAAGAGGGTCTACCCGTAGAGGGACAGTTGGAGCTAGAAGGAGGCTTCACCATTGGAAGTCTGGGTTGAGGTTTGCCTGAAGGCAACACCCTATGTGTGTGGCGCGGTAATCGCCGGAACTGAGTTTCCGTCGCGGCTGCTTTCTTGGCGGCACGAAAGCAGCGCACAGAAGAGGGCTATCGATTTTGCGATGCTATGGACTGCTACAGCCGAGACCGTCAGCCTGTCTGTTTTCGCGCTTGCCTATGCGTTCACGAGCATCATTGCCTCACTCGCCTCCAGCAGTAGCGACAAGATGGAGAGCGCTTCAATTGCGGGAATCATTCTGCTCGTCATCTTCCTAATGCTCCTATGCGCCGCAATGGCTTTCCTGACACGAGATCTAGCTTCCCCGCGCGATGTCGTTGTACTAAAGGGGGCGATCAGCTATTCAACGCTTCTGCGGGTCGCACGCATCGCGGGCGTTCTTTTGCCCGGAATCGTCGATGTTGTTGTTCATTCGTTGGCGCGGTCCGGAAGGGTACCTGAGCTGTTGAAACCTTGAGCCGCCTGAGCTGGCCTCACCGCACCCCCCGCACCCCCCGCACTCCCCGCACCTCCCGCTCGAACAGCTTGAAGATCCGGCGGTAGGCGTCGAGCCAGCTCGAGGGCTCGCGGAAGCCGTGGGGCTCGATCGGGTAGAGGGCCACTTCCCAATCCTGCTTCTTGAGCTCGATCAGGACCTGGGCCAGCCGCACGGTGTCCTGGAAGAACACATTGTCGTCCTGCATGCCGTGGATCAACAGCAGCGGATCCGCGAGGCCGGCGGCGTGCTCGATGGGCGAGCTCGTGGCGTAGGCCTCGGGGTCGAGCTCCGGGGTGTTGAGGATGTTCGAGGTGTACTCGTGGTTGTAGTGGGCCCAGTCCGTGACTGGACGCAGCGCGGCGCCGGCGGCGAAGAGGCCGGGGCGCTTGAACAGGCCCATGAGAGTCATGAAGCCGCCGTAGGAGCCGCCGTAGATGCCGATCCTTTCGGGGTCGACAGCCCGCTCGGCAACCAGCCAGGCGATGCCGTCCTCGAAGTCCTCGAGCTCCGGCGTGCCCATCCGGCGGTAGATCGCCGTGCGCCAGTTCCGGCCGTAGCCGGCGGAAGCCCGGTAGTCCATGTCGAGCACCACGTAGCCCGCGCGGGCGAGGAAGGTGTGGAACATGAACTCCCGGAAGTAGCCCGACCAGCCCTGGTGGGCGTTTTGGAGATAACCGGCGCCGTGGACGAAGAGCACCGCCGGGTACTTCTCTGCCCGGTCGGGGTCGAAGCCCGGGGGCACGTAGACCCGCGAATGGATCGGCTGGCCGGCGCCGTGGGTCGAAGGCACCGCCACGTACTCCGGGGCGCTCCATTCGATGGCCCGGAATTCCGCGCTGGCGGTGGCCGTCAGAGCCCGGGCACTGGCCCCGGGGACGGCGTCTTGAACGTAGATCTCGGGCGGAACCAGGGCCTTCGAGTGGCGGAGGGCGAGGGCCGATCCGTCTCCCGACAACTCATATTCGACCAGACCACCGACGCTCGTGACTCGCTGCACCGGGCCACCCTCAACGGGCACGCGGAACACGTCGAAGGCACCCGGATGGCTGGGATTGGCGCGGAAGTAGAGGAAGCGGCCGTCGGGAGAGAGCGTCACCCGGTCCGCCGTCGAGCCTGCCGCGGAGAGCGCCTCCGCCTGGCTCCCGGGAGCCAGGGGCAGTCGGTAGAGGCGCGAGTACCCGGTTTCCTCCGACAGGTACCAGAGCGTCCGGCCGTCCCGCAGGAAGCCCGCCTCGTGGAAGTCCCAGTTGATCCAGGCCGAATCGGTCAAGCGGTGCCGGGGCGAGAGCGCCGCTTTCTCGAAATCCACGGTGGCGAGCCACCGGTCCTTGTTGTCGAGGGCGAAGAAGGCCAGGAGCGCCTCGCGGCCGTCCTCGCTCCAGGCTACCGCCCGCAGGTCGATTTGCCGCACGGCTTCCTTGTCGCCCGCCTTGGTCTCGGCCGCGGCCTTCTTGTCGCCCTCGTCGGCGACCGCCGCCTTCTTCGCCTTGGCCTTTTCGCGCAGCTCGCGCAGAGGATCGTCCTTGGCACCCGGCAGGAGGGAGAGGTCGAGGTCGTGGCGCTCGAGCTTCTGGAGATCGAGCAGGATCACCTCGTCGCTCGCCGGGTGGCCGGTGCCGACGAGGGGCCGCACCTCGCGGCTTTCGACATAGCCCGAAGCGGTGACGAAGGCGGCCATCGCTTCGCCCTTGCCTTCGTCCGGCTCGTCGGCGGTCAGCGCCACGATCAGCCGGTCGCCCGCGGGCGACAGCGAAAGGTCCCCGATCGCCTTGCCTTTGCCCAGGTAGAACGGCCGCGGCGACCACGCCGGGTTGGCCGCGAGCTCCTCCCGGGTGCGCGCGGCGGCAGCGGCTTTGCGCTCTTTCTGCTTCCGGAGGATCTGGAACAGCCGCTGCTGCTGCTCGGTCAGGTAGGTCGGAGGCTTCTCCTTCTCCGGGTCGTCCTCGAGCCGCAGGTCGGCCACCAGGGACTCGAGCCCGGTCTCGAGCTCGACCCGAAAGAACGCGCCGCCCCGGAGGAAGGCCACCGCGGAGTCCCCGATCAGGAAGCGGGGCTCGAGCTCGGGCGCCGGCGTGCGGGTCAGCTGACGGACGGTGCCCCCGTCGAGATCGCGCAGAAAAACGTCGCCCCGCACAAGGTAGACCTTGCGGCGTCGGTCGGCGCTCCAGTCCCCGCCGGGGCCGTCGGCCTGGTTCCGCTCGGCGTCGCCCACGAGCTGCGGCTCGCCGCCCCCGACGGGCTGGCGGAAGAGGTCGCGAAGCTCGCTGCCGGCCCGCTTTCGCTCGAAGTACACGGCGCTGCCGTCGGCCGACCAGTACGGCGAGTCCGGCGGCCGGCCCAGCCAATCGGGATCGGCCATGATCCGTTCCAGCGTCACTTCGTTGGCAGGTTCGGGCTCGGCGACCGCCGGGCTCGCTGCGCCAGCGGGAATTAGCCAGGAGGTGACGAGCACGAGTGGCAGTGTCGAACGCGAACGCATGGGCATCAAGCTCCTTTCGGTCTACACCGAAGGTGTCGGCGGTCGGCGAAACGCTTCGCGACGAGCCGCGCGGAAAGGTACACGGGGGCTCAGCCTTGCGGCTCCGGCCCTTGCTCGAGGGCTTGCCGGTGGAGCGCCTCGACCTCGTCGAGAGCGGTGGCACAAAAGCCGGTATCGCGAATCCGGCCGTCCTCGAGGCGATAGACCCAGGCGTGCACCGACAGCTCCTGCCCGCGCCGCCAAGCGTCCTGGACGACCGACGTCCGGCAGACGTTGACCGCCTGCTCGAGCACGTTCAACTCGCAGAGCCGATCGACGCGTTCCCGGGCGGAGGCGAGCCCCGCGAGCCGGTCGCGGTGCTTCTCCGCCACGTCCTGCACGTGGCGCAACCAGTTGTCGACCAGCCCCAGGCCAGCGCCTCGCCCGAGGGCGGCCTCGACGCCGCCGCAACCGTAGTGGCCGCAGACGATGATGTGGCGCACGCCCAGCACGTCGACCGCGAACTGCACCACCGACAGGCAGTTCAAATCAGTGTGTACGACGACGTTGGCGACATTTCGGTGGACGAAGAGCTGGCCCGGCAGAAGGTCCACGATCTGGTTCGCCGGCACCCGGCTGTCGGCACAACCGATCCACAGAAATTCGGGATTCTGCTGCTCCGCGAGGCGCCCGAAGAAGCCCGGATCTTCGGCCGTGATGCGCGCGGCCCAGGCGCGATTTCGGGAGATCAATTCGGCGAGGGTGCGCATCGGCGTCGGAGCTTACTGCACACCCCGCAGCCGGGGCAGCGCGGCGCGCACGGCCTCCGGGGTGGTGCCCAGGCGGTCGGCGCCAGCGACGAGCTTTTCGAGATCGAGCGAATAGAGCTGATCGGGTCGCGGAACGGACAACCCGGCGACATCGAGAGGACGGATCAGCTCCCGCACCCGCTCGGCGAAGATCTCGTCGTCGAGTCGCCCGGCCAGCGCGTCGGCGAGCCAGGCCTCTGCCGCGCCCACGGCGGACCCGAGGTGCGGGTTCTCGGCGCCCAGGAACGCTTCCGACGACCACCCGGCGGCGGGCTCGGGCAGGAGGCGCTCGCGGGCCTCCGCGAAGCTCGCGGCGGCGAAGTAGAGCAGGCTCCAGGAAGCGAAGAGCCCGAACCGGCTCCGCGCCGCCAGCGCACCCACGACCAGGCGCTCGATCCACTCCGCTTCCCGCGCCAGGCGCTCGTGGTAGCCGGCCAGCGCGCGCTCGGACGGTGGCCCTTCCGCCAGCAGCCGAATCGCCCGCTCGACCCCGCGCAGGCTCCAGGCGATGCCGGTGGAAAACAAGGGTGAAGTGAAGGCGTAGGCCGAGGGCAGCAGCAGGAACCGCGGCCCCACGGCCCGCGCGAGCCGAAACTGAAGCCGCGGAAGGCCGGCCACCGGCCGCACGGCCCGCGCTCGAGAAAAGGCTCGCGCCAGGCTCGGGTAGCGGCCCAGGAGCATCCGAAACGCCCGCTCGCCCTCCCCGGGTGGCGGAGTCAGCAGCTCGAATCCGGCACTGACCCGGCCCGAGTCGAAGGGCAGCACGTAGAGCCAACCCTCGGGAAGCAGGTGGTGGATGGCGGCTTGTTCGTCCGGAAACGGTCCGGCGGGGGCGAGTTCTTCGAGCGGGGCGACGCCCTCGAAGTGGCCGTAGAGGAGCCCGGTCGCCAGCCTTCCGCCGCGGGTCGACGGCGGAATTCCGAGCACCCGGGTCGCGAAGCCGCCAGGCCCCGTGGCGTCGACGAGGAAGGAGGTTTCGAGGTCGACCGCCGCGCCGCGCACGCGCAGGCCCCGCTCGGTCTCCTCGACGGACCGGACTTCGACGCCCTCCCCCAGCTCGACCCCGGCGGACGCGGCCGCTTCGGCCAAGTGGGCATCCACGTCCGCCCGCAGCCAGTGGACGTCCGCCACCTCGTCGTTCGGGCTGGCCGCCACCAGCATCCGCTCCGCGGGGTCGAGGGGCCGGCCGGGTCGGTGGCCGTAAAAGGTGAATCCGCGCTTCAGCCCACACCCGAGCCCGGGGAGCTGGCGCCGGAACGGACCGTGGGCGGCGAGAGCGCGCAGATCGGGCAGGTCGAAACGGTCGGCCAGCCGCTCGAGGGCGATGGCGGCGAGCGGAGTCGAGCTCTCGCCGAGGGCGAAGCGCGGGTGTCGGTCGCGTTCGAGGAGAGCCACGCGGAGGCCCCGCCGCACGAGCACGCGGGCGAGGATGGACCCGGCGAAGCCCGAGCCCACGATGGTGACGTCGAAACGCTCGGTCACGGGGCAGCCCCACAAACGGAGCACGAGACTCGCGCTTCGGCATCGCCAGTGAGGCTGACGCGCGCGAGCCGAGCCCGGCGTGCCGGAAAGCACGCGGGGCAGCTGGCCAGCCGATCCAAGTCCCAGGGGTCGATGGCCACCACCGCCCGGCCCCGCGCGGCCGGTGCGAGCAGCGCGTCGAGGGCGTCCTCGAGATCCGCGAGGCGCGGCGCCAGGAGATCGGGGTGATCGGCTCGCGGGCGCAGCGGGATCAGGGAGACGTGCGTCGCGCCGACCGCGAGGGCGTGCTCGGCCGAGCGCACGGCCCAGGCGGTCGCCTCGTCGGCCGGGAAGAAGAGCCCGCCGACCAGCACGAACACCCGCAGGTCGAGCCCGTGGTCCCGCAGGTGATCGGCGGCTCGGTCGAAATCGCTGAGTCTCATGCCCTTTCCGAGCCGAGGGAAGGCCTCGGGGTGGATCGTCTCGAGACCCATGGCCACCTCGAGCCGGCTGCCGCCGAGGGCGTCGGCAAACTTCTGGGCGGAGTCCCCCACGAGTCGCGGGTGGCACTCGACGACCACGCGCGAGAACGGCGCCGCGAGGCGGGCCAGCGCGGGAAGATCCGCCGGCGGCACGGCTCGGGGGTCGAAGAAGTTGGACGCGTTGTAGAGCTTGAGGGTGCCGCCCGCGCGGTCCGCGGAGGAGCCCCCGGCGAGCGCGGCGGCCAGCTGGGCCGGCAGCGCACCCGGCGGTGTCGGCCCGGGGTGGGTGTGTCGCTCGAGGTCACAGAACAAGCAGGAAAACGGGCAGGTGGCGCCGTGCAGGAAGACGGTAAGGGACGGGGCGGTCCGCCAGGGCGGTCCGCCGGGAAGTCGTTCGCGCTCGAAAAGGGAGCCGGCCGGCTTCAAGTGAAGCAGGCCAGGAAGTGGTGCCGGTAGACCGCGGAGTTGACGGCGAACCGCTCGGCGCGGAGCGCGGCCGGCACGGCCCCGTCCTGGAAGCGCCGCTTGGGGAAGATCGGCATCGTCCGCCCGGTCACGGCGCGGACCCCGCGCGCGAGGATTTCGCCCTTGAGGGCATAGAGCCGGTCGTGGGAGCCGGCGCAGAGCGCATCGAAGGGGATCGCCTCCGCCGCGGCCACCACCGCGGGCCGGGTGAAGGGCGAGAAGCCCACGAAGTCGTGGCGCCGGAGCGGCGCGTAGGTGCGCACGCAGCCGCGGGAGTAGCCTCCCGAGAAGGTCAGGGAGTGCTTGACCGCGTCGACCCCCCAACCCTCTTGATAGAGCATCGAGTTGCCCACCACGCTACGAATGGTCAGCTCGCGGTTTTCCTCGATCGGGTAGTCCTTGAGGTTCTCGTCTCCGCCGTCCCCGTCGAGCAGATGGCGCCACTCGGGGTAGCGCGCCCGAATGCCCTCGGCGAGGGCCAGCGCCACCGCGGCGCACTCGACGTCGAGGGCCTTGTAGTCCTCGATCACGGCCACCGCTCGCCACGGGTCAACGGCGTCGGGCGCCACCTCGATCGCTTCGCCGAGCATCTCGAGGTCGGTCTCGCGTAGGAAGCGGCGAGCCTGCCCGAGGTCCGGCCCTGTCGTCTGCCCGTCTTCGTCCTCCACCGCCAAAGTGAACGCTTTGAGCCGCGTCGGGCTCTGGCCGAGGCGCCGCAACAGGTGCTCGACAAGGAGCAGAACCGCGCCCGAGTCCGCCCCGCCGGAAAAGCACACGCCGAGCGGTTCGTCCAGGGGCAGCGTTCGCAGGTAGGCCTCGATCTCCGTCGCCAAGGCGCCCACATAGGCCGAGCCCAACGCATCGAGATCCGTCGACCCGGTGGCCCGCGGCGGCGTGAAGAAGCGGCTGTAGGTGGGGTTCGGGTCCGGGCAGCCGATCAGGCGCAGGGTGGTCACGTGGTGCGCCGGCACCATGCGGGTGTAGCTCGGGTGGAACTGGTTCTGGTAGCCGCAGGAAGCGAGAAAGTCGCGAATCTCCGAGATCCGCTCCGCCACCACCAGCATCGGCCCTTCCACCTCCTTGGCCAGGAAGTAGCGCAACGGCCGGTCCAGGCTCCGCGCCATCCGCACCGTCTCGCCCTCGCGCGCCACCAGAGCAAAGGACCCTGCCAGGTCGAGCAACGCGGTTGGCTCCGCCGCCAGCAAGCGCGCCCGCGCCTCGGCGGGCGTCGAGCTCCAAAGGTTCTGCCGGTCGTCGCCGACCAGGTCGATCACGCGGGCCAAGGGGCGATGCATGGGGGCTCCTCGCGTTCAGGGGGGCGCGGACGGGAGGAATGGTATCGCGGGGGGCGCAGACAATAAAGATGTCCGCTGATCTGGAATGCGGACGCTACCCCTTTGAAATCAATATCTTGGGTAGCGGCCGGCCTTCAGGCCGGCCGTCCTGGTCGCCTAGATGGCCGAGCGGCCGGCCTTCTGCCCCGGTGATCTCCGCCACCCGCAGGTCTACGATCCGCCGAATCAGGTCCACCGGCAGCGGCTGGCCGAGCGGAAACCGTAACGTCGCCTTCCCCTTCTTGAAAGGCGCGATCTCCACCGCGAGGGCCTCGGACACGCTCCCGATGATCGGATAGATCCCGACGTGCTTCTTCCAGCCCGCGATGTACACCACGTGCTTACCGTCCAAGTCGAACCGGGGAATCCCGTAGCTGATCCGCTCCGTCACGCCGGGCACCGTCGCTCGCACGAGAGCCCGCAGCTCATCGAGCAGGCGCCGAGCCTCGGGCGGGAAGGCGGCGAGGTAGGCGTCGATGGAGGCGGGGGTTGGGGGCTTGGCCATGCGAAGTGCTCCTTCGTGGGTTGACAATATGACCAACAGAGATAGCCTTGCGAGATGCCCGCCGTCCGGATTCACATTTCCATTGACTTGGCAGAACTGCGGAGAGTCGACGAGGCGGTTCGTCGCGGCGACGCGGACACCCGTAGTCAGTTCATCGGAAGTGCCGTTCGGGCTCTGTTGGCGCGACCACGTCCTCCCCGACTGACGCAGCAGTGCGCGAAGCTCGATTTACGGCCGGAACGCGACGAGGCGGAGAGCTGATCCGGCGGTGAATCGGCTTTGACACAACTTTGAGCGGAACCCAGCTCACTTCGCCATCAGGTAACTGACCAGCCGCCGGATCTTGCCGTCGCGCATCTCGAACACGTCGCAGAACACGAGATTCATGATCGTCCCGTCCGCTCGGCTGACGCGGGCGGCGCCCTCGGCCACTACCACGTCGTTCTGCTCGACCATGCGGGAGACCGTGATCTCAGGCCTGCCGATGAAGCCTTCGTCCTCGATGTGCTGGTCGAAGGCTTCCTTGCCGTGGATGTGGAAGGCGCCCGGAAGCTCCCACGCGACGTCTTCCGTGAGGCAGGAGAGGACCTTCTCGTGGTCGCTCTCCCGGAAGCCGTCCATGTATTTCTCGACAATCTGTTTGTTGTCACTCATGGCAGATTTCCGTTCCTCAGTCTGGAGCGCCGCCCGAGTGGTGAGCGTCGAAACTCGTCCGATCCTCGGGTAGCGGGCCTTGAATCGGGTGAGGGGTGACTTCGGTCGACTCCACGCGCCACTCGAGGCGAGGGTCCTCGGCGATAGTGAGGACCGCCGCCACCAAGGCATCGCTGTCGATCCGCTGCGTTCCGTCGGGATGGGGTCGGAGAATCTCCGCGGTCACAGGGACGCCCACGTAGGCGTCCTGATGAACCACGCGCTGCAACCGAAGTTGGATGGAATAGGTCTTGCCGCTCACTGCCGCCTCCCCTCGGTTGCCGAGCTTCGGTCAAGCTAACACAACCCCCCTGCGACCTGCCCCGCCGCTATACTCTCGCCCGCCGCCATGGACTCTTCCCTCGCCACCGCCGCCACCGCGGTCCACACTACCGGCACCCCGCTTCTTTACTCCATCTTCGTCGGCGCCGTCCTGGCGGTGCTGGTGGCGGATCTCGTGCTGTTCCACCGGAAGGCCCACGCCATCGGCTTCCGCGAGGCGTTGCTGTGGACGATCTTCTGGGTCGGCTTGGCGATGGGCTTCAACGTCTGGCTGTACTTCGAGTACGGCTCGAAGCCGGCGCTCGAGTTCCTGGCGGGTTACGTGATCGAGCAGGCGTTGTCGGTCGACAACCTGTTCGTCTTCCTGGTCATCTTCGACTACTTCGCGGTGCCCTCGGCCTACCAGCACCGGGTGCTCTTCTGGGGCATCCTCGGCGCGGTCATTCTGCGGGGCGTCTTCATCGCGCTCGGAACGGCCCTCGTGGCGAGCTTCCACTGGGTGTTCTACATCTTCGCAGCGTTCCTGATCTACACCGGCATTCGCATCCTGCTGTTCAAGGACTCGGACATGAAGCCCGAGGACAATCCGGTGGTGAAGTTCTTCCGGCGGTTCGTCCCCATGACGACCGAGTACCACGGGCAGAAGTTCCTGGTCCGCCACGCCGGCAAGCTGCTCGCGACGCCGCTGCTCCTGGTGGTGGCGGTGGTCGAGGCCACGGATGTCGTCTTCGCGGTCGACTCGATTCCCGCCATCTTCGCCGTCACCACCGATCCGTTTCTCGTCTTCACCTCGAACATCTTCGCCATTCTGGGCCTGCGGAGCCTGTTCTTCCTGATCGCCAACCTGATGGACCGCTTTCACTATCTTCAGTACGGCCTCGGCCTCGTGCTGTCCTTCGTCGGCATCAAGATGCTGATCAAGGACTGGTACGAGATCCCGATCGGGGTCTCGCTGCTGGTGATCGGATCCCTCCTCACCTCGTCGATCCTGCTCTCGTGGTTCCGGCCGGAGAAGGCCGAAGAGCCGTAGTAGGATCGCGTCGATTTTCAGGAAGGGGAGCCCATGACGACCGTCTTCATCCCGCGGGAAGATCGTTCCGGCGAGACCCGCGTGGCGGCGGTGCCCGAGACCGTCCAGCGGATGATCAAGGCCGATTTCGCCGTCACCGTCGCACCCGGGGCGGGCCTCGCGGCTGGCCACGGGGACGAGAAGTACAAGGACGCCGGGGCCACGATCGCCGACGACGGCTGGAGCGCGGCCGACGTGGTGCTCACCGTGCGGCCTCCGAGCCTCGAAAACGCCGGCAAGTTGAAGGAGGGCGCCCTCCTGATCGGCTTCCTGGCTCCCTACGGCAGTCTCGACCTCGCCCGGCTCCTCAATCAGCGCAAGGTCAGCTCCCTGGCCATGGAGCTCGTGCCCCGCGTCACCCGCGCCCAGCCCATGGACGCGTTGTCGTCCCAGGCGTCGATCGCGGGTTACAAGGCGGTGCTGCTCGCCGCGAACCACCTACCCAAGTACATCCCGCTCCTGATGACCGCGGCGGGCACCATCGCCCCGGCCCGCATGGTGATTATGGGCGCCGGCGTGGCGGGCCTCCAGGCCATCGCCACCGCGCGCCGCCTGGGCGCCGTGGTCGAGGTCTCGGACATCCGCCCAGCGGTCAAAGAGCAGGTCGAGAGCCTCGGCGGCAAGTTCATCGAGCTGCCCATGGCCGAGTCCGGCGAGGGTCAAGGTGGCTACGCCAAGGAGATGAGCGAAGACTTCCTGCGCAAGCAGCGCGAAATCGTGGCGCGCCACGTGGCCAACGCCGACGTCGTGATCACCACCGCCCTCGTCCCTGGCCGCCCGGCGCCCAAGCTCGTCGGCGCGGACATGGTGGCCGCCATGAAGCGCGGCGCCGTGGTGGTCGACCTGGCCATCGAACAGGGCGGCAACTGCGAGCTGTCGAAGGCGGACGAAGAGGTCGACGCCAACGGGGTCAAGGTCCTCGCCCCCTCGAACCTGGTCGCCACCGTGGCCGGCGATGCGAGCCTGCTCTATGCACGTAACGTCCTCTCCCTGTTGATGCTCGGCAAGGCCAAGGACGGTAGCTTCGCCGTCCGGCGCGAAGACGAGGTCGTCGAAGGATGCCTCTGGACCCACGGCGGCGAGGCCATCCACCCCGCCATCGCCGAGCGGCTCAAAGCCGGCTGACGGAGCAAACCGCCTTGATTGACAGCTTCCGGAGCCCACCGCTAGACTGACGCGGCACTTTTCGGCGGGGCGTGGCGCAGTCTGGTAGCGCATCTGCTTTGGGAGCAGAGGGTCCCGAGTTCAAATCTCGGCGCCCCGACCATCCACCCCCTCTGGCCGAAGCCCCCCTTCGGTTCCCGTCACTGCCCGTAGCTCAGCTGGATAGAGCAGCGGACTTCTAATCCGCGGGTCGGGGGTTCGAATCCCTCCGGGCAGGCCAATCTAGTCAACAACTTGCGTTTCTCGGGTCGCTTATGCCAGCCTCTTTTTCCAAGGAGGTGGCAACCTGGTGGCAAGCATCGAGAAGAAGATCCGGTCCGGCAAAACGGTCTACGTGGCCCGGGTTCGGCGTCGGGGATTCCCGGCGCTCGCGAAGCAGTTCGACCGCAAGGCCGACGCCGAGGTGTGGACGCGGGAGGTCGAGAGGCAGGTTCGGCTCGGTCAGTTCGTGTTCGAGGCCGACCGCCGGACCCTGGGCGAGCTGATCGAGGTCTACCTCGGCTCGCCGCGGTTCCTGGGACTGCGCCCGACGACCCGGCGCACCCGGACGAACGAAATCAACGAGCTCCGCGCCGCTCTCGGCGACCTGCGGCTGTCGCATCTAACACCGGCTTTCGTGGCCGGTCGTCGGGATGAAATGAGGAAGGGCACCCGCGGCCCGGCGACGGTCAATCGCCACCTCGCGGCGCTCTCGGCCGTCCTCTCCGTCGGCGTCGAGCGCGGCTGGCTCCAATCGAACCCGGTCCGCGCGACGACGCGCTGCAAAGAGCCGCGCGTGCGTGTCCGGTTCCTGAGTGACGAGCAGTTCGAGCGCCTGATTCCCGAGTGCCGAGCGTACCCGCGCCATCGGCTCGAAGCGCTGGTCAAGGTGGCGCTGTCGTCCGGTTTGCGCCGGAGTGAGCTGCTCGCCCTGCGGTGGGACGAGGTGAACCTGGACCGGGGAACCCTCTTTCTGCCCGAGACCAAGGCCGGCCGCGAGCGGGTGGCGTTCGTCTCCGGCGAGGGACTGGAGGCGCTGCGCCAGCTCCCGCGCGGCTCGTCGCCGTGGGTCTTCGGCCCCGGCCCGGCCGAGCCGCAGTTCCCCCGGAAGGCGTGGGAAGCGGCAACGCGGAAAGCGGACCTCGGCGACTTCCACTTCCACGACCTGCGCCACACCGCCGCCACCTGGCTCGGGATGATCGGCGCCACCGGCCCCGAGCTGGCGGCGTTCCTCGGTCACGGCGGCATCCTGCTGATCGACCGTTACGTGCATCTCGCGAAGGTCCACCGGTCCGAAGTCGCGCCGCGCTTCGTGCGCCGGCTGCTGACCGTCTGAGGAAGAGAGAAGAGGAAGGAGGGAACCAGGCGCCGCCGGGAGTGCGGCGACGAACCGAAGCCCGAGGGAGACCTCGGAAACCAAGAAGCGGCCCGACGGGAAGCGGCTATCTCCCCGCCGAGCCTAGCCACCCATGGAGACCTAGCACCATGAGCGACCGCAACGATTCTAGTGACTTCCAAGAACGAGACCACTTCCTGCGCCGGACCTTCGCCTGGCGCTTCCGCGACCCGGAAGACCTGGCCGCCGTCGTCCGGCTCGGCGAGATCCTCCAACAGTGGATCTACGAGATGAACCAGTGCGGCCCCGATGACGACTGCCAGCTGATGGACGAGGAGTTCCGCGCCGCCGGGCAAGACCTCCTCCTGATCGCCGCCTATCTGCGCAGCAAAGCCGAGGAGCGCTTCGAGTGTGGGCTTGACGAGGAGACGACCCGGCGCTGCGAGCGAGCCGACCGCTGGGCCGAGCAGGCCGAAGCGCTGGGCCGGCTGATTCTCGAGGACGTCTGTCAAGACGCCACCTAAGAACCCTCCTGGGGCGGGCCATTGGTCCGCCCCTGTTTCGCTTCCATTCGCGCGCTTGTAAGCTTGTAAGACAGCTGCGCTCAAGCACATCGAGGCCAAACCTGTCGTCGCAAGACAAGCCAGAAAACTTTTTTGAGCTTCCTGTCCCGTTTTGTCCCCGACGTGGCACCATAATCTACAGCGGAGCCCCAAAGGATTGCCCTCAGGGGCTCCGCGCGGCTGACGCAGGGTGGCTTGCTAGCTCATAGGAGAGCCGCAATCAGGCGTACCAAGCTTGTGATTGCTGCAATCAGTGAGTGGGCCAGCTCGTTCCATCCTTCGTCGCCGCCTTTTCGTTTCGTGCAGCGGCAGCGACTGCTCATTATCAGTTCTCCTTTCTGCGGCTTGGCTACTTCAACCGCTATACCCATAAGTGCAGGATGGGGCAGAAACCGGGACGAGCACGCTACTGTTTCTTCCTCCCTCCACTCGCCCTGCGCCCCTCCCCTCGGGAAAACCACCGCGCGAACGCCTCCCGATCGAGGTAGAGCCGGCGGCCCTGCGTGACGACCAGGGCATCCAGGCCGTTCTCGGCCCGCAAGAACAGCCAGCCGCGAAGCGTCTGATCGTTGATCCCAAACTCCCTCGCCAGTTCGTCCGGACTCGCATAGCGAGGTCGGTTCTTCGGCCCTTCCTCCTCGATCGACCGCAGGCGGGTTTCCAACTCGTCGAGCCGAGCGTCGAGCTGGGCGAGGAAGGAAGTTAGGTCAGGAACCGGCGCCGAGTTCTGCTCGGGTGGGGACGGCGGGGGGAAGCGGAAGCGGCGCATGACGGACTCCTGCAGCTCCAGTTCCGGAGAAGCTGCAACGAGATCCGCGAAGAACGTAAACGAGGGATGTCACCGTGGCGCACGGCGGGCCAACCGTGCCAGCGGCGGGGGAGTGCCGACGCCTTCCGCCCGCTCAAACTTGCGGCGATCCCCCACCGCCCGAAGAGGCTGGGTAGGGCGGCGACCGCCTTCGATGCCGCTCGGCGTCTGCAACCCCGGGGGAGGGATCGGCTTCGGCATCGCTCGTGGAGCCCGGAGGAAGAGCCGGGCGGGCAGCGGGGGCGACCTCTCCCGCTCGGCCGGCTAACTGCGCCGAGGACCGACCGGTGTACGCCCCGCCGTGGGTGCTCTGTCGGAGAAGGTCGGGCGCCGGATGGTGGCTTCGACGGTCCGGGTACTCGAGAGCGGCGCCGGAGTTGCGCTGGAAATCCGCTTCAGGCATCATCTTCCCACCGCCACCGCTTCCCCCAGCCGGAAGCCGATCCGCGCGGAAGCCTCCCACCCACAGCGAAACGACCGGGCTCAGGACAGCGAGCAATGCCTGGGTCTGACCCGCGCTCCGCGCGGGCCAGACCCAGGCTCTCGGCCTTTTCGCCCTTCGGGCTCAAGAGCGAGCCAAGACGCCCTTAGCCCTCTAACGAAAAGCTGGTGCCAATGAAAAGGCGAGCGTTCCACTCGTCCGTGGAGTCGTAGGATAAGTCGATCCCGCCGTTCAGCCCCTTCTTCTCGCTTCGCAGGAAGTAGAGGAGCGCGTGGGTTTCCCAGTCCTTCTTGTCGAAGTCGTAAAGGTAGCGGCCGGCCAATGCGAAGTCCGAGGCAACGAATCGTCTAATCTCGAAGCGGCCGACTTCCGACTCGGCTGCTTCCGGTGCACCGATCACAGCCGGATTACAGACCTGGGCATCCGTTCCCGCAAGGGGGCGGCAGAGGGTCGTCTTCGCTTTCCCCTCGAAGGCCCTCTTCCTTTCGACCCCCAAGCTGAAGCGCGTACCCGCGAAGAGAGTACTGGCGTAGACCCCGAGGCTAGTGTTGTTTTCGCTTTGTTTGATCGTCTTGTCGAGGTTTGACATCTCGACGAAGTTGAAACCCTGTCTAGCAGTGGAGCCGCGGACGGTGAAGGTCCAGGGAATCCAGTTCGAACGCTCCACCGCGATTCTGCGTAGATAGGCGCGATGCGCGGAGGGGATCTTCTCTGCCCGAGCCAGGAGGGTCTGGAGGTCGCATTCGTTGTCGTTCCCCGTGGTGTTCAGGAAGAGGTCCGCCGAGGGGGCGTTGAAGCTCTGACAGACTAATTTGAGCTTCTCGCTGCCTTTCGCTTCAAGCCAGGCCTCAGGCTTTTCCAGCAGCAGTGGCGGGCGGAGGCTTGCCTTTTCGGCCCTGGCTTTGACCGCGGCCCTAGACGACTGTTCAGACTGGCCTTTGAGCTCTCCCTTCACTCTCTCGTCGGACACTGACGCCGCGGTCTTAGCCAACCGATCGGCTTCCGTCTCCAGCTTCTGGGCCTGGTCCTCTAGCTCTTTGCTCTTGCTGACCATCCATGATTCGACCGCTGCCTCGGCAGCCTTCTTGAGACTTTCTTTGTCGCAGGTTTGGCTTACCTTTAAGGGCCAGAGTTCCGCGGTTGTCCGACTGAAGGCCTCCGGTAGAGGCGCTTGGCCTGTCAACTTGGAAAGCTCCGCGCAGGCAGCGTTCAAGGCCTCCTGCGAGGCATTTTCAGCCAGCTCGTCCCACGGCACGCTGATTCTCTGGCACCCCTCGACCGGCAGGGCCTTTTTCGCCAGCTCGTCTGACAGCGCCTTCTTCTTCTCGAAGCCCTCGATTGTGCACTCCTCAGGCGCGATCAGGGGGATCTTCTCGCATGTGCCGGAGCAGAGTTCGAGTCCTCGCTTCGCCCCGGAGGAATCACCAGTCCGGTCCAGTCTAAGGTTGCAGGCAACAAGTCGTTGGTGCTCATCGCAGACAGCGGAAAAGTGCTCTCCCTTACGCTTTTGTAGGTGCACATAGGAGATCTGGCCTGAAACCGTGGCGCCCCCAGACACTCCATCGAGGTTGAGCAACTCCACCTCTTCTGCGCCCTCTTGGAGTCTGGCTGAAGCCTCGAGGCCCATTCGGAAAGATCCGGCCTTCCAGCCGATCTTGCCGATCAGCTTTGAGCCGTCCTCGGCGGACGTGAGGATCACCTCGCTGGAGTCGCGGATCAAGAGCGCACCGGGAGCGACCTCGCGAAACACCTCCTGCTTTACGAGTTCCTGGCTTCCAGCTTGGCTGTCCGATTCTTGGGACCAAGCCCGAACGGCGAAAGCCAAGCCCAACGCCAATCCTGCGACGAAGATCCGATCTCGCATTACAGCACCACCACTTCGAAGGTCCCTTCGTTGCTGAAACCGCTGAGTGTCTTGAGGCGGAAGCCGCCAGTGACTTCCGGCTGCGGTCCGGAGCGCAACCGGTAGGTGTCGTCAGGGAAACCCGTCACGATCCAAGAGCAGAGATAGACGCCGGGCGGTGTCGGAATCGGATTCGATCGCTGGGCTCCCGGTGCCCAGAACACTCGCTTTCCGTGAAAGCTGGCCTCCAGCTGGTCAGCGGAGCCGTCTCGGTCGAAGAAGACTGGAATGGCAGCAATCGACGGTAAGAAGGTGGCAGCGATCGCTTGTTGCTTTCGGTTCTTGACGTTCTCGGCCATGGCGACGCTCACTTTCGTGGCAGAGCTCCAAGCTGTTTTACCGGGAGCCGGGAGGGGGCTCGTCCCTGTGACGAAGAGACGGACATCATGAGCGTTTTTCCCGTGGACCCGAACTGAGGAAGAAGATGCTCGCGAGAGGTGCGCGGGCTGTCCCATAAAGTGGTCGCTTCCGGGCATTCGAGCCGAGAGCTAAGACGGACCCTCTAGCGATCGCCCGGTGTTTCGACCCCGCCGGCCTCGCAAATGTCGCGGGAGCATGGAGTCCGCGGTTCATTCTGGTGGCACTCTGGTGGCAACGCCCAGCACAACCCACCATAGTCAGCGTGGGCCACGTCGGGACAACCGGCAGTAAAAACAGGCGTTTGCGCCGGCCTGACTATGCTGGAGATAGTTGTTCGAACGTCTTCTAATCCGCGGGTCGGGGGTTCGAATCCCTCCGGGCAGGCCATCCAACACGCTGAAAACATTCAACTTGGTGGAATGCCATGGACCCCCATGGACGGCGAATTTGCCTCCGCGTCACAGCCGCGTCACAGTTGCCGGCATGGCGACGATCCGCAAACGGACGACTCGGCAGGGGACGAAGTGGCAGGTACAGGTCCGCCGGACGGGCTATCCGCCCCTCACCGGGACCTTCGCGACCAAGGAAGAGGCCCGCCGATGGGCGACGGCGCGGGAAGGCGAGTTCGACGCCGGCCAGCCGGTCCAGGAAGCACCGAAGCGAACGGTGGCCGAGGCGCTCGACGCCTACAAAGACTCGGTCGAGTATCGGAACCTCCGCTCGACCACCCAGCTCCGCCGGGAGTTCGAGCTTCGCTGGTGGCGGGAGCGGATCGGGGATCTCAAGCTCTCGGCACTGACCGCGGCCGTGATCGGCCAACAGCGGGACGCGCTCTTGAAGGGCCAAACGCCGACCGGGCGCAACGCGTCCCCGGCTTCCACCAATCGCTACCTGGCCGGGCTGTCGGCCGTGATTCAGTTCGCGGTCGAAGAGCTGGGCTGGCTCGAGAACAATCCCGTTCGGCGGGTCCGGAAGCCGGCGGAGCCACCAGGCCGAGACCGCTTCCTCACGGATGACGAGTTCTGGCGCCTACTCGCCGCGTGTGAGCAGAGCCCGAACCGGCGGTTGAAGCCGCTGGTGCTCGCGGCCCTGTCCTCGGGTGCCCGGCTCGGCGAGCTGCTGCAACTGCCCTGGTCGGCGGTCGATCTCGAGCGCGGAACGGCCGCGATTCCGAGGAGCAAGAACAACAGCCCGAAGACGCTCTTCTTCTCCGGCATGGCGCTCGACGAGCTGCGCCGCTGGCGTGACGAGCAACCGGCGGCGAAGATCGTCTTCGCCCCCAAGCCCGGCGAGTGGCACCGGCCGCGGGCGTACTTCGAAAACGCGCTAACGGCGGCTGCCATCGAAGACTTCCGCTTCCATGACCTGCGCCACACCGCGGCAACGTGGCTCGCCATGCTCGGAGCGTCCGGCCCGGAGCTGGCCGCGTTCCTCGGTCACAAAACGCTCGCGATGGTCGCGCGGTACACACACCTCGCGCGCTCGTACCGCTCGGCGGTGGCGCCGCGCCTGGTGAGCCGCCTTCTAGGGTCTGGCCTGCTGGCGGAACCAGGCGTCGAAGGTCTCTCGAGCCAGGTACAGCCGCCGGCCTTTCTGGGTTACGGCAGCGGCCAAGCCGTTGGCGCCCCGGTGGTGCAGCCAGCCCCGGAGCGTCGCAACGGGAATCCCGTACTCGCGAGCGATGGTCTCGGGACGGGCCCAGCTGGTGGGCCGCTCGTGAGCGACGAGCGCCCGCTCGAGCCGATCGAGGCGAAGCTCGAGGGCACGAAGCCACTCGAGGAGATCGGCGCCGAAGGACAAGGGGAACTTCTCGTTCACGGCGAAACCCATAACAGGGCTTCGGAAGAGCCGCAAATCCACGATGTCAGCGTGGCGCACGGTGGGCCACGTTCCGACTCGGCGGGAGATCGGCTCGCCGTCCTGCGCTTCGACCCGAACCGGAAACCGCGAGGGCGAGCCCCTCGGTAGGAAGGAGGACAAGCCGCCGGGGGACGGCGGCAAGGACTGAAGCCGAGGGGAGACCCTCACGAACCAAGAAGCGGCCCGACGAGAAGCGAGCACTTCCCGCCGAGCCTAGCCACCCATGGAGACAAGGCACCATGAGCAGCCAGACCGATTCTAGTGAGTTCCAAGAACGAGACCACTTCCTACGCCGGACCTTCGCGTGGCGCTTCCGCGACCCGGAAGACTTTGCCGCCGTCATCCGACTCGGGGAGATCCTCCAGACGTGGGTCTACGAGCTGAACCAGTTCGGCCCCGAGGACGATTGCGACGTGATGGACGAGGAGTTCCGCGCCGCCGGCCAAGACCTTCTCCTGATCGCCGCCTACCTGCGCAGCAAGGCCGAAGAGCGGTTCGAGAGTGGGTTGGATGAAGAGACCACCCGGCGATGCGAGCGCGCCGAGCGCTGGGCCGAGCAGGCCGAAGCGTTGGGCAAGCTGATCCTCGATGACGTTGCACAGGACGACGGCGACGACGACTAGAAGCAGGCCCCCACGGGCGGGCCGCACCCCGCGGCCCGCCCTGGTTGGATAATGAGCCATGCCGATTCAACTGACCGAGCAGCAACAGCGCACCCTCGACACCGAGGCCCAACCGCCCCGGGTGGTCGATCCTCGACACAGCGAAGCCTACGTGCTGATTCCGCTCACGGAATACGAAGCGGTGCAGGAGATCCTCGAAGACGAGCGCCGCCAGCGTGCCCTGGCCGCGGAAGGACTTCGCACTGCCGCCCGCCGTCTGCTCGAGGTGGAAGCCGGAGCCTGAGAACACGGCCGTTCTAGGCGCTCGCGCCTTGCACAAAGCTAAAGCCTGGCTTAAGGTTTGTGCCGATGGCCCACCCAGTGCAAGCACCCAAAGCACTCGATTGGGATCACCTCTACAAGGTCGCCGAAGGTCAGGCGGGTTACTTCACGACTCGGCAAGCCGCCGAGGCCGGGTGCTCGCCGCAGCTTCTCGTCTACCTCGGTGGCAAGAAGGTCTCGCGGGTTCGGCGGGGGATCTATCGCCTCGTCCACTTTCCCGCGTCCGACCACGAAGACCTCGTCATGATGTGGCTCTGGAGCGAGCGGGCCGGCATCTTCTCCCATGAGACCGCCCTGGCGCTCCACGACCTCTCGGACGTGCTGCCGGGAAGGGTCCACATGACGGTGCCGGCATCCTGGCAGCGGCGGCGCCTTCGGGTGCCCGAGGGTATCGTGCTGCACTTCGCCAACGTCGAAGAGGCCGAGCGCGCCCATTTCGGCGCCGTGCTGGTTACGGCACCGCTCCGGACGCTTCGCGACTGCCTGGCGGCGGACCTCGCCCCGGGCTTCGTCGAGCAGGCGATCTCCCAAGCGCGCCGCCGGGGGCTGATCACGGCGGCCGAAGAAGCTGGTCTCCGCGCTGAGCTGAACGGCAAGCTCGAGGCGCGGCGAGGATGACCGCTCGCCAGTATCCGACGCCGCTTGCCTTCAAACAGGCCCTCGAGCAGCGGCTCCGGTCGTCGTCCACCTCCGGCACCGACTTCGCCCGCCGCCGGCAGCTCCTCGTCTTCGATCGCTTCCTGGCTCGCCTCGAGCGGATCGCCGGAGATGCCGTCATCTTGAAAGGTGGCCTCGTGCTCGAAATGCGGCTCGCCCGGGCGCGCACGACGAAAGATGTCGATCTCCGGATGACGGGCTCGCCGTCTGCCGTGCTCGATCGCCTCCAGGAAGCCGGCCGGCTCGACCTCGGGGACTTCTTGCGTTTCGAGGTCCAGGCCGACGACGACCACCCCGAGATTCGCAACGAGGCGATGCGGTACGAGGGCTTCCGCTTCCGCGCTCTGTGCCGGCTTGCGGGTCAACTCTACGGGCAGCCGTTCGGGGTGGATGTGGCCTTCGGTGACCCGCTGACCGACGAGCCGGACATCGTGACGGCCGAGGACTGGCTGGCTTTCGTCGGCATCCCGCCGCCGACGTTTCGCCTTTACCCCGTGGTCTCGCACATCGCCGAGAAGCTCCACGCCTTCACCCTGCCGCGCCCGCTGCCGAACACCCGGGTTCGAGATCTCCCCGATCTGGCTCTCTTGGCGACGACCGGGCCAATCGAAGCGGAGCGCCTACGCCGAGCCATCGATCGAACGTTCGAGTTCCGGAATACTCATCCGGTAGCGCCGAGCCTCCCACCTCCGCCGGCCTTCTGGGAGGCGCCCTACGCAAAGATGGCCGCGACCGACGCACTACCGTGGGCCACCCTTTCGGAGGTCGCCGAGGCGACGGCGGCATTCCTCAATCCGATCCTTGGAGAAGGTGCCGTCAGCGCGTGGGAACCGTCTGGGTGGCGATGGAAATGAAGGGGTGCGCCCGGCGTTAATCGCTGTCGGCACCGTCCTGCTTTACCGGAACATCGAAGAGTCCAGGTAGGTCGGCGACCGCCTTGCCTCCGGCCATCGCGTGCCACCCCGGCCCGGGATGGACTTCGGCGCCGTTCGTGGAGCCCGGAGGAAGAGCCGGGCGGGCAGCTGGGGTGACCTCTCCCGCTCGGCTGACTCACTGCGCCGACGACCGACCGATGTACGCCCCGCCGTGGGCGCTCTGTCGGAGCTGCGAGGGCGCCGGCTGTTGATGCGGGAGACTCGCTCCTTGATCGGAATGACGGGGTTCAGGGGGCACCCGCCTTTGAGCCCGAAGGGCGAAAAGGCCGAGCGCCTGGGTTCAGCCGACGGCCGCAGGCCGGCGGGTGACACCCAGGCATTGCTCGCTGTCCTCTGACCGGACTCTTCGATGGTGGGGGGAGGTTTGCCGCGCGGATCAGCCTTGAGTGGAGGAGGCGCTGACGGCAGGAACATAATGCCCGAAGCCGATATCCGCCGCAACTCCGGCGCCGCTCCCGGGAAGGCGGACCGTCGAAGCCACCAGCCGGCGCCCGACTCCTCCTAAAGAGCACACTCGGCGGGGCGGACATCCGTCGGTCGTCGGCGCCAGTGAGTCGTCCGAGCGGGAGAGGTCGCCCCCGCTGCCCGCCCAGCTCTTTCTCCGGACTCCACGTGCGCTGCCGAAGCCGATCCCGCTTCCCGGGGAGGCACGCGGCGAACGGCGGCAAGGGCGGTCGCCGCCCTACCCAGACGGCCTTTGGGTGGGTGGTGGGTGGCATCCCGTCCGAGTTGCGCCGGAAACCCGCTTCAGGCATTATCTTCCTACCGCGACCGCTTCCCCACCCGGAAGCCGATCCGCGCGGAAGCCTCCCACCCACAGCGAACCGACCGGGCTTAGGACAGCGAGCAATCGCAGGACAACGTTCTTCGGACCACCGGCGTTCCGCCTGTCGACCGCTTGAGAAGAGAACATTTGGTTCGAAGTTCGATCCTCTTCTGGATTACCGGGTCCTGCGCTCCCGCTGAAATCAGGCGATGCGGGAGGATGGAGGAATAGGCTATCGGCCAGCGACCGCTCGGTGACCTCTTTTCCTGAATCGGCTGGAGCTCAAGCTGGAAGCGTCGGCGACGCAAAACAGGTTGGACGCAGGCGATAATCGCGAAGGCTGTAACGACGCCCCCGGACCCCACGCTCGGCAGTCTGGAGCATGGCCATTGTTCGCGATAGTGGATCGCCGCCTGTGTTCGCCTTGCGGGCCTCAAGTCCTCACAGAATCTGAGGCCAGGTAGGTGCCCATGGGCTCGATGTGCAGGGCCTCGTCCCACCACTCTCCGAGCAGGTGCTCGAGAACGTGGTGCTCGGAAAGCAGCTGGCCGTCTACGTAATGACGGACGACGGGGTGCAGGAACACACTCTTTTCCGCCTGGGTCGGATCGGGGAAGCGCTGGATGCTGAAGGGGTCGCCTTCGACTTTGCCGAACTCCAGGGTGAGGACGAAGGTGTCGGGCAGGCGCCCGAGCTCGGTGTCGCGAACGTAGGCCACGGGCAGCTCCTCGTAGTGGCGAGTCGGGCCTCCGGCGGGATCGAGCACGAAGAGATCACAGAGGAATCCGAACTGTTGCCACAGGGCGGAGGTCTGGTTGATGCGGTCGAAGAGGGCCTTGCGTAAGGCGTCGAGCCCTGGCGGCACGAGGTGCGTGGGCCACGGCTGGGCGTGGTAGCGCTGCTCCAGCATCCGGTGGAGGGACCGGATGTTGTAGCGAAAGCCGTGGATGAAGCCCGAGGTGGTCTTCTTGAAGTCCCGCATCTGGGTGAGGGTGCCGAGAAAGAAGAGGTCCGGCACGTTGACCGATTCCCAGGAACTGGTCTGGTCGGGGAAGCGATCGTCGATGGTCAGCGCCGGACGGCACTCCGGCGCGAAGATCGAGGCGTCGAAGCGGAACCCAGTGCAGGCGATGACGCGATCGTAGACCTGGACTTCTTCCTCCTGCTGGGCATGGGTGTAACGCAGGGCGACGTGGATCTTGCCGTCCGCTCCGCGCTCGAGGCGGCAGACCTGGGCGTCGAGGATGGCGTTTTGGGACTTCAGCTGGTAGGTGTCGAGGAAGTTGTTGTTGACGGCCCGCAGGTGGCCGACGAAGTGGGTTTTCCAGGCGAAGTTGACCGGCCGGGGGCTCGCCACGTGGATCACCGCGGCGGTGGGAATCAGGTTTTCCGCGGTTTCGAACGCGGAATTGCCTTTACCCAGGATAAGGACTTTCTGGTTGACGAAGTCTTCGGGATCGACGGACACGTCCCAATAGGACTCCGCCAGCTCGATGCCGGGGACGTTGGGCACATTCGTGCCGCCGAAGCCGGTGGCGACCAAGAGCCGCTCGGCGAAGTAGACCCGTCCGTCTTGATCCTCGACGCGGAAGGGCTGGTCGGGGCCGCGGCGCGACACCCGCGTTGCCCGGACGCCACAACGGACCTCGAGCTCGTGGCGCTTGGCGAAGTCACCCAAGTAGCGGACCAGCACGTCGGCGCCAGGAAAGTAGTCTCGGCTGTATTCCTTGAACCGGAACTCGGGGTCGTCGCACAGCAGGGAATTCCAGTCGAAGCGCAGGTTGACCTCGGGATCTTGGTACCCGGTGTGGACCTTGTTGATCGAGATCAGCAGGCGATGGCGGGGGAAGCGTTCGAAGAACGTCCCAGGCCGATCGCCGGCTTCCAGAATGGCGTAGGAACGCCCCGCCTGCTTCAGGAAAAAGCCCATCTGGAGGCCCGCGGGGCCGGCCCCGAGGATCAGGTACTCGAACGTCTGCACGTTGGCCTCAGTCATGATGCGCTTCCACCTTTCCAAGCGTGGCCGGCCCGGCGGCATGCCGGTGGCGGTCGAGGGGTTCGGTTTCGAACGGTACCTGGGGCTCCCAGGCGAGCACCTGGCGGACGGCACCTGCAATGGCACCCGAGCGCGCTTCACGGGGAACGCCGGAGACCCGGGTGACGATGCGATCGACGACTCCGCTCTGCTCGGCATCGCGCCGCTGAGCCTCGGAGTAGGGTGTCGTCGTGAACGAAACGAGGTGATAGAGCGACGCGAAGCGCTCGGGCGCGGCGGCGTTCAGCTCGCGTTCGATCTCCTTGCGCAGGAGGAAGTCCGGGTCGCCCACGAGCTCGCGGAGCTCCTGGAAGTGTTCGAGCGCCAGTTGCGCAATGGCGTCGGCGTTCGGCTTACGAGCTTCCTCGAAAGCCTCGAAGGCCTCGGCCCAGGTGGGCTCCAGGTCCAAGCAGTCCGCGAGCACCGAGCAGTCCTCGAAGCCGCAGTTGGCCCCTTGGCCGTAGGAGGGGACGATGGCGTGGGCGGCGTCGCCGAGGACGAGGGCGCGGTCGAGGTAGCGCCACGGGCGGCAGCGCACGGTCACCATGCTCGCCTCGGGGTTGGCGAAGTACTCTTGTTCGAGGCAGGGCAAGAGCGCCAAGGCGTCTGGGAAGTCCCGTTCGAAAAGCCCTTCGAGATCGGCGGGCGTGCGGATGGAGGCGTGGGATGGGTTGCCGAGGTACGGCAAGTGCAGGGCCACGGTCAAGGAGCCATCGAGGTTGGGAAAGGCGATCAACATGTAGTTACCCCGAGGCCAGATGTGCAGAGCGTTCCAGTCCAGCCCGGCGGCCCGGACCGCGCCGGCGGGGGCGCGCAACTCCTTGTAGGCCTGGTCGAGGTGCTCGAGGTCGAGGTCGAAGCGGTGGCCGCGGTGGTTCTGGAGCGCCGCGCGAACCCGCGAATAGGCGCCGTCGGTGCCGATCAAACGATCGGCTTCGATCCACAGAGCGGTGCCGGAGGCGAGGTCCTTGCTGAGGACGGCGGGCCGGTCGAGATCGACCTCGAGGCAGAGCTGCTCGAAGCGGCAGTGGACGTTGGGGCGCGCCAGGGCGAAGGAGAGCAGCAGCCGGTTGAGCTCCCGCCGCGACACCGAGTAGATGGCCTCCCGTCTCGAGCCGTAGGGTTGCGCCTCGAGGGCTCCGTCTCGCCCGTGCATGACCCGGCCGTAGCAGGGCACGGTGATGGCGCGCACCTCCTCCCCGAGTCCGAGCCGGTCGAGGGCGACGAAGCCCCGCTCGCACAGGGTCAGGTTGATCGACCGGCCGGCGGTGACGAAACGGTTCCGCGGGTCTCCGTGGCGTTCGACGATCTCGACCTGGTGGCCGCGATCGGCAAGGTACAGCGCCACGAGCGAGCCCACGAGTCCGGCCCCGACGACGAGCACGCGATCGCTCATCAGACACCTCCCTGGGGTTGGTCGAGCTCGAAGACGATGCCCTCTTGAGCTCCTTTGGCGGCGTTGATGGGCAGGTTCCGTCCGCGCGGCATCATGCGCAGGAAGCCCCCGCCGTAGCGGGAGCCGAAGACGAAAATGCCCCAGATGAAGTCGTGCACGGCCACGCCCTCCTCGCCGTACTGGCAGAGGTAGGGCAGCGACTCGTGGAATTCCTGAACGACCCAGTCGGAGCGCGCCAGGGCCTCGCGCACGGCGGTTTCCCAGGACGCGGGGGAGGTGCCGGCGCCGATCATCACGCCATTGCCTTGGCTCGACTGGGCGGGCTTGAGCACCAGGTGTTCACGCTCCCGGCCGAGGAGCTCGGGCAGGTTGACCCGCTCTCCCCGCCAGGCGGTGTAGCCGGTCTTGACCGCCCGGGTCCAGGGCACCCAGCGCTCGACGACGGCGCGCTCCTCGGCCGTGAACAGCGGCGTGCGGGCGAACTCGGAGAGGAAGCCCAGGTTCCGTTTGTCGTCGAGCAGAATTGCGACCGGGCCGTTGTAGAGGGCGACCTGGCGGGACTTCCAGTGGTGGAAGCTGGCCAGCCACTGGGTCGCCACCAGTTCGATGATGCCCGCGAGGGGCGCGGCGCCGAAGTAGACCCCGTCCGCCCGGCTGACGAGATCCAGGAACGAACCGACGACGACCTCGCCCGTGCGGCCCGGGGCGCGGCGACGCAACACCGGGCCGTAAACCGAGTTGACGTGGTCGACCACGGCGTGCTGGATCTCCGGCGGGAACTCAACGTCGGCCACGAAGCCGACGTTGAGGTCACCGGCCGAGGGCGTCACGTGCGTGAGAACGTCCTCGAGCACATGGTCGAGCAACTCGGCCAGCGAGTTGGTGGTCTGGCACGGCCGGTGGCCGACGACCTGGTCGAAGAACCGGCGCAGCTCCGGGATGGCGCGCACGGTGTCCTCGGCAGCGGCCACCTGGAGGCCTCCGGGCGCTCCCAAGTTGACCTCGAGCACCTTGAGCCCAGCAGCCCCGAGCACCAGGTCCACGCGGGCGATGGCCGCTTCGATGCCGTTGGGCTCTTCGAGGATAAGCCCCGCGAGGGTCGGATTCGCCAGCTGGTAGAAGGCCGCGAGACGCTCCATGTCACCCCGGAAGATGCGCCCCGGGACGGTCTTGAGCAGCCGGGTCACCGCGATCGAGGCACGCGCCATTTCGTCGCGCTGCTCCGCACCCAGAAATACCGGCCACGAGGCGAGGGGGTAAAAAGCCGCGTGCTCGAGCACGGCGAAGTTCGCCCGCCGGCGGCACTCCGGCTCGGCGGCCACGTAATCGAGGAATTCCTCGTTCAGGGGGCCGAGGGCCCGATGGGAGGCACGCACGTCCTCGCCGATTTCGATCGTGGCAGGGGCTTCGTTCACGACGGAGGCTCCTCGAGCAAGTAGGCCTCGCTGGCGCCGAGCGAGGTGTTGATGGCCGAGCGGGTGCCGCTCGGCAGCGCGCGCAGAAACGTGCCGCCGTACCGGCTGCCGAAGACGAATACGCCCCAGACGATGTCGGCCGGACCCCAGCCGTCGCCCACGCGCCCCCAGTAGGGTTTCGAGACGACCCGCTCCTGGACGATCCAGTCGCCCGCTCCGAGAGCCGTGCGCAAGGTCCGATGCCAATCGTCGCGACTCGTGCCCGCGCCCACGGTGACGCCGTGACCCTGGCCCGAGCGGGCGGGTTTCAAGACCAGCTCCTCGCGGTTCGCCGCCACGTATTCGGGCAGCGAAAAGCGCCGGCCTCCGCGCTCGACGGGGCCGCTGCGCACCGTCCGAGTCCACGGCACGAACCGGCGCACGAGGCTGATTTCGTCGGGGTCGAGACGGGCGCCGTCGGCGAGCTCGGAGAGCCAGGCGAGATTACGCTTGTCGGCCAGCAGGGTGGCCACGGGGCCGTTGTAGAGGGTCAACCGGCCGCCCTTCCAATAACGGAAGGCCGCTTGACGATCGATCGGCGTGAGCTCCACGAGGGCTCGGACGGCGAGGCCGTCGAGCCGCAGGCCGGTACGGTCGTCGCGCACCCGATCCGGCGTCGAAATCACCAGCGTGCCTCGGCACGGGGGCACCTGCGCCGCCAGGAGGGACGCCAGGTGCGAGCGCAGCGGGGCGAGGGTCCGCTCGTCGAGGGCGAGGTAGGGCGAGCCGGGTTCGACGACGAAACCGACGTTCCACTCACCCTCCGCGGGGCCGGTGATCGCCCGGTTGTCCGGCACCACGTGATCGAGGAGCGCGCGGAGCGTCTCGGTCGAGCTCGGCGAGCCCGACTGACGAGCGAGGAAACTCTGGATGGCGGGCCGGGCGAGGTAGTCCGGCAACGTCGAGGTGACTTCGAGGCCACCGAGGCTGCCCAAATTGACCTCGAGCACCCGGGGGCCCGCCGGGCCCCACAGCAGGTCCAGGCGGGCGAGGGCACCAGGAATTCCGGTCGGCTCCTCGAGCAGCAGGGCGGCGAGCTCCGGGCCGGGGAGTCCGTAGAAAGTCGCCAGGGCGGCGAGATCGTCCCCGAAGACCCGGCGCGGGACCTCCTTGATCAGCTGGGTGAGCGCGATGGCCCCTTGCACCAGCTCCGCGAGGGGACCGGGGGCGATGAACACCGGCCAGCTGGGCAGCTCCGCCGGCGTCGGGCAGGCCGCTGCGTGGTGGTCGAGGAACGCCTGGTTCCAGCCCCCGAGCTCGGCGAGCGTGGCGCGCACCTCGGGCGGTACCTGACAAGGGTTCATGGCGGGAGCTCCGCGAGAACGCTGGCGAGCTCCCGGGCGAGGCCATCGACCTGGGGCGGGTCGAGCAACGATTCGTGGCTGCCGTCGACCACCCGCAGGTCGAGCGCACCACCGGTCGACAGCTCCCGCCACTGCTCGAGGGTCCGCAAGTGCGGAGCCTGCTCGGCGCCGCGGGCCTGGAAATAGGTGATCCGCACGGCGGTCGGCGCGGGCCGATACCGCCGGCTGTTGAGCCCGAGGCCGCGGACCACGCGCAGGGCCTCGCGAGCGGTATCGAGGTCGTAGCCGGCGGGTAGCGCCCCTTGCCCGATGGCCTTGGCGAGCACGTGGTCGAGCAGGCTCTCGGCCGGCAGGGCGCGCAGCTCGTCCTCCCCGAGACCGAGTTTGTGGCCCACGAGCTCGGCCAGGATTAGAGCGTCGTCGACTGCCAGGGGTTCCTCGCGGAACGCTGGAATGTGGCTGTCGAACAGGGCGAGAAGCTCGACGCGTTCGCCGGTCGCCACGAGCTGGCGGGCCATCTCGAAAGCCACGAGCCCCCCGAAGGACCAGCCCCCGAGCCGGAACGGGCCTTCGTGCCCCGCGGTACGCAGGGCCGCGACGTATTCCCCGGCCAGGTCCTCGAGGCTCGCCGGTAGCTCGGGGCGGCCGGCCAAGTAGGTGGCGTCGAGACCGAAGAGGGGCACCTCCGGGAGGCGCTCGACCAGCGTCTGGTAACACAGGGAGCTGCCTCCCAGGGGATGGACCAGGAACAGCGGACGCTGCCGACTCGTCGGGCCCGGCGTGCGGAAGGCGACGAGCGGCGAGTCCGCCGCCACACCGGTTTGGTGGAGGGCCGCGGCCATCCGTTCGACGGTGGGCACGGGGAAGAACTGGGCCAAGGTCAAGCGGCGGGCGAAGCGCCGTTCCACCCGCCCGAGCAGGGGAGCGACCAGCAGGGAATGGCCTCCCAAGCTGAAGAAGCTGTCGCGAACGCCGACCGGTGACACCTCGAGAACCTCTTCCCAGATCCGCACGAGGTCGAGCTCCAGAGCGTCGCGGGGGGCGAGATAACTCGCGGTGCTGGCCTGGCGGACGTGCGGGAGAGGCGGCAGCGCCTCGCGGTCGAGCTTGCCGTTGGCACTGAGCGGCAGGGCCGGCAGCAGCACGAAGCCGGCGGGGACCAGAGCTTCCGGCAGGTTTTCGCGCGCCAGCAGCGCGAGCTCCTCGGGCGCCAGGCGGTCTTCCCAACCGGCAGCGGGCACCACGTAGGCGGCGAGACGCACTTCGCCCCGAGAGTCCTTGGGCGCCGCCACGACCACCTCGCGGACGCCGGCGTGCCGCGCGATCACCGCTTCGATTTCGCCCGGCTCGACACGCACGCCGTGGATCTTGAGTTGGTCGTCGAGCCGACCGAGGATGGTCAGACGCCCGTCGGCCCGGTACCGGCCAAGATCCCCGGTGCGATACACGATGTCCCCGAAGTCGTCGGTGAAAGGGTTGGGCACGAAACGCGCCGCACCGACCTCGGCCTCGAGATAACCCAAGGAACGGAACGGCGTGCGGACGACGATCTCGCCCGGTTCCCCGACGCCGCAAAGCCGGTCGCCGGGGCCCAGAACGAGCAATTGGGTGTCGGGCAGCGCCTCGCCGATCGGTTGCACCCCCGGCTCGGCAGTCCCGATGACCTCGTGGTGGCACTTGGCCAAGGTCGTTTCGGTGGGACCGTAGAGATTGACGATTCGGCCACCGACCTCGAAGCTCGCGCGGAAGCCCTCCACCGTCTCGGCGGTCAGGGGCTCGCCGGCAAAGAAAACTACCCGGAGAGCGGCGAGGCTCACGGACCCCGCGGGCACCGCCGACCAGGCACGGACGAGGGAGGGCACCGTGTGCAGCACGGTGGCGCCGACCGCCGCCAGCCAACGCGGCGCCTCGGGGGACGCCACACCGAGCTCCGCCGGCGGCAGGCAGAGGGTGGCGCCGCTGGTGAGCGGCAGGAAGAGGTCGCGCAGGACGACGTCGAAGGACAGCGCCGTCAGCTGGCCGACGCGGTCGCCCGGTCCGACGTCGTACGCGGCGCGCTGCCAGGCCAGGAAGTGGGCGAGGCCGCGATGGCGACCGACCACCGCCTTCGGCCGTCCGGTGGTGCCGGAGGTGAAGAACAAGTAAGCAGCGTCGTCCGGCTCCGGACCGGGGAGGGGGCCGGCGAGAACCTCGCCGGACGCCGTCTCGGCCGTGCTCGGGTCGACCTCGAGGGTCCGCCAGGGTCCCGTTTCGCGGGCGCCCGTGCCCACGGCGAGCAAGAAGGCCGGTGCCGCCACGGCCAGAAAGCGGGCTCGCCGCTCCTCGGCCAAGGCGGGGTCGAGCAGGACCAACGTGCCGCCCGCTGTGAACACGGCGAGCGCGGCCGCCACCAGGCCCGGGCTGCGGTCGCCGGTGACCGCCACCACGGTGCCCGGAGCAAAACCCGGGCAGGCGGCGAGCGTCCCGCTGAGGGTCGTCACCGCGGCTGCCAGCCGACCGTAGGTCCAGCTGCCGAGGGTACCGGCGTCGATCGCCAAGGCCTCCGGTGTGGCGGCGGCGACGGCGGCGAAGCGCGCGGGCAGCAGCTCGTGATCGGGCGCGGGAAGCTCGCGGGTCGGGTCGGGAAGCCATTGCTGGGCGTCCGGCGTCACCAGGGAAATCTCGCCGAGACGGGATCCGCCGGCTCCGGTGCCGAGGGCCGCCACCTGCTCGAGTACGGAGCGGAGTTGGCGCAGCAACTCGTCGATGGCCGCGGGGGCGAAGCGGGCCGAGTCGAACCGCACGGCGAAGGAGAGCTCCTCGCCCGGTCGCGCCAGGATCGACAGCGGATAGTTGGTGCGCTCGAAGATGCGGAAGTCGGTGATCGCGAGGTCCTGGGAGCCTTGCCAGGCCGCGGCGTCCACCGGGTAGTTCTGGAAGATCAACAGACTCTCGAAAAGCGGCGTGCCGCGCGGCACCTCGCTCCAGCCCGAGACCTCCGCCAAGGGGCTGAATTCGTGGCGGAGAACGGCCAGGAAGTGCTCCTGAACCTCCCGCAGCCAGGCTCCGAGCTCGGCTTCGGCGGGGACCGCGAGGCGCAAGGGCAGGGTGTTGAGGAACAGCCCCACCATCGACTCGACGCCCGCCAGCTCGGGGGGGCGGCCAGCGGTGACCGCGCCGAACAGGACGTCGGAATCCCCCGAGAGCCGGGCGAGCACGAGCGCCCACGCGCCTTGCACGATCGTGTTCGTGGTCAGCTTCTCGCGCTGGGCCAGGGCGGTCAGGGCCGCGGTCGTGGCAGCGCCCATGCCCAGGCTGTGCTCGGCATAAGCCGATGCCGAGGCGGGGCCGGCCCCCGGGCGGTCGATGCCGAGGCCGGTGGGCGCCTTGAAGCCGGCCAGCTCGGCTCGCCAGAAGGCCTCGGCGGCGGCCGGGTCCTGCTGCTGGAGCCAGGCGATGTAGTCGCGATAGGGCCGCGGCTCGGGCAGGCTCGCCGCGAGTGGCGCTCCGTGCCCGGTGGCGGCCCGGTAGGCGAGGAAAAAGTCGCGGAAGAGCAACGGCATCGACCAGCCGTCGAGCACCAGGTGGTGGTGACTCCAGATCAGCTGGTGCTCGTGCTCGCCCGTGCGTAGCAGGGCGAAACGCAGCAGCGGGGCGGCGGCGAGATCGAAACCGCGTTCGCGGTCGTCGCGCAAGCGGGCCTCGAGGGCGCTCTCGAGCTCGCCGACATGTCGCCAGTCTTCCTCGACGAGCCCCGGCTCGGCCTCGCTGAGGACCACCTGGACGGGTTCGTCCATGCTTTCCCAGTCGAAAGCCGTGCGCAGCACCGTGTGGCGTTGGACCACGGCCCGCCAGGCGGCCCGGAAGGCGTCGCGATCGATTTCCCCGCGCAGTCCGAGCGCCATTTGCTCGAAGTAGGCGCCGGTTTCCGGCGTGTACAGGGCATGGAAGAGCATGCCCTGCTGGGTCGCCGACAAAGGATAGATGTCCTCGATCTCGGCCATCGAGCCCTCAACCTTTCTGGCGGAACCGACGGAGCAGTCGGTCGAGTTGTTCCTGTCGCCCGGCGATCAGGGGAAAGTCGGAAACGCTGTGGGCCAGGGGCGCCGGCTCGTCGCGGCCGAGCTCGTCGAGCACCGCTCGGAACTCCGCGACGAGGGCCTCGGCGGCCGGCCGGGGCCAGCGCGACGGGGAGAACGTCCACACCCCGTGGAGACTCCCGCCAGCCACGACGGTGTTGATCGCCAACTCGTGGCGACGCCGGAAAGCCCCGCTTCTCGGGGCGCCGAAGGCCTCGCCGACGGGCCGCAGGAGAGCCCCGGGCGTCGGGGCGGCGGGCTCGACCTGGCCGAGGAAATTGAAGCTCACCGCCGGCTCGGGGCCCGAGGCGAGAGCCAGCGTCGTCTCGGCGTCCGCCAGGTGGCGCAGAACGCCGTGGCCGAGGCCATTGCGGGGCACCGCCCGCAGGGTCTCCTTGACCCCGCGCAGGGCTTCGTGCGCCGAGCTTCCGGGCGCCACCGTGAAGGCCACGGGGTAGACGGCGGTGAACCAACCCACGGTACGCGAGAGGTCGAGCCCCGGTGCCAGGTCCTCCTCTCGGCCGTGGGCCTCGAGCTCGAGGCACACGGCGGAGTCGGGGTTCCGGCGCGCCAGGGCCAACACGAGGGCGGTGATCAGCAGCTCCTGGGGCCGGGCCTTCAAGCGGCTGGCAGCTTCCCGCAGCAACCGCCGAGTGGCCTCGGGCTCGAGGGTGACCTCGAGGCGTTCGGTTTCGGCCTCGGTTTCGAACAGGGCCGTGGTGGGCGGCTGGCCGGCCGGCAGCTCCCGGCGCCAGAAGCCCACCTCGCTGGCCGCCTCCGGGCCCGTCGCCCAGGCTTGGAGCGTCTCGGACCAGCGCCGATAGGAGGTCGTCGCCGGAGGCAGCGCCGGCTCAGTGACCCCCGCGGCGAGCTGGCGGCACAGAAGCTCGAGATCCGCCACCAGGATCGACCACGAGACGGCGTCGACCACCAGGTGATGGGCGAGGAGGGTCGCCCGCGGGAGCTCGCCCTCGGCGGTGAACCACAGGGCGTGGACCAGGGGACCCGCGGCCAGGTCGAAGGAGCGCTGGAGGTCGGCTTCGATGGCTTCGACGCGAGCTCGGCGCTCGTCGGGCGGACACTCCGTCAGGTCCATCCGGCGTAGCGGTGCCCGTGCCCGCGGGTCGTCGGCCGCGACCAGCTCCTGTTGCCATCCCGACCCGTCGGTGCGGTGGAAGCGCAGGCGCAGGGCCGCGTGGTGGGCGACGAGGAGCTCGAGAGCCTGGCCGAAGTGCAGGGCGGTGACCTCCGGCGCCGGTTGGAGTGCCACCGACTGGTTGAAGTGCCAGGGTTCCGGCGTCTCCTGGGCGAAGAACCAGTGCTGGATGGGGGTCAGCGGGACGGGTCCGGCGGGCGCCTCCGGTGGCTCGGGGTTCGCCGCCTCCTCGTGGTCGGCCTGACGGGCCAGCTCCGCCACCGTCTGAAACTCGAACAGATCCCGCGCTTTGAGCCGGAAGCCGGCCTGGTTGGCGCGAGCCACGATCCGGATGGAGAGAATGGAGTCGCCGCCGATCGCGAAGAAGTTGTCGTCCGCGGCGACCTCCGGCACGCCCAGCACCTCGGCCCAAATGGCCGCCAGGCGCCGCTCGCGGTCGCTGGCCGGGGCTCTTCCGGCGGCGGTGGGCGGCGGCGCCTCGGTGGCGTCGCGAGTGAGCTCCCGGCGGTCGATCTTGCCGGCCGGGGTGCGTGGCAGGGTCTCCCGCCAGTACACCGCGGCAGGCAGCATCGCCTGGGGCAGACGCTCCCGCAGGTGGCTCACGAGCACGGCGACGGGCGGCGGTGGGTCCACGGCGGGGGTCACGAAGGCGACCAGCTGAACACCGCCGGAGGGCGCGGGCGAGGTCACCGCCACGGCTTCCCGCACCGCCGGGTGGCTCGCGAGCTGGCGCTCGACCTCGCCGAGCTCGATGCGGACACCCCGGACCTTGACCTGCTGGTCGATGCGGCCGAGGAATTCGAGCCGGCCGTCGGGCAGAAGTCGGACTTGATCGCCGGTCCAGTAGAGCCGGCTGCCTGGGGCGCCGAACGGATCGGGCCGGAACCGCTCGGCGGTCAGGCCCGGCTTATGGAGGTAACCACGAGCCAAACCCGCACCGCCGATGGCCAGCTGGCCGGCCACACCCATGGCCACCGTGCGCCCCGCGACGTCGAGCACGTGGAGGCGCTTGCCGTCGATCGGCCGTCCGATCACCACCGGCCGCCCGCGATCGGCGGCGCCGAACGTCCAGCTGGCGGCGTCGATGGCCGCCTCGGTGGGGCCGTAGACGTTGTGGAGAAAGGCCCGGTGGCGGTCGCTGAAGGCATCCCGAAGGTCCGGCGGCAGGGCTTCACCACCCACGAACACCTGGCGCAGGGGGGTGGCCGGGAACTCGGGCTCTTCGATCAGCACGCGCAGGAAGGACGGCGGGAAGTCCGCGATCGTCACCCCTTCCCGGGTCATCAGGCGGATCAGCTCGGCGGCGTCGCGGTGGCCGTCGGGGGGCGGCAGGACCAGGCGAGCCCCTGACACGAGAGCCCCGAAGATCTGCCAAACCGAGGGATCGAACGACATTGGAATGTTCTGGAGGATGTGCTCGTCCGGGCCGAGGGCGAAGGCCCGCTGGCGCCAAGCGAGGGTGGCGACGATGGCCCGGTGGCTCACGGCGACGCCGTGGGGAGTGCCGGTCGAGCCGGAGGTGAAGATCAGGTACGCGGGGTGGTCGAGCTCGATCCGCGGAGCCCCGTCCGGTCGTCCGGCCGCGTCGTCGGCGGGTAACTCGTCGAAGGCCAGCCGGTGCCGGGCACCCGCCGGGAAGCCCGCCAGGTTGGCGCGGTCGCCGAGCAACACGGCGGGCCGGGCGTCGGCCAGCATGGCGGCGAGCCGCTCGGACGGGTACTCGGGATCGAGGGGGACGAAGGCCCCGCCGGCCGCGAGGATGCCCAGGAGGGCCGCCACCAGATCGAAGGACCGCGGGGCCGCGACCGCTACCAGCACCTCGGGGCCGACCCCCAGGGACCGCAGATGGCGCGCCACGGTGTCGGCCCGCTGCGCCAGCTCGCCGTAGGTCCAGCGACCCTGATCGGAGACCACCGCCAGGCGCTCCGGAGCCTCGCGGGCGCGGGCGAAGACGAGCTCGTGGAGGGTCGTCCCGGGTTCCGTCCCCGGCGTGTCGTTCCATTCCCGCTCAATCTGCCAGCGTTCGGCGGCGCTCAAGAGAGGAAGGGCGGACAACGGACGCCGCGGCTCGTCCGCGGCCGCGGCCAACAACGTCGCCAGGTGGTGCGTGAAGCGCTGCACCGTGGTGCGGTCGAAGAGATCCGTGGCGTAGTCGGTCAGCACGTGGAGCTCGTGCTCGCCTTCGATGGCGGACAGCGTGAGGTCGAGCCGGGCGGTTCCGAGGTCGAGCTCGAAGGCCTCCGCCCGCAGGGTCGACGGGCCCTGGAGGGCAAGCGGGGCCGGGGTGTTCTGCATCACCAACAGCACTTGGAACAGCGGGTTGTGAGCGAGATCGCGCCGGGGCTGGAGCTCGTCGACCAGGCGCTCGAAGGGCACGTCCTGGTGGCGGTGGGCATCGAGCACGTCGTGACGGGCGCGGGCGACCAGGTCCGCGAAGCTCGGGTCCCCCGCGAGGTCGCCGCGGAGCACCAGGGAGTTGACGAACACACCGACGACTCCTTCGAGCTCGACCCGCGGCCGGCCGGCGACCACGGTCCCGAGCACCAGATCGTCCTCGCCGGTGAGCCGGGAGAGGAGCGCTCGCAACCCGGCGAGCAGGACCATGAAGACGGTGGCCTCCCCGGCGCGAGCGAGGCCGCGCACGCCGGCCGCGAGCTGGGCGCCCCAGCGCGCGGAGAAGCGCTCGCCGGCGAAGCTCTGGCGCGGGCCCCGGGGGCGGTCGAAGGGTAAGTCGAGCCGAGTCGGGGCGCCGGCGAGCCGCTCCCGCCAGTACCCGAGCTCCGCCGTGAGGTGTTCGCCCGCGAGCCGGCGCCGTTGCCAGGCGGCATAGTCGGCGTAACCGAGCGGCAACTCCGGGAGCACCTGCAGGTCACCGTCGCTACCGTAGAGCGCCGCCAACTCCCGGACCAGGATGCCCAGGGACCAAGCGTCCGCGGCGGCATGGTGGAGGGCCAGGAGCCACACGTGATCGTCGTCGTCGAGCTGGACCAGCAGCCCCCGCACGAGCGGTGGGCGCGCGAGGTCGAAGGCGGTCGCCACGAGCTCGCGACCGAGCTCCCGGGCGCGCGCCGGGCGCATTTCCACCTGCAGGTGGTCGAGGCGCACCAGGGGCAGCTCGACAGCGGCCGAATCACCCTGCCGCAGGCGCGGCTGGCCGTCGACGGTGACGAAACCGGTGCGCAGGGCGTCGTGGCGGGCGACGAGGGCACGGAAGGCGCGGGCGAGGCGGTCGGGATCGAGGGCGCCGCGCAGGCGCAGAGCGGCGTGGAGGTTGTACACCGCGCTGTCCGGGGACAGTTGCGCCAGGAACCACAGGCGCTCCTGGGCGAAGGACAGGGTTTCCGGGGGCTGGGCGCCGAGCCGCTCGAGGGGTGGCCCCAGGGCGTCGCCACCCGCGAGTCCGGCCACGAGCCGTGCCAGGTCGGCCAGCACCGGATGGCTGAAGACGGCGTGCAGGGGAAGCTCGACGTCGAGGGCGCGGCGCACCCGGGCGACCACCTGGGTCGCCCGCAGGGAGTGGCCGCCCAGCTCGAAGAAGTGGTCGTCGCGCTGGACCCGCGGGCGTTGCAGCACCTCGCACCAGATCGCGGCGAGCAGCTCCTCGTGGGGAGTCCGCGGCGCCTCGCCGGCCGGCGCCCGCGTCCCGTCGTCCCAGGCGGGCGCCGGGAGGGCGCGGCGATCGACCTTGCCGTTGGCCGTGCGGGGCAATTCGGCGAGGGTCACGACGGCCCCGGGCACCAAGGCGGCGGGCAGCTCGCGCGCCGCCGTGGCCAGCAGCTCGCGGCTCGAGAAGGCCGCCGAGCGCGGTACGACGTAGGCCACCAAGGTCTTTTCCCCGGCCGGCGACACCGCGGCCACCACCACCGCGGCGGCGACCTCGGCCTGGTGGGCGAGCACCGCGGCGACCTCGTTGGGATCGACCCGGACGCCGCGGATCTTCACTTCCTCATCGACGCGGCCGAGAATTTCGAGCTCACCGCGCGGGCCGTACCGCCCGCGGTCCCCGGTGCGATACAGGAGGTCCGCGGGGTCGTCCCGGAAGGGGTTCGGCACGAACCGGCGGGTGTTCTCGTCCGGCGCGTTCCGGTAGCCGGCGGTCCGGAACGGGGTCCGCAGGACGATCTCCCCGGGCTCGCCGAGGCCGCAGAGGCGGTCTCCGGGGCCGAGCACCAGGGCCTGGGTCTCGGGCAGGGGGCGCCCCACGGGTAAAATGCCCGGGGTGAGCTCACCGACCCGGTGGTAGCACTTGGCGAGCGTGGTTTCGGTCGGACCGTAGAGGTTGACGATCTCGGTGGCCTCACCGGCCCGCGCCCGGAAGCGACTCACGAGAACGTCGGTCAGCGGCTCGCCGGCGAAAAACACGGTGACCAGGCTCGGCACCGTGACCTCCGGCGGGGCCGCTTCGAGCCACGCCTGGGCCAAGGTGGGGACGGTGTGCAGGCGGGTGATCGCCGCCTCGGCGAGCCACGGCAGGGCCTCCTCCGGTGCCAGCGCGGGGGGCGGCATCACCAGGGTCGCGCCGCTCGTCAGAGGCAGGAAGATCTCGCGCAGGACGACATCGAAGGACAGCCCGGTGACCTGGGCGACGCGGTCTCCGGGGCCGACCTCGAAGGTCTCGCGCTGCCAGGCGACGAAGTGGCTCAAGCCGGCGTGACGGCCGAGCACCGCCCGCGGCACCGCGGTGGTGCCGGAGGTGAAGAACACGTAGGCGTGTTCCGGAGCCGGTCCGGGCACGAAGCCCTCGGTCGCCGGGCCGATCGTGTCGAGCGACCACGCCACCCCTTCGCCGGGCAGGTCGTCCGGGCCGGCCACCAGCCGGCGGCGGGCCGCCGCTTCGCGGATCATCATCCGGCGCCGCTCCGCGGGGAGCGCCGGGTCGAGGGTGAGCAGGACACCGCCCGTCGCCAACACGGCGAGGGCGGCGGCGATCAGATCGGGAGTGCGCTCGCCCGCCACGGCGACGGTCTCGCCGGCCACGAGCCCGTCGGCCACGAGGTGCCCGGCGAGGCTGGCGACCCGCTGCCAGAGCTGGGAGTAAGTCCACACCGTCGCGCCGTGCTCGAGGGCCGGGGCCGAGGGAGTGGCCAGGGACCGTTCGTGGACCCAGGCGGCGACCGAGGGGAATCGGGGGACGGCCAAGAGCGCCCGCGGGTCGGGCAGGGGAACGCCCGGCGTCACCAAGGAGAAGGCGGCCAGGGGCCGGTCGCGATCCTCAGAAGCTTGCCGGCACAGCGCTTCGAGCTGATCGAACAGCGTCTCGAGCGCGTCGTCGGCGAGACGGCCGCGATCGTACTTGAGCCTCAGAACCAGCTCGTCGCCGGGAATCACCTGGAAGGTCAGGGGATAGGTCACCCGGTCGTAGTTGCGGAACCCGCTCAGAGTCACGCGGTCGTCGCCGGTCGCCCCGCCGCCGAGGTTGGCAGGAAAGTTCTCGACCACCACCAGGGTCTCGAACAGCGGCTGGCCGCGGGGAATCTCGGACCAGCCCTGAATTTCGACCAGCGGCGTCGACTCGAAAGCCCGGTCGGCCACTTGCCGGCGCTGGATCTCCTCGAGCCAGGCGCCCCAGCGCGCCTCGAGGGGCACCGTCAGGCGCACCGGCAGGGTGTTTAGGAACAGGCCGACGGCCCCTTCGATCTCGGCGAGGGGCGCCGACCGCCCGGAAACCGTGGCACCGTAGACGACGTCGCTCTCCCCGGTCCGGCGGGCGAGGAGCAGCGCCCAGAGGCCCGTGAGCACGGTTCCCAGGGTGACCTCGAGCTGGCGGGCGAAGGCCGTCAGGGCGGCGGTCGTCGGCGCGTCGAGGCGCCGGCCGAGGGCGGCGTAACCGTGGT
>CXWL01002438.1_pt1 | contig 111497 bp, 119 predicted proteins | sample 590931 | NCBI WGS metagenome assembly CXWL01 (sample SAMEA3498368, study PRJEB10139) | groundwater metagenome | biome: water well; material: biofilm material | place: Germany | collected 2015-04-27 | reverse complement strand
GATGAGCACGATGCGTTTGTCACCCTGTGCCACCTCTGGCAGGAATGCTTGCACCATATAAGGTTCGCGCCACACTTGGCCGAATAATTCGGACAGCGCCGCCATATTGGCACCGTCGCGGCCGATGCGAAACACCGCAGCGCCGCCATTGCCGTGGAGCGGCTTGACCACCACCTCGCCATGTTCGGCGTGAAAACGGCGCAGTTCGGTGAGGTCGCGGGTAATCATCGTCGGCGGCATGAAGCGCGCATAGTCGAGCACCCACAGTTTTTCGGGGGCATTGCGGACGCTCGCCGGGTCGTTGACGACCAATGTTTCGTGGCCAATCCGCTCCAGCAAATGCGTGGCGGTGATATAGCCCAAGTCGAATGGCGGGTCCTGGCGCATCAGCACGACGTCGATGTCGCGGCCAAGGTCGATACGTCCACGCGCGCCAAAGCGGAAATGCGCACCCGGCGTGCGCTCGACATGCTCGACAGGGTGAGCGCTGGCGGTCAGTCGCCCCGCGTCGCCCGACTGCTCCCACGTCAAATCTTCTGGCAGATAATGCCAGATACTATGGCCGCGTGCCTGTGCCGCCAGCATCAGGGCAAAGCTGGAATCGCCCGCGATGGCGATGCCCTCCATTGGGTCCATCTGAACGGCTACGCGCACTGTCATCGCTTCAGTCTTTCTCTCTTAACCCAGCCATACGTTGGTCAAATGGTGCGGCCAACGCCCCGGTGCAAGCAGGATGACGTCGATTCGTGTTATATCGCCGTCGTGGGCATAGCGCGGAGTTAGTATTTGTGCGGCAGTGGCGACCCGGCGCAGGCGGCGTTCATCAATCGCGGTGTCCAGTGCTTGCTTGCTGCTACGCCATTTGACCTCGACAAAGGCCAGTGTGCGGCCGCGCCGCGCGATCAGGTCAACCTCGCCGCCATGGACGCGGCACCGCTGTGCAATGATCCGCCACCCTTTGAGGCGCAAATACCATGCGGTAAGACTTTCGGCCCTGCGGCCCTGCGCTTCGGTAAGGGCCCGCCCTTCTTTTTTGGAACGCTTTCTGGTCATGTCTTTCCGCGCAGGTTGAGGGCAATCGCATAGGCTTCCTCGCGCGGGATGGCGAAGCGCTTGGCGACGTCGCGCGCGGCGCGCGACGCGGGGGCGGAGATCATCGCCTCTGTTAATGCGGCGCGAATCGCCTCGGGATCGGCCTCGGCTGGCACCGCTTCGGGTGGCGGCGCGACGATGATGACAATCTCGCCTTTTGGCGGCGGTGTGAAGCGGTCGGCCAGCGTGTCGAGCCGCCCGGTGACGACTTCCTCATGCAGCTTGGTCAGTTCGCGTGCTACGCTGGCATCGCGTGGCCCCAGTGCCTGTGCCATTGCAGACAGGCTGGCGGCAAGGCGCGGCCCGCTTTCGTAAAAAACCAGCGTCGCCTTTATGCCCGCAAGTTCAGCCAGTGCCTTGGCCCGCGCGCCCGCCTTACTCGGTAAAAAACCCGCAAACAGAAAGCGATCAGTTGGCAGGCCCGACACCGATAGCGCGGCGATGGCGGCGCATGGCCCCGGCACGCTCGTCACCCTATACCCAGCGGCGCGGGCATCGCGCACCAGACGGTATCCGGGGTCGGAGATGAGCGGCGTTCCGGCATCGCTGACCAGCACCACCACTTGCGTGGCCAGCCGCGCCACCAGCGAGGCACGTTGTGCATCGCTGGCATGATCGTCGTGGCGCAACAGCGGCCGTTTAATTCCGAACAAGTGAAGCAGTTTGCCCGCGACCCGCGTATCTTCGCACGCCACCACGTCAGCGGCGGATAAAATCGCCTGTGCGCGGGGGGATAGATCACCAAGGTTGCCGATGGGTGTCGAGACGATGTAAAGACCGGGCAAGGGAGATTGGGACATGAACGCAACCATGGCAGAGCAAGGCACCTTGCGGCAAGGGGCAGCATACGCGCGCACATTGTTGATCGGTGCAACCGCATTGTTGCTCAGCGCCTGCCAGACTATGGTTCCGCGCGGCGATGTGCCCGCAACGCCCACGCCCACTGCGACTAGCGACGTTTCGGTCGGGTTGCCCGTCGATACCGAACGTCACCGTGTCGCGCTGCTGGTGCCGCAAACCGGACCCGATGCGGCGGTTGGCGAATCGATTGCCAACGCGACCACCATGGCATTGCTCGATTCGCGCAGCGACCGTGTGCGTATCACCATTTACGACACTGGCGCGGGTGCGGCGGCGGCGGCGAGCCAAGCGATAGCCGAGGGCAATAAACTTATCCTCGGACCGTTGCTCGCCGATGATGTCCGCGCCGTGCAATCGATCGCACAGGCCGCCAATGTCCCGCTCATCAGTTTCTCCAACGACAGCAGCGTCGCCGGCAACGGCACCTATTTGCTGGGCTTTGAACCCGGTCAGGCGGTCAGCCGCGTTGTCGCCCACGCCCGTGCACAGGGGATGACGCGCTTTGGCGCTTTGGTTCCGCGCAGCGTCTATGGCGAGCGCGCTTTGGCGTCGATGCGCGCCGCCGTGACGGCAGCGGGCGGCACATTGGTGTCGAGCCAAGCCTATGACCGTTCGGCGAGCGGCCTGTCGGGCAGTGCGCGGCAACTCGCCCGTAGCGGCGCGATGGATGCGATCCTGATTGCCGACAGCGGGCAAACGGCAATCCGCGCCGTGCCTTTGCTGCGGCAAGGCGGGGCGGTCGGCGTCCACATCCTTGGCACCGAATTATGGAACACCGAAAACGCGATTGCGGGCAATGCCGCGATGCAGGGCGCGTGGTTCGCCAGCGTCTCCGACGGGCTGTTCGATCAACTCACGGCCCGCTACCGCGAACGTTATGGCCGGGCGCCCTACCGTATCGCCAGCCTTGGCTATGACGCGGTGCTGCTGACGGTGCGGATGACGCGCGACTGGCGGCCGGGTACCAACTTCCCGCAAAGCCGCCTGTTCGCCGAAGATGGCTTTGGCGGTATCGATGGCATTTTCCGTTTCGACACACGCGGCATAGCGGTGCGCGCGCTCGAGGTCAGCGAAGTGCGCAACGGTGGCTTTGCGGTGATTGATGCTGCCCCGACGCGGTGGTGAGATTTAAACCCCTTATTGACATTTTATACCGTAATGGTATTAAGATCTTGTTGTAGCGCAGAGGTGGGAAGCGCCACCCCACACACTTCGGTTCGCTGGAGTAGAGGCTTTTAGCCGAGAGATCGCGGTTGGCAACGCGCTCGCTTAGACGATTAAAGGGGAAGGTTCGCGCCTTCCCCTTTTTCAATATAATGTCTTCAATGCACCATTGAGCCTGCGACTATCGATGTGGCTTTGCTTGATCAGGTAAGCGCTTTTGACGTTGTAGCTGCCATGCCTGTTTTGCTCGAGCGCTATCGCGACCAAAGCAAATTCGCGAGTGCCAACGCCGGGCTCGATACGTTTAACCAGATAAAAACCGTTGCCACCTCTCGCGTCCTGACCGGCATAAGTTGGCGACCGCAAGATGTCGATAATGTTGGCTTTGATAACTGGGTAGTCTTCAGGATGATCAAGGGCGATGTGCGCATGGCAGGCCTTACTTACCCAGACGTCAGCACTGTCCAGCTCTGTGCCCAATGCACGATTGATTATTTCAACCGGCAACGGCCCGATATGGAAAGCAGGAAAATTTGCCACGTCAGCGATCACTTGAACCGATAGCGTCGCTCACCCGATGCTCTGACCCGTCTTGGCCCAATCGGCCATGAACCCTTCGATGCCCTTGTCGGTCAAGACATGTTTGAACAGCCCGCGAATGACCGACGGCGGCGCGGTCATGACATCGGCACCGATCCGGGCGGCTTCGAGCACGTGGATGCCGTGGCGGACAGACGCGACAAGGATTTCGGTGTCGAAACTGTAATTGTCGTAAATCAGACGGATGTCCTCGATCAACGCCATGCCATCAAAGCCATTATCGTCGTGCCGTCCAACAAACGGCGAGATGAAGCTCGCCCCCGCTTTGGCCGCAAGCAGCGCCTGATTGGCGGAGAAACACAGGGTGACATTGACCATCGTTCCTTCGTTGGTCAGCGCCTTGCACGATTTCAGGCCATCCATCGTCAACGGCACTTTGATGCACACATTGTCGGCGATTTTGCGCAAAATTTCTGCCTCGCGCATCATGCCCAAATGGTCGAGCGCGACGACTTCGGCGGACACTGGCCCCGCTACCAATCTGCAAATCTCGTGCACTACTTCGATGAAGTCGCGCCCCGCCTTGGCGATTAGAGACGGGTTGGTGGTGACCCCGTCGAGCAGCCCTGTGGCGGCCAGGTCGGCAATGTCGGCGGTGTCGGCGGTATCGACGAAAAACTTCATGGCTGCGCATCCTTATGGCTGGGTTGAGGCCGCCTAGCGTAAAAGCTATGCAAACGGAAGTTACACCTGACATTCTCTAAAGGTGCTGCTAAGCGCCGCCGCAATCATGATCAACCTATCCGGAATCACAGTGCGCCTTGGCGGACGCGCCATCCTTGACCGCGCCAGCGCGACGATGCCGACGCGCGCCCGCGTCGGGCTTATCGGGCGCAATGGCGCTGGCAAAACCACGCTGATGAAGGCGATTATCGGCCAGATTGACCCCGATGAGGGCACGATCGACATGCCGCGAAACAGCCGGATCGGCTATATCGCACAGGAAGCGCCGTCGGGCACGATGACGCCGATAGAGGCGGTGCTCGCCGCTGATACAGAGCGCGCAGAGTTGCTCCACCGGGCCGAAACCACCGACGACATGCACCTGTTAGGCGAGATTCATGAGCGGCTGAACGCGATTGATGCCCACGCCGCCCCGGCCCGCGCTGCGCGCATCCTTGTCGGGCTAGGCTTCCCTGAGGCGGACCAACACCTTGCCCTCGACAGTTTTTCGGGTGGCTGGAAAATGCGCGTCGCGCTCGCGGCCTTGTTGTTCTCGGCGCCCGACATTTTGCTGCTCGATGAGCCATCGAACCATCTCGACCTCGAAGCGACCTTGTGGCTCGAAAGCTTCCTCAAAAACTATAGCGCGACGATGGTCGTCATCAGCCACGAACGCGACCTGCTCAACAATGTAGTCGATCATATCCTCCATCTGGAGGGCGGCAAGACCACGCTTTACGTCGGCGGTTATGACAGTTTTGAACGGCAACGCGCCGAACGCGCCGCGCAGCTCGCCGCCGCCAAGGCGTCGCAAGATGCACAGCGCGCCAAGTTGCAGGACTATGTCGCCCGCAACAGCGCCCGTGCATCGACCGCCAAACAGGCGCAAAGCCGAGCCAAGGCGCTGGCGCGGATGCAACCGATTGCGGCGCTGAGCGAAGACCCCTCGCTCAGTTTTGATTTCCCCAGTCCCGATGAGTTGAAACCGCCGCTGGTGACGCTTGATATGGCTAGCGTCGGTTATACGACAGGCAAGCCGATCCTTGAACGGCTCAACCTGCGGCTCGACCCCGATGACCGGGTGGCGCTGCTCGGGCGTAACGGCAATGGCAAGACGACGCTGGCGCGGTTGCTAGCGGCACAGCTGGCCCCGATGGATGGGGAAATGACGGCGGCGGGTAAGATGCGCGTCGGTTATTTCACGCAATATCAGGTCGAGGAACTCGACGGCCGCGACACCCCGCTAGAGCATATGAGCCGCGCGATGAAGGGCGCGACCCCCGGCGCGGTGCGCGGGCAATTGGGGCGGTTTGGCTTTTCGGGGTCAAAGGCGATTACCCAGGTTGGCAAGCTGTCCGGCGGCGAACGGGCGCGGCTCGCGCTGGCGCTGATTACCCGCGAAGCACCGCACATGCTTATCCTCGATGAGCCTACTAACCACCTAGACGTCGATGCACGCGAAGCGCTGGTGCAGGCGCTCAACGCCTATGATGGCGCGGTGGTGCTGGTCAGTCATGATCGGCATATGTTAGAGCTGACCGCCGACCGGCTGGTGCTGGTCGATGGCGGCACCGCCACCGACTTTGTCGGCAGCCTCGATGATTATACCGATCTCATCCTTGGCCGAAATCAGCCCAAGGCGAGCGGCGGCGGCAACGGCGCATTAAGGGGCAATAGCAAGGAAGAGCGCAAGGCGGCGGCGCGGATGCGCGAACAGCAACAGGTGTTGCGCAAAGCGGTCTGCGATGCCGAGGCAGACATGGCCAAAATGGAGGTCGCGCTCAGCGGAATTGACCGTGCTATGTTCGACCCGCAAGGCGCATCGGCGGATTATGCCGCGCTGACGATGAGTGAGTTGATGCAGCGCCGAGCGAAATTGGCGGGCGCGATGGAGGCTGCCGAAGCACGCTGGGTCGCGGCTAGTGAGGCTTTGGAGAGTGACGAAGTGGTTTAACTTTCCTACAACCTGCTACCAAGGTAATATACGAGCTGTTTCACGACTCCGACTCTTTTGGCATTGTTGATACTATCCCCCGTTCGTGCTGAGCCTGTCGAAGCACTGTCCTACTCCGTCACACGGGCAAGATATGAAAGACAGCCCTTCGACAAGCTCAGGGCGAACGGGAAGGGGAGGTAAGGGTGTATTAAGTTGACACCACACCCACAATACTAGACGCAAACCCGCAGACGGTCGTTGTTTTACCCCTTGTTTAGTGTCAACCAAGACCCCAGTGCATCTTCACACAAATGCAATATGCGCGATGATTGAAAAGCTAGACCAGCACCGCAAACCCCATTCTTGGTGTCAACTTTGGGGTTGTGCTACCGCCCGGCACCGCCAAGGCCGAACACCGCGATCAGCAACGGGTCGTTGGTCGCCCCTGGGTTGGCACGAATGGCGCTTTCTTCGGCGCTGATCGCCCGCCAGATGCCGCGATTGGCCCCGTCGGTGACGTCGCGCGCGAGCGAATGGTCGTAAAATCCGCCGGGTTGCAGCAGTACGGCAAAGGCGCGCTGTGACGAGAGCGTCAGCAAGCGACGGATCGCATCGACTAGGTTGAACCCGCCGCCCATGCTGGCGCAGGCAGGCAGCAACAGCAACGGCACGCTCGCCCCCGCAGCCAGCACGAACCGACGATTAAAAACTTGCTCACCCATGACGACCTCCTTCTATTTTTATACGCATACCATCCCATGGTTTGTCGTTAATGCAAAGAGGGTATAGCGTTCCCTTATTGTTCCTGCTAACGCAGAATGATTATGGCCAAACCCAAATCCAGTTTCGTGTGTCAGGCGTGCGGATCGCAGCATAGCCGCTGGCAGGGGCAATGCCCCGATTGCGGCGAGTGGAACCAAATGGCGCAGGAGGCACCCGTCACCGCCTTTGCGCAAAAACATGATCTGGCGTCGGGTGGCCGCGCGCTCAGTCTACACAGCCTGTCGGGTGAAGAGCCGCTGCCGCCGCGCCTTATCACGGGCATTGCCGAGTTTGACAGCGCGCTGGGCGGCGGCTTGGTTGCAGGGTCGGTCAGCCTGATTGGCGGCGATCCGGGCATCGGCAAATCGACCTTGCTGTTACAGGTCGCTGGCAAATTGGCGCTTAGTGGACGCAGCGTCGCCTATGTCTCGGGCGAAGAGGCGGTGGCGCAGATCCGCCTGCGCGCGGGGCGGTTGGGCTATGCGGGTGCACCGGTCACGCTGGCGTCGGCAACGTCGGTGCGGGATATTTTGACGACATTTTCGTCTGGCCTTCCCCTAGACAAGTCTAGCGGCTCGTTCGGGAAGGGCACAGCGTTCCCTTCTGGCCTTTCCCACCCGCAAGCGGGCGCGGCGCCCGACCTGCTGGTCATCGATTCGATCCAGACGATGCACAGCGACCTGATCGAGGGCGCGCCGGGCACGGTTAGCCAAGTCCGCGCATCGGCGCAGGAGCTGATCCGCTTTGCCAAAGAACGCGGCATCGCGCTCATCCTCGTTGGCCATGTGACCAAGGATGGCAGCCTTGCGGGGCCGCGCGTGCTTGAGCATATGGTCGATACGGTGCTGGCGTTTGAGGGCGAGCGCAGCCACCAATACCGCATCCTGCGCAGCGTCAAAAACCGCTTTGGCGGCACCGACGAAATTGGTGTGTTCGCGATGGGAGCAGGCGGGCTGGAAGAGGTCAGCAATCCATCTGCGCTGTTCCTGACCGACCGTCACGGCGAAGCGGCGGCGGGGACGGCGGTGTTCCCGGCGATGGAGGGGACGCGCCCCGTGCTGGTCGAAATACAAGCGCTCACCCTGCGCCTGTCGAGCGGGGCGACGCCGCGCCGCGCCGTCGTCGGATGGGACGCCAGCCGTTTGGCGATGATCTTGGCGGTGCTGGAGGCCAGGTGCGGCCTGTCGCTGTCGTCGGCAGAGGTCTATCTCAATGTCGCGGGCGGCTATCGCCTGACCGACCCGGCGGCGGATTTGGCGGTGGCGGCGGCTATCGTCTCGGCCTTTGCCGAACGGCCGCTGCCCGCCGAGACGGTTGTGTTTGGCGAAATTGCGCTGTCTGGTGAATTGCGCCCCGTGGCGCATGCCGCGCTACGCTTAAAAGAGGCGGCAAAGCTGGGCTTTACCCGCGCCATCGTGCCATCGGCGGGTGCGGCGTCTTTTTCTGGCCTTTCCCACGCGCCTGCGGGCGCGGCGTCTTCCTCTGGCCTTTCCCACCCGCAGGCAGGCGCGGCTGCCGATATGCGGATTGAGGCGCACGCGCGGCTGGGGCAATGCGTTGACCAATTGCTGGGGAGAGGATAGCGCAAACACTGATAAGGACTCTCCCATGGCTGGTTTCACTGCATTCGACATCATCATCCTGCTCACCCTTGGTGCTGGGCTGGTAACAGGGTTCATGCGCGGTTTTGTGCAGGAAGTGCTGTCGCTTGCGGCGCTGCTTGTCGCTTTGTTTGCGCTGCGGTTGTTTCATGCGCCGTTCAGCACAGCGCTGGAGGGCAGCATCGGCACCGCCGCTGGTGCGTCGGCACTGGCGTTCGCGCTCATCATGGGGGTGATATGGGGCGGCGGAAAGTTTGTGGCCTCACGCATTGGCGGGGCAACGCGCAGCAGCTTTGTCGGCCCGTTCGACCGGGTGCTTGGCGGAGGGTTTGGCATGATAAAATCGCTGCTGATCGCCGCGACCGCCTTCATGCTGCTGATGCTGGTCTATGACGTGGTCTATGGCCCGCGTAGCGAGCGCCCGGAATGGCTGGCGACAAGCCGCACCTATCCGTTGATGCGCGCGACCAGTGCGGCGCTTTCCGATGTTATCGCGGAACGGCTCAATGACGCGCGCGCCACTGCGCCACCCGCCACCGACGCCACGCCGTGAACGCGCCGCTCTACACCACCGAAATCTTGGCGCTGGTGGTGGATACCGCTAACTATCCGCGCCTCGACGCACCCCACGCCAGCGAAGAGGCGCGCACGCCGATCTGCGGAAGCCGCATTACGGTTGATGTGGAGGTCGATACAGCTGGGCGGGTGAGTGCTATCGGGATGGATGTTCATGCCTGTGCGATGGGGCAGGCCTCGGCGGCGATTTTTGCGGCGGGTGTGTCTGGCCGGACGGGCGATGAAATTGAGGGTGCGGCGTTGGCGTTGGGCGAGTGGCTGTCGGGTGTGAGCAATGCTCCGCCCCCATGGCCAAATAGTGCGAAACTTGCCCCCGCCATCCCGCACAGCGCCCGCCATGCGGCGATCCTGTTGCCTTTTCGCGCAGGTGCTGCAGCGGCAAAACGCGCCGCCGCCCTCAACCAAGGGCAAGTAGCATGATCGACCAAGATAGACGCGGCCTGCTTGCCTTTGCCGCACTGTCGGCGGCGCTGGCAATCGCGGCGGGAGCCTTTGGCGCGCACGGCGTGGCGAATGAGCAAGCAGCGAACTGGTTGCGGACGGGCGGTCTTTATCAACTGATCCATGCGGTGGCCGCGATAGCGCTGATACGGTTGGCACCGCGTGCCGCTTGGGCGATGCTGATCGGCGCGGGTCTGTTTGCAACCACGCTTTACGCCATGGCGCTCGGCGCGCCGCACTGGCTGGGGGCAGTTACGCCGATTGGCGGGGCGGTGATGATCGGCGCGTGGCTGATGGTAGCGGTGGGGGCAATGCGGCGGAGCTAAATTGCCTCGCCATCCAGAAACGCCATAACATCGGCTAGGTCCACATTATGCGCGACAAAGCTTTGGCCAATCCCGTGCGCTAAGATGAAGGGCAGGGTGCCACCGCTCATTTTTTTATCGTGGCGCATGTGTGCGACTAACGCCTCGCCGCTTGCATTGATGCCCGCCGCCGCCAAAGTTGTGGGCAGACCACAAGCCGCGATGTGCGCAGCGACGCGCTCCGCCTCTTGCCTCGTGCACAAGCCCAGCCGCGCCGAGTAGCGGAACGCCATTGCCATTCCTGCTGCCACTGCCTCGCCGTGCAACAGGCGGTTGGAAAATCCCGCCTCCGCCTCCAGCGCGTGTCCGAACGTGTGACCAAGGTTGAGTAACGCCCGTATGTCGTGCGTTTCGCGCTCATCGGCGGCGACAATGCGCGCCTTGGCCGCAACGCTGGTTGCGATGGCGTGGGCTTGCGCGGCGCGGTCCCCCGCGAGCAACGCAGCCGCGTTGCCTTCGCACCATTCAAAGAAAGCGAAATCGTCAATCAGCCCATATTTGACGACCTCGGCATAGCCGCTACGCATTTCACGCGGCGGCAATGTGTCGAGCACCTCCGGGTCGATCAGCACTAATGCTGGCTGGTGGAAAGCGCCGACTAGGTTTTTTCCCGCCGCGACGTTGATTGCGGTCTTTCCGCCGACCGACGAATCGACCTGCGCCAGCAATGTCGTCGGTATCTGGACCAACTGACAGCCGCGCTTGAGTATTGATGCAGCAAAGCCGACTAGGTCACCGATTACTCCGCCGCCCAACGCGATGATGGTGTCGCTGCGCTCAATTCCGCGCTGTAACAGAGCGTCGCAAAGTTCGGCGAGCACCGACCAGCTTTTTGTCGCTTCACCAGCCGGAAGAATGATCGAGTCGATGCGGATGTCTGCCGTCGCGCAGCTCGATGCCAAACGTGGCAGCACATGCACCGCGACATTGGTGTCAGTGACGACAACCAGTCGGCCCTTGCGCGCAAAAGGGGCGAGATATTCGCCCGCTTTTCTCAAAGCACCGGCTTCAATGATAATGGCATAGCTGCGAGCCCCAAGGGCAACCTTAACGATAGTCATGAGACAAAGCCTTTCAGTGCATCGACAATAGCATCCACCGCACGGGCATGGGGTGATGCTGCACAGGCAATGTGAATGGGTGCCAGTGCGTAGCAGGGTTCGCGCACCTCTAACAATCGCTCAAGCGTTTCTTGTGGATCGCCCTTTAACAGCAATGGCCTAGTGTTGCGCCGCGAAGTGCGCTCAACCAGCGTTGCTACGGGAACGTCGAGCCACACCGCTATGCCGTGCTGTAATATTGCTGCTCGCGTATCGGGCTGAACAAAGGCGCCACCGCCTGTGGCAAGGACGCTCGGCCCTTTCTGCAAAAGGCGGTTGATGACGCGTCGTTCGCCATCGCGAAAATGGGGTTCGCCATATTTTGCGAATAGCTCTGTTATGGATAGCCCAGCCGCGCGCTCAATTTCTTCATCAGCGTCGCAAAATGGCAACCCAAGCCGTAGCGCAAGGCGTCGGCCTATCGTCGACTTCCCGGACCCCATCATCCCGACCAGCACGATCGGTCGATCAATAGGTAATACGCCATTTTGGCGTTGCAGATGAGATGGCGAAGTCATGGTTTATGGCCTAACCGTCTGTATGCGGCGTGGCAATCATTGGCATTGCCGTTGTGCAGGGGAAGCCGCTAAAGGTGCATAGAGTTGCGATACGATTGAGGACGACCACAGGTGCAATTGGCAAGTAAGGCGATGATGTTTGGCGGCGTTGCGATGGTCGGCATCCTGACTGCTTCGCTGGTCGGCCCCGTGCTGGCGCAGGAGTCGATTCTGCCGCCGGGATTTGAGCAACCTGCACCGCGTCCCGCGCAGCCTCGGCCTGCGCCACCGCGCCCTTCTCCACTTCGTCCTGCGCCCGCGCCGACGCCGAGCCCGACGGTATCGCCGCAACCACGCCCGTCGGCCACTCCGACAAACCAGACGTCACCTCGGGCCAGCGCATTACCTGCGCCCCTTGTGCCAATAGGGGGGGCAGCAATCCCTCCTAGTGGAACAGATGCAGCGCTTGCCGCCGGCATGCTTGCGCCAGCGCCGCCGCGTTATGACTTGCCGCCGGGCTCGCGCAGATCGCTACGGCGTGTGGGACCGCTAACCCCTGAAAGCGGCGGGCTTGCCCCCAACGCCTTTGGCAATCGCGGGCGTTATTTGATGATATTGATGGGTGGGACAAGACAGCCCATCGTGTCGCGGTGGGGCGGAATCTTGCTGCGCCGTGCGATGCTTTCGGCGGTTGACACGCCTGCAAATGTCAATGGTGCGGACTTTGCTGCGACGCGTGCTTGGCTATTGTTGGGGCAGGGCGAATCGGTTGCCGCGCGGATGCTAGTGCAGTCTGTCGATGTCGACAAGGCGACACCGCGCATGCGCTCCGTGGCGATGCAGGTCTATCTGGCGAATGGCGATCCGGCGGGTCTGTGCCCTTATGCTCCAGCGATGGCTGGGCCCGATAAAACGTGGCAATTGGTTCAGGCGATGTGTTCGTCATTGGTGGCTGAGCCTGGTACGGCAACCGCTATTATTGAACGGGTTCGGCGCAGTGGTCAATTGCAAGCCATCGACGTTAAACTCGCCGAAAAAATTGTCGGTGCGGGGAGCAACAGCAATCGTTCCGCCATCATTCGCTGGGATGGTGTCGAGCAACTGACGCCGTGGCGCTTTGGTTTGGCGAGCGCGACGGGCGTTCCAATTCCTGATACTCTTTGGCAAACGGCGACGCCCGCGATGCGGCGCTGGGCTGTGCAATTGCCGATGATTGACATCGACAGGCGGTTAGCCAGCGCGAGTGATGCTGCATCAGGCGGCGGACTGTCGGCGCGCGGCTATGTTGATTTAGTCAGCTTTGCTGCGGCGCAGGACGAGCCATCTGCCACTACGGCCGGGCTCGCGGATGCGGTGCGGGGCAGCTTTGTCTATTCGCAATTGTCGGATCGACTGGCCGCAATTGTAGGCTTGGCGACATCGGGAACCAACCCCTATGCGGGCAAAGTTTTGGCTGCACGTTCTGCGGCGCGTGTTGGCCCCACGGACATCGCGGATGATGAGGGGTTTCAGCTGATTGCGGCGATGTTTGCCGGCGGGCTGGATAATAATGCAATGGCGTGGGCGCCGCGCGTTGCGGTTGGCAGCCAAGCATGGGGGTTGCTCAGCGTCGGGTCGCCGCGCCCGCTGGTCGGCGTGTCGGGCGGCAATGTGGGGGATTTTGCCGACAGTGATGACAGCGTTGGCGCGTTACGCACACGTTTTCTTGCTGCTGCGCTGATCGGGCTTGATCGTGTTGGCCGCAATGATGCGAATGGCCTTGCGTCAGACCATCGCCTTGCTCTGAGCACTAACACACGATGGACTCGTGCTATTACATTGGCGGCACAGCGCGGCGAGCCGGGCACTGTCGCGCTGCTCGCTGCCGTGGGCTTGCAGGGACGCAGCTGGGCCGATGTGCCGCCATACCACCTTTATCACATCACGGCCGCGCTGCGGCGCGTAGGGTTGGGGGCCGAAGCGCGGATGATCGCGGCAGAGGCTCTTTCGCGCGTGTGAGCGCACCATTATGCGATGATGGAGCCCGTCTTAGCGATGCCGACCGCGCGCTGATTGATCGCTATCTGGACATGCTGGCGGCTGATCGTGGTGCGGCCCGCAACACGTTGATCGCTTATGGCCGCGATCTTGAATTGGTGGCGGCGGAATTGCGCGATTCGGGTGGGTTGGTCGTTGCGGCAGCAGCAGACGTTCAAGGCGTACTGCACTCATTTCAGCGGCTTGCAGCCTCCAGTCAGGCGCGCAAAGTATCTGTTATAAAAGGATTTTATAGTTTTTTGGAAGCTGAGGGTCTGCGCGGCGACAATCCAGCATTCGCGCTGGCCAGACCGACCACGCGCCGCCCCTTGCCGCGCCTGTTGTCGCATGAAGATATTACGACATTATTTGCATTGGCAGAAGAGCGAGCGGCCAGCGCGGCGGCTGGTGACGCCGATGTGCGGATGCTGTGCTTGCTGGAATTGCTTTATGGTTCGGGCCTTCGCGCAACCGAGCTTGTGATGCTACCGCTGCGGGCGTGGAGCGCGGAGCGGCCCTATCTGATCGTCCGAGGCAAGGGCGACAAGGAGCGGCTGGTGCCGGTGTCGAACCGCGCACGCGCCGCGCTGCAACGCTGGGTTCCGAGGCTCCCTGCCGGATCGGGGTGGCTGTTTCCGGTGCGCGGCAAGCCAATATCCCGCGTGCGGTTGTTCCAATTACTGCGCGCCCTTGCTGCGGCGGCAGGCATAGCCCCAGACCGCGTCAGCCCGCATGTGCTGCGTCACGCCTTTGCCACGCACTTGCTTGAGGGGGGAGCGGATTTGCGCGCGCTACAGACATTGCTGGGCCATGCCGACATCGCCACGACCGAGATATATACGCATGTCGACAGCCGCCATCTGGTCGAACTGGTCAACGCGCGTCACCCATTAGCGGTTCGATTCCAGCATTTGCGCTCCCCTGTCCGCAAGGGTCATAAGCAAATGCCGGAATCATGAGAACCGCTATATGATATGTGTTTCTAGTGGAGCATCATATGTGAGATTTGAGCGAAAGCTTGGCCGATAACACGCGCTCAAATGTCACACTGCTCCACTAGCGCAGATGCAGATTGGTCGCCGCACCGATTGACGACCAGCGCCCATGCTTCTAGTTCCAAGCCACAATGATGACTTACCTTGAATTTGAAAAGCCTGTCGCGGCGCTACAGGAGCAGATCGCCGATTTGCGAAAAGCGGCAGCAGATCAAGACCTTGACGTCGCGGCGGAGGTTGAAAAGCTTGAGGGTAAGGCAGCGCAGATTTTGCGCGACCTTTATGCCAAACTGACCCCGTGGCAGAAAACGCAAGTCGCGCGCCACCCGCAGCGCCCCCATTTCCTGCAATTGGTAGCAGGACTGTTTGACGATTTCCTGCCTTTGGCCGGCGACCGTGCCTTTGGTGACGATCAGGCGATTTTGGGTGGATTGGCGCGGCTCGGCACCCGCCGCCTTGTCGTCATCGGCCATGAAAAGGGTGATGATACGGCCAGCCGCCTCAAACATAATTTTGGAATGGGCAAGCCAGAGGGGTATCGTAAGGCGATCCGCCTGATGCAGCTCGCCGAGCGATTTGGGCTTCCTGTGGTGACATTGGTCGATACGTCGGGCGCCTTTCCGGGGATCGAGGCGGAGGAACGCGGTCAGGCCGAAGCCATCGCCCGCTCAACCGAACAATGTATCGCGCTGGGCGTGCCAATTGTTGCCGCTATTGTGGGTGAGGGCGGTTCGGGCGGAGCCATTGCTCTCGCGGCGGCTGACCATGTGATGATGTTCGAACATGCGGTTTACGCGGTCATTTCGCCCGAAGGCTGTGCGTCGATATTGTGGCGCACGGGTGATAAAGCCGCTGACGCCGCCGCCGCGATGCGGGTGACGGCGCAGGATTTGAAGCAATTGGGCGTGATCGACGAAATTGTGCCGGAGCCGATCGGCGGCGCACACCGCGATCCGACGGCGGCGATTGATTCGCTGCGCAAGGCGTTGGAAGCCGCATTGAAACGGCTTGCTGGTATATCACCCGATGCTGTCCGCCGCGCACGCGAGGAAAAATATCTGGCGATGGGAAGGGTTTAACCAGCCGCGCGCCGCACTGGCGCAGTCAGGTTGGACGTCGTTCATCCATCATGCCATAGTCTTTACCGCGCCCTATGGGTCGGAGCGGGAGAATATGATGTCGAAAAGTGCACAGACTATCGTGATAGCATCGAGCGCGATGGCGTTGGTGATCGGCACGCCCGCCCAGACACAAACCACCGCGCAAACGACTGCGCAAACGACTGCTACGTCGCGCGCCGCAACTGTTCAGCCCTTTTCACAGGCTGAAAAAACGCAGGGCGCACAGGCACATACCCAGATTATGGCCGAGTTTGGCGAAGCCTATGCGGGGCCACAGGCTAATTATGTCCGCAGCGTCGGGCAGGCGATAGCGGTGCAAAGCGGGCTGTCGAGTGCACGCACCGACTTTACCGTCACCCTGCTCAATTCGCCGGTGAACAACGCTTTTGCGTTGCCCGGTGGTTATATTTATTGCACGCGGCAATTGATGGCGCTGATGAATAACGAGGCGGAACTGGCGGGCGTGTTGGGGCATGAGGTGGGCCATACTGCCGCGCGCCATTCGCGGGCGCGGCAGAGGCGGGCGACGCGTAACAGTATCCTGGGCGTGCTGGCGACGGTGCTGGGCGGGGCGATTGGCGATAATGGCGGGATAATTGGTGAAGTCGGCGGACTCTTCCGAGATAATTCTATGCGGGCGGCGCAAGTGTGGACGCTCGGCTTTTCGCGCTCGCAGGAGACTCAGGCCGATGACTTGGGCGTCCGTTACTTAAGCGGTGCGGGTTATGACCCGGCGGCGCTATCGACCGTGCTCGCCAGCCTCGCGGCGCAAAACAGCCTGGACGTCCGCGTCACGGGGCAGGATGCGCGCGCCATCCCTGCATGGGCGAGCACTCACCCCGACCCAGCGTCGCGGGTGCAGCGCGCACTGGCACAGGCACGAATGGCCAATGTGACCAATGGCCGCACCAACCGCGATGGATTTTTGACCGCGCTCAACGGCGTGCTTTACGCCGATGATCCGCGCCAAGGCGTGGTGGAGGGGCAGAACTTTCTTCATCCCGACCTTCGCCTTGGCTTTACGGTGCCGCAAGGGTTCGGGATGCAAAATGGCACGGCGTCGGTGGGGATTAGCGGCACGTCGGGGCAAGCGCAATTTTCGACAGGCGCCTATTCTGGCGATTTGAACGCCTATATTCGCCAAGCATTTCAGGCGGTTGTCGGACAGAACCAGCAAGGCGCGGTGCTGGGCGAAATCCAACGCACGACCATAAACGGCATCCCCGCCGCCTATGCCAGTTCGCGCGTGACGACGCGCCAAGGGCAGGGGCAAATTGAGCTGACGATCTTTGCCTATGCGTTCGCCCCAGACCGCGCCTATCATTTCGCGGCCGTGGCACAGGCGGGGCAGACGCAGGTCTTCGATCCGATGTTTGCGAGCGTCCGGCGGTTGAGCGCGAGTGAGGCTGCTGCGATCCGCCCGCGCCGGTTGAATGTGGTGACGGTGCGGCGCGGTGACACCATCGCCAGCCTGTCCGCGCGGATGGCCTATCAGGCGTTTCAACAAGAGCGCTTTTTGGTGCTTAATGCGCTGAATGCAACCAGCACGCTGATCCCGGGACAGCGGGTCAAAATTGTGACTTACGCGGCAAATTAGCCGCGCTGAGTTATCAGCCCCTTCGTCACCCGCGCGACCTTTGGTCGCTCGCAATGACAAAGAAGATATTTCACACAAAGCCACGAAGAAGAGAAAGCTATCTGCGCCCCGGAGCACAAGAAAAAGGGGCGGAAGCCATAGCCCCCGCCCCTATTGTTTGTATTCGGCATCCGACGGCGCATTGCCAGCCGGATATGTGCCAAATTACATTTTCGCAGCAGCGTTATTGAACGTGCCGCTGATCTTTGTGCCAACCGATTGGAAGGCAGCGATGCCGGCAACGGCGATCAGGGCTGCGATCAGACCATATTCAATGGCGGTCGCGCCCTTGGAGTTGCGGACAAGCTTTTTGATCATGTTCATAATAATATCTCCTGGTTTCTAGCTCACATATCCCGGTCGTCGCAGTTTTTGGCTGTTCGGACATTTATGAAATTAAGAGATAAAAGTTGATGATCGGTTAAAATTGGAGGAAAATGGCGGAAAGTTTTTGCCTCAAAATCGGACAATTTTCTTCCGCCATACCCTTATTACATCTTCGCAGCAGCGTTGTTGAATGTGCCTTTGATCTTGGTGCCAACGCCGGTGAAAGCGGTGATGCCAGCAACGGCGATCAGGGCAGCAATCAGACCATATTCAATGGCGGTCGCACCCTTGGAGTTGCGGATAAGATTCTTGAGATAGGTCATGTGTTCACTCCGTTCCTGATGGTCCCTACGCGGTAGCCATGGGCCGTGCGATGGCACGTCTATGCAGGACGGATGGTTAATATGGCGTAAAGCCGCGCTATTCGCTCAGGTATTGTTCTGAACAGCCGTAGCAGTGTTATTCCACATCGCGGTGGCTTTGGCCCCGAATGTGGTAATCGCGCCAAATGCCGCGAGTGAAATGAGCGCGGCGATCAAGCCATATTCAACGGCGGTGGCGGCGCGCTGGTTGCGTATCAATGTCGCAAAGAAAGTTTGCATAGTGCTATACCCTGGTCAGAGGCAGTTATCAGTGTTCCGTGACCATGGACTATGCATCGCAGCGGGTTAATGAATTACTCATGGAACAGGTGAAATGACGTTAACCCAAATTGTCGTTGCGGTAGCGCTAATGAACGGTGCGGGGCAGGTGTTGGTTCAACAGCGCCGCGCGGGGGCGCAGCATGGCGGCCTGTGGGAGTTTCCTGGCGGCAAGGCGGAAGCGGGCGAGCCGTTGCCCGACGCATTGGTGCGCGAACTGGCCGAGGAGCTTGGCATAGTTGTGAAATGCGATGCACTTATCCCCACTGGTTTTTCCGGGAATATAGATAGCAAGGGCAGGTTGCTGTTGCTGCTCTATCGCTGCGATACATGGCAGGGCGATGTGCAATGCCTTGATGCCGACGCTCTGTTGTGGATAGACCCTGCGCAACTTGGCGGCCTAAGGATGCCACCCGCCGATGTGCCGCTGATTTCCGCGTTACTGCACTCACTCAGGGCGTGACGGGCGTAATGCCTGTGCCAGCGATGCCGTCGCGCTGCCCCGGCGCGCAGGTTGCGGTTGAGTGGAATCGGGTGCCCAGCCTGAAAAGTGGATGATGCGCACTGTTTCTAGCGACCGCCCGCCGCCATCGCCGCAAAATGCTGCACTGGCTCGGGCAAGGCCAGCCCTGCTGATTGGATGCACAGGTCCGCTTAGCACATTACCAAGCGCGGCATCGCGCATATCGCGCACCAGTGCATACAACGTCGTGTAGGATAGCGAGAGTTGCTCGACATCGGTGACAATCAGCGCGAGGCCAATTTTATGGAGCAAATCGCCAACAGCTTGCAGCGACAATTGCGGGTGCATCCGCGCGGTGGCTATAGGGGCATCGGCGGTAGCCATGGCGCTGCGTAGCTTTGGGAAGCTGCCGTCACCGATGACGCACCCCAGCAGCAGGCCATCGGGTTTGAGCGCGAAGCGACAGCGCAACAATGCGCCGGGGACATCATTGACGCTTTCCAGCCCGCCGGGCCATAGGATGAGGTCATAGCTTTCGGGCTGAGCTATCTCTGCGGTGGACTCAACGATGGACAGGCGCGTGCAGCGCAAGCGGATTGCGGTAATGAGGTCGGTGTTTCGCGCGCCAATGATCAGAGCATTGGAAAAATTGCGCGCGACATCATCGAGCCGCTCAAGCAGCATCGCAGCGATATGGTGATCGAAGTAGCCGGGTACCTCGGTGCGTCGCGCACGGCGCATGGCGCGGCGGCGGCGGTCAAATATATCGCGCGGTGGTGTGGGCGTGTCCATGGGCATGCTGCGCGGGCTTGTGCACGTGGGCGCGGCGAGTCACAAGGCGCGAATGGATGATGCACTTCCGAAGCAGTCGTTTGACATCGTCAAGACATTGCGCCGCGCAGGACAGGGACTGATCGACCTTGTCTTGCCGCCGCGATGTGTCGAATGCGGGCAGGTGGTTCAGGGCGACACGGGCTTTTGCCCCGATTGTTGGGCGGGCCTCCATTTTTTGAATGGCCCGGCGTGCGCGCGGTGCGACACGCCGTTTGAGGTTGCGCAAGGGGAGGATGCGCTGTGTGCTGCGTGCATCGCCGCCCCGCCGCCCTATGCGCGGGTGATCGCGCCGCTGGCCTATGGCGCTGCGACGCGCGACGTCGTTATGCGCCTTAAATATGGGCGGCGCATTGGCACGGCGCGGCTGATGGCGCGGTTGATGGCACCGCAGCTGGCGGAATTGGCGGCGGCAAGCGAGGATGCAAGCGGACAACCGGTGTTGCTGGTTCCGGTTCCGTTGCACCGATGGCGACTTTGGTGGCGCGGGTTTAATCAGGCCGCACTCTTGGCGCAGCACCTTGCCGATGCAGCTGACGTGCCGCTGGCGATTGACGCGCTGATCCGCCATCGCAGCACGGGCTCGATGCGCGGACTGGGAAAAAAGGCGCGGGCCCGCGCGGTGAGGGGAGCCTTCAGCATGGGGCCGCACGGCGGCGATGCGGTGCGCGGGCAGCATATCATCCTTGTCGATGATGTGTTCACCACCGGCGCTACGGCGGCGGCCGTAACGCGGACTCTGATGAAAGCGGGCGCGACCAAGGTGAGCATTTGCGCCTTTGCCCGCGTTGTTGCGCACGCAGACGTCGATCAGGATTTTCTGCCTCCGCATTGACAGCGCGGCGCTGCTTCCCAATATCAGGGATTGCTCCTTTTGCGGAGCTACGAGGATGACGTAACAGCAATGGCTAAGATCGAAATCTATTCTAAAATCTATTGCCCCTACTGCCAGCGCGCCAAGGCATTGCTCAAGGCAAAGGGCGCAACCTATGAGGAATATGACATCACCTTTGGCGGGTTAAGGCGCGCCGAGATGCTGGAACGTGCCGACGGACAAATCACTGTCCCGCAAATTTTCATCAATGGCCAGCATATCGGCGGATGCGACGACATGATGGTGTTGGACCGGGGCGGCAAACTCGACCCGCTCTTGGCCGCTGCATGATTTCTTTCGACCTGTCTTGCCACTATAACCATGTGTTTGAAATATGGTTCCGGTCCAGTGCGGATTATGATGCACAGGTGGATCGTGGGCTTGTGGCATGCCCGATCTGTGGCGACACGTCGATTGCCAAGGCGGCGATGGCCCCCAATGTCGCGGGCAAGGGCAATCGTGCCGTGCCAGCGGAGCCACTGGCCCGCCCCATGACCAATGCGCCGCCAGCGATGCCGCCGGAAATGGCCGAGATGCTGGGACGGATAGCGCAGGCGCAAGCAGACGCGCTGCCGGGTTCGCGTTGGGTTGGCCGCCGCTTTGCCGAAGAAGCGCGTGCAGCGCATGATGCGAGCGAGGAGGGGGATGCCCCCACGCCCGCCATCCATGGCCAAGCGACGGCGGCTGAGGCCGAGGCCTTGGCCGAAGATGGCATTGCGATCATGCCCTTGCTGGTGCCCTTCACCCCGCCGGAATTGCTGAATTGACGGAGCAGTGCGCGGCCCGCTACATGCGGCATTGGCCGTTTGCGGCCCGTGCACCCGTAGCTCAGCCGGATAGAGCATCAGATTCCTAATCTGGGGGCCGTGGGTTCAAATCCCGCCGGGTGCACCACACACATTTAAGTTATTGATATAATTATATATTATTTAATAGAGGTACCGCAAATGGCGCGGTTCTGCGCACCTTTGCATGGCTGACCCTGCCAGCCCCGTCCGATACCTCTGGCAGCAGCCAGATATATTCCGCGAACACCGTCGCGCCACTCGCCGCATATTCACCGAGCAAGCGCCCGTCGCGGTCCGAGATGAGGCGGGCCTCACATATTTCGCGGCACAGCATCTATTGCCTCGCGATAGGTTGTTGCTGCTGCAAGTTTCAGCCGTAGCGGCCCCATAAAATCAACGTCATAATCGCCCTTTTGCCGTTCCCGAACCGCCCATTCGACCCGCCGCTTGAACTCCTTTAGGTCAATTTGACGACCTTCGGATAGGATATCTTCTGCTCGGAATGATCTAAACATATCGAGAATGACATGAGGTTCATGAGTGGGATTCATGTTGAGGACGTGAAATGTGAATCCGGTCGCAGTTATTAACCGGACGTGACCGTCAAGACACATACGCTGAAGGCGAGCAAATTCCGATTTTGCAACCAATGAGAGTTGTTTCGGCGACCTAGCCAAAAAGGCAAACCCATTCCCCCACTCAAGAACTGGGAAATCCTCTGTCGTCAGTTTGACCATTATCACTGTCCTGGATGTGAGCCAATGTTGGCGCCAATTCCCGCAGCCGCAGCGTCATAGCTGGCCACCGGCACGTCAAGGTGCGTCGTGTGCAGCCAGTGCAGCGCCTGCCCCGCCATCTAATCAGAACGTGCCACAAGCTCTAAATCCGATTCGGCCTCCTTCATATGGATGAGGCCAAGCCGGGAGAATACGATTATGACCCCTTCATTGAGGTAAGCCCATTCTCTCTTCGGGTAAGATGGCGAGAACTTCATCGCACCGATATCACATACCACGATTCCTTCATCGTCGCCGCCCAAACATACCTTATCTCCAACCTTAATTTTGTGCCCACCGACGTATCTCACAATGCGCCTCCATCTAATTAATTTGCAAATGGCTCTATGGGAATGGCCCCGGGAGGAAGTGCTCCAGCTGGAACGGCTCCAATCGCCACCCAAAAGCAGATGCCATTGTGAGGGTTTTTATTCGCACGGTATAGGTTGTAGTGTGGTCCGACGATTCCGTGCTGCGGTCGATTGGGAGTATCTAGCGGACGATAGGCAATAGTTCCAACGGGCACCAGCCTGCCGGAAATCGTGCGGCACGGCCTATCGTTATCCTCGTCATCATCACTGCTGCATGAATCGTATATCGCCCGCGCAACAGTGCCAATCACCCACCCAATTCTTCCCGGCGGAGTCCGTGCCGCCAGGCGGCCAGCCGTTTGAAATGCCGGATGCGTCGTTATGTCGGCGATTTGCAACCCCATCGCATCCGTAAACCGCACCGGGTTCCCGCCGGCGTATGCGTAGGGGTTGGCGTCACCGGACAGGCCGATGGGGTCGGCCTGGATGTAGCGGCCCGTGCTGGGGTCATAGTCGCGATATTGGTTGTAATAGAGGTCGGCCAGCGTTTGGGTTTGCCCCGGGAACCCGAGCAAGGTGATGGCGGGGAGTATGGTTGCCGCGCCCGCGCTGTCATAGCTGCCGACCGGACCCCAAGGTGGTTGCTGTGCAGCCAGTGCAGCGCCTGCGCCCCGCCAACTGTGCCATCGGCGGTCACCACGGCGAGCGGGGCCCGTCCGCCCGTTCCATCGCCACCGCCGAACAGCTGTGCGCCATCCCCCGCCTCGGGCAACAGCCATATATATTCTGCGATGAGCGAAGTGCCATTAGCCGCATATTCACCGAGCAACCGCCCGTCGCGGTCCTGTATGAACCGCCGCGTCACGGCGGTTGGGCCAGCCCCCGTCGTTAGTGCCACCCGCTGGTCCATGCCGTTATAGAGCATGGCGAGCGCTGCTTCACCCGTACGGGTGTAAGCGGTCAGTTTCTGTGGTCGCGCTGCCTAACGTCCAACTCTGCATGAAATACATTAACAATATCTCTTTCAACTGTTGATCTTTCATACTCCAAAGTTTCATATATAGAAGATATATAGTTATGTATATCTGCTAAAATTATTCCCCAATTGGAATGATCTTTCCACATGTTACTTGTTATTGAGATAATAGGTTTCCCATCTGATATCCAAACTCTAATTAGTTCTTCAGATCGTATAGATTTTTCTACAATTTCTGGAATTGGAAGATTTTTATTCATGGAGGGGTTCTCCTATTTGGCCCCAATGGATCTCTTTGATTGCTTACAGCTGGTGAGTGCCTCGTCGGAACGCCACCGGTTATTTCTTGTATTCTATTATACTCGACCGTTTCTCGGGCAAGCCTTCCTCCAGGGACAGGTGTAACTCTTTCACTTCCAGGAACGTACCTGCCGGAACGGCGATGATCAGACAATCTCCGGCCAACATTCACGCCCTGTCCGACATAGGGCACGTTGTCGACTGTATGCATATCTGGAAACTCATAAACGCCCCCAACGTTTCGCGGATTCCCCGGTGGCACGACAGCGCATCTCCCTCCGGCTGCTTCGCGTGCAATGATGACATCTGCTTCAGCTTGATTGCGAGGAGGGGTCCGCGGACCTCCACGAGGGAAATTCATGATCGGTTGGCCCGCACCGTCTCGCGGGTTGCTCCCTCTTGGGCCGCGCGGCGTAGCTCGCCGACCGCCTCGACGAGTCAACCCATCGGGATCAACCATCCCCACTGGATTAGCCCCAGCATAGCTATAGGGATTGGCATCGCCATAGAGGCCGATGGGGTCGGCTTGGATGTATCTGCCCGTGCTCGGGTCGTAATCGCGATACTGGTTGTAATAGAGATCGGGGAGCAGCTGCTGCTGCCCCGGGAACCCGAGCGCTGTGATGGCGGGGAGCGTGGTTGCAGCTCCGCCGGCGTCATAGCTGCCCACGGGCACGCCAAGGTGGTTGGTGTGGAGGTAGTGCAGTTGCGCCGCCGCTGTGGTGCCATCGCTGGTCACCACGGCTAGCGGGGTCCACCCCCCTATGCCGTCATCACCGCCATAGACATTGTCGTTCGCCGCTTCGGGCAGCAGCCAGATATATTCCGCAAAGGGCTGGGTGCCATTGGCGCCATATTCACCGAGCATCCGCCCGTCACGGTCCTGGATAAAGCGGCGGATGATGGTGCCTGTCGTCAACGCCACCCGCTGGTCCATGCCGTTATAGCGCATGGCCAGCGGTTGTTCATTGGTGCGGGTGTAGCTCGTGAGCCGCGCATAGCCATCATAGGCGGCGGTGACGCTCACCCCGCCCGGGCGGGTTTCACCGCTAAGGTTACCGCGCGCATCGTGACTAAAGCTGCGGGTGCCAGCCAAGGTGGTTATGCTCGCCAGCCTATTGGTGCCGGGATCAAGAGCATAATTGTCATTCGCCGCAGGGGCGACATCGCCCGGCAATGCGCGCCGCTCCACAGACAGCCGATTGCCATTGGCGTCGAAGCCATAATCCTCGCGCCGCAGCGCCCCCACCGCCATGTCCACGCGGGTCAACCGATCAACGCTGTCATATTGGAACGACAGGTTGCGCGATGCATCGACCACATCGGTGATACCGACGATATTATCATCATTGTCATAGGCGTAAGCAACCGACCACAGGTTAGTGATGTTGTCAGCGGCACGGTAACGCCGCGCCGTGCGGCGGCCAGTGGCGTCATATATTTGCGCGAACCGCTGGCTATTGCCCAGCGTCGCGCTGGTCAGCGCACCGAACGGCTCATAGGTCGCGAGCGAGAGCAAGGTCGTCGCCACGCTCTCCCCCAATGCCCGCGTCGTCACCGTTATCACCCGCCCCTGCTCATCGCGCAGGTAAGTAACTTTGCGACCCGACGGGTAAATGATGCGTGCGATGCGGTCGGCAAGATCGTAAAGATAGCTGGTGTTGAAAGCGGCCGAACCGTCAATCACCTGCGCCTGCATCAAAACATTGCCACGATGATCATAAGTGAATTGAGTGGTGCCCGATCCGTCGGTGATCTGGGATAGGCGACCAATCGCATAGAGGCCGCTGATGGCGACACTATCATAGATATAGGTAACGCCCTCTGCGGTATGACCGAGCGGGGTGCGGGTGAGGACGCGGCCCAAACTATCATAGCTATAATCAACCCGCTGTCCGCGCCCGTCGGTGGCGGACACAAGATCACCGCCGCTGTTATAGGTATAGGTCGATGTGCCGCGATCTGGGTTGATTTCCTGTATCACCTCGCCAAAGCCATTATAGACCATGGTCGTGGTAACCGCGATGGCATCGCTATGACTGACCAGATCGTCATTCTGGTTATAGGCGTTTGCGACCGCGCCCGTGTCGGGCATCGTCGCGCTGATGAGCCGTGCGAGCCCGTCGAACGCCCTATCGGTCGCAAATGTGCGCGGTGATATGACGCGGGTGGGGTTTCCCGTCGCATCATAGGTGAAGCTGGCGGTACGCCCAAGCCCAAGCGTTTCCGTGAGCATCCGACCCAGTTCGTCAAAGGTGCGGGTCACGTCCGAGCGCGTAGCGGCAGCGGCATTGGTCACGCGCTGCCGCGTGACATTACCCATCGCATCATAGGTGTAGGTGATAGCCTCGCCCGTCGGGGCGCTGACCGTGAGCAACCGCCCGGCAAGGTCATAAGTCATGCCAAGCCGTGCCGTTGCCGGGCGAGTGAAGCCTGTCACGCGGCCTTCGCTGTCATATTCAAATGTCGTTGTGGCATGCGCCGTGCCTGTGCCCGGTTCACGGACCGATAGCGATATCAGGCGGCCCAGCGGATCATAGACCAGGTCGGTATTGATGCCGTTGGGATCGGTAACTCGGCCCGGGCGGCCATTGGCATCATAGCTGGAATAGGTTGTAACCTGAGCTAGCCCGTTGGTGGCGGTGAGCATGTTACCCGCAGCATCATATGTGAAGCCGTCAATGTCATCGCGCCCCAGCGCATCGGGACTGCGCGGGCCGTTGACCGATACCAGCCGCCCATTGGCATTCCAAACATAGTTCCAGCTGCGCGTCTGGCCCGCCGTGACATAGGGGACGCTATGGGTGGAAATATCCACTTCGCGCCGCTCAGTCATCCGGCCCTGCGTGTCATAAAAATATTTGATGCGCAGATTACCCCGCGTCTCGGTTCGCGGCAGATCGAGCGTCGCATGCCAAGTCAGGGTGGTAAGTTGTGCCTCGGGTCTGCCGTTGGCATCGAACCGCTGTAGCGGGCGGCCAAGGGTGTCGTAATTGAGGTTCGTTGTTATACCGCGCGCATCGGTAATGGTGTTAAGAAAATAGCCCCCATATCGATCATTATAGGCAAAAGCCTCGCTCCTGGCTGCAATGTTGGGCGTTGATGCATGGTCCACGCGCTCAAGCAAATTAGGCTGGTTCCATTCAAACAGGCGAAAATCAAGGGGGTTACCGTAGCGGTAGGTCGATTGATAGCCGAGCGGATTGGTGACGATGCGATCCGTAATATCTTCGTTGACGAAACGATGCTCCACCGTCGTCCGGTCGGCACCGCCCGCATGTTCAGCCAGAGTAGCGCGACCCGACACATCATAGGCATTGGTTTCGATGCGGTTGCCATTGCGGTCCAATATGCCCGTCATTGCGTAAGGAAAGCTTTTGTTTTCATAGAGGTAGGTGCGCGCCTGTAGCACTTGTCCGGCCGAGGACAGGTGACGCATTATGACCAGCCTGTCGTTCGTTCCACTCCCTGATCCGCCTCCGCGCCGCGCCGTGTCATAGGTGTAGGATAATGAAGTGCCATCGGGCAATATTATGCTAGCCAGCACAGGTGCCAGCGGAACGGGCAAGGCGATGCAGTTGGGGTCAGTGCAATTGACGCTTGGGACATAAGACACATTTTGCCATTGCAGCGTCATTGTCCGACCAAAGCTGTCGCGTATGCGGTATGGCTCTATGCGGTCAGGTTGATAATCGAAAAAGCGCGTATAGCCACTGGCCAGATGATGTTCGATTGGAACAAGGACGCGGCCCGTCCCGCTCCCCGCCGCCAGTGCTGGGCCACGGCGAAACAGGATATAATCACCATTCGGGGTATCAAGGCGGAACTCGCCGCCGCTTGCGGGATTTTCCGCACCATAAAGATATTGCGCCCTCGTCAGGTTTGTCGTGTCAAGAAAGGTCACACGTGCCCGGCTGATGATGCGTTCAGGGCTTAACGCATAGGGGGTAAACACCATCGAATTGGGATTGGCACCATCAACAACAGCGAAGCTGGTTATACCTGGGCCCGCAGGAAAATATTGCATACCATCCGAATTGGCAACCAATTGCCCCGGCACCAACCCGCGCCATAGTCGTCCAAAACCTGTGACGTTTTGCGACGACAGAGTGGCAATCCCACGGCCATTCGAGTTGTAATAGCGATCTACCCGGAACAGGCCGTCTGCCGTCTCATAATCAAGCTCCGATGCCACTTTCGCACCAGACTGGAGGCTGATGGGATCGCCCACCTGTTGCCCGTGGCTGTCGCGTCCCATCGGGCAATCACATCCCTGCTCGCCTTGCTGGCGAAGGATGCACTCGCCCTGCACCGTCGTTGTCCAATCTTGCGGGCACCCAAGATAAACATCGGCTGGCAGGATCGTGCCCGATTGCAACGTGGCGACCCAATGGCAATTATAAACATACCAAAGCGTAGGATCGGGATGCGCGGTGGGTGATTGGTATATTGAACCAGGGTTAAAGGACGCGTGCTGCGCCCGGCATGCCTCGTCGGGCGAATCAAAATATACGAAATCCTGAGTCCCTGATATTATGGTTCCCCACCGGGCTTCCGGGGGCGCAGGGAATGGGGTTCCTGCTTGCGCCAGAGCAGGCGAAAAAAATGACAGTGCAGCTAGGATGACCAAGCAAGACGCAAGCAACCAGCGAATCATTTCATACCCCTCCAGCCGTTACCCGACTTTGTTGATTTAATCCTTGGGGGCAATAGGGAGTGACTACCTAGGTAATAATAATGACCCATATCGGACCAAAATAAACCGGATGGTGTGTGCAATTTTATACGATATGCTTGCATCCATAAGCCGCACGCCCCTACACTCAGCATATGCAATGCACAGCAGATCAAAACCGTTTCGTGACCACCATCATTGCTGATAATATTGTTTCAGAATATGACCTTAGCATAGTTGCTGAAGCCTGTACGCAGCGTCAGCAGCGACTCGCCCAAGCCCTGTCAAAACTCGGCCTCGCGGCCGACGCTGACATTGCGGCGAGCTTTGCCAAATCAACCGGCCTTAATCTTGCCGAGCGGAGCCGCTTGGCGTGCATTGCAGCACTGCCACAGGCCTGTAATCCGGCTTTTCTGGCGCGCCACGCGCTGCTTCCTCTCGCAATTGAAGGCACAGGGTTACAGCTCGCTATGGCTGACCCCGATGACGAAGATGCGCTGGCTGGCATCCTTTTTGCCACCGGAACCCGCCACGCAGAAGTGTTCATCGCGACCTTTGGGGATATAGAAGAAGAATTGGCACGGCTGGCGGGCGAGCGTGACGACCAGCCAAGCGCGCCATGGATAGTGACTGGGCTTGGTGACGATGACCTTGAACGGCTGGCGGACGGATCGAGCGATGCGCCGATCATAAGACTGGTGCAGCGCCTATTGAGTCAAGCGGTCAATCGACGGGCTTCTGATGTTCACATCGAACCAATGGCACGCCATGTTGCGGTGCGATACCGTATCGATGGTCGCCTTGTTGAGGTTGAACGACTACCCGAAGGTTTTGCAGGGCCTCTCGCCTCTCGCATCAAGATCATGGCAGGGCTGGATATAGCCGAAAGCCGCTTGCCGCAAGATGGCCGCTTGCGGTTGACAGTCAAGGGCCGCGATGTCGATGTGCGCGTCGCCACATCGCCGATTGCGCATGGCGAGAGTATCGTATTGCGCTTGCTTGGGCGAAGCGAGGTGCCACTTGATCTTGATCGGTTGGGCTTGGCACCGCGCACCCTCGAGCAATTGAAAATTGCGCTGGATCGCCCGCACGGCATCATCCTTGTCACTGGTCCGACAGGGTCGGGCAAAACGACGACGCTTTATGCCGCGATCAACCGACTACGGCGACCCGAGGTCAAAATATTGACGGTCGAAGACCCTGTTGAAGTGCTCCTCGAAGGGATCAACCAAGTTCAGGTGCGACCCGAGATTGATCTTGATTACGCGGCCACGCTGCGTGCTTTTCTGCGGCAAGACCCCGACATATTGATGATCGGAGAGATCCGTGACCGCGAAACTGCCGATATTGCGATGCGTGCAGCGCTCACCGGCCACCTTGTGCTGTCAACACTCCACACCAACAGTGCCATCGGTGCTTTCACGCGGCTCAAGGATATTGGTATTGAGCCGTTTTTGACAGCATCGACGGTGATCGCATCGCTTGCCCAGCGGCTGGTGCGCAGCCTGTGCACCGAATGCCGCAGCAGCCGTCCGTCTAGCACCGAAGAGCGGGCGCTATTTACGACGCAAGGGCTTGCCTACCCTAGCCTCATCTATGAACCAGCGGGATGCCCTGCTTGCGGCCAAAGCGGCTATCGCGGGCGGCATGTGGTCATCGAATATTTTGAAGTCGATGAACGGGCCCGCGAGGCTATCCGCAATGGTTCCATCGCCAGCTGGGAACAGGGCCGCGATGGCGGCGATACATTGCTGGGCCACGGCCTATCGCTCGTCGCGGCGGGTGCAACCAGTCTGACCGAAGTGTGCCGCGTGGTCGATGCTGGATGATCGAATGGCGCTGCCTTGTGCTTTCGGCAGACGGCGGGCGCGATTGGCGGCGTGTTTATGCGTCCAGCGAGCGTCAGGCCACGCTCATATTGTTGGACGAGGGTCTCACACCGCTTGAAGTTCGCAGCGGAAAACTCAGCCTTGGCGAGCGGCTTGCACAGCCGATGGGCAATAGCGGCGGGATTGGCATCTCTAATCAGGCATTAATTTTGACACAGCTTGCTATGCTGCTCAAGGCCGGTATGCCAATTGATCGATCACTTGACCTGCTGCGCGAACAGATGCCGCGCGCGGTACAGCGCAACTATCTTGCCGAAGTGTTGACCCGCGTGCGCAGCGGCGAAGGGTTGGCCAAGGCGCTGGCTTGCCGGGTGGTGTTCCCGGACTATGTCACTGGCGTGATAGGCGCAGCCGAGCAAGCGGGAGCTCTCGACCGCGCGCTGGCCATGCTGTCCGAGCGCATGAGCGAGCTAGCCAGTGCGCGGCGCGATCTGGTGACTGCGCTCGCTTACCCCGCCGCCGTGCTCGCGGCAACACTGATTGCTCTGATCATTGTCGTGACCATCGTCATCCCGCAATTTGAACCCCTCTTTGTCGGCGAGGAAGCGCGACTGCCGAGTTTGACGCGCCTTGTGCTGGCATTATCGGAGCTCTTGCATGACTATGGTGCATGGCTATTGCTCGGCCTTGCTAGCCTTAGTGTGGCACTTATGTTGTGGCTGCGCTCGCCAAGCGGCCACCGAACGATGACGGCTAGGCCCAATCTGGTGCCCGGGCTTGCCTTGCGCGATCAATATCTTGCCGCGCGCTTTGCCACAATATTGGGAACATTGCTGGGTAATGGCGTCACGATTGTGCGGGCGCTGCCGCTGGTGCGTGCAGCGCTTTCGAGTCGGCGATGGCGCAGCTATTGCCTCGCCATCGAAACCCGTCTGCGCGAAGGCGAGACATTGGCGGCCGCGCTGGCGCGTGATGGATTATTGCCGCATGCCGCTATACGGCTTGCCGAGGTTGGTGAACGGAGCGGAAAATTGGCGGCAGCGATGGGCGAAGCGGGACGGATCATGCACGCCAGTGCCAAGGCGCGCACCGATCGGATCGTCGCGCTCGCCAACCCTATTGCCATCGTTGGACTTGGCGGTTTGGTCGCGATGCTGGTAGGCGGGGTAATGCTCGGTATTTTCGCGCTGGGAGAGTTTTCGGGATGAGGGTGGCCCAAATCAAGCAGCGACAAGCGGGTTTCACGCTGATGGAAATGCTCGTTGTTCTGGTGGTGATCGCGCTTATCGCGGCGGTCGCCATCCCGCAAATTATGGGGATGCTCGAAAGCGCCAAGACGCGCGCCGCACGTATCCAGCTTGAAACGGTGAGCCAAGCGCTCAACGTCTATCAACTTGACAATGACGCCTATCCGACGAGCGAGGAGGGGTTGCGTGCCCTTCTCGAAGCGCCCGAAGGACTGGAGAGCTGGACAGGTCCCTATTTGCGGCGCGATGGGCAGATGCGCGATCCGTGGGGACGACCTTTACTCTATCGCTCACCTGCAGAAGGGAAGGCATTCACCCTCACGACTTTGGGCTCCGACGGGGCTGTAGGTGGCAGTGGAGAGGATCGCGATGTCACGGCAAGCGAATGAGGCGGGCTTCACGCTCATCGAACTTCTCGTGGTTCTGAGCGTGATGGCGCTGCTTGCTACGCTTCTCATACCTCAATTGGGGACGAGGCCACAGCTCATTCAAGGTTCCAGCGAGGCCGCGTTGCGGAGCGCAATCATAGCAGCAGGCCGCGCTGCAACGTTACGCGGACAAGCACAATCGCTACCGGATACGCTGCTTGAACGATCGCGCTGGAGCCCTGATTTTCCGCAAGACAGCGATGCACCGGCCTTTTTCGCCGATGGCAGCGCCAATGGCGGCACGCTCACATTTGCCAATGGCGGACGTCTACATATCGCTTGGATCAACGGTCATGCGCAACCAGCGCGGTGATGCAAGAGAGGCAGGCTTTACGCTGATAGAGGTGCTCGTCGCCTTTGTCGTCAGCGCCATATTGCTCACCTCTATTTTTGCAGCAAGTGGCTTTGCTGCGGCCAGAACACGCTCGGCGCATGAACAGCTGCAAGCGCTCATGATAGCGCAATCGGCAATGGAGCGCTCATCCGCTGCACCCTATCATGAGGGCGATACAGCTGGGCATGAGGGGCCTTTCACTTGGATAAGCCATGAGACTGCACTTGCGCGCGACCCACGCGGGTTGCTTATCCTCTCGCGGATGAGCGTTGAGGTCCGCAGTGCCGTCGGTTTGCGCATAGCTCATATCGAGCAACGCAAGCTCAAGCGATTGGCGCCATGATGGCTAAAGCGCAGGGCTTCACCTTGGTTGAGCTGTTAGCTGCGATGGTCGCAGCCGCCTTGCTGCTACTAGCACTGGGCAATGTCACGGGCGGTTTAGCTGGAAGGCTCACCCATATTGAACGCTTCGATACTATAGAGCGGCAAGCCGCCGATAACGCCGCATTTGTGGCCATTATCCACCGTGCCATCCCGAGCAACCAGCCCGATCAATTCGCGGCGTCAGCGGCACGCCTTCTATTCCCGATCACACCGCCACAGGCGATGGCTGGCGCTGAGCAGCTGCTCGCGGAGTTGACCGTCGAGGGCACCGCACCCGATCAACACCTAATGCTACGCCTCGTGCGTGTCTCCGATGCTGAGCCGCTTGCCGCCAGCGAAACGGTGCTGTTCGAGCATATGGCATCGATCACCATCAACAGTGATCTTGTGCATCACAATAGCAGCGATACGCGTCTAGGAGGCGTGAGGCTTGACATGGTGACCCGCTCGGGCGCGGTGTGGCAGCGATCAGCGAGTCCTCGCATCACCGCGCGGCCCGGTTGCCGATTTGACCCCATCTCTTTGGAGTGCCGCCCCGAGTGACCAGTAGTTTTGCCTTGCCTGTCATTGAGCCTCTTCTTAACTTTGGGCGCTGGTGGCTCGAAGAATTACGCGCCAGCATTCCGCAAGGGCTGCGCCGCCACCTGCGCAGCCGCCGCCCGACCGCCATAGTGCGTCCCTTTGCCGACCGTGTTGAAATCCTGCTCATTGATGGTGAACAGCACCAACTTTTGAACGATGACGGGCCGCTCGAGGCGCTCGATACGCAAGGCTGGGTAGAATTGTCCACTATTGTCACCAACAGGCGAACTCTGTTAGTTTTGGATCGTCCCTTAGGCCATGTGGTGCGCCTCGCATTGCCGCGTGGCAGCTGGGGTAATGCCCGGCGCGTCATCGATCTCCAGCTCGACCGACTGTCTCCCGCTTTGCCCGATGCGGTCCTGTGGAACTGGACCGCGCTACGCGAAGCGGACGGCATCAAAGCCTTGGTCGCAATGGTGCGAACCGCCGATTTGATCCAGCTCGAATCCTTGTTCACCAGCCATGGTGTCCCCATGCCGACACTAGCGATCGACAGTAGCAACGGGCCAATCACCCTCACCATTGGCCATGATGGCAGCGAGAATGCGGCGCGCCGCCATGACCGCCGCTGGCTGGCAGCAGCGGCCGCATTGTTGCTGTCCATCCCCGTGACCAGCCTTGCAGGCCTTGCCATTGCCAAGAACATGCTGCGCGCTGACATCGCCGCACTGACCGATGAGGTTGGCGACAAAGTCCACGCTGATGCGCAGGCCCGCCGCGCTGTTGCGGCGCTTCAGTCAAGTCAGCCACTACTCGCACATCCCACGGCTTCCATGGTTATAGCAAAGCTTGCACAAGCCTTGCCTCAAGAGGCAAGACTGCGTGACTTGAGCATTGATGCGAGCGGCCTTATCATCGCCTCGATTGAGGGTGCCGATGAACAGCAGCTTTCCGATGCGCTGACGTCGCATTTTTCGGCGCTTACCTTGGTAGCAACCGACGCCGAGGCAATTGGTGCATCAGCTGCCGTTGTGGGCGGCGAACCAGCGGCAGGGGTCAGCCTTGGCGTTCAGCCACCCCTCGCTTCTCCAAGCACAGTGGTAGTGATTATGGCGGAAATCCGGCTATGATCGGTGTCTATTTCAGCCCGTTAAGTCAACGCCTCCTGGCACTGGGCCTTGCACTGCTCACGCTCCTTCTGTGCTTTAACCTTATTGTAGCGCCACTGCTGGGCGTCATCAGCGCGGATCGTGCCGATCTCACTACTTTGCGCGAGAGGCAGGCACGGCTCGAAGCTGCGCGCGCTTGGCCCGACGCTAGCCCGGTGCCCAATCGCGCCGTTACCCTGCTGGCGAGCGGTCATGCATCCGCCATCAAGGATCGCCTCAAGGTCAGTGTTGAAGGTTATGCCCGGGCCCAAGGGGTGACAATCGCGACATTGAATGTCGATCTTGCAGCGCGCAGCGGCAGCCAATCAGTCAACGTCAATTTTGAAGTCAGCGGCGCGCATGACGCGGTCATCACTTTCTTGGCAGCGATTGAGCGCGGGCGTCCGCTGATGCGCCCGATCATGCTTACCATGAAACCCATTGCTGGACGCGATGACGAACTGGCTGTCACAGGCCAATATCAAGCCTTGGCGGTGGTGCAATGAGCCTGTTGCGCACCAGCCATCTGATCTTTGCGGCGGCGAGCTTTGCAGCTGTAACCATCCCATGGGCCTTGGTCAGCATGCCGCATATTACAGATATGCCATATTTTCCATCCGAAGTGCAAGGCGGCAACGCGCCGATTGACCCGCCGCCGCCAATGGCCGCGTTTGAAGGTCGTTTGTTTTTCGGCGGGACGCCGCAGCCGATGGTCGCGGATGCAGCCGCGCCCATCGACACTGCGACAACGCCAGCGCCGCCGCCGGAACCACCCCGCCTCGTCGGCACCGCCATCAGTCGTCGTGGCCGCGCCGTGGCTGTCATACGCACCGCTGCAGGAGAAACACGCATGGTTGCGCGCGGCGACAGCATTGATGGCTGGCAAGTCATCCGCATCAGCGATGCTCGCATTCAAATCAGGCTGGGCGGCGACACCCGCAGCGTCATGATCGAACGCTTGGTTCCAACGCCGCCATCACCCAACCCCGTACCCACTCTTGCCAATATCAGCGGCGGCGCTCGACAATGAACAGGACCATCATGCTCAAAAAAATAATGCTTGCCGCCTTGCTCACCAGCAGCGCTTTGATCGCCCCCGTGCCCTCGTTGGCACAAAATGCGGCGCGCACACGCGCGGCGACCGTTGACGGTTTCACACTGACCTTTGTTGATGCCGATGTTCGCCGCGTCCTCGATGCCGTGCTCGGGGCAATGCTTGGCGTTGACTATAGCGTCGATCCTACGGTCACCGGCACCATCACTTTGCGCACCGCACAGCCGGTAACGCGCGAGCAGTTACTGCCGCTGCTCGAAGCGGCGCTCAGGCCCGTCAATACCGCGATCATCGTTCAGGGCGGGCAATATCGTGTGCTACCGCGTGATATTGCGCGCGGACAGGCACCGCTCGCCGACGGCGGAACTTTCGACATTGGTGAAGTAACGCCGGGTTTTGCCACAGAGGTTATCACGCTGAATGCGGGCAGCGCCGCACAGATTGCGCGCTTGCTCGAACAATTTGTCGGTGAGGATATTGTCGCCAGCGTCGAACCCGGCCTCAACCAGATCGTCATCAGCGGAAGCGCCGAGGAGCGCACCGCCGCCCGCCAACTTATCGCGCGATTTGACGTCGATACGCTCGCCGATATGCAGTTCGAACTGGTTCGCTTGGAAACCGTCGATGCCGCCACACTCGCCGATGAACTGGCGCGCATTTTTCAGCCGCCTTATGACATTATCGGCTCACGCGTTCGTGTCATTCCGCTGCCGCGCCTGCGTTCTCTATTATTGATTGCGTCGGATCGCGCCGACATAGCGCGGGTCCAACCATGGATCGCTCGGCTCGATTCAGGAGCCGCCGGACAGCGGCGTCTTTATAGCTACAACGTCCAAAATGGCCGCGCGCGCGATGTCGCCGTTATTCTGCAACGCGTGCTCGGGATGGGTGGCAGCGATGAGCCCGAAGCAGCAGAAGCGGGCGAGAGGCCACCCGTGCCTATCCCAGTATCCGATAGAGCACCAACCACGGATCGTGTGGAGGATGACGCACAGCCCTCTGCCGCCACTGCTACGCGCGAACCGGCGCGGCGGGGTCCGCGCGTCATTGCCAGCGATGAAACCAATTCGCTGCTGATCTATGCCGATGGCGAGGAATATGAGTTTATCCGTGACGCATTATCGCGGCTCGACCAACCCGTCCCGCAAGTGCTGATCGAGGCGATATTGGCCGAAGTTACGCTGACCCGCGACCTGCAATATGGCGTCAATTTCCGCGCGCTTAGTGGTGATTTTACCGGCACCAACACCGCCACTGCATCGGGCACGCCTGCATCCGTGTTTCCCGGGTTTTCGGTCAGCTGGGTTGGCAACAGCGCCAGCGCAGTGCTCAACAGCCTGCAATCGCGCACCAATGTTCGCGTGCTTTCTGCGCCTAAACTCGTCGTCCTCAACAACCAGACCGCAACATTGCAGGTCGGCGATCAGGTGCCGATCATCGTCCAGCAGGTGCAAAGCGTCGCTGCTCCGGGGGCTCCGGTGGTCAACAATGTCGAGCTACGCGACACGGGCGTCATCTTGCGCGTCACGCCGCGCGTCAACGACAGCGGAACCGTCACCCTCGACATCAGTCAAGAGGTAAGCGACGTCGCCCGCACCACGACATCGGGCATCAACTCACCTACGATTCAACAGCGCCGAATCGCCAGTGTTGTTGCCACCCGCTCGGGCGAAATGGTCGCACTCGGCGGGCTCATCCGCGACCGCACGGTGTCGGGCCGCTCTGGCATTCCTTTGCTCAGCCAGATCCCGATCCTTGGCGGCCTGTTTGGCAACCATAGCAATGAGGGGAGCCGCACAGAGCTCATCATCCTGCTGACCCCCACCGTCATCCGCGCCCCGCAGGACAGCCAAGCGATAGTCCATCAATTGATCGACGGGTTGGATAGCGCAGGGCCGATCGTCAACCGCGCATTGGAGAATCAAGTTGGTGGTCATATGCCGCCCGCCGACCAGCCCTGAACCCCCTCGCGGCGTTGAGGGCGGCTATGCGCTGATCGGTGCGCTATGGCTGTTACTGCTCGCTGCAGTGCTTGCGGGTGCATTGATGATGCGTAGCGTCAGTAGCGCCCGCGAAGCCGCGCGATTGCGAGCAGATATCGTCGATCAAACCCGTATCGATAGCGCTGTTGAGAGCGCCATGGCCGACATCCTTATCAACGGCGGCCAAAGCGCTGTCATCCAAAATCGCGGCACCATCACCTATCGCTTCAGCGGCAACGATGTGTCCGTCCATGTCAGTAGCGAACGCGAACGTATCGACATCAATGATGCACCAATCGAGGTGATTGATGCTGCATTGCAGGCGCACCATATCGGTCCTCTTGAACGCCGCGCTATATCTGGCGCGCTGGTGGCAATACGCGCGCGCCGTCAGCGGATTGGCTCGCTCGCTCAATTCCAAAGGATAGTTGCTATATCCAGTGCCGATCCTTCGAACAAATGTCTGATCAATGCCTTCACCGCAGCGGGCGGGCGCAGCACCGCCAGACCATATGGTGATGAGCAAAGCCGCGCACTGACGATTCAGGCGGGCGCCGCTTTGCGCTTGTCCATCGACACCGACAGGCAACATATGCTGGTGGTCGTTCAGCCTTCAACGCTTGGGCGTGATGCTTTCGGCACCTTGGAACGCTTGGCTGGGCCAAACTGCCAATAAGGCAATGCAATGATAGGCCCGCGCTCATCGGCGTGGAGGAACCGCATCTGGGTCATGCTTGCCTCATACCGCGAGCATGTGCCGCGTCCGGGGGACGCGGTGACACGCGCAGCCCCGTAGCGTAGCGAAGGGTAACAGGATCATCATCCCCCAGTCCATGCCCATAGCGCCGCAGCAATGCGCCAGTGCCGCTATACTCCGCAACAAGCTCATCGCCATCGTAGAGGAAGCGCGTGATGCCCGCAACACCGCCAGAGGTTTCATACAAGCGCCCAAGCGGGTCGTAACGAAGCGCGGCGGTCGTCGCACCCGATGCGCTAACCAAGCGGCTCTCCCCGTCATAGCGATAGGTGGTGGCACCATCACCCGTGAGGTTGCCGTTGGCGTCATAGGTGAATGAAGCAGGGCCAGCACTCAGATATTGGTTGAGGCCGTAACAGTATAGTATTGTGACAGTTTAGCGCACTGTCACCGCAACCCATAATTCAAAATCTGGCGTAAGGCATACCGTCAATTTCAAATAAAAAGGCTTCGAATCCTGTTTCATCTCCGATTAGTTTAAGCTCAAATTCATTAAAATATAATGAAACTTCTTTTGCATCTTTTGAAGAAGATATTTTTATAATATGCTTGTCGACCAATTTAATCAATAAAATTCTTCCATTATCTTCATTTATATTTATCTTATTCAGTTCAGCATTATTAGAAAATATTTGAACATAGTCGCCATCCGAAAATGCAATAACTACCTCCGCAAGGCGAAACATGATCGATGTGACACGTTGTCCGACTAAATTATTTAATGCGATTTGCAATGTCTTAACCATTATTGTGGGCTCACAGATGTCGAGCATAATAGCAAGCATACCCAGAAAATAATCCCTCTTACAGGCAAGGTAAGTGCTTCACCTAAATCATCCAAGCCTATGGCTATATTGTCTTCATAATACCCTTCTGGAAGCTCAACATGGACCCGTGATCGAAATTCCGCAGAGGAGACATTAGACGGAGGTCTCCCGGTTGATGGGTCTATTGCCTGAGGTGGGCCATTCGGCTGGGGGCTAGACTCTACCCAATATCCATTAGGATACCCCTCGTGAACCCCCGGGGCAACAACTCGCACTCTATTGCCGTTTTCAGTTTGATATATATACCCTTCTTCAGTGGTAACCATGCCGCCAACAGGAGAGGGGGGCGCCTGTGGAGGGTTCGTTGGTGGCAACCAATTTCCCGTTGTGCGTGGGCTTGGTCCATTACTTCTCGGCTGATTATTACGCGCCTCGCCCATACCAATGATGCCATCGCCGCCGTAGGAACCGGAACAGCCACCGCCGCCTACCCGGCCGCAGATGGTGGGCTCTATGACCATCCCACTCGGGTCTCTGGCATTGACCGGATCATTGCCGACATAGGCATAGAGGTTGATCTGGTCGGCATAGCCTATCGGGTCGGTTTGGAGGAACCGGCCGAGCGTGGGTGAGTAAATGCGGGCCTTGTAGTAGAACATGCCAAGTTCGGGGATCCACGCTTGGCCTGTGAACCCGAACCGCCCGAGGTTGGTGGCGTCGGGCACGCCCCATTCGTCGTAGCGGTTGACGGCGATGAGTGCGCCGGCAGCGCCGCTGACCGCGACGATGCTGCCGCGTTCATCGGCGTGGAGAAAGCGCGTGCTGCCCATCCCCGCCTCATACCACATGACCGGGTCGTCGTCACCAAGGCCGTGGAGGTAGCTGCGCAACATCGTGCCCGCGCCGTCAAACTCCACCAGCAGTTCATCGCCATCGTAAAGAAAGCGTGTGATGCCCGCCGCGCCGCCCGATGTTTCATACAAGCGCCCGAGCGGATCGTAGCGTAAGGATGCGCTGGTTGCGCCTGTGGCGCTCACCAAGCGGTTCTCAACATCGTAGGTGTAGGTGGTTGCGCCGTCGCTGGTGAGGTTGCCATTAGCGTCGTAGGTGAACGATGCGGGACCCGCACTCACATATTGGTTGAGGCCGTTGACGGCGTAGGTCCGCGCCACATCGACATCGCCGCCATAGACATAGGCGTCGTTCGAACGGGTGCGGGTCGCGATCTGGCTCGATGGCGTATAGGTGAACGCGCTCATTACATCGTGCGCCGCGCCGCCAAGGTCGTGGGCGAACGACGACAGACGGCCCGCAGCGTCGTGGCCGATGGCGGTGTTGAAGGCGTTCTGGCCCGTCAGCGATCTGTTTTCTTTGCTATATCTGTTTGATAATTTGAGTCGTTGAGCAATATATTTTGAATTAAGACTGACTTTTCTTCTGAAATGGACTGACATCTAAATTCTTTGTCTAAAGTTGAAATAGTTTGATTTATGATTACATCAAAAGAGTCAAATGTTATAATGCGATCAAACCCAATAATTGCCGCCTCTCCATGCTTATTAACTGCGACCCACAGTTTTTTTTCTAACACAATCGAACCGACGGCAAACCAGCCATTCTCTGCAGAATGGGGATAGCTTGTCCTGAATTCATTTTGAGCTGATCCGCAAAACACAGGTCGTTGATCTTCAAGTCGGAGAGTCCGACTTATAGCGGGATCATATCCATAAATATAAAAACTTCGATCAAATAATGTTGCGCCGCCACATCTAAGTAGAAATGTTTTGTAATCACAAGGCAATTTAAAGTTGCAAATTTGTTCAGACAGGCGCAATCCTTCATCTGAAATTGGCGCAAATATTTTGTGAAAAAATCGGAGTGCTTGGTCTTCAGCCAGATGTCTCACAAACTTTGTGCCGTTCTTTAAAAAAATGTCATCTCCTGAGCACGCCTCGGCTTGCATCATTATTGCTTCATATGCAGTGCTCATGCGCATGGTAGACCATTATATCCATTTACGGCTGCATCAGCCGCAGCCGAGCGACCGCACCATCGAGCAATTTCGTTTAAATCATCTTCCCTCGACGGGAGGCCAAGAACATCGTGAACTAAGTTATCCAAACTATCAGTCCTAATTCTCCCAGAAAGTATTCCAGTAACACTTGTTAATATGCCGAGCCCACCGACAGCTCTGTTTGTTACTCGCGATATCGGTGACCGTCCACCTATTGGCGTTCGCGTCCCGCCAGCGCGGCGATGAACATCAGCGTGCTCAGCGGATGTTCGGAATTCTATATTATTGGGATCACGGGCGCTTGCGAGAGAATTACCATTAACCGTATTCCGATGATGGCCTTGGAAACCGTTAGGCCTACCGCCGTTGATGATCACTTGTCTCTGCTCAGGCGTCCAGGCGCGTGTGCCATCCGCACCGTTGCGAAGTAATGCTCTTTCATCATTCCAAGCTTGGTTAACAGCAGCCCGCCGAGCATTTTCGAACTGACGACGGCGATCATCCTCAGCCGTAGTCCCACTCGGGTCTCTGGCGTTGATGGGATCATTGCCGACATAGGCGTAGAGGTTGATCTGGTCGGCGTAGCCGATGGGGTCGGTTTGCAGGAACCGGCCCAGCGTCGGTGAGTAGATGCGGGCCTTGTAGTAGAACATGCCCAGTTCGGGTATCCACGCCTGTCCGGTATAGCCGAACCGGCCGATGTTGGTGGCGGCGGGGATGCCATATTCGTCATAGGCGTTGATGGCGATCATCGTGCCCGTGCCATCGCTGACCGCGACGATGCTGCCCAGCGTGTCGACGTGGAGCCAGCGTGACTGGTTCGAGGCGGCTTCATACCAGAACACGGGATCATCAACCGACGCGCCGTGGAGGTAGCTGCGCAGGAAAGCGCCAGCCCCGTCAAACTCGACCAACAGCTCATCACCGTCGTAGAGGAAGCGGGTAATGCCTGCGGTTCCCCCGGATGTTTCATAAAGACGGCCAAGCGGGTCGTAACGAAGCGCGGCCGATGTCGCGCCCGATGCGGCGACCAAGCGGTTCTCGACATCGTAAGTGTAGGTGAGGTGGTTGCCATGCTCATTGTGAAGAAATGATAGAGGCAGTGCATTTCTCTATGGCTGTTTCGATAATTTCAGAAAATTTTTCATGCAGTTCTTCAGGATACCCAAATTTTGAAAACGCCTTTGATGGTATAGATATACCGCGAATATAGAGTTCAATCGCTTCTTCCACGCTCCCTGTTGTAAAAATATCAAAATCTAAAGACGGAGCGCAATCAATTATCCGTCTCTTAATTTGCAATTTGCTGCGGTCTCGGTATCTCAAGTTATCTGGGAATGGGAATATAGATGGGACATATCTCAGATATACGTCCACTTGATCAAAAGGGTCGAGTAAAAGAATGTTCATAAAATGATTTTCAACAACTGGCCATATTAATACCAGCCTCGCCTCCGCGCTGAAATATATTTCTGAAGAAGACCAAAATTTCACTATCTTGAGACTCTATTGAGTCGCGGTAGCTGCCCAGCGCCGTGGTCGAACCGATAGCGCCACCATAGATGGCGGTGAGGCGGCCAAGCCCGTCGTAGCCATAGCTCGCCACGCCGAGCGTCGGGGAATATCCGCGCCTTGTAATGATACATGCCAAGCTCGGGCAGCCACGCCTGCGTCTCGGGACTTCCCGTGCCCCCGGCACGGCGCGTGCCTCGACTGTATTGGAACCGCCCCATGTTGGTGGCGGCGGGCACACCCCAGTCGTCATAGCGGTTGATACCAATGGGAGCGGCGGCGCTATGGGGCAGTGCCGAACTTTGCGCGCATGCGTTCGTCGCAGTCGCCAGTTGGACGGCGAGCAGCAGTGCCGTCAGCAGGCGGGTGAGGTTAGTGATGGGCATGAATTTCAATGAGTGTAATGCCTGTCATCGTAATTCTAAGTGTCGCCACTTTCGTCCAGCCAGAGCTTAGCCAATCTCAATAAATCTGGGAGTGCATTCCGCACTGCAGCAATTAATTCCGCATTCTCTTGAAATTTATCATCTTCAATGATTGCATAAGGGGGGGATTGAATTAAGCATGCCGCTACCACATCGTACCCGGGCCAATTTCCTCTCCGCATGCTTAAATTTGATGCGACTTCAGGGGTGGTTGTAACCGCAATTGCTCCCATACACATCTCATCGTCCAGCTGACAGACATACCAAGGTCCCGCAGTTGCCTTTCGCTCAAGATTATATAAATTTTCCAATTCATCTTTGGTCATGAGTGCGGTCCATCAAATTCACTTACCGCCGTGGACGGCGGCCAACCCTGCGCGCTCCGGCACGATGCGCACCGTGTTGCGGCCCAGCGCATCATAGGCATAAGTGATGACCGAGCCGTCGCGTTTGCGCAAAGACGTGCGGTTGCCGTTGGCGAGGCTAAGTCAGCTGGAACAATTGCGGAAGAAATCATGTTTTCCAGCGCTACAAACTCCGATGCGCGCCCTAGGCGTAACCTAACTCTGCTTGCGAGCGTAGCTATATCAATGCCAATATTGGGTGTTAGATCAATCCGGCGAAAGTATCTGTCCCCTCTATAATAATACACTATTTGATAGCGACATCTGCCTGCGTTGGGATAGGCAAAGGCTTTATAACGGATACAGTTCCCACGCCTACAAATCGACGTAACGCCTGCAGTAATCGGACTTAAGAAATCGCTTGAAGTGATATTGCTGACCATCCCTTCAGTGAGCGTGATTTCGGCACCAGTAACAATGGTGTCGCTCCCGACATTGATGTCTGCAGAAGCGCCAACAACGCACAAGTCGGCGACAATGGCTAGGCACTGAATTATTACGGGCATCCTTCGTCTCCTGGGCAGTGCGCAACTCTCACGCGTGCTATCGGTATTCCGCCAACGCGATCACCGCCCCCAACTATTGCATCGATTGTCGCTCGTGTAACATTGGTCGCTGCACCGCCACCCATCAAACCATCTGATCTCTGATCAGCTCTGCCCATAAGGTGTCCTGCTTCGTGAGGCCCCGTCATCGTGCCTTTGGATCCTGTGGTTGGCTCACCGCGCGGCTGATTTATGCTTTCGCTCCGGCTATCGCGCATCGTCACAGCAGCACGGTCACCATTAGCGTATGAATGACCTGCATGCCCTTCATCGGTTCTTCCGCCAGTTGTTGGGCCGTTTGTTATTGTTACGGCATTAGACATTCCTTCGACTTCACCCTGAATCACATTTGTTCTAACCTGTAGTCCGTCAAAATTTCCCGAGAAAGCGGCCTCTGTGTTCGTCACCATTGAATTGATATTTTCAGGTGTCGCACCATCACCGGAAAAAATTATAGGCAGAACAATATCAATACTTCCATCCTCTTGGATATACACAAGTGTATCCTCCCCACTGGGATCCCTCGCGTTCACCGGATCATTGCCGACATAGGCATAGAGGTTGATCTGGTCGGCATAGCCTATCGGGTCGGTTTGGAGGAACCGCCCGAGCGTGGGGGAGTAGATCCGGGCCTTGTAGTAGAACATGCCAAGCTCGGGGATCCACGCCTGTCCGGTGAAGGCGAACCGCCCGAGGTTGGTGGCGTCTGGCACGCCCCATTCGTCGTAGCGGTTAACGGCGATGAGTGCGCCGGCAGCGCCGCTGACCGCGACGATGCTGCCGCGCTCATCGGCGTGGAGGAACCGCATCTGGGTCATGCTCGCCGTCAACGTGGCAAATTCATATTGAAAATAATGGGGTAAAATTCACCACTATTTTGCTGTGTGGCACACTCATAAAATATAATTTGGATAGATGGCTCATCGTATTCTTGACTGATCTCTTCATCAATTATTGTTTCACCATAGGCTATGGGTAGGGTATTATTTTCCGCTTCGAAACCAACATCATGAAACGAGGATAGGCGATTAATCCTGAAGAATGGTCGAAACACGTTGGTGGCAGGAACAGGGTCAATTCTGCCATTTTCGACTTTGGCAGATTGCCTAATAAAACAAAAATGAGAAGGCTGACTAAGAGACGTGATGTGTAAATATTCTCTGTGCAATAGTCTTCTATATGTGCGTATACCGACAATAAGTTCTCGGCGAAGTCCATTTGAATCGAAATAAGCATACTTAAATGATTGATTGTACTGATCAAAGGATATTTTACTCAATATCACGGTGATGGCCAGTGCAGCTAGACACAGCGCGCCAACCAGCCTTACCCTCGTGGTCATGACGATGCTCATGGATCATCGCCCTCTCGTCGAGCGCCTGACGCATATGCCATAGATTCGGCGCTTTGCCACGCGAGAGGGGTGCCAGCCCTTTGAGACGCACCATTTTGTCCATATCGAGGAACACCAGAATATGTGGTGTCACGAATAGCTTGAAAGCCCCACGTAAAGGTTCCAACATGGAAACTTTCATGAATTAATGTGAAGGTGCGGTTCGCGCTTTGGAGAAATGATCGGCCAAGAGTTACCCCAAACACATGAGCGCTAGCGCCGCTGCCGCCTTCGCCTCCTATATTCGCCGTTAGAGTATCACTTCTTAGCGCGGACAACGCAGCATTTTGATTCGTAATCAGGCGATCCAAGCTGCGAGTTGTAATAGCCTGCCTTGATCCGGTTACATATCTTTGCACATCCCTTACTGCACGACTCTCTGCGGCAGATAATCGCTGCCCATTAGCCAGAGCACTTTTCGCGGAATTGAGCGTTGCGACACGCTGTTGCACATGGCTAATCGCGTTATTCTGAGTAGCCCGAAACTGCGCGCATTGCGATGCACTGAGTGTAGTTCCACACTGATACAACCCACTCGGATCCCTTGCGTTGATGGGATCATTGCCGACATAGGCATAGAGGTTTTGCTGGTCGGCATAGCCGATCGGGTCGGTCTGGAGGAACCGCCCCAGCGTCGGGGAGTAGATCCGCGCCTTGTAGTAATACATGCCAAGCTCGGGCAACCACGCCTGTCCGGTATAGCCAAACCGCCCGATGTTGGTGGCGGCGGGGACGCCATATTCGTCATAGGCGTTGATGGCGAGGGCATTGCCGCTCTGGTCGCTCACCGCGACGATGCTGCCCAGCGTGTCGACGTGGAGCCAGCGTGACTGGTTTGAGGTGGCTTCATACCACATGACCGGATCATCGTCACCCAGCCCGTGGAGGTAGCTGCGCAGGAACGTGCCCGTGCCGCTAAACTCGACCAGCAGTTCATCACCATCATAGAGAAAGCGCGTCACGCCCGCCGTGCCGCCCGATGTTTCAAACAAACGACCGAGCGGGTCGTAGGTCAGGGTGGCGGTGCTCGCGCCCGATGCACCGACAAGGCGGTTCTCGACATCGTAGGTGTAGGTGGTTGCGCCGTCGCTGGTGAGATTACCATTGGCGTCATAGCTGAACGTCGCTGCGCCAGCCGCGCTATATTGATTGAGCCCATTGGTGGTATAGCCGCGATTGACATTGACGATGCCAGTATAGGCATAGGCGTCATTATTGCGTCCGCTCTGGTCGATCTGTCCCGCCGGGTTGCGCCCCATGCTCCACGTCACATCGTGCACAGTCCCGCCGATATTGTGGCTGAGTGCATTGGGGCGCCCCGCCGCGTCATAACCCCATGTTGTGACCACCCCCGTCGGTGTGGTCTGCGTGCCAAGGGCGGCGCGGTTGGTATAGACATAGCTCGCCAGCGCATTGGTTGCACCCAGCGCGCCGCCATAGATAGTGGTCAGACGGTTCAGCCCGTCATAGGCATAGCTCGCGTTGCCAAGCGTCGAGGACAGCTGGGTGCGGTTGCCATTACGATCACGCAGATAGCCCAGCGTGCGCGCGGTCCCGCCCATGTTCGTGGTTGCTGATAGCGCGCGGCCAAAGCCATCATAGGCGTTGCTCACCCCCTCACCCGATACGCTGTCATAACGGGCGATGGTTTGGAGGCCGCGCAGGTCATAACCATAATGGACGTCGCGTGTGTGCGTCGCGGCAAGGCCAGCGCGTTCGGGAACGACCTTGACGCTCATCCGATTTGCGGCATCGTAGGTGAAGCTCAACGTCGAGCCGTCGCGTTTGCGAAAGCTGATGCGGTTGCCGCCCGCGTCATAGCCATAGGCTTCATAATCCGCCGTGTTGACCGTGCCCGCAGTGGCCAGCGCCGAGGCGGGGCTTGTGTCGCTGTATGATGCGGGGCGGGTCAGTGATGGGAAAGTCCAACGGTCCTGCCGCCCATGCCCGTCATAGCGATAGTCGGCGCGGTTGCCCTCGGCATCGATGACGGTGGTGATCTGGCCATTGAGGTTATAGGCGTAGGTTGTGTCCGCTGCCTCAACCGTTGAGCCAACCCCGACGCGTTGCTGCAATACTTGCCCCGCCGCGTCATAGACGGTGCGGCTGATGCGGTCCGGGCCAAACGCCCCTTCGGTTCCCGGCGTGCAGGCGGATGCAGGCAGGCTGGCATAGACGGCGGGGTTCATCCTCACCGCAGTGCAGGAGAGCCTTCCAGCCAGATCATAGCTATATTGGGTGAGCGATACCGCGATGCCGTCGCTACCCTTCGCCGTCTCACGCAGCTTGCGGTTCATCTGGTCATAGACAGTTTCGACGCTACCTAGCACCGTAAACCCAGTCCAGCTGGCCGGAACCACCGCTTCGCTTTGCCACGCAGCAAGTTCGCCCTGCTCGACCTTGATCAGGCGGCCCGCCGCGTCATAGCTGTTGCGCACCGCTGCAAAATGAAGCGGGCCAGCACCATCGGGTTCGGGGGCGATGGTCCCAGTCGTCCGGCCAACTGCATCATAACGCACCGCGCTTTGATAGGGAGCAGGAGAGACTTGCGCGAAAGCAGGTGCGGCCAGTGCGGCTTGCGCGGCGCACAGCATGATTGCCAAAAGGCGGATGGGCGGGAAGGAAGATATGGTCATCACTCTATCCCCCTCGCTCATGGACAGTTGGTGAGGTTAGCATTGGGCTGCGTCTCGCTGACCCGCCGTCCGCGCTGGTCATAGCCATAGCAAGTGCGCAGGGCGACGCCGTCCGCGCTTGCCACTTGCCCGCGCAGCAGCAGATTATTCGGGCCGCTGTCGGGGCCATAATCATATGTGGTCAGGACTTCGTCACCCGTGGCCGCGCAAGGGGCAGATGGGTTGCCCGTTGCCGCGCTGGTGCGGCATGAACTGGTCGATGCCAACAGCCAAACCGAGGTTGCCGCCTGTACATAGCCGCCACTGGCGTTGCTGATCCACGCAGTGCGCTGAATATAGGCATTGCGCATCTGCGGGCGAACCCCCGCTGTGACCGCACCTGTTGGCGACACCACATCGACGGCTGGTCCTATCTCGGTCAATATCCCGCCATGCACGGGGCTATAGGTATAATTAGTGACATTGCCGCGCGCATCGGTGTGCGAGGTCGGCTTGGCGCAATTGATCGGCTGTGTGCAGTCATACATCGAGGACGTGATGATGTCCGGCAATCCGCTTCCCGGCTTCGCTATTTGTCGCGATTGGAGGAGGTTGCGCGCTTGTAAATCCCATACCATCTGAACCCTTACACCCTCAGGGTCGGTGACAGCATATGGAACGGACCAAACGAGGCAGCGATGATGCTCATAAGGCGGCAGATTGGCCATGGCATTGGGATCGCAATAATCGGTGACAGTCACGCGTCCCAACGCATCGTTAACTCTGATGGGCCCGGGCGTGATATGATATTGGTTGTCGCAGCATTGAATACCGAGTTCTTCTATCATTCCGAGAACATCTTGGGAAATCAACTCGTTTTCACTAAGTGTTCGTTGTATATTCCAAAAAGACAGTTCATTGCTAAAATCAATCAGATCATTTGTATTATATACAGGCTGTCCGTTGCTTGTATAACCTATAGGTTGTGGAGGAAGTGGAGGTATTGGACCACCGCCATACCCCACACCCAAGCCTGCCATAATTTCTTCTAGAAAGTTATTCGATAGCACTCGTTCAGGCCGACCAGGCATAGGAACAAAGTCATATTCCAGCGTGATCCGCTCACCCAGCGCGTTGGCATAGCTTCCGCCAGCGATGCTTGGAATCTGCCCTTCGATAAAGGGCGATTCAACATAACAATATTCAAAGCGCGAGGCGTCGGCAAAGTCCTGACGATAGACGATGTCCTCAGTCAGCCCGTCATTATTTTGTCGTTCGCCATAGCTGTTGCTTTGCCACGGCGTGGTTTCGCCGGGGCGGATGAACCCCATCTGGATGCCGCTCGCCGGAGGGCCATAGACTGAGCCATTAAACGCTATCGGGCAAGTGAAGGTGCCATTGGCTACGGGCGTGTAGGTGAAGCTCGACATAGCACCTAACGGATCGATCACGCTCGCCAGTCGCCGCGCCGCGCCCGTCCCGCTATAGCTATAGTTTGCGGCCGCTGACGCATTGTTTGGGCAGATATTATTGGCGGGCGGACTTGCAACTGCGAGATTGAGTGTGCATGATTTGCTGACATGGTTCCAGTTGGCGGCATCATATTCGAGCAGTAAAGCATAGCCCCGCGAACTGGTGACGCGGCGCAGACGCGTAGCGTTGGCGACGCCCGGTGTCGGATTGTCATAGCTGAAGTCAAATCGCGTGCCGTCGGGCAGCACGATGTAGGATACATAGGCGCAGCGATAAAATGACGAGCATTCGCTATTACCTATCGGCCTAAACACCGCCAGCGTGCCGTCGGTCCCCTGATATGTAAAAACCGCATTGATCCCAGCGCCTGCCGCAGTCAGGCGCGCCTGCGTATTGCGCGATACCTGCCGGTAACCTGAACCAAAGATATTGGTTTCAAAGGATTCCGAGCGCCCGCCGAAGTGGATACCCATAAACTGGTCGCTGCCTGATCCAGCGGTATAATTGCCCTCAAAAACGCTGACCATTTTCTCGGTGATCATAATCTCCCAATTATGGGCAAAGTTACCGAATGGGCTGATATGACCCAGCACGTCCGATTTCATCGAGCGTGTCAATTCCAACCCGCCCTGTTCACTATCCTCACCGATTGATACATCGGTCTGCTCGTAAACATATTCGCCGCTGCGCATATCAACCCCGCCCGGGGATACCAGCAATCGCTCGGGCGGCGGCGAGACGATGCCGCCGCCTCCGCCGACCTGTTGCGCGTGGATCTGAGCCATGGGGAGAAAGAGGATAGCGGCAAGGATGGTAACAATGCCGGATAAGCGAACTGCGCCGCATTCTTCGGTCAAAAGACGAAAAGTCATCGCCCTCATTTCCCAGTCGTCGTCACATTGGTGCGGTTGCCTGCTTTGTCGAGACTGTAGTTCGTCTTGACATTGTTGTTGACCGACCCTGTCCGCTCGACCCGCACCAGCCGCCCGCGCGCGTCATAGACATATTTGATGGTCTCTGTTGCCAAGCTGGCATCGATGGCCAGAACCAACATGCCGAATGTGCAAGCGATGGCTATAACAGCAACGAAGCGCTTCATGGTAAAATCTCCCACATCAAGTGCACTCGCTCATGCTACTCACCACCAATCGCCCGAGCGCATCATAGGTGTAGGTGGTTGTTTCGGAGGCGGAGGTCGATACGCTTATCAACAACAATGTCAGTGCTATTCGCCGCATCACCGCTTCTCCCTTATTGTGTGGAGAGAGCAATAACCGACCCACTTGTCAACTTAGCCGAGCAGCTATTTTTACATCCAATTTGGGTGAATATTTGATCATCAACCGATCTTCATGCTAACCCACTGAAATACTATTATACTATCACTTCGTTGCCGCTCATTTTCGACTTGCCGCCTATATCGTTAGCATAAGAATCTGCGTTGTTCCCGCGTCGTTTGGGCTATATAATGTGTGTCCACGCAGCGCGGCTGCAACGCTTTGTGGACCGAGCGCGCCCGATAGCCGCGTGCAGCGGGCGTTGATTATCACGCCGCCACCGCCAACCCGCACCGCGCATTGAAAGCGCCCGCCGTCCCCGTGTGCCTGTGTCGCAATGGCCGTCTGCACACGCGCGAGCGCGGTCGTATCTGGCTGGTGCGCGTCTCCATCGCGCGCTGCACCCCGTCGCTGCGGTGACGCCCCGGCATAAGGATCATAAACGCCATTGCCACCGCTTCCCGCTCCTGCCGCGCTGCCCACCCCCGCCCCGTTGCCGCCCGTGCCTAGCGGTGCTCGGGTCGGTGCGGGTGCGGCTATTCGGCTAACGCTCCACGCCAAAATACTCGCATCGGTCGGGGTGCTGGTGTCGACGGTGCTGGTTCCTGGGGTAGGCGCGACTGGCGTGACAGCCCCAGTCCGCCCGCCATGTTCCACTCTATTTGGATGAGCGCCCGCATCGGCGCGCGGCGCGATGAGCTGAATCGCGTCATTGGCCCTGCGCCGCCCGCGCTCGTTGCTATCCACTTTAAGCCAGGCAGCCATTGTCGCCAGAATCAGCCACGCCACCGCCACCGCAAGCACAGCGGAAAGCGCGCGTTGAGCATTATTGTGCGTGATCGCCGCATGCAGGCGCGGGAACACATCAATCCCGATGGGAACGCGCGCCAATAGCGGGGCGGCGGGACGTGCTTGCCATTGATCGACTGCTGCAAAGGTCATGACGGCGCGGACCCTACCCTATCTCGCTCCGGCCATGCTCGGCTAAATCGCGTCAGATTGCAATGGCACCAGTTCATGCGCGATAAATGCCACGATAAATGCCTAGAGATAATTACCTAGGTAATCGCAACGCTTGACATATGCCCTTCGGGATCGTGTCTTCACGGTTGGCTAGGGCAGCGTGAGGGAGATGACAGATGGGGTGGCGCAAATTGGCAGGGACCGTGCTTCTCCTATCGCTGTTTTCGGCCGCGTTGTTACCGATGACTGCGTCCCAAGCCTCCGAGACGATTCGCTATATCTATGATGCCAAGGGGCGTGTGGTGCGGGTGGAGCGGACGGGAACGGTCAACAATGGAGTCAGCACTGATTATAGCTACGACCGCGCCAATAATCGGCGGCGGGTTCTGACCACGGGTTCGGCCAATCTGCCGCCGCCTTAATCAGCGCAGACTTCAAACATGGCGGATTGACAGGGTGATGGAGGTTTTGTGGGGATAAGCGCGATTAAAGGATGGTTGGCAGCACTGGGTGCACTGGTCGCCATTGTGGTGTCCGCGCCGATTGCCGCCCAAAATGCACCCGCGCCCGAGCAATATCGCAACGCCGATGAGTTTGGCGTCGATCAGGTTACCGGCAGCTATAATTTCGCGCTGACCGAAGGGAGCATCGGCCCGTCGGGAAGCGGTGTATCGCTGGTCCGCTATTGGGGGCAATCGGGCTGGCGCGATAATTGGTCGGGCGATTTGCGCAAGACAGCGGAGGGCGCGTTACAGGTTATCACCATCACCTTTGGCGGCACGTCGCAGCGGTTCACGTTGCAAGGGGCGACATGGGTGCCCGCCAATGGCAATGGCGCGACATTGAGTGTCACCACAGCGGACCGCGAATGGCTATACCGTAGCGCAGACGGCACGGCGATCACCTATATATCGCCTTTGCTGCTGGTTGCCGATCAATTGGAAACAACGCAAACGAACATCGACATGCCTTCTATCTATTGCAGCAGTACAAATGCGCTGGCCTGTGGTCTCCCTGTGCGCATCGAACGCCCCGATGGTGCTGATTATTCGCTGACATGGCACACCCCGCAGCAATGCATCATTGCCCAAAATATCAGCGAGTTTGATGAACCAACATCGACATGCACTACGACATATCGCCTGACCGATGTACGCAGTGCGTCGGGCTACGCCATGAAAATCAAATATACCTCCAACCAGAACTCTTCGGGCACATGGGGCAACCAAGGGACGCCCCCGCCCGGCTGGTTCCAGCGCACGGGCGCGAAGTTCTTCGACCTCAACCAGACCTATTGCGACCCCACCGCGATGAACTGTGACAGTGCCCAAGGGGGGCCGTGGCCGAGCGTCAGCTACGCCTACCCCAGCGGCGCGCTGGAAATCACCAACAGTGTCAGCGGCGTGTGGCGCGTCACGCTGGGCGGCGGCGGCGTGACCGCGATCCGCCGCCCGGGCGCGAGCGTGGATACCACCACCATCACCCGCGATGCCAACAGCCGTGTTACTACCATCACTGATGATGGGGCGACGCGCAGCTATGCCTATACCGTCATCGCTGGCGGCGTAACGAATACAGCGGCAACCGATTCTGGCGCTGGCGGCGGCACCACCAATACGCAGCGGCACCCGACGGCGCAGGCTCCCACCGCTGTCATTGATGAAGCTGGTCAGGTTACCACATACATCCGTGACGCGTCGAACCGCGTGGTGCGCGAGACGCGGCCAGAGGGGGATTATACCGCCTTCATCCGCGATGCGCGCGGCAATGTTACCGAGGCACGCAATGTCGCCAAGCCGGGCAGCGGCCTCACCGACATCGTCACCACCGCCAACTATGCCGCAAGCTGCACCAACCCCGTCGCTTGCAACAGCCCCAATTATGTCATCGACCCGATCGGCAACCGCATCGACTATAGCTATGATCCCACACACGGACAGGTGACGCGTATCCAGCTTCCCGCCCCCACCACGGGCGGGGCGCGGGCGGAGGTGAACTATAGCTACTCGACGCTCTATGCACAGATACGCGATGGGGGCGGCAATCTCGTCAACAGCGCCGACCCGCAATATAAGGTGACGACGATAACCAGCTGCGCCGTCGCTGCCACCTGTGCGGGCACAGCCAATGAGGTCCGCGTCACCATCGGCTACGGCGCGAACCTGCTCCCCGTCAGCGTCACCACCGCATCGGGCGACAACAGCGTCACCGCCACCACCGCTTACAGCTATGACGCGCACGATAACCTCATTAGCACCGACGGGCCGCTCCCCGGCAGCGACGATACAAGCACGAGCATCTACGATAGCCTAGACCGCCGCAGAGGTGTCATCGGCCCCGATCCTGACGGCGCGGGGGCGCGTCTGCGCGTCGGTGAGCGCTACAGCTTTGACACAGCCAGCCGCGTCATCAAGGTCGAGCGCGGCACCGTCACGGCCGCAACATCTGCCGCATTGGATGCGATGGCGGTTTCCCAGTCGCTCGATGTGCTTTACGACGCCAATGGCCGTGCCTTGCGCGAAACCGCGTCGGCTGGCGGCACCACCATCACCATTGCGCAATATGGCTATGATGCACAGGGGCGCGCTACCTGCACCGCATTGCGGATGAACCCAGCCACATGGGCGAGCTTGCCCGCCGACGCCTGCACCCCCGCCACCGCTGGACCTGAGGGGCCGGACCGGATTACGCGGACCAGCTATGACGCCGCCGACCGCGCCATCCTTGTCGAGACCGCCATTGGCACCGCCGATGCATCGAGCGAAGTGACCACCGCCTACACCGCCAATGGCCTCACGTCATACGTGACCGATGGCGAGGGCAACCGCACCAGCTATGTCTATGACGGGCATAATCGGCTTAGCCAAACCCGCTATCCCGCCGCTGCTGTTGGTGCGAACGCCAGCTCCACCACCGACTATGACGGCTTGAGCTACGACGCGGCTGGCCGCGTCACCGCGCGCCGTTTGCGTGACGGCACGAGCGTCGGCCTTGGCTACGACAATCTCGGCCGCCTGACCTCGCGCAACCTGCCGGGCAGCGAACCCGACGCGGCCTATGCCTACGACCTTGCCGGACGGATGGTATCGGCGGTGCAGGATGGGCGCACGCTCTCCTTTGCCTATGGCGCGCTGGGGCGGCAGCTGACCGAGACCAGCCCGCAAGGGACCAACGCCTATCAATATGATGTTGCTGGCCGCCGCACACGGCTCACATACGCTGACGGCTTCTACGTTGCTTATGACTATGACGTGGTGGGGAATGTGACCACCATCCGCGAGAATGGCGCTGCATCGGGCGCGGGTGTGCTCGCATCCTATGCTTATGACGCGCTGGGTCGCCGCTCATCGGTGACGTTCGGCAACGGCACCACCCAGACGCTTGGCTTTGACAATGCCTCTCGCCTGACCAGCCTCAGCAGCAACCTCTCCGGCACCGCGCAGGACCAGACGGTCAGCTTTGGCTACAACCCCGCAGGACAGATAGCGACCACCACCCGCGCCAATGATGCTTATGCGTGGACGCAGCATTATAATATCGACCGGCTCTATACGGTCAATGGCCTCAACCAAGTCTTGACCGCAGGGCAGCTGGGGATCGGCTATGACGGGCGCGGCAATCTGACGAGCAGCGGCACCAGCACATACGCCTATAATGCCGACAACCTCATGGTGAGCGCGCCGAACTCTGCAACGCTGGCCTATGATCCGCTGGGCCGGCTGGCGCAAAGCGTGGGCGCGGGGGTGACGACGCGGTTCGCGTACGATGGGGCCAACCTGATCGCGGAATATAGCGGGGCCAACGCGCTGCTGCGGCGGTATGTGCATGGGCCGGGCAGCGACGAGCCGATTGTCTGGTATGAGGGTGCGGGGACAGCCGACCGCCGCTTTCTGATGCGCGATGAGCGTGGCAGCGTGGTCAGCGTCGCCAACGCGTCGGGCACCACGCTGGCGATCAACAGCTATGACGACTATGGCATACCGACCTCTTCCAATCTCGGCAGGTTCGGTTACACTGGCCAGACTTGGCTACCGGAAATCGGCATGTACCATTACAAAGCCCGCCTCTACTCCCCCACGCTCGGCCGCTTTATGCAAAGCGACCCGATCGGTTACGCCGACGGCATGAACCTCTACGCATACGTCGGTGGCGATCCCATCAACTTCGTCGATCCGACCGGGTTGGCGGGGGATGATGGTGATGATTCAGAACCAGTAGAATCGGCTGGCCTTGTTAGGGTGAGGCAATTTGTTTGTGTTGGTGTGGGTGATGGCCCTCTCACCTGTGCTTGGAAAAGCTATTATACTTGGGAGCGGGACTCGACTGATCCGATACCTTGTGGTTCATCGGTTCTATGTCAACCGCCGCCTCTACCGTGTAGGCGAGGGCCCTGTAGCCCGCCACCTTTGCCGTGCGGGCTATCCACTCTTTGCCCGCGCCCGCCGCCCCGGCCACTACCGCCGTCATCATCTTGTGCTGGGCGCGTGAGTTTAGGCCAAGTTATGCGCGATTCTGCCCAAGCTGCAGTGGGAGGCGGTATTACCGGACTGGTCAAACTTGGCGCTGGGATGGTTGTTGGAGGTGCTGCGGGCACCGTAGCTGAGCCAGGAGGCGGAACCGTTGTTGGTGCGGTTGTTGGAGGCGCAGCAGCTTCAGGTGTGGGTGGCGCGGCGGCGTCCGCTCTGTTCCAATGTGCTGGGTGGCGTTGAGATGAGTAAATTATTGTCTGCTTTTGTCAAAGCGTCGGTAATATCATTCTCTATTTTTATATTTGGCGGGATCATTTTTAAGATATGGCATTTGGACTGGCAATTTTTTTTCGTCTCTTTTGGGCTGATAACAGGATTATTGACTTACTCAATATTTTCAAGACGCAATTAAAGTTACGGTGGGAATTACGAATTACGAATTACGGAATTACGGTGCGGAATTACGGTGCGGAATTACGGTGTGAATTACGGTGACAGGTGCGATAACCCCTAAATTGGCAGCTATGACGAATATGGCATACCGGCCTCTGGTAATCTAGGGCGGTTCGGCTACACTGGCCAGACCTGGCTTCCGGAAATCGGCATGTATTATTACAAGGCCCGCCTCTACTCGCCCACGCTCGGCCGCTTCATGCAGCCCGACCCCATCGGTTACGCCGACGGCATGAATATGTATGCCTATGTCGGTGGCGATCCGGTCAACTTCGTCGATCCTCTGGGGTTATCGTGTCTCGACGTAGCGAATCAAGGGCATTCCGGTGGTGATGCTGGCGTTAGTTGCCCGGACATTGTGGTTGTCGCAGGATGGTTAAGCCGAACCATTGGGGCAGGCTTTGACTTCTCTTCGCCTATACCGTCGTTTAGCGGTGGTGGTGGAAAGTCGATAATAAGCAACGGTGGGCCCAAGCCCTCTTGCCCTCCAATCACTGTAAATGGCCCTGGAGCGATGGGTGAAAGGATGGCAGCAGCATTGGATCCTTTTAATGCAATCACAGCGAGAAATTTGAGCAATGAAGCGGCTGCTACAACACGAGAAGAATTTCCGGATGTTATAAATGCTCACAACAACGCAGCAGATGCATTTCGCCATTTCTATTGGAGTTTTGCAATGGCGTCAGCATTTGGTTCGACTGCTGCAGAAACTTTTGGCAATGCCCATGAAGTTTCGAGTCCTAACCCTGCATCAGAGCGACAGATGGACCTCCGCAACAATGCAATGGGGAGAGCCTTTGCACGCTCTCCTCTGACGAGGAACTTATCCCCTAGAGCGGCCGCCCGCCTTGCACATCGACGTGGCTGTCTTCAGACGGGGCTGTGATTATGAACTCACGTCAATGGATGATAGGGTTGCTCGCTGCCTCTTTATTGACGGCATTTGCTTTTGTGCTCGACGAGCAGTCTCGACAAGATGTTCTTGTTCTAAATAGAGCATCCCGTGCCTTAAATAATGTGTATTTATTTTCTAATGATAGAAGAACTGATAAATATATAATAAATGAACATTTAGAACAAAATATCACTTTTAGAGCAAATAGTGACGGTGCATTGTATATACAATATGACATGGGCGGAAAAACATATACAAATCCGCTTGGATATATCACTGCTAATATGCGGCGCAGATGTGTGTTCGAGATACTTTCAAATACGTCTATGGCAGCACCTGCAACGTCGACAATTTGTTGGTGAACGGCCCCAATGGTGCGAGCCTCGCCTATGATCCGCTGGGCCGCCACGCGCAGACCATCGGCGGCGGGGTGACGACGCGGTTCGCTTGCGATGGCGCGATGCTGATCGCGGAATATAATGCCAGCAACGCGATGCTGCGCCGCGCAGCCTGCCCCCGCGAAGGCGGGGGTGCACGGTCCGGGCAGCGACGAACCTATTGTGTGGTATGAGGGTAGCGGAACAACCGACCGCCGGTTCCTGATGCGCGATGAGCGTGGCAGCATCGTGTCGGTGGCCAATGCATCGGGCACCACGCTGGGCATCAACAGCTACGACGAATATGGTATCCCGGCCTCTGGTAATCTCGGGCGATTTGGGTACACTGGCCAGACTTGGCTACCGGAAATCGGCATGTACTATTACAAAGCCCGCCTCTACTCCCCCACGCTCGGCCGCTTCATGCAATCCGACCCGATCGGTTACGCCGATGGCATGAATATGTACGCCTATGTCGGCGGCGATCCCATCAACTTCGTCGATCCGACCGGGTTGTGTGAAGAAGATGACGGCAGTGGGGACTGTATAGTTACAGCGCCCAAGCGCGAACCGCGTAAATATGACCCATGCCAGCATGAGTTGAAACATTCACCTGTATGCAATGGGGGCACAGTGCCCGGATTGCCGGGGTTGGGAGAGCCACTGCCGTGTGGGTCGCAAGTTCTATGTCCGCCGCCGCCGGTGCCTTGTACTGGCCCTCTGTGCCGCAGGCCGCGCCAACCGAATCCACCTCCACGGGATTGGTGCGGTTCCGATGGCTCTGAAGGGGTCCCTGACGGAAACTGGGGTCGTGCATGTGAAGCGCATGATGCATGCTATGGGCGGCAGGGTGCAAATAAAGAGCAGTGTGATGCTCAACTTGCATTGGATATCGCTAGGGAATGCACAGCTAATAGCATGCCGTTTGCATTCCCAGCTTGTGCAACTATTGGCTTAGTCTACGGTGGCGGGCTGATAGTTGGCGGCATAGGAGATTTGCCAGCGCGAGACGCCTTTGACCGAGCTCAGCGTATTCCATGAAACCGATAATCGTATCTGCGCTGTTTTGGCTTGAAGGAAGTTTGTTGTTTCTCCTCCTTTACGCGATTGACTACGGCTGCTTGATTTGTAGTGCGCATCGCACTGTGCAAGATCAGATATTCGCATACACGATTTTGTGTGCCATCATTATGGCCAATATGGCATTGATAATCTTTGCAATCAAATTTTGGCGGCGTAAATAGACTCAGAGAACTGCACTTAGCACCAACATGATGCTTCGCCGCTATGTCCATGGCCCGGGCAGCGACGAGCCGATTGTCTGGTATGAGGGCACGGGCGCTTCTTGTTTGCCTTCCCCTCCCGCAGGCGGTAGCGGCTGCGACCGCCGCTTCCTGATGCGCGATGGCCGACGATACGGCCGTGCTGGGGGCACGGCCAAGGGAGGTGGCGGCTCGATCCGTTCGACGGGCTCAGGACAGGCTACTCGTCGCGAATGCATCGGGCACCACGCTGGCGATAAACGCGAAGCCTGTCCTGAACTTGTTTCAGGAACGAATATGGCATACCGGCCTCTGGTAATCTCGGCAGGTTCCAATATACTGGCCAGACTTGGCTACCGGAAATCGGCATGTATTATTACAAAGCCCGCCTCTACTCCCCCACGCTCGGCCGCTTCATGCAGTCCGACCCCATCGGTTACGCCGACGGCATGAACCTCTACGCATACGTCGGCGGTGATCCGATCAATTATGTGGATCCAACGGGGTTGCAAAGTGCGCCTCCGCCGGATGACGACGGTGACTGTGAAAACGGCGACGAGGATTGTGACAATAATGATGATATTCTCGTTGTTGCTTCAAAACTTGCTGCAATACTGGTCGGTGGCGGCTGGAGTGGTATAGGTGGACTGGGTATAGACCCAAACAGCGTCGACATCGTTGTCACAGCTCGCCCAATTCAAGGGCCAGATTTACTGTTGGACTCCATTTGTATAGCAGCGGCGGATACACTTGACCGAGTTGGGGTTCCCCTAAGCACTCAGAGTTGGTTAGCCGAAGGGGTGACGTCCCTTGGTCTCCCTATACTAACGAAAAGTGAAGTAACTGGACGAGTGGGAACATTTCAGGGTGGGGCAAACCCAAGTGGGACGATGACAACTCCTGCATCGGTGGCGTCGAGAGCGGCCCTTCGAGGTGCCGCCCCCCTTCGTCCGGGCGGCTTCATTGCAAGAACATTTAACACTGGAACTATGGGGGCCGCTGTCGGGCGCGCTACATCGCGCGGATTTGTCGTTACAGGGCTTGCGATGAGCGCATACGATATTTCTACTCGTACGAGAGAGGATTTCTGGTGCCTGAGTCCCTAGAGAATGAAGTCAGAGGCACTGTGATTTCGATCGTCGCCAAACACCACTATCGAAATCAGAATGTCGGGCTTGAATCCGAAATATATTATGACCTCAACATATATGGCGACGAACTCTATGATGTAATTGATGAATTATATGAGATATTTGATATAGATTTTCGTGAACTGGAATGCAATAAGATTGCACCTGCGGAAGGCGATATAGTTTATTGGCTATTAGTAAAAATCGGATTTCGACCTTTCAAGAGTTTTACGGTCTCTGATATTGTAAAAATTGTGATGAAGAAGCTGTCGGAACTGCCCTCGCCCTGACCTATGACAATCTTGGCCGCCTCGCCCAGAGCATTGGCGCGGGTGTCACCACGCGGTTCGCCTATGACGGCATCACCCCCACAGCATCATCCCGGTGACGCCAGCGACGGCACCGAGGGTGGCGGTCAGCACATAGCCCCACCAGCCCGCGCTGCTCGCTCCGCCGCGTTTTTCCCACATCAATGGCACATCGGGCAAGGGCGGTGGCGGCGGGGCCGCGCCCTTGTCGGGGAAGCTATCTTCTATCCGGCGCAGCAGGTCTGGCAAGCGGCGCAGCGTTCGGCTGGTGGCAATCAGCCGGTCGGCGAGCATCGCCTCTGGCCCCAATTCCTCGCGGATCCAGGCTTTGACGAACGGGCCGCTGGTGTCCCACATGTTGAGGTCGGGGTCGAGCGCGGTCGCCACCCCTTCGACCATCACCATCGTTTTTTGGAGGAGGAGCAAATGCGGCTGGGTCTGCATGTCGAAATCGCGGGTGATGGAGAACAGTCCGTCGAGCATCTGCCCGACCGAAAGCTCCTTGACCGGGCGGCCGCGCATCGGTTCCCCCACCGCACGCAGCGCGGTTGCAAAATCGTCTTGGTTGTGGTGCGAAGGCACATATTGCGCCTCGAAATGAATCTCGGCGACCCGTGCGTAATTGCCGGTGATGAGGCCGTAGAGAATCTCGGCGAGCCAGCTGCGCGCCTTGCGGTTGATGCGGCCCATGATGCCAAAATCGATCGCGGCGATGGTGCCGTCGGGCTCGACGATGAGATTACCCTGATGCATGTCGGCGTGAAAATGGCCGTCGGAAATCGCTTGGCGCAGGAAGGCATTGACCAGCCGTTCGGCGAGTGTTTTGGTGTCGTGCCCTGCGGCGAGGAGCGCGGCGCGGTCCGATATTTTGATGCCGTCGATCCACTCTAGCGTCATGACGGTGCCGCTGGTGCGGTCCCAGTCGATGGCGGGGACGCGGTACCCCTCCAGCGCAACGGCTGCCTCGGCGAGTTCGGATGCCGACGCCGCTTCGCGCCGCAAATCGAGCTCGCGCATCGTCCAGCGTTTGAAATTGGCGATGACAAGGCGTGGGCACAGGCGCGCGATTTCCGGCCCGCCCATCGCCTCTAGGTGGGCGGCGGCCCATTCATAGGTGTCGATGTCGCGCGCGAACTTCTCGCGCACACCGGGGCGGAGCACTTTGACAGCAACGTCTGCCCCTTCGGTGGTGACGGCGCGATAGACTATCGCCACGGATGCAGAGCCGACGGGGTCTTCGTTGAAGCTGGCGTAGGCGTCGGTGATGGCACGGCCTAGCCCCGCCTCGATCAGCGGCTTGACCTGTGCGAACGGCGCGGGGGGCAGGGCGTCTTGCAGCATGAGGAGATTATGCGCCGCCTCTTCGCCGACCAAATCGGGCCGCGTTGCCAGCGTTTGCCCCAGTTTGATCGCTGCGGGGCCGATGGCGCGAAATGCCGATGCATAATCGGCCACCGCTGGCTGTGCCGCGCCAAATCGCGCTAGCCGAGCCAGCCGCCGCACCGAAGCGGGCGTCGTCGGCGACCCCTCAATACCGCGCAGCGCGCCGTGTTTGGCCAGCGTTCGGCCCCAGCTGAGCAGCCGCCAGATATGCGTGATGGGGCGGGTCATTGCGTGCGGTTCATCCGATTTTCCAGCCGCTGTGGATGGCGACAAGGCCGCCCATGATCGGCTCGACCTTGGTGTGGGCGAACCCTGCGGCTTCGACCATCCCCTGAAATTGCGGCATGGCTGGGAACTTGCGGATCGATTCGATCAGGTAGCGGTAACTCTCCGCATCGCCGGCAATCATTTGGCCAAGGCGCGGAACCACTTTGTGCGAATAGGCGTCGTAAACCTCTTTGAGGCCGGGCCATTCGACGGTGGAGAATTCCAAGCAGAAAAAACGCCCGCCGGGTTTGAGGACGCGGCGCGCTTCGGCCAGTGCTTTGTCGATGTGGGTGACATTGCGAATACCAAAAGCGATGGTGTAGCCGTCGAACATGGCGTCATCGAAGGACAGCGTTTCGGCATTCTGATCGGACCAACTAAGGCCAGCAATCCCGCGCTTTTCAGCGCGTTCCATGCCGACGCCCAGCATATCGGGGTTGATGTCCGACACCGTGACCAGCGCGCCCGTTTTGGCGATGCGAAAGGCGATGTCGCCCGTGCCGCCAGCCATGTCGAGGATATGTTCGCCCTTTCGCGGTTTCAATCGCCGGACAAAGCGGTCCTTCCATAGGCGGTGCATGCCGCCCGACATCGCATCGTTCATCACGTCATATTTGCGTGCGACATTGGAAAAAACTCCGCCGACGCGGCGGGTTTTTTCTTCGGGGCTAACCTGTTCATAGCCAAAGGAGACGGTATCGGTCATGCTGCCCCCTCTAGCCAAGCGCGCCCCGCTCCGCTAGCTGTTTGATGGTGACAACACTGGTTGGGGGAGTGAGCCTATGCGCATGTTCCAGACGGCCCTGATGGCGGGCTTGCTGATGTTTGGGCTGGCGCTTGGCGTGGCGGCCCCTGCAAGCGCGCAGGAGGGGCAAGAGACGGTCGAGCAACTCTACCAGCGCGGCATGGAAGCCCATCGCCGTGGAGATTTTTCGACCTCAGCAGAGCTGTACACCCGCGCATGTAATGGCGGTGACGCGAGAGGGTGTCACAATATTGCTCTACAACATGATGTAGGGCAAGGAGTTGCGCAGGACTATTCGGTAGCTGCGACATTTTATGCCCGAGCCTGCGAAGGCGGCATTGCGGCGAGTTGCTATAATCTCGGTATGTCGCACCGTGATGGGCAGGGAATCGCTCGTGACTATGCCCGTGCCGCCCTTTTGTTTGAGCGTGCCTGCGAGGGCGGGTATTTAGCGGGCTGCGTCAATCTCGGTGTTGCCAATGAAGATGGTCAGGGTGTTGTGCAGGATTATTCGCGTGCGGTGACATTTTATGGCCGCGCCTGTGATGGTGGGATTGCGCGGAGCTGTCTCAATCTTGGGGAGCTTTATCGCCAAGGGCGTGGGGTAGCAGTGGACCACGCACGTGCGGCGTCGCTCTATGAACGCGCCTGCGAGTTCCGACACGAGGTGGGCTGCTACTATCTCGGCATATCCTACGCTGAAGGGCTGGGCGTCACACAGGATATTTCACGCGCAAAGCAGCTTTTCCGCCGCGCGCTCGAGCTTGACCCCAACCTTGCCGACGCACAAGCAGCGCTCGACCATCTGAACCGGACGCGGGAGCCATAATCTGACGTGGTGCTCCGCGCTCGTCGGGAGCGGGGTCAATCTGGCTCAGCGTTCATCGGTCAGCGCTCCGGAACAGGTCCGGAGCACAAGGGATTTCATCCTGTTTTTAAGGGATTGCCATGCCCGAACTTCCCGAAGTTGAAACGACCGTTCGCGGACTGGTGCCGGTGCTGGAAGGCGAGCGTATTGAGCGGCTGGTGTTGATGCGCCCCGATTTGCGGCGGCCATTTCCGCAAGGTTTGGTGCAGCGGATGGTGGGCGTGCGGGTGACGGCGCTGTCGCGGCGCGCCAAATACGGGCTGATAGCGACCGACCGCGATGATGTGATGATCTTTCACCTCGGCATGTCGGGGCGATGGCGGATCGACGCGGATGTTGTGGAGAAGCACGACCATTTGCGCCTGCTGACGGGGGCGGGGCGCTGGTTGGCGCTCAATGATCCGCGCCGATTTGGGTCGGTTGACCTGGTGACGGGCGACCCCGAACAAAGCTTTGCGCCATTTGCCACGATGGGGCCAGAGCCGCTGTCCGATGCGTTTGACGCGGGTGTGCTGGCGCAGGCGTTAGCGGGGCGCGCGGCACCGATAAAACAGTTGCTGCTCGACCAAAATATCGTCGCGGGCCTCGGCAATATCTATGTGTGCGAGGCGCTGTTCATCGCGGGGATAGCGCCAACACGCGCGGGTGGGGATGTGCCCAGCGCTATGCTCATCCGATTGGTTGATGCGATTAAAGCCGTGTTGATTGCGGCGATTGCAGCGGGCGGGTCGTCGCTCAAGGATTTCGTCCACCCCGACGGGCAGCTTGGCTATTTCAGCCATGCGTGGCGCGTCTATGGCCGCGAAGGGGCGGCGTGCGGTGCGTGCGCACGGTCGATAGCGCGGCTGGTGCAGGGTGGGCGCTCGACGTTTTATTGTTCTAAATGTCAAAAGTGATGCGGGCGGGCCGTAACCGTTGACCTTTTGCGCCATGCTCGCTATGCGCCACCCACTTGAAGCGGGCCGGAACAATGATTCTGGCCTTTTTCGCCTGTAGAACCATCATTTGAGTTGAGGATTTCATGGCCAATACGCCCCAGGCCCGTAAGCGCATCCGCCGCAACGAACGCCGCACTATTGTTAACGGTAACCGCGTCGCGCGGATCCGCACCATGATTAAAAAGGTCGAATCGGCGCTGGTCGCCGGCGACAAAGAAGCCGCATCGGCCGCTATGGTTGTGATGCAACCAGAATTGGCGCGCGGCGTTGCCAAGGGCGTCTATGCAAAAAACACCGCATCGCGCAAATATTCACGTCTGACCAAGGCGGTTGCCGCGCTGGCTTGATGGTATCTCACGATGGGGTGATGCCCCATCGCCATGGCTGGGAAGGGCCGCAGATGCTTTGGTGTCTAGCGGCCTTTTTGCTGCGCATCTCAAGAGTCCAGCTTTTCCCGCGATTCGCATCTTGACATCATTCATGCCAAAATCTTAAGTTTATGTTTTCATTGGTATAAAATGCCTTCTGTCCGCAAAGCCGCACTTATCCGCGTCAAGTCAGTTTATTTCACTTTTTTTACATTTGCGCTCTTGCCCGACTCACCTGTGCGACCCTAGACATATCTGTCGCTGCGCTTCGTCGTGCGACCGCACCAAGACAATGAAATGGGCGACCGCGAAGGCTTCTTTGCGGTGGGGATGGGTTTTGCCCGGTTTTGCGGGCGCGATGGGGGATGATGGCGACGGATGGCACAGGCGGTTGACCTGAATGGCGGGCATGAGCGGGCAGGTAATGCCCCCGCCGATGCGCCGCAATTTGGCGATATGGAACAGCTTGACCGGCTATGGGCCGACATCGCAACCAACCTTCGCAAAGACATTGGCGCGCGTATCTTTGACCAATGGATCAAACATGTCCGCCCCATAGGCTTTGATGCCACGAACGGCGAACTGCGCCTTAGCGCGCCAAGCAGCTTTACCGCCGAGCAGATTGAGAGTCGCTTCGCTGACCGCCTGCGCATGGCGTGGCAGATGCATTTGCCCATGGTTGTGGTGGTGCGCGTGGTGGCTGTGCAGACATCCTCAGTCGCGCGCGCCAGACTGGCACCTGCAGCCATCAGCACTGTGCACGCCCAGCCCGCGCGCCCGACGCTCGACGACAAGTTTACATTTGCGACCTTTGTTCAGGGGCGCAGCAATATATTGGCGCTGGGCGCGGCGCGGCGGATGGCGGCGGCAGAGGCCCCGCAATTTCACCCGCTCTATCTTCGCGCCGAAACGGGGCAGGGCAAGACGCATCTGCTCCACGCGATTGCGAGCGCGACGCTGGCGCGTAACCCGCAGGCACGCATATTGTTGATGTCGGCTGAAAAATTCATGCTGGAGTTTGTCGCAGCGGTCCGCGCCAACGACATGCTGTCGTTCAAGGAGCGACTTCGCGCCGCCGATTTGCTGGCCATTGACGACTTGCAATTCATTATCGGCAAGGATTCGACGCAAACCGAATTGCTCCATACCTTTGACGAAGTGGTGTCGGGTGGCGGGCGATTAGTGGTGAGCGCCGACCGCGTGCCGCATCGGCTTGATGGTATCAATCAACGGTTACTGTCGCGGCTGGCGGGCGGTTTGGTCGCCGATATAGACCCACCCGACGTTGAATTGCGCGCTGCCATCCTCGCGCGCAAGGCAGAGGCGCTGGGCGCCGATGTGCCGACCGTGGTGCTCGACTGGATTGCCCATGCCTTCCCGCGCAACGTGCGCGAACTGGAGGGTGCGCTCAACAAATTGGTCGCCTATGCTGCGCTCACCGACACACCCATCGACCTTGAGAATGCGCAGGCGCGGCTGGCCGAGGTTGCACGCGGGTCGCGTGCGCGGGTGACGATTGAGGAAATCCAGCGCGCCGTCTGTGCGCATTATCGCATCGACAAATCAGAAATGGGCTCGCAACGCCGGGTGCGCGCCATTGCCCGCCCGCGTCAGGTGGCGATGTATCTGGCCAAGGAATTGACGCCGCGCAGCTTTCCCGAAATTGGCCGCCGCTTTGGTGGACGCGACCATTCGACGGTCATCCATGCGGTGCGGACAATTGAATCGCTGCGTCAAGGCGACGCCGACCTTGATACCGACATCCGCCGCATCAGACGTGCACTCACGGCGTAGCTAAGGTGCAATTCACCCGGTTTTACTGAAAAACACTCCGTGCTCCGCACTTGATGCGGAGCGTTCGCAATCAACACACAGCTTTATTGGCCAGCGCTCCGGCCTGCGCCGGAGCACAGGAACCAGGGGATTTAGCGTCGCCTTCCGCCTTCCGGCGGGGCGATGGTTATCCGCACTTTCTCACCGCTGTTACCGGGGAAACCGGTGAACATCGCTTCGACCAGATTGGGGATGGTTTGCGTTAAATCGTTGGAACGCGATGCCGCTTCCGCCGACCCTTCGAACAAACGTTCGCCGCCGTTGGTGCGCGAAATCACGACGTCCAGCCCGCTGGTATAGACGGTATAGCTGCGCACATCGTCATAATCGCCAAAGCCGCTACCAAACAGGAAAGGATCATAGCCGCCATAGACGTAGCGATAGCCGCTGCGCGTGCGGATGATGACGGGGCGGCCATAATAGCCGCGACCGTAAAATCCACCCCAGCCCGGTCCCCAGAATGGGTCATAATGGCCAGGGCTGCGCACCGTGCGTTCGCGCCCTTCATCGACGCCATAATTCATGGTGACGGTGAAGTCTGCGGCATCGCCCGGCCCCGCCTGCCGATAGCCCAGCCGCGTCATTTCGGCGGAGACGAGCGATGCGTAATGGCCAAACTCCAGCCCACCCTTGTCGCCTTCATCGCGCGCGGCAATGGCGTAAGTCTGGCCCTGCGGCGCGGGCATGGCCGAGAAGCGCGAGACATCGGCGCGGAACGGCGTCGCGCACGCGCCAAGCGAGGCCAGCAGCGCGGCGGCGAGCGCGGTTTTCAAAGCAGGAGCGAGTCGCATCTCTTGGTTCCCTTCACGGATGAGCGAATCATGGGCGTTGCCGCACGGATAAGCAACAACGGCCCTTGGGCCGACTCTTAGTGTGCCCTTGCTGAACCCGGCTTTAACCGCGAGGCGGAGTCAGGCATGCAGCCCCAGCGCCGCGTGCGCCGCGCACAGCGTCGGCGCGGCGAGTTCGCGGGCGCGCGCAGCCCCGGCATCGAGGATCGCGTCAATCGCTGCCTCATCGCTTTTCAATTCGACAAAGCGGGCCCGCATCGGCGCGAGGCGTGCAATAGCTAGGTCGGCGAGTGCGGGTTTGAACGTGCCGAACCCTTGCCCTGCAAAGCGCGCACACACCGCATCGTGCGTTTCGCCCGACAGCGCGGCATATATGGTGACGAGGTTGGCGGCTTCGGCGCGCCCTGCCAGCCCCGCCATTTCGCTGGGCAATGGTTCGGGGTCGGTGCGCGCCTTGCGGAACTTTTGCGCGATCATGTCATCATCGTCGGTCAGGTTGATCCGGCTCATGTCGCTGGGGTCGGATTTCGACATTTTGCTCGTGCCATCGCGCAGGCTCATGACGCGCGGCGCCATGCTGCCGATAATCGGTTCGGGCAGGGTGAAGGTGGCGGAGCCGGTGTCCTGGTTGAACTTGGCCGCAATATCGCGCGCCAGTTCGAGATGCTGTTTCTGGTCATCGCCAACGGGCACGTGGGTTGCCTGATACAGCAGCACATCAGCGGCTTGCAGCACGGGGTAAGCAAATAGGCCGATGCTCGACCCTTCGCGGTCCTTGCCGGCCTTGTCCTTGAACTGGGTCATCCGATTGAGCCAGCCGATCCGCGCGGTGCACATCAACAGCCACGCCAGCTCGCTATGCTGCGGCACGCGCGTCTGGTTGAACAGCGTCGATTTGGCGGGATCGATGCCGCTGGCGATCATCGCGGCGGCCAGCTCGCGGACATTGCTGGCCAGCGCGCGGGCATCGGTGCGCACGGTGATAGCGTGCAAATCGGCCATGAAGAACAGGCACGCGCCGGGGTTGGCGTCCTGCATTGCGGTCCATTGCACAATCGCACCCAGATAATTGCCGAGGTGGAGGCTACCCGTGGGCTGGATGCCGGAAACGACGCGCATCATTGTTCCTCTGAAACTGCGGGGCTGCGGCGCAGCAATGCCTTAAGCTCGCTTGGCCGATAAGCGCCCGTAGCAAGCGTAGCGAGCGCATAAAGTACCGCGCCAGCGCCACATAGCAGGATAAGCACGAAGGCGCGGTTCCAAAATCCGCCGATCATATAGTCATCGGCCCATGGCCCCGCATACCATAAGGCTACGCCCATCGCGGCGGAGGCCAATATGATGCGCAGCAGCTTTTTCACCAATGCGGGCTCGATGGCCAAATGCCCGCGCTGATGCAGCACAGCGTAGAGCAGGATGACATTGACCCATGCGGCGATGGCGGTGGCGATACCCACACCGACCGCGCCATATGGCCAGATCAGGATGAGGTTGCTGACCAGATTGACCAGCATCGAGACGAGCGCCAGTCGCACCGGGGTTTTGGTGTCGGTGCGCGCGTAAAATCCGGGGGTGAGCACCTTGATCAGCACATAGGCGGGAATACCGAGCGCAAAGGCACCGAGCACCGCCGCCGTCGCGCTGGTGTCGCTGGCGGTGAAAATGCCGTGCTGGAGCAGCCCGCGAATAATCGGCTCGCCGGCACAGGCCAGCGCAATCGCGGCGGGCATCGCCAAAAACATCGCCAGTTCAATCGCGCGATTTTGGGTGTGATTGGCGGCAACACTATTGTCGCTGGCGATTTGGCGTGACAGCATCGGCAAAATCGCGGTGCCGACGCCGATGCCGATAATCCCCAGCGGCAATTGGTTGAGCCTGTCGGCATAATAGAGCCACGACGGCGCGCCTTCGGACAGGAAGCGCGCGGCAAGGCTGGTCGATACCAAGATGTTGATCTGGATCGCGCTTTGGCCAATCGCCGCAGGTGCCATCAACAGCAACATGGTTTTGACGTCGGGGGTGAGCTTTGGCAGCGTCAGTTTGAGCGATACCCCAGCCTGGCGGCACGACAGTGCGAGCCACGCCAGTTGGATGACCCCCGCAATCGTCACCGCGATAGCCTGTGTCTGCGCGGTATCCTGCGGGGTTGGCCCATGAAAGAATATCAGCGCAATAATCAGCGCCAGATTGAGCAATATCGGCGCCGCCGCATTGACCCAGAAACGGCCCAGCGAGTTCAATACCCCGCCGAGCAAGGACACGATCGAAATCAGCCCCAGATAGGGGAACATGATGACCGCAAAATGTCGTGTTAATATATATTTTTCGGGTGAGGCATTTTGAAACCCGCCGGTCATTGCCATCACAATTGGTCCGGCGAGCAGCATCAATATGGCGGTAAAGACGATCAGGAACGGGAATAGCACAGACAGCACTTGCCCGGCAAAGATCCTTGCGGCGGCAAGGCCGGTTCCTGCTTCGGCCGCCTCGCCCTCTGCCATGCGCCGATTGAACATCGGCACAAATACCGCCGCCAGTGCGCCCTCTGCAAACAGCGCGCGGAACAGGTTGGGCAGCCGCCACGCAATAAGGAACGCATCGGCCGCCATCCCCGCACCGACATAGCGTGCAAACAATATGTCGCGCGCCATGCCCATGAAGCGGCTGACCAATGTCAGGCTGCCGATGGTTGAGACGGAGCGAACTAGGCTCATCGAAATTATGCGTTGCCGAGCGGTTCGGCCTCCGCCAATCCGCCATCTTGCTCGTTCATCTGTTGCGCCTGCTGGGCAAGGAACAGGCCGCGAAAATCAATCGGGTCGAGCAATAGCGGCATGAAACCACCGTCACGCACGGCGTCGGCAATCACACGGCGGGCGAACGGGAAAAGCAGCGCGGGCGCTTCGGCCAGCATGAATGCTTTGACCTGTTCTTCGGGGACATTGCGGACACCGAACAGCCCGGCATAGGTAAGGTCGATGACAAAGCCCTGCCCTTCGGGGTGGACCGCACTAATGTCGATTTTCAGCGACGTTTCATGGACATTGTCGCCAACAACATCGCTGCCAATGTTGAATTGCACGTCGACTTGTGGCTGCGATGTCCATTGGTAACAGGCCGGGGCGTTAGGATTTTCGAACGACAAATCCTTCACATATTGCGACAACAGGCCGATGGCGGGGCCTGTGTCGGCTCCATTGGCCTGAACCCCGGTGTCGATGGCGGGGGTGGTAACGGTGTCGTTGGGAATTGCGTCGTCAGCCATGTGGGCGATACTTTCTAGGGTAAGGTTATAGGTATAAGCCCGCTTCGGGCCTTGGTCACGGCCCCTAGCAGCGCGTCTTTGCGGGTGCAATGGTGCGTATTGCAAGACGAACTGTGCTTGCAGTCAGACATTATTCACATGTTCTGTTTGAAAGCGGTGAAACTTCGCCTATCTTAGGGATGGGAAGACATTTTAGAAAGCGGGCAAGACGCGTGACACCAACGATCATCATCCTCGCCATGATTGCCGCATTTTTGGGCTTTCGGTTGTATAGCGCGCTTGGCAAGCATGAGAAAAGCGACGATGCGTTCCTGCCGCGATCGGAGGAGCGCCCACGCACTGCGCCCATCGCACCCGCAATGCCGGTGGGCGAAGCGGTGCAACCTGCTGTGCCCACGCGGCAAGCTGGCATGGTCTATGAACCCGCTGCAGAAATTGGCATTCGCGCCATATTGTCTGCCGACCGCAGTTTTGATGTCGCGCGCTTTATAGCGGGGGCGCAGGGTGCCTATCGTCTGATTTTGGAGGCTTATTGGCAAGGCGACAAGGACGCGCTACGCGACTTGTGCGATGACGATAGCTATCAGGCCTTTGTCGATGCCATAGATGCCCGCGTGGCGCGCGGTGAAACGCTTAGCAACCGTTTGGTGGTCATCGACAAAGCGGTGATCGTCGATGCAGGCATTGTCGCTGGCATCGCCCGCATCACAATGCGCTTTGACGCTGATATTGCCGCCGTCACCCGCGACAAGGATGACAAGATTGTCGCCGGGTCGATGACCGATGCGTCGGCGACGCAGGATGTGTGGAGCTTTGTGCGGGCCATCGCCAGCGCAGATCCTAACTGGCTGCTCGACGAAACCGACGCGGAGTGAGGGCTTACCCTGTGCGATTTGCGCTGCTCGTTGCGGCCACGCTGTTCACCAGCGCGTGTAGCACCATCGTTCCCAATAGCGGCGGGCCAGTAGCTTCTCCGCGCCCCGCATCGAGCCCAATGCCGGAGCAAGCCGCACGGCCAACGCCTGTCACACCCGGAACGCCATTACCGACAGCACCCATTCCCACCAATGCGACCACTGCGGCGGGTGCGGGCGTCATCGCTGCGCCGGATGGTGCCCCGCACGGGCTGACGGCGGGCAATGCAGCGCGCGCGCTGGTGGCGTTCCGCCTGTCGTGCCCCGCAGTGATGCGCCGCACTGACGCCAGCGGACTGACGCAAAGCGGCGATTGGGATGGCCCATGTGCCGCCGCGCGCGGCTGGGTCGATAATGACGCCATTCGCTTTTTTGCCGAACAATTTCGCGCCGTTCAGATTGGCGATGGACGCGGTCAGGCGACGGGCTATTTCGAGCCGGAAATTGCGGGGTCGCGCACGCGGACGGCGCGTTTTTCGACGCCCGTTTATGGCGTGCCAAATGATCTGATTGAAGTTGATCTGGGGCAATTTTCGGCGAACCTTGCGGGTAAGCGGATTCGTGGCCGGATGGAAAATGGGCGGCTGGTTCCCTATTTTGACCGTGCGGCGATTGACGGCGGCGCGCTGAATGGGCGCGGGCTTGAGATCGCTTGGGCTGAGGATGCGATCGAGTTTTTCTTTTTGCAAATACAGGGATCTGGTCGGCTGCGCCTTCCCGATGGCAGCGTGATGCGGATCGGCTATGCTAGTCAGAATGGCCATGATTTCGTGGGCGTAGGGCGATTGTTGCTGGGTCGCGGTGAATTACCTGCTGGCGGCGTCTCGATGCAAAGCATCATTGCCCATATGCGGCGGCAGAGCGACGGCGGTATGGGCTTGATGCACGAAAACCCCAGCTGGGTGTTTTTTCGCGAACTAACGGGCGCTGGGCCGCTTGGCTCTCTGGGCGTGCAGGTGGTGGGCCGCGCCAGTGTCGCCGCTGACCCAGCCTATATCCCGCTCGGTGCACCGGTGTGGCTGGCGCTCGACCGCGCCGAGCCTAATGGCCTGTGGATAGCCCAAGACACCGGCGGGGCGATTCGCGGAGCCAACCGCGTTGATACATTCTGGGGTGCTGGCGCCGAAGCCCGGGCGATTGCCGGTGGCATGAATGCGCGCGGCGCGGTGTTACTGCTGTTACCGCGTGTCAGCGCCGAGCGACTGACCCGGAGATAATTCGTGGCTGATGATATCGGCGCGGGCCAATGGCGGCGGATTACAGCAACGGTCAAGCCGATTAAGAAACAGCCCAAGGCGGCAAGTGCTGTAACAGCGCACTTTGAACCCATGATTGCGACTATATCGTCACCACCCAAACGCGGGCGGTTGCCAGCACCGCTGGTTCCCAAATCCACTCCGCGCATCGTTGCGCCAGTGGGCAGCGCGCCTATCGACAAAGCGTGGGAGCGCGACCTGCGCAGCGGAAAGCTCTCCCCCGACAAGATCATCGACCTGCACGGCCATCATCTGGCGGGGGCGCACACAGCATTGGCGCGCGCGCTCGACCGTGCAGTGGCGGGGGGCGAACGGCTGTTGTTGGTCGTTGCTGGCAAAGCACGTGGGAGCGATGAAGCACCGCGCGGGGCAATCCGCCGCGAATTGACGGCGTGGCTTGTCCACAGCCCGCATGCGCGCCGCATCCTTGCGGTTCGAAACGCCCACCCGCGCCACGGCGGGGCTGGCGCGGTATATGTGGTGCTTAGGAAGTCGGCTTAAGAAGCAAGCGCCCGTTCAATAACCCCGCGATAAATGGCGACCAGCGCATGCAGGTCGTCAATCGCCACCGCTTCATCGCGCTTGTGCATCGTTGCGTTGGGCAGGCCGAACTCAAGGATGGGGGCGAGCACATGCAGGAACCGTGCGTCCGACGTGCCACCCGTGGTTGATTGTTCGCACTTCAGGCCCGTGACTTCGCGCGCCGCCTCGCCAACCATATCGGCCCACGGCCCGGGCTTGGTGCGGAATGCCTCGCCCGAAATGAGCGGAGTGACGATGGCGTTCGGGTCCTCGTCATGGACCAGCGCGGTTATCCTGTCGGCCAATGCTTGCCCGCTTTGCAAGTCGTTGAAACGGATGGAAAGCCGCGCTTCGACCTTGGCGGGAATAACGTTGGTCGCTTTGTTGCCGACATCAATCGTGGTGATTTCGATATTCGATGCCTGGAAAAAATCATTACCCGCATCGAGCACAATCGCGTCGATACGGGCAAGGATGCGCAGCAAGCGCGGAATCGGATTGTCGGCATGCTGCGGGTAAGCGACATGCCCTTCGCGTCCCGGCACCGTGATCCAGATATTGACCGAACCCCGCCGCCCGACCTTCATCGTATCGCCCAATCGTTGGGTTGAGGACGGTTCGCCGACCAAAATCATGTCAGGCGCGATTTGGCGCTGTGCCATATGCTCCATCAACGAACGGGTGCCGTGAATCGCCGGCCCCTCTTCGTCGCCAGTGATGAGGAGGCTGATCGTTCCCGCGTCCGCTGGCGTCGCCGCTGCGGCAGCGATGAACGCGGCCACCGCGCCCTTCATATCTACTGCTCCGCGCCCAAACAGCATGCCGCCTGCGATTCGCGGAGCAAAGGCATCGTGCGACCAGCCATCGCCAATGGGCACGACATCGACATGCCCCGCAAAGGCAAGGTGCCGCCCGCTTGTGCCCCTGTCCTTTGCGTCGCGCACCGCCAGCATATTTTCAACGGGGCCATCGGGCGCAGCTATGCCATCAAGAAAGCGTTCGACGCGAAACCCCAGCGGCTCCAGCACAGATTGCAGCACATCGAACACCGCGCCCGTTGCAGGAGACACGCTGGGTGCAGCGATAAGGTGTTGGGTGAGCGCGACGACATCGACAGGGGAAAGGCTGGCCATGTGACCGTTGATAGCTGAGCATAGCGAAGCGTGAAAGAGTGCCTGAAAATCAAAGCACGACAAAGCGATATATTCATGCTATGGCGGCCCATCGGAAAGCTATGCGCCCGACTTTCGTGACTAGTCGTTCGGGTTGGGCGGCGTTTTCGAAATCATGTTACCCGACCCTATCCGCATTGCGTTTCCCGATGGAAACGCGGCGCGGCTCGTTACTAAAGGATAGTATCATGCCAATCGGCACAGTTAAGTTTTTCAATGCGGACAAGGGCTATGGCTTCATCGCTCCCGAAGATGGCGGCAACGACGCCTTTGTGCACATCAGCGCGGTTGAAGCCGCCGGCATGAGCACGCTCAAGCAAGATCAGCGCGTCGGTTACGACCTCGCCGCTGACAAGCGTGGCAAGATGGCAGCGACCAACCTGCGCGCTGAATAAGCGAAACTATCATCCTGATGGTGCCTGGCATGCCCGGTGCCATCAGGATTGATTTGCACCAAAGTGCGATGGAAGGGCGGCAATGGCCGACACCTATGAATTTTATCTGACACAGGCCGCTGCGGCAGGCAGAGCAGCCGAACAGGCTGGGCTTGAAAATGTGCGGATCAACTATCAGCGCGCCGAAAAGGTGTGGCTGAGCCTTGCTGACAAGGCGCAGAGCGTCGCGGTGGCGCGGGCAACGCGCGAGGCGGCGGTACAAACGCGGCCCGTTGCAGCGGCTGTGGATCAGGCAGAACCCTGCGAAGTTTAGCTCAAATATTCATAAACTCCGAATATTTACGGGCTAATTTGCGGCGTAATTCGTTTTGCAGTGGTGGATCTAGGCCTTCTGCGCGCAAGATAATTTCGGCAAATTGCTTTGGCGTCATCTGTGGATGACGCTCTATCAACGCATAAGCAGTATGCGCCTCGCAATAGCCCCACTCGGTGCAGAGCCAGTCAAGCAATCTTTCGAGATCATCGCGCGGCGGCGTCAAACCGTAAAACTCTCACCGCATCCGCACGCGCCCTTGGCATTGGGGTTGGTGAAGACAAATCCGGCGGCGAAGTCATCCTCGACCCAGTCCATCGTCGAGCCGATGAGATAGAGGATGGAGCCGCCATCAACAAAGAATGTGCCGCCCGGCGTTTCGATGCGTTCATCAAAGCCCACCGCTTCGCCGACATAATCGACCGAATAGGCAAGGCCCGAACAGCCGCGCCTTGGCGTGCTGAGCTTAACGCCGATGGCATCTTCGGGAGCCTTGGCCATCAGCTCCGCGATGCGTGCTTCGGCGGTCGCGGTCAGGGTTATCGCGGCGGGGCGCGGGCGTGCAGGCGCGCGGGATTTAACCTCGGTCATCACAACATCCCCAGTTCAAGCCGCGCTTCGTCGGTCATATTGGCGGGGCTCCACGGCGGATCCCATACCAGATTGACGTCGACCAATCCGACGCCGGGCACCGAGCCAACGCGCAGCTCAACCTCTCCGGGCATCGACTCGGCAACGGGGCAATGCGGTGTGGTCAGCGTCATATTGACGGCGACATGATTGTCCGCACCGACCTCGACGCCATAGATCAGGCCAAGGTCATAGATATTGACCGGAATTTCGGGGTCGAAAATCTCCTTGATCGCGTCGATGACGGCGCTCTGTAAATCGCCGCCCGGTGCATCACTCGCCAAGGCGGGCGGTTGTTCGGCAAGGAAACCCGACAGGTAATCGCGTTTGCGCTCCAGCTTCTGTGGCGCAGTCTCAAGGTCGCTGACGCGCGCACGCGGCGGCGCGGGGACGCTGGTCACTTCCTCGGTGCTGATATTGCCATGCTTATTCATCCAAATATACTCCGCACTCGCGCCAGCCCTCTGAGCAGCGCCTCAACATCACTGGCGTCCGAATAGGCCCCAAAGCTGGCGCGCACCGTGGCGGGCACGCCCAAATGGTCCATCAGTGGCTGCGCACAATGGTGGCCCGCACGCACCGCCACACCGCATTCGTCTAATATGGTGCCGACATCGTGGGGGTGGACGCCATCGACGGTGAAGGAAACAATGCCCGCGCTGTCCGCTGGGCCAAATAGCCGCACGCTATTGAGTTTACCCAGTTCTTCACGCAGCATCGTAACCAGCGTCTGTTCATGCGTGTGGATGGCATCAAGGCCGATGGCATCGACATAATCCAGCGCGGCATGGAGCGCGATGGCTTCGACAATTGCTGGTGTCCCCGCCTCAAACCGCTGCGGCACTGGGGCAAAAGTCGTGTGCTCAAACGTCACGCGGTCGATCATCGACCCGCCGCCTTGATAGGGCGGCATGGCATTCAACAGCCCCTTTTTCCCCCACAGCACGCCGATGCCGGTCGGCCCATAGAGTTTGTGGCCGGAAAAAACGTAAAAGTCGCAATCCAGCGCCGCTACGTTCACCGACATACGCGGCACCGCCTGACAGCCATCGAGCAGCAAACACGCCCCGACCTTGCGCGCCAGTACTGCCGCTCGCTTCACATCGAGCACCGAACCCAGCACGTTGGAGACATGGGCAAAGGCGATCATGTCGAAATCGGTGGTGAGCATGGCCTCTGCGGCATCGAGGTCGATCCGGCCGTCGCTGGTGAGCGGACAGACATCAACCTGCCAGCCCGCAAGCTGCCATGGCACAATATTGCTATGATGCTCCAACTGGCTGAGCAGCACGCGACGCGGCTTGTCGCCACATGCCGGAAAGCACTGCGCGACCAGATTGATCGCCTCGGTCGCACCCTTGGTGAAGATAATCTCATCTGTGCACCCGCCAATGAAGGTTGCGACGCGCGCCCGCGCTGCCTCGAACGCCAGCGTCATATCGGCCGAGCGTTTGTAAACGCCCCGGTGCACGGTGGCGTAATCCTCGCCCATCGCGCGGGCCATCGCGTCGATCACTTGGCGCGGCTTTTGCGCGGTCGCGGCGGTGTCGAGATAATGCCAATCATGGGCTAGGCCGGGAAAGTCGGCCCTAAGAGAGAGGGGGGAGTTCACACCATCTCTCCCAATTTTGCCAGCGCCGCTTTGGTCAACGCGTCCTCATCCGCAGCGCCTTCAAACACGCTGGCGATGAAGGCCTGCAACAGCAATTTTTTCGCCTCGGTTGGGGCGATGCCCCGCGCCGCGAGGTAAAACAGCGCGTCCTTATCCAGCTCACCCACGCTGGCGCCGTGCGCACATTTGACATCATCGGCATAGATTTCAAGCTCGGGCTTGGCATTGACGGTCGCGGTGCGCTCTAACAGCATTGCCTTGACCGATTGCACCGAGTCAGTCTTTTGCGCATCGCGCGCTACGGCGACTTTACCGAGGTAGCTGCCCGTCGCATGGCCGCTCAATATGCTGCGCACCTGCTGATTGCTCATCGCACCCGGCTCTGCATGGGTGACGGTGGTGATGAGTTCGACCGTCTGTTTCCCCGACCCCAGCTGCACCGCGTCGAGGGTGAAATCGCACTGCGCATGCAGCGTCACATCGACGACAATCCGCCCCAGCCGTCCGCCTGCGTTCAATATCTGCAAGTGCCCCCGCGACCCCGCAGCCATCACTATCGCAAGGTGACGCACAAACACATCGTCGGACGGCGCTATGTTGATGATGGCGTGCGACCAATTCTGGTCCGCCGCGACCGTGATGCTCTCCACCGCCACCGGCCACACGCTCGTCAGCGCGTCAATGTCGCTATAGCGAAACGCTTCGTCGCGGCGCGTGGGGAGCGGGCAAAGCGTCACTGGTCATGCTCCGCCGCTGGGGCGAGGCTGGTGGGTGCGCTTGCACGGCGGCGGCCATCGCCGCATGTGCTCAGGAATTGCCGGCGCATCTGGTCGATCGCTTCACGGCGCAGCCGTTCGAGTAGGCGGGCATCGTCGAGCGCGGCCTGTCGGTCGGCGTTGAGTGCGGCAGCCAGCGCAATCGCTGCCTCGCTGTCGGCGGTTTGCACCGTGGCGGTGCGCAAAGCTCGCCTACGCGCGGTGAGCGCCAACCGCTCCTGCACAATCGCCTCTTGCTCGCTATAGACTTCGGTCAAAAATTGCGTGCGGCGCGTTTCTTCGGCCTGAAACACCGCCGTGGTGGCGGGGCGGTCGCACCGCGCAACGCCATCGGCCAAAGCTGTGAGCGACGGCGCTTCGTTCGGCACGGCGAGAGCGAGAAGGATGAGTGCGGGCATCATGCCGCCACCCCTGCATAGCCTTCGCGCTCCAGCTCGTGTGCCAGTTCCGGCCCGCCCGTCCGCGTGATCCGCCCGTCGCTGAGGACATGGACGAAATCGGGGCGGACATAATCGAGCAGGCGCTGGTAATGCGTGATCAGCAGCACCGCCTTGTCGGGTTTGCGCATGATCCGGTTTATGCCGTCGCCGACCACGCGCAGCGCGTCGATATCCAGCCCGCTGTCCGTCTCGTCAAGGATCGCGAGGCACGGGTCGATGATGCCCATTTGCACCATCTCGTTCCGCTTCTTCTCGCCGCCCGAAAAGCCGACGTTTACGGGGCGTTTGAGCATATCCATATCCACGCCCATCGCGTCAGCCTGCGCGCGTGCGATTTTGAGGAATTCGCCGCCGGAGAGCGGAGCCTCGCCGCGATGTTTGCGTTGGGCATTGAGCGCCTCGCGCAGGAACTGGACGTTCGACACGCCGGGGATTTCGACCGGATATTGAAAGCCGAGGAACAAGCCAGCTGCGGCGCGTTCGTGCGGTTCGAGGGACAGGAGGTCAATGGGTTCTAAGCCCCTCCCCTTCAGGGGAGGGGTTGGGGTGGGGTCTATCGGCGTGGCGCTAAGCTGAGAGACCCCACCCCCGGCCCCTCCCCTGAAGGGGAGGGGCGGAATAAAGGTAACCGAACCCCCAGTCACCTCATAACCCGGCCGTCCGGCCAGCACATAACCCAGTGTCGATTTTCCCGCGCCATTCGGCCCCATTATCGCATGGATCTCGCCCGCGTTTAGCGAGAGCGTGAGGCCCTTGAGGATAGGCGTGTCGCCAACATTGGCGTGGAGGTTAGTTATTTGGAGCATTAATGTTTCTTTTCAATTCATCTGCGAGCGAGCGGGCCGTGTTGAAACTGTCGTCTAAAACGGGTTCGAGCTCGGAAATAATAACTTGGACTTGGCTATGCCGATGCCCACCCTTAGTCGTGTTGTGGCAAACATGGACGGTGACGCTTCCATTAACCGGCTCGTCCACCCAAAGCTGCACGCTCTCGGGATGCGCGAGTTGCCAGTATAGCGTTCTTACATCCCATCCCCGATCATCGCGTATCCACTCCAAACCATGCCGATCTGCCCAAGCATTGAGGATCGGGTCAGCTTCAAAATAGGCGGCGGTCGAGTAGCTCACCCCACGCTCCCCTCAAGCGAAATCCCCAGCAACTTCTGCACCTCCTTAAGCCCCTCCCCTTCAGGGGAGGGGTTGGGGTGGGGTCTCTCGTAGCGATCCGGCATTTCGGCCAACAGCGCTAACAGCTCTTCACAAACCCCTTCAAGATTGCTCATGACTTCGGAATTCGGCACGCGGAACACTCGGAATCCCATTTCGAAGAGTTTGGCATTGCGGCGCGCATCGGCGGCTGGATCGGTATGGGTGTGACCATCCACTTCCACGATCAATGCCTTTTGCGGACACAGAAAGTCAGCGATGAATGGGCCGATGACCGACTGGCGACGGAACTTGTAACCGCCAAGTTGCGAACACGACAGCGCGCCCCAAAGCCTTTTCTCGGGTTCGGTCGGTTCGCGGCGCATATCCTTCGCATAGCCGCCTAACTGCTCGATGCGCTCGGCGGAGAGACCCCACCCCCGGCCCCTCCCCTGAAGGGGAGGGGAGTTTATCTGTTTCGCCTGATCGCGCAGTTTCCAGCTCATCCAACAGACCCTTCCAGCGAAATCCCCAGCAACTTCTGCGCTTCCACCGCAAATTCCATCGGCAGTTGCTGCAGCACTTCCTTGGCAAAGCCGTTGACGATCAGCGCCACCGCTTCCTCGGCATTCAGCCCGCGTTGCATCGCGTAAAACATCTGGTCGTCGCTGATCTTGCTCGTCGTCGCCTCATGCTCGATCTGCGCGCTGGGGTTGCGGACTTCGATATAGGGGACGGTGTGCGCGCCGCTTAAGCTCCCGAGCAGCAGCGAATCGCACTGGGTGAAGTTGCGCACGCCCTCGGCGTTCGGCGCGACCCGCACCAGCCCCCGATAGGTGTTGTTGCTGTGGCCCGCGCTGATGCCTTTGCTCACGATGGTCGAGCGGCTGCCTTTGCCGTTGTGGATCATCTTGGTGCCGGTGTCGGCCTGCTGGTAATTGTTGGTCACCGCGACAGAGTAAAATTCGCCGACGCTATTTTCGCCGTTGAGGACGCAGCTGGGATATTTCCATGTGACCGCACTGCCGGTTTCGACCTGTGTCCAGCTGACCTTGGAGTTGCGCCCCTGACACAAAGCGCGCTTGGTGACGAAATTATAGATGCCGCCTTTGCCCTCCGCGTCGCCGGGATACCAGTTCTGCACGGTCGAATATTTGATCTCGGCATCGTCGAGCGCGACCAGTTCAACCACGGCGGCATGAAGCTGGTTCTCATCGCGCATCGGCGCGGTGCAGCCTTCGAGATAGCTGACATAGCTACCCTTGTCGGCGACGATCAACGTGCGTTCAAACTGCCCGGTGTTCTCCGCGTTGATGCGGAAATAGGTGGACAGCTCCATTGGGCAGCGCACGCCTTCGGGGATGTAGACGAACGTCCCGTCGCTAAACACCGCGCAGTTGAGCGTCGCGAAATAATTATCGTGCATCGGCACGACTTTTCCGAGCCATTTGCGGACCAGATCGGGATATTCGCGTATCGCCTCGGAGATTGAGCGGAAAATGACGCCCGCGCGTTCGAGTTCGGCGCGGAAGGTGGTGGCGACGGATACGCTGTCGAACACCGCATCGACCGCGACCTTGCGCGCGCCCTCGACGCCAGCGAGCACCTTTTGCTCCTCAATCGGAATGCCGAGTTTTGCGTAAACGCGCAGGATTTCGGGGTCGACCTCGTCAAGGCTGCCCAATTTGGGTTTCGCGCGCGGCGCAGCGTAATAATAGGCGTCCTGATAGTCGATGGGGTCGATGTTGAGCTTGGCCCAATCGGGCATCTCCATCGTCAACCAGTGGGAAAAGGCTTTAAGCCGCCACTCCAGCATCCATTCGGGTTCGTTCTTCTTGGCGGAGATGAAACGGACGGTATCTTCGTTCAGCCCCTTGGGCGCGAAATCGGTTTCGATGTCCGACGCCCAGCCATGTTCATACTCGGCAACAGAAGCCGCGGCATCGCGCGCGGCCTGATCTTTGGCGCCTTGACCTAGTGCGGGCGTGTCGGTCATCGTGTCAAACCCGCCAAACTCACATCGCCCAGTGCGCCGCGCATCGACGCATTGATGATGGCCCAATGTGGCTGGACGCGGCAACTGCCCTCCAGCGCGCAGTCATGCCGCGCGCTGTCAACGCAGGCGGTCAGCGCAATCGGCCCCTCGACCGCCTCGACGATGTCGGCAACGCTGATGGCGGCGGCGGGTCGAGCCAGCTTGATGCCACCGCCAGCCCCGCGAACCGATTTCAGCAACCCGGCACGCACCAAAATGTGAACCAGCTTGTGCGCGGTCGCAGCAGGAACGCCGGTTTCCTCGGCCAAAGTCGCCGCACTCGTCCGAGCAAGTTGTTTTCCGGTCGCGGGGTCAAGCCCAGCTCCCCCGCAATGACGCGCGGCGGCGCTCATCAACACGATGGCATAATCGGCAAGGTTGGACAGGCGCATGGCGACTCGATGTTTAATGTGACTATATCAGTCACAAATACCATATGCCCCTATAGCAGGCGAAATTCAAGCGTCAGACACCAAAGTGCTAACATGCCCCTCCAATGATTTGCGGCCTTTGGAAATCTCAAGCAGCATGCTCGACTGGTGCTGGGCAATTTGTTGCGGGGTCAGGCCAGCAAAACGTTTCAGTTCACGGATCAAGTGCGACTGGTCGTAAAATGTATCGCCCAACCCAAGCTCATCGAGATTGGCGCCGCGTGCCATGGCCGCCGCCACCCTGAGCGCGCGATATTTGCGCGCCAGAGTCTTGGGCGGCAGGCCGTAATAGCGTTTTGCGAGACGCTCTATCTGCCGCATGCCTAGCCCGGTGCGCTGAACCAGCACGTCAATTTCAGGATCGATGCGCTCGCTCAGCCACGCGTCCATGGTGGCGATAAACGCGGTTGGCACGACATCCATTGCCGCATCGGTTATATCTGAAACAAAGGCGCAAATCAGGGCAAAATGCCGTTCAGTATCGTCTTTTGCGTGAATCTCTTTGAACAGAACGGCAGCTCGATCACCAACAATTGCCGTGGCGTCGATGGCCCTGTCCACCCAATGTTCGGCTTTTTTACCCATCAATGCGGCCCAAGCGGCGGGGAGCAGCCCGGCACCCACTACACGCATAGGGCCATGACCAACGCCACGAAAGGTTCCGCTAGTCGGGCCGATGATGGCGACGGGGTAAGCGGGATCGGTACGGCCGCCCGGGAAATGATATTGCCCGCTACCGGTTATCATGATGCGCAGTTGCGGTCTGTCGGAACGCTCAATCTCGTCATATGCAGGCGCATTCTGGCTGAGCGCATAGAGCGAGCTAATACGATCACCCAATGCGGGCGGTGGCGGCGCATATTCCATGGAAACCGGTGCGGTCAAAACAGTGCATGCCCCAAGTAGCTGACAATAGTGCCCCGGTTTTCCCGGGTGCAGCCTGCGCGACCAAGCTACGGGCGTGATTATTGGCTAAAATGAACGGCGGCGCAACCCCGCAAGCGGGCACAAAAAAAGACCGACCAGTTTGCACTGATCGGCCTGTAGTAGGTCAAGGACTCAATCATCGCAATGACTCAGGAGCCCTTCGGGTCGCACGCACTGATTGGCAGGGACCAAAAACAATGTATTGGACGAAACCGACATGCTGTTATTGAGGGCAAGAGTTTGATGTTGGGCAGATTGTTGATGCGATGTGCGCGCCCGTTCGACCCGGAAAGCGCGCATCGCTTTGTCATCCATGCCCTGTCGATGCTACCCGCCGCCGCACGTAGCCGCGATGATCCGCGCCTTGCAATAACTTTGGCTGGGCTTGATTTCACCAATCCACTTTGCCTCGCCGCAGGGTTCGACAAGGATGCACGCGCGGTTCACGCGATGGCACATTTTGGCTTTGCGGGCGCAGAGGCGGGGACGCTGACGCCGTTGCCGCAAAGTGGCAACCCACGCCCGCGCCTGTTTCGGCTCAGCGAGGATGCGGCTGTCATCAACCGCATGGGGTTCAACAATGGCGGGCAGTTGGCGGCGACCCCGCGACTCGCCAAACTGCACGCGTGTAAAGACCGCGCCCTCATCGGCATCAACATCGGGGCGAATAAGGACGCGGCCGACCGAACGGCAGATTATGTTCGCGGCGCCCGGGCGATGGCACCGCTCGCCGATTGGCTGACCATCAACATATCGTCACCCAACACACCGGGTCTGCGCGCGCTGCAGGACGCGGGTGCGCTCGATGCCCTGTTAGCCGCGACGGCAGCCGCGCGTCACGCAGGCGGCCCGCCGATATTCCTCAAGGTCGCGCCTGACCTCGACCATGAGCAGATTGACGGCATCGTCCGCAGCAGCATCGCGCATGGCATCGACGCGATCATCATCGGTAACACCACTGTGTCGCGCCCACCGCTTCAATCCAGCCATGCGGGCGAATCGGGTGGCTTGTCAGGCGCGCCTTTGGCCAGTCTAGCGCTCCAGCGACTGCGTGATTTTCGTAGCAGCACGGGCGGGCAATTGCCGCTGGTTGCGGCGGGCGGGATAGCCAGCGCCGACGATGTTTGGGTGCGGCTGCGCGCCGGGGCCAGCCTGGTTCAGCTCTACAGCGCGCTGGTTTATGCGGGGCCTTGGCTAGCAGCGCGTATCGTCCGCGACCTGACGCGCCGGATGGACGCCGAAGGCGTGGCACATCTCGCCGATCTCATTGATGCCGATAACGCGGATTGATAAGGCGGATTGACCAAACACACATATTGATTAGGGTTGGCGCATGATTAGAAACATAGCCATCGCTCTATCGCTCGCCTGCCTGTCGGTCGCTCCGCTCTGCGCACAGGAAAATACCGCGCCAGCTATCACGGGGGCCGCCACTACTGGCGATCAACTTGTGTCCGGTGATGGGCTAGTGTCCTCCGCTGATGTCCGCGCAAGTCAGGCTGGGCGCGAGATGCTCGACGCGGGCGGCAGCGCCGCCGACGCTGCACTGGCGACGATGCTTGCCCTCACCGTTGTCGAGCCACAGTCCAGTGGCATCGGCGGCGGCGGTTTCTTTGTCTATCATGACGCTGCTAGCGGTCAGGTTATCACAATTGACGGACGCGAGGAGGCACCAGCTGCGGCGCGGCCCGACCGCTTCACTGGCGCGGACGGTCAGCCGCTGGGTATGCGCGATGCTGTTCCCGGCGGGCGCTCGGTCGGCGTTCCCGGCAACATCCGCCTGATGGCCGAAGCGCACCAGCGCTATGGCCGCTTGCCATGGGCGCGGCTGTTTGAACCAGCCATCCGCCTAGCGGATCAGGGTTTCACCGTCAGCCGCTGGCTTGCCGCGACCTTGGCGGGGGCGGAGGGGCGCTGGACCGATTTTTCTGCAACGCGCGCGCTATTTTTCGTCGATGGCCGCCCTGCGCGGTTGGGGGAAACATTGCGCAACCCCGCTTTGGCCGCGACCTTGCGCGACATTGCGGCGCATGGCCCCGACGCCTTTTACACCGGGCCGACCGCGCGCGCGATTGTGACGGCGGTGCGCACCGCGCCGCGCAACCCGGGCGATATGACGCTGGCGGACATGGCTGCCTATCGTGCACAGAACCGCGATCCGGTTTGTTTCAATTACCGCGTTTACCGCCTGTGCGGGATGGGGCCACCATCGTCGGGCGCAACCACCGTATTCGCCATCATGGGGATGCTGGAGAGCTTTGACATGAAAGCGATGGGCCGCGACAACCCGATGAGCTGGCATGTTATAGCAGAGGCGATGCGCCTCGCTTATGCGGATCGCGATACTTATGTCGCAGACCCCGATGTGGTGGACGTGCCCGTTGCGGGCCTGCTGGATGAGCAATATTTGGCCGCACGCTCGCGGCTCATCTCGCCGTTCACCGTTGCCGCCAGCTACGCCGCTGGCACGCCGCCTGGCGCGCAACCCCGCACCACAGCTGCGGCTGGCGAAGTACCCTCGACCAGCCACTTTGTCGCGGTGGACCGCAGCGGGAATGTCGCGTCAATGACCTCGACGGTTGAGGGGGTGTTCGGCAGCCAGTTGGTCGCCGCCGGGATGGTGCTCAACAATGAATTGACCGATTTTAGCCTCGCACCGATGCGGGGCGGCGCCCCCGTCGCCAACCGCGTTGAGGGGGGCAAGCGTCCGCGCTCATCAATGTCGCCGACGATTGTTTATGATGCTTCGGGACAACCGATTCTGGCGGTTGGCTCGGCTGGCGGTCCGCGCATCATCATGCATGTCGTTAAAACGTTGATCGGCGTGCTCGATTTTGGGTTGAGCGTCGATCAGGCGATTGCGCTGCCCAACCTCTATATGGCGGGCGACGGGGACATATTGGAAAATACCGAATTGGGCACCAGCATGGCACCGCAATTGGCGCGTTTTGGGCGAACGGTGATTGCGTCCGAACTGGGGTCCAAACTCAATGCGGCACAGCGCGATGCCGATGGCTCGGGCTGGACCGGCGCTGCCGATCCGCGCAGCGTCGGCGCTGTTGCAGCACAGGTCGATTTGCCTGTAAACTAGGGCAAGACTCGGATAATCGAGCGCGTTCAACCCTCTCCCCGGGGATGCAGTGAAAGATATGCCACGGCCAAAACAGATTGACGGTTTTCCAAACCTTGTTTCGCTTTTCTTTGCGCGGGTCGAGGAAGGCGGCGACAAGCCCTTCCTGTGGCGCAAGCAGGACCGCGTGTGGACCAGCCAAAGCTGGCGCGAGGTTGGTGAACAGGTCGCGGCGCTGGCGGAATCACTGCGTGCGCTAGACCTTGTTGCGGGCGACCGCGTGGTTATCGTCTCCGAAAATCGCCCCGAATGGTTCATCGCTGACTTGGGCATCATGGCGGCGGGATGCGTTACGGTCCCGACCTACACCACCAATACCGAGCGCGATCACCAGCATATTTTGGACAATAGCGGCGCGCGTGCAGTCATCGTTTCCACCGCCAAATTGGCGCGCACCGTCATGCCGGCGGCTTTGCGCTCGAACATCACCAGCCTGATCGTGATGGAGGAGTTCAAAGTCGCGCAGCAAAGCGAGGTGCGCATCCTAGGCTGGGCGGATCTGGTCGGGGGCGGCGCGGATAAAATGACTGTTGTTGCGGAGCGCGCCAGTTCGGTTCGTCGCGGCGACTTGGCCTGCCTCATCTACACGTCTGGCACGGGCGGCGCACCGCGCGGGGTGATGCAACATCATGGCGCTATCCTCCATAATATTGAGGGTGCAGCGGCGATTGTCGATGAAGATTTCGGGATAGAGGATGAGGTGTTCCTGTCCTTCCTTCCGCTCAGCCACGCCTATGAACATAGCGGCGGCCAGTTTCTGCCCTTGATGATGGGCGCACAGATTTACTATGCCGAGGGGCTGGAGAAGCTCGTCACCAACATGGAGGAAGCGCGCCCGACGATCATGGTCGTGGTGCCGCGCCTGTTCGAGGTTATCCGCGCGCGGATGCTGAAAGCGGTCGAGAAACAGGGCAAGGCCGCGAACTTCCTGCTGCGTCAGGCGCTGCGGATCGGCGCGAAGAATTATAGCGGGCGAAAGCGGCTCTACGACCTTCCGATGAACGCGCTCGTCAACAAAACTCTCCGGCCCAAGATTCAGGCGCGCTTCGGTGGGCGGATGAAGGCGCTGGTGTCCGGCGGCGCACCGCTCAACCCCGAAATCGGCATCTTTTTCTACTCGCTAGGTATCAATTTGTTGCAAGGCTATGGCCAGACCGAATCAGGGCCTATCATCGCCTGTAACCGCCCCAGTGCGGGGCTGAAAATGGATACGGTTGGCCCGCCCGTCAAAAATACCGAAGTGCGGATTGCCGACGATGGTGAGATTTGCGTGCGCGGCGAACTGGTGATGCACGGCTATTGGCGCAACGAGGCGGAGAGCGCGCGGGTGCTGATAGACGGGTGGCTTCACACCGGCGACATCGGCCATTTTGACGATGCTGGACGTCTTGTCATCACCGACCGCAAAAAAGACATCATTGTTAATGACAAAGGCGATAATGTCTCGCCGCAACGGGTGGAGGGGATGCTGACCCTACAGCCCGAAATCCTGCAGGCGATGGTCCATGGCGACAAACGCCCGAATATCGTTGCCATCATCGTCCCCGACCCCGAATGGGCGCATGAATGGGCGGAAGGCGCAGGCCTGCCGACCGATATGAAATTGCTCAAGGAACATGACAAGTTCCGTAGTGCGGTGCGCGCGGCGGTGGACCGCGTGAATGAGGGGCTGTCGGTCATCGAACGGGTGCGCAAGTTCGACTTTGCCGATGAAGCCTTCACCATCGAGAATGAGCAAATGACGCCATCGCTCAAAATCCGGCGTCATGTGCTGAACGCGCTCTACGCCGATCGTATCGCGGCGATGTATCGGGGGTAGGGCATCGTCTAACCTCCCCGGAACGGGGAGGGGGACCGCCAAGCATAGCTTGGTGGTGGAGGGGTGCGGCTGTTCGTGAGCAAAAACCCCTCCGTCACTCGCGTGCCGCGAGCGCCACCTCCCCATGATGGGGAGGTATTGGGCTGCGCTTTTCTATTCCCTAACGCGGCGTGCGATAGGGCACGAAATCACCCAGCACACAGCTTGCGCCGCCAATGCCGCTGGTGCGATCAACCAGCTGGATGATGTCGCCGCGACACGGCCCGCTGCCAAATTGGCGGCTGACCATGATGTCGGTGTCGCGCGCAAGGCCGGGGCACCCGCCGCGCAGTTCATTTTTGTAAACCAGATTGCCCGATACGCGATAGAGCAGGATGTTGTCGCTAACACGGATGCTATTGTCGGCGACGTGGCCGGGGATGCACGACACCGCGCGGCCCGCGACCTTGCCGCCCAGATGACGCTCCATCAGCGCCATTTGGTCGGGGGTGAGCGCATCGGCATTGGCGCGCACCGACGATGCGGCGCAGGCGGCGAGCGCGAAGGGCAGGGCGGCGGTCAGGGCAAGCGCGGCGGTGCGTTGGAATACTGTGCTGGTGGGCATGGGAACCTCCTGTTGCATGAGGCGCACAGAATGCGCCTTGCTACAATAACCTAGGATGAACGGATTGTCAGGAACACCTCTCCCTCAAAACGCACCTTTCGCAGCCCGCATTTTGACGAGCAAGGTGGCCAATGCATCGACGTCCTCATCGCGCGTACGCCATGACGATATGCTGAGGCGAAATGCCGGGCGACCCCGCCAGACCGTTGCGCCGAACCAGGCCGCGAGAACTGTAGGAAAGCGAGGCTGGGATGTACACTTCGTTGTAATTCTCAACATGGTTCTTGCTTTGGTCACCATATTGAATCATACTAATCCCAATAACTGGGAAGGCATCAGACTGTGGATTTTTCGAGGTTACGACAAGAAGCAGGACTTGAACTGCTCGATGCTGCCACCGAATTTTCTACGCCCATGTCAAAAGTTTCGCTGTGGGAGACAGGCGTTGAATCTCCGCCGCAGAACGTAATAAACAGCCTGATTGGGATTGGTCGAATTACATGCCGACTGCCAACACCAGACCAAGCATCTGCGGCCATCGAATCAATTTGCAACACGCTTTTTGAAGGGGACTGCCTTAAAATTCTAGACCAAATTCCAGACGGATCGGTAAATTTGATCTTGTGCGACCTGCCTTATGGCACAACCCAAAATCGTTGGGATTCGGTCATAGATTTGAATAGGCTATGGAGTCAGTACAAACGGATACTGGCCCCCAAAGGGGCTATTGTATTGACATCGCAAGGCATCTTTACAGCGAGGTTGATTTTATCAAACGACGCTTGGTTCAAATATAAAATAGTTTGGGAAAAATCGAAGTCGACGAACTTTCTAAATGCAAAAAAACAACCCTTGCGTAAGCATGAGGACATCTGCGTTTTTTATGATCGTCCCGCGACGTACAACCCGCAAATGACACCCGGCCTCCCTTACGACAAAGGCGTCCGTAAGGATCAGCTCTCTGGCAGTTACGGCGACTTTCTGCCCGTCCATGTGAAAAGCGATGGAGAACGATATCCATCGGATGTTGTTTATTTCAAAACTGCGGAAAGTGAACCCGGAAGATCGGTGTGGCACCCTACCCAGAAGCCAATAGATCTTGGTCGTTACTTAGTTCGGACATTTTCTAATGAAGGAGATGTCGTGCTGGACAATGCTTTTGGAAGCGGAAGCTTTTTGGTGGCGGCGGCGATGGAAAAGCGCAAATTTATAGGCATCGAACTCAACAAAGAGGTGCATCGGTTCAAGAATGAGCGGATCGATTATGTTGAACTGGCGACCGAGCGTTTATCTCGGATTGGGGACGATCCAACGGTGATTCGCGCCTAAAGAAATCCGTAGTTCTTGCCTACCGGACCTTGAACCGTGCGATATTTGAAACCAATTTGCTCAGACCTAGCCACTAAATCCAGATAGTTCGCACTTTCTAAACCAAAAAAGCGAACTTCAAAGGTTCCATCCGACGCTCGCTTAAAATAGGCAGCTTGAGTTGACCGCAGCTTTTTTCCGTTCAAAACTGGGCGCTTCAGAATCGCAACGTTTGGAACTTGTTGAGTGAAGGTGATGCGCCACATTCCGTTGTTGTCCCTACGGACTAACGAAATATCAATCGCTTGGCCGTTCTGGAAACGGAATTTTCGCTGTTGAGGTGATGGCGTTCCGTCAAAGACACCAAAGAAGGGCATTATTGCTTTTGGGAATTCAAGTTCACGTCCGTTCCCCATCGCCGAGCCAAAATCTACCCAAACAACTTCCGCCATCGCCGGATCGCCATCAAACACTATCTCTTGCTCGGCTAGCGCATCTGCGTCTGGTTCAGGCGGAGCTACTCCTAGTGCAGTAATTTTTTTGCGTTCCTTCTTAGCAGCTGTATGCTTAGCCTTGTAGGTATTCACCGCTAGGTCGGTTGCATCGACACCAAGACCCCACATCTCAAGCCAAGTATCTTCCAGTGATTTGGCCTCGATTGCACTTTCTGACGCTAACAGAGCCGCAGCTTCCCCATTAAAGCGCAGGCCGTTCTGCGTCATGTTCCCTGACCCCAGAGCAAGGATGCAAAGCTGTGGCTGCGTGGAGGACCAGAGCCGATAAATCTTGGGATGGAACCGGCGTTTTGGAGCAAGCGAAGCGATACGTATTTGCGCTCCATCGAGCTTCATCAAATACTCTATTGCTTCAGGCTGAGTAATTGCATCATCAAGGCCGACAACCCAGCGGCTTATAGGTGGCACGCCACCCAATGCGTAGATCAGCGTTTTGACACCCAGTAAAGTTGCATAAGCGACAGCAACATCCAGTCGATCAAAGGCATGATTATCTGTGACAGTCTTTAGTGCAGCGAATAGCGTAGCGCCGCCCGCTCCACCTTGCCCAATCAAAGTTGATTTCATGTCCTTATCCCTCCGCCGTTATGTCAATTCCGGGCAACGCCGGGAACGTCCATTCCCCTTTAGTTATAGCTATGCCTCACCCCCCTCAAAACGCATCCTTGGCGGCGCGGCGGTCGGCTAATTCCTCGACACTGGCGGCGCGCATGAACGGGTTGGTGGCGCGTTCCAGCCCAATGGTCGTCGGCACCGTTGGCTCGCCGCGTTCCCGCATCGCATCAACGTCGTGCATCCGTGCGATTAGTGCCGCATTGTCGGGTTCTGCCACCAGCGCATAGCGGCCATTGCTTTGGGTATATTCGTGCGCGCAATAGACTCGCGTGGCTTCGGGTAGCGCCTCCAGCTTGCGCATATTGGCGAACATTTGTGCCGCCGTCCCCTCGAACAATCGGCCGCAACCCATTGCAAATAATGTATCGCCGACAAAGATTGCATCCTCGCTAGGCAAGTAAAAGGCGATGTGGCCAGCAGTGTGTGCGGGCACGTCGATAACCGTGGCGGTGACGGTGCCGAGTGACACGCTCGCACCCTCTGATACGCTGACGTCCATTTCAGGGATGGGGTAATTCTCACCCGACGGTCCAGTGATTTTGCATCCTGTTACCGCCTTTATCTCGGCATTGCCGCCGGTATGGTCGGGGTGCCAGTGGGTGTTCCATATTTGCGTGATGCGCCAACCGCGTGCCTGTGCCTCGGCCAGCACGGGCGCGGCCACTGCGGGATCGACCACCATGGTTTCACCGCTGACGCCCTCATGGACCAACCAGACATAATTGTCGGACAGAACGGGGATGCGGACAATTTCGAGTGTCATGCCTTACCAGCTTCCTTCATTGGCCATGCTGATCCATGGCTCTTGTGGTTCCAGATTCCCGTCCTGTAGCAGTTCAATAGAAATGCCGTCGGGTGATATGACGAACGCCATATGGCCGTCGCGCGGCGGGCGGTTGATCGTTACCCCTGCGTCCATCAGGCGTTGGCACGTGTCATAGATATTATCGACGCGATAAGCGAGGTGGCCGAAATTGCGTCCCCCTGTGTAACCCGCTTCGTCCCAATTATGGGTTAGCTCGACTTCGGCGATGCCCGCCTGTCCTGGCGCGGCGAGGAAGATGAGCGAAAACCGCCCTGCTTCGCTGTCGTACCGGCGCACCTCCTCCAAACCGATCAGCGCAAAAAAGGCGATGGTCGCGGCGGGGTCGGATACGCGGATCATGCTGTGTAGAAATGTGGCCATCATTCAACTCATCGATAGAAAAAAACGGTTCATCGCGGATACAGCCGACTCAGGCCATTGTCATCGGGTAGGTAGAGGTGCAATTTGACTGAAATGATGGGGAAAGGAAACAGGGCATGTCGGACGTAGAAAATGAAGTCGGGGCAAACCGTTTTTCGGGCTGGATGCAGGACCGCAACCGCGTGTTGCTGACCGCGACCGCGATCGGCGCAATAGGCGTCATGCTGGGCGGCTGGTTCGCTGGGTCGGGCCTCGTGCGGATGAAGGAGGCGGAGCGGACCGTCACGGTGCGCGGCCTTGCGGAGCGCGATGTGCGCGCTGATCTGGCGACTTGGACGCTATCCTATTCGACGAGCGCGTCCGACCTTTCTTCGGCGCAGGCGGGCGCAGAGGCGGATACCAGGTCGATCACCGCCTATTTTCATGACCTTGGTTTTCCCGCCACTGCGCTTGCTCCTGCGGGGGTCAGCGTCAGTAGCTTCGTTAATGAGGGGGTGCCGACATTCACCGTGTCGCAGCGGATGCAGTTTCGCACCACCGACATTGCACGGGCGCAAAGCGCGGTGACGCGGCAATTCGACTTGGTGCGGCGCGGGGTCGCTCTCGCCGAAGGGTCGACGATGCAATATAGCTTTACCAAGCTCAACGACATCAAGCCCGCGATGATTGCATTGGCGACGCGTAATGCCCGCGCATCAGCGGAACAATTTGCCAATGACAGCGGAACCAGTGTCGGGCCGATCCGCAGCGCGTCACAGGGTCTGTTCGAGATTACCGCACGCGACGGGGTGTCGGATGATTATGGCGTCAGCGACACACCGGATAAGCGTGTCCGTGTGGTCACATCGGTGGCTTTCTCGCTGGAGTAGTTAGGGCCGGTGACTCTGGCGCACCTCAATCCTCGACGCCGCGAATTTTGCCCCATGTCCGCGCGGCGGTGTATCCAAGGTAGCCGGTGCCAAACAGCGCGTAGAGCGGTTCGGGAATGCCGCTCAGATAGGCATTCATCCCGGCGGCGATCCCTTGCGCCATTTCTGGCCGGGCGGCGGCGATGAGGCCCATCGGGATAGCCCATAATAACAATGCATACATGACGTAGAGGAAACTGGGGCGCGCGCGGCTGGTCCATGGGTCGGCGCTTTGCGCTTCGGCAATAATCGCCGACATTTGTGCACTAATCGCTTCCATTTCCTGCGCGCCTTGTAGCTTGATTAGCTCCAGCTTGGCACGGTCGCGGGCTTCGGGGTCGGGGATGATCTTGTCGATCAAGCTAGCGATGGGGCCAATAAGGCCTTCAATAATGCTCATTGTCTTTCTCCTGCTGTTTTTGGGGATAAGGTCGCAATGGTCACGCATAGTCCGGGAAAAATTGCGGTGAAGTGATTTCTGTAGTAATTTAACCGATACGGTTTTTTAACCAGCCATAAGCAAAGCTTTCATTGACAGGACGGCCTTCGGCGAGGGCAATATAGCGTTCACCCTGCAAGGCCTCGATGGCTTTGAGCAACACAGCCTCGCCCTCACGCCCGCGTGCCGTGAGCAAGCCTTTGACCGCCGCCAGCGTTGCCGGGCCAAGCGCGCGATCTATGGCAATATCATCATAATCGCGGCCATTGCGGTTGAGGGCGTTAAGCGCGCGCTGGAGGAAACCGATGGCGGCACCCACGCCCATGTTGATGCCTGTGTCGAAGCATTCTGCGGCAATATGCGGCGCATGCGCCGCAACCGCCGCAAAGCCGGGCCTGTCCCAATAAAGGAGTCGGTAGATACGCTCCGCTTCGGCTTTGGGTAGCGCCGCCATCGAACCGATATAGCCATTGGCGCGGGCGACCGCTTCGGTAATGCCCCAACGCGTCGGCCCGCCGTGATCGTCGGGATGATCGACAAAGCCGCCTTCGCGGGCGATCACTGCTGTGATGAGGGTGTCGATTGATACAGGCATGGGCACGAGTCTCTCCAGTTAAATATTTCATGATAAATAACCTATTTGGAATGTTGTAGGAAAGGACTATTTTTACTCGACTCCGCAGCCTAGCCATGCCACCTGTGGTGTGGAACAAATGGGGGGTGAAAGGGTCGCGCCGATGGTCGCAATTGCTGCAACGGTGGCCTATCTGGGGCTGGAAGCGCTGTCGGTTGAGGTGCAGTGCCAAATTGCGCCGGGATTGCCGGCCTTCATCATCGTCGGATTGCCCGATAAGGCGGTGGCCGAAAGCCGCGAACGGGTGCGCGCCGCCATCACCGCAATTGGCTTATCGCTGCCGCCCAAACGAATCACCGTCAACCTCTCGCCCGCTGATTTACCCAAGGAAGGGTCGCATTTTGATCTTCCCATCGCGCTCGCCTTGCTCGGCGCAATGGGCGTGGTCGATGCCGAAACGCTTGCATCCTATGTTGTTGTTGGCGAATTGGGGTTGGATGGGCGGATAGCGGCGTCGCCCGGCGTGCTGCTGGCGGCGCTGCATGCCAGCGGACGTGCGCTGGGGTTGATTTGCCCAGCAGTGCAGGGACCAGAGGCGGCGTGGGCGGGCGAGGTGGAGGTGATCGCCGCGCCTGATCTGTTGGCGTTGCTCAACCATTTGAACCGCAGCGGGCATATCGCGCCGCCCGAGCCAGCACAGGCCGCGCCGCCTATTCGCACCGTCGATTTGGCGCAGGTCAAGGGACAGGAAGTGGCGCGCCGCGCGCTCGAAATTGCGGCGGCGGGCGGGCATAATTTGCTGATGGTCGGGCCGCCCGGCGCGGGGAAATCCCTGCTCGCCGCCTGCTTGCCCGGCATCTTGCCCGAACTCACCCCGGCGGAGGCGCTGGAGGTGTCGATGGTCGCGTCAGTCGCGGGCGCGCTTGATGGCGGGCGGCTCATCCGCTCACGCCCGTTCCGTTCCCCGCACCACAGCGCATCAATGGCCGCGCTGGTCGGTGGCGGCTTGCGCGTTCGCCCCGGCGAAGTCAGCCTCGCCCACCTTGGCGTGCTGTTCCTCGATGAATTACCGGAGTTTCAGCGCCCCGTACTCGACAGCCTGCGCCAACCGCTGGAGGCTGGGGTGGTCAGCATCGCGCGCGCTAACAGCCACGTCACATTCCCCGCGCGGGTGCAATTGGTGGCGGCGATGAACCCATGCCGATGCGGCCACCTTGGCGACGCCGCGCTCGCCTGTTCGCGTGCACCGCGCTGTGCGGCGGATTATCAGGCGCGGGTTTCGGGGCCACTGCTCGACCGGATTGACTTGAGCGTCGATGTCGAGGCGGTCAGCGCCGCCGATCTGGTCAGTCCAGCCACGGCGGAGGGGAGCGATAGTGTTTCCGCTCGTGTCGCCGCCGCGCGCGCCATACAGACCGCGCGTTATGCGGACGGTAAGGCACGCAGCAATGCCGAAGCCGATGGGCCGGAACTCGACGCGCACGCGACGCCAGACGAGGCGGGGCAGGCGCTGCTTGCCCAAGCGGCGGGGGCGCTACGGCTATCCGCGCGCGGTTATACACGGGTGCTGCGGGTCGCGCGAACGATTGCCGATCTGGCGGGGGCGGAGGGTGTTGGCCGTATCCATATCGCCGAAGCGCTCAGCTATCGCCGCCGCGCGCCGGTGAATTAGGCCGCGTTCGCGCCCGTCAGTTCTAGCAGCGGCGGGGTGGATGCGGGTCTGCCACTTACGCCACTCGCACCATTGCGGCGATGGGTGAAGCGGCCATCAACCTGGCTACCCTGCTCGATAGTCAGATTTTCATAGGTGACGTCACCCGTCACCCGCGCGCTGGCGTGGAGCGTCAGGTCGCGGGCGTTGATCGACCCCTCAACCGTGCCCGACAATTTGGCGCTTTCCGCCGCTATCGCGCCTTTAATGATGCTATCCTGTCCCTGCACCAGATTGGCGCAGATCAGGTCGCCGTCGATGCGACCGTCGATGTGCAGGTCAACGCTGGCGGCGACATTGCCGGTTACCACGACATCTGCGCCGAGGATGGAGAAAGTTGCGCCGCGTCCGCCGCTCGCCATCCTAGCGGGCGCTGCCACGGCTGTGGACGCGTTGGCTGACGCTGGCTTGGACTTCGAGAACATCGGGATTAGCCTCCAAAAAACGGCGGGGGTTAACGGCGCTGCCGCCCACCCGCACTTCAAAATGCAAATGAGTGCCGGTCGAGCGGCCAGTCGAGCCCATCAGGCCGATCAGTGTGCCCGGCGTTACCATCTGCCCCACGCGCGCGACAAAGCCCGACATATGGGCATAGCGCGTCATGATGCCGTGGCCATGGTCGATCTCGATGGTGTTGCCATAGCCCGATTGCCGCCCAACAAAGGCGACGCGGCCAGCGGCGGCGGCGCGGATCGGGCTGGCGTGTGCGCCCTTGAAATCGAGGCCGGCGTGCATCGCGCCTGAACCATTGAACGGATCGCGGCGATAACCGAACCCGCTGGACAGGTTCATCCCTTCGGCGGGCAGCGAGGAGGGGAGCGAGAGGACAAGCTGTTCGAGCAATTCCATCCGCGCCACGGCTTGGGCTAGCCGTTGGAAGGCTGGGTCGCGCGGGGCGGTCAATTCACGGCGCGATGCGGGGATGAACGGGCCGCCCTGACTCTCTGTTGATCCGGCACGGATACCGACGGCTGCGAGCGCCGTTTCGGCACGCTGGCTGCGCGCGTCGATGGCGCTGGTCATCGTGGCGACAAGGCGGTTTTGGCGTTCACCGATGGCGCGCAATGCGCTGATTCTGTCGGTTGGTGCAGACGTTGCTGATGGAGTCGCGGACGGGTTAGCGGGTGCGGCATTGCTAATATCGGCTGCTACCACGCCTTCTATATAATCTTGGCGCGCGCCGAGCGAGCGAACCTGCGCCGCTATGCGTTCGGCTTCGGTGGCGACGCGGGCCTCGGCACGTTCGACAGCAACCGCGCGGGCCGCGACATCGCGCTGTTGATACGTAGCGCTCGCTTGCCAGAGTATCATGCCGATGGTGAACGCCAGCCATAGGCCGAGCAGGGCCAGCACCAGTGTCGCGACGCGGCGCTGCAAAACCGCGCTCAAACGGATGAAGCGCACTTCTCCGCCAGTGCGGATGAAAATTTCATGATCGCGGAATACGGCTTTCCACATATTGGAAAGCGCATTCCAGCGTTGCGATATTGGCACGTGGAGCGACCCCGTCTGAACTCGAAGTCAGCGCGATAGCAGTGATGGCGGCAGAGTCGAATCGTGCCGTGCGGACTCGTGACGAGTCGAAGCAGGGATGCGACGAGACGCTTTTTAACCTCCGATTAACCATGATGTGACGCGAATCACCGCTATATTGGTGGGTGTTGCATATGCGGCGTTTAGGGGGCACTCTGTGCGCGTGCGGCAAGCGACTAAACGCCGCAACCATAAAGGGAGGCTGTTATGGATTGGATGTTGATGGCGTGGAAAAAATACGCCGATTTTTCGGGGCGTGCGCGCCGCAAAGAATATTGGATGTTCGTTCTTGGTTATTTCATCATGGCGATTATCGCCAACATCGTAGATAGTGTGCTCGGCATGAGTGGAATGGTGGGTGGCGTTTACGGTCCACTCACGGCGTTGCTGCTTCTGGCTGTCATTGTCCCCGGCATTGCGGCTGGCATTCGCCGCCTCCACGATCAGGACAAGAGCGGCTGGTTCATGCTGTTGGGATTAATCCCGATCGCCAATATTGTGCTGCTCGTCTTCTTCTGTCTCGAAGGAACCAAGGGCCCCAATCAATATGGCCCAGACCCAAAGGGTAGCGACGCCGCGACCTTTAGTTGATGCGAATGGCTGGCGGGCGGCTTCATCGCCCCCGCCAGCGTTCACGCCGCATTGACGAATTGGCTCTATACGGTGGGGCATGCGTGATATGACCGTGCCCGCCACCAATGATAGTATGATGAACGGCGGTGCCGTCTCGCCCGCACGTCCGCGCTCCGCCGTGTCGAGCGGGGTTGGCGTTGCTGGCCTCGCGGGCCTAATCGGCTGGTTCGCGTTTGCGCGCTATTATGGCATGAACGGCGAGCTGAGCGCGCTGGCCAGTGTGTTTGCCACCGGGCTATGCATGGTCGCCTATTCGCTGTTCGTCGATAAAGTGCATCGCAACCCGACCACGGGGATCGACTGGTCGCTGCGCCGCCCATGGGCAGAGGTCAACGACATCTCCCCCATCAAACTCACTGGACTGTGGGCGACATGGGCGGTCATCGCCTTCGTCTATTTCATCATGCGCACCTATTGGTCGGGGCAATATGCCTTTGCGATGAAATATATGGGCTATGCGCTGGTGCCGATGCTGCTGCTGTCGGCACCCTATGTCCTGTGGCTCGACCGCCGCCTCGTGGAGCCACGCGACGGTGCGTGGCATTTCGGGCACTGGTTGCTCGGCGGCGACGATGCTGATCTGGATCAGATATGGAGACATTGGCGTAGCTGGCTGGTGAAAGGGTTTTTCACCGCCTTCATGATCTCAATCGTGCCGGGTAATTTCGTCAATATCGTGCTGCGCCCATGGGACGTCATCCTTGGCAATCCGGTCGAGTTCGCCGCGTTCGGCATCGGTTTTTTCTACCTCATCGACGTCCATTTCGCGACCGTTGGCTATGTGCTGACCATGCGCCCGCTCGACGCGCATATCCGCACCGCCAACCCCTATGGCATGGGCTGGGTCGCGGCGCTCGCCTGCTATCCGCCCTTCGCGTTGATGAACCCCGGCGGACCGCTCTTTTACGAACAGGATGGGCGGCAATGGAACTGGTGGTTCGACGCGTTCGGCGTGCCAGTGCAGGGCTGGTGGATATGGGGCGCGATGCTGGTCATCCTCACCGCCATCTATTCATGGGCGACGGTGGCGTTCGGCATCCGCTTTTCCAATCTGACGCATCGCGGAGTCATCACCCACGGGCCATATAAATGGACACGCCACCCCGCCTATGTCGCCAAGAACAGTTTCTGGTGGCTGTCCAGCCTCGTCATCCTGCCATGGGACGGCGGCTGGGTCACGGCGCTGCGCAACACCATGCTGCTCAGCGCTGTCAGCGGCATCTATTATTGGCGCGCCAAGACCGAGGAACGGCATTTGCTGGCCGACCCCGAATACCGCGCCTATTGGAACTGGGCACAAGACTATGCGCCCGTGCCGCGCTTTTTCCGCATGCTAACGGGACTGGAACGGCCGGTGATTACCCTCGAACCCGATGAACGGGTGGGGCCAGTGGTGTAAACCTGACTTAAACACCTCCCCATAATGGGGAGGTGGCGCTCGCGGCACGCGAGTGACGGAGGGGTTTCATGCTCACGAACAGCCGCAACCCCTCCACCACCAACCCTTCGACAAGCTCAGGATTGGCAGTCCCCCTCCCCCGCTGGGGGAGGTATTAGGCACCCTGTCCCTTAAAACTTGAACGAAGCCTCGACACCCCAAGTGCGCGGGTCGTTGACGAAACCCGTCAAATTGTTGAAGTCGATGCCGCCCACCGCCGACACATCGTTGGTGATGTTGCGCACGAACGCCGCAATGTCATAGCGGTCGGTGCGATAGCCAAAGCGCAGGCCGCCTTCGACCAGGCTGTCATCGTTAAACTCAACCGATTCATAGAGGGAAAAGTTGATTTTCGAACGATAGGTCCAGTCGGTGAAGGCATAGAGCGCGCCGCCGCTGAACGGCACTTCGTACCCAGCGGTCCAGTTGGCGGTCCAGCGCGGGGCTTGCGGCAACTGGTTGCCGTCGATCGAATAGATGTTGGTCGAACCCGCGCGCAATGGGTCGGTGACGGTGCATGGCGCACCGCATCCGGCGACGAACGCGTTGGCATCGTCGATCTTGGCGCTGTTGTATGACAGGCCGGCGCTCACTGTCACGCCCGTCGCTGGGCGCGCTTGAAACTCCGCTTCCAGCCCATAGCCATCGGCATTGGCGGCGTTGAACAGCGTGGTCAGGTTTGACGTGCCGCCGACAGCGGTCAACTGCAGATTGTCGGTCGAGAAATAATAGCCCGTTAGGTTAAATCGGATGCGGTTATCCGCCAGCGTGGATTTCAGCCCAGCTTCATAGCTCATCGTCGTTTCGCTGTTAGCAAAGGACAATGTGCGGGTGAACACCAGACGCCCCTGGATCGATGGTGCACGATAACCGCGTGCGACGCGGGCGAACAGGTTGACGTCGTCCGAAGCCTCAAAAATTGCGGAGACATCCCAGGTCAGGACGCTGTCCTCGACGCTGGCGGAAATCGGCGCGACCGGCCCGCCCGTGTTCAAAAATGCCGGGCGGTTATCAATCGGGCGCGAAGCAACCAGGTCGCGTTCGTCGCGGTTGTAGCGTGCGCCAGCTTGCAGCGTCAGGCCATTGTCGAACGCATAATTGACCGAACCGAACAGGCCGAACGCATCGCTGTCCTGCCGCTGGAGCGCTACCGCTGCCGCCGTCAGGTCGGTTGGATTGCTGAAATCCAGGCTTTCGATGTCGAGCTTTTCATTGAAGTAAAACACACCGAGCTGATAGCCAAGCCCGCCCGAATTGTTCGAAGCGATGCGCAGTTCCTGTGTGAACTGGTCGAGGCTGGGGATATTGCTCTGGCTCTGCGCGGAAAAGGCGATGACGCCCGGTCCCTGGCTTGGCGCAAAACGGTTGCCAAAGCCGCCGTCAATGTCGCCGCGACTTTGCAGTGTGCCCGTCCAATAGCTGGTGATGGAGGTCAGCGTCACTGCGCCAGCATCATATTCGATGGTCGCGCCGATGTTGCGGTTTTCCAGATCCTGAAAATTGAGGCCATCGGCGCGGGTGACATGCGGGTTAAACGCGGTGCCGGGGCCACCAAGGCCGATCAACTGGTTGCTGCCGCGCGCAAAGGTGTTGGCGCGGAACAGGCGGGCGGTGCCGTCAAAGCTGCGCATCTGGCCAACCAAGCGGATGGTCAGCGCATCGCTGGGCTGGAATTGCAGCTGGAGCCGCGCGGCCAAGTCGCCATAGCCCTCAAGGTCATTGTCGGTGGCGGCAATGTCGATATTATCGACCCAGTCGCTGCGCCGTTGATACAGCACGGATGCACGGACCGATATTGTGTCGGTCAAATCGCCGCCAATCGCGCCCTCTGCGGTAAAGGTGCGGAACCGGCCAAAGCCGATGCGCGCGTAATTATTGCCAGCATCAGGGCGAACACTGTCAAACTTGACGATACCGGCAGGCGTGTTGCGGCCGAACAATGTGCCCTGTGGTCCGCGCAACACTTCGACGCGATCAAGGTCGAACACCGGAAAGCCCTTAAGGATCGGGTTTTCAAGGACAACATCGTCATAGATGAGGCTAACCGGCTGTGATGCATTGAGGTCGAAATCTGTATTGCCTAGCCCGCGAATGTAAAAGCGCGGGAATGTGCGGCCGAACGAGCTTTCGATGTTGAGGCTGGGGACGCGACCCGAAAGCGCGCGGATGTCTGCGCCGCCGGAATTGATCGCGTCAAGCGTCTCGCCCTCAACTGTGGTGACGGCAAGTGGCACGTCCTGCAGGTTTTCGGAGCGGTGCTGCGCGGTGACAATGATGTCGCCCAATGTGCCGTCATCCGCTGCGGCGTCTTGTGCGAGTGCAGGGCTGGCGAGTGCGATCAGGCTGGCGGCCAAAGCTAGACGGGGGGCAAGGCGGGAGAGACTGTTGGGGGCGATGCGCATCAAATTGTCCTTTGGATAGGGTCAGTGATGCATTGGCCGCATAACCAAGGTGGCCAACGGGTCAAGCGGTGGCCTACTCTGCGCATGCGAATATGCGACACTGTTGCAAAAAGAATACGGTTTGTGACAAGCGCTGCCCACAACAGCCGCCTCATACCGCTTTCCTACAGTTCCCACGCCATGGTAAGATGTGCGCGGGTTCACACTTGCCCCGGCTCTTTGACATCGTTGATCGGCACTATTCCCTTCGTCACTCCGGACTTGATCCGGAGTCCATGGATGTTGAAACCGTCATCTGCGAACTTGTTTCAGGATCAGCATGACGAGGGGGGACGTCCCTCTTCTCCGCGTCTCTGCACGAACCCCTTTGTGCTCCGGATTTAGTCCGGAGCGGTGGAGTAGACAGCGCTCCATCGCCAAGGCTCCGCAACACGTGCGGAGCACGAGCTGTATTAAGTTTACACCACACCCAAAAACAGCCCGCAAACCCGCAGATGACCGTTGTTTACCCCCCTGTTTCGTGTCAACCAAACCCCTGCGCATCTTCACACACGCGTTGAGAGCGAAACGCGATATGCGCGTTGATTGAAAAGTTACGACGCTTCTAAAAACTCTTTTCGGCATAAATGCGGTCTATGTCGCCGCCCCATTCACCATGGAATCGTTCGAGTAATTTCTCGGCTGGTGTTTTGCCTTCGGCGACAATGTCGCGCAGTGGCCCCAGAAACCCGACCTCATTGTCGCCCATTGAATTAACCTCGGCGCGGGCCGCCAACCCAGCACTGGCGATGTCGAGCACATCCGCCGCAACGTCGCGTAGGCATCGCCCGTCGGGCGCGGTGGCGTTCAGGCCCAATCGCGGCACATCGTCGCGCAATCTTTGCTGGCCCTCGATGCTCCAGCCCTTCACCAAATCCCACGCGGCATCGAGCGCGCCTTGGTCATAGAGTAACCCAACCCAAAAGGCGGGCAGCGCGCATATGCGGTTCCACGGGCCACCATCGGCGCCGCGCATCTCCAGATACCCTTTGAGCCGAACTTCGGGGAAGGCCGTGGACAGATGGTCCATCCAGTCAGACCGCGTGGGTAGTTCGCCGGGTAGTGCGGGCAATGTACCGTTCAGAAACGCGCGGAAGCTCTGCCCCGCCGCATCGATATATTTGCCGTCGCGAAACACGAAATACATCGGCACGTCGAGCATATAATCGACATAACGTTCATAGCCGAAACCTTCCTCGAACACGAACGGTAACATGCCGGTGCGCTGCGGGTCCGTGTCGGTCCAAATGTGGCTGCGGTAGGAGAGATAGCCGTTGGGCTTGCCCTCAAGGAAGGGTGAGTTGGCGAACAATGCGGTGGCGAGCGGTTGCAGCGCGAGCGACGCGCGGAACTTTTGCGCCATGTCGGCCTCGGACGCATAATCAAGGTTGGTCTGCACCGTGCATGTGCGCAGCATCATGTCGAGGCCCATGGTGCCGACGCGCGGCATGTGACGCAGCATGATGGCATAGCGCCCTTTGGGCATGACGGGCAGCTCTTCGCGTGTCTTGTCGGGCCACATGCCCAGCCCCATGAAGCCAAGGCCAAGCTCCGCGCCCACTTCCTTGACTTGCTTGAGGTGACGGCCGGTTTCGGCGCAAGTCTGATGCAAGTTGATCAGCGGTGCCCCCGATAATTCGAGCTGCCCTGCGGGTTCGAGGCTGACATTGCCGTCGGCACCCGACAGCGCGATAACATGCCCGCCCTCAACCACAGGCTCCCAGCCAAAACGCTCCATCGCCAATAACAGGTCGCGGATACCGCCGGGTTCATCATAACTGGGTGCGCCGTGATCGGACAGGCGATAGACCAGTTTCTCGTGCTCGGTGCCGATCCGCCATGCGGATTTGGGCTTTTCGCCGCTTTGCATCGGGGCGATCAGATCGGCTTTGCTTTCGACCAAAGGATCGTTGCGATTCGAAACTTGTCTTGTGCTCATGGCGTGGAGATAAGAAAGCGCGGCCGAATTGGCTAGTGGGAAAATCGTTTAATTGACGGTGACATTGAACCGCATAGCAAAGGCCGACGACGGCGCGATGCTGGTTGCGGTGCCGCCCATGGTCGTACCGCTGATCTGCATGCCATAGGGGTCGCTCTCGTCCGCCCCGGCTGCATCTTCATCCTCCGCCGTGCCTGCGCCCGCGCAACTGGTGGCGCTGGTCATACTGCCCGTGACATAGGTGACATTGGCGGGCAGCGTGTCCGTCACCACGATGCTGGTCGTGGTCGCGCTGCCCGAATTGCTGGCCAATATGCAATATTGCACCACAGCGCCGGGGATCATCTTGGGGTCGGTGGCACCATTGGTGGGGTCGCTGATAACACTGCTGGTCTTGGTAATCGACAGCGTGGCGACGGGGCGGCAAAATGTGATGTCGTGGATGGCGATTGCTTGTTGCCCGGGGTTGGCGGGGGCCAGGGCGTGATTGCCATAAGTGATGACGATGGTGTCAACGGGGCTGGTGAAGGTGATCCAGATATTGCCATTGCTGCTGGTGTCGGCGCTGGTCGCATCGCCATAGGCGCTGTTGCCGATGACATAATTGGCGACGCCGTTAGTCAGAGTCGGCGTCGCGCCTGCGCCATTAAACGTGCCCGTCACGGTGATGCGGTCGGCAAATTGCCCTGCAGCATAGTCAATGTCGAGCACGCGCATTTGCAGCCCCGGCACGGCTGTCGGCAGGGTAATCGTCGTTACTGCTTCGTCGCTTATAGTATTCATGTTGGTCAGCTGGAACAGCGATTGCCCCGCGCCGGGAATGCCGCCTGTTACTACAGTCTGTTCGGCGGGACTTTGCCCGCCATAGGTTGCGTTGTTGAGCCACGTTCCTTGGTTGGTAATGCCCCAATTGACGGTGCCGATATTGGCAATGGCATAGGCGTTGCTGGTTGAACCTGCGGTCCAGGTGATGGCGTCCCAGTCATGCAATGTCGTTCCTGCCGAACAGCTCAGCACCGGCGGCGTTCCCGCGACGCGCACCCCAGATACAGTGAAATTGACCTGCGCATCATCATCTTCGGTGGTTGAACTATTGGCGGNNCAAGATCGACGGCGGAACTGACCCACACTTCGGCTAAATTGCTGACAGTTGCGCCAGCGGACGCCGCCACGGTGACATTGATCGTCAACGTTGCCGAAGCGCCGGGTGCCAATGTGCCCACGGTCCAAATCCCGGTGCCGCTATTATAGGTTCCTGTGCCCGTGGCGCTGACGAAGGTGACGCCAGCGGGCAGGACGTCGCGGACCTGCACCCCCGTTGCAGTGAGCGGGGAACCAGCGGCGTTGGCGACGCCCAGCGTGTAACTGATCGCTGCTCCAGCTGCGGGCGCAGCGTTGCTGACCGTCTTGGTCATTGACAGGTCGGCATAGGTGGCCGGGATTTGCGTAATATATAAATCGGCGCGGGTGAATGTGCCAACGTCTGCTGCCGCATTGTCACATATCGTCATCGTCCATGTGCCAAGCGCATTTTGGCCGTCGAATGTGCTCAGCGTCTGCGTCGGCTGAAAGCTGTGTGAATAGGGGGGAGGCGCAGGGGCCAGTGGGTCGGTGACGGATGCGGTGTGCGTCGAAATATTTGCCGCTGCCTCATCGTCGAACAAGTCGTTCAAATTGTCACCGTCGCCGCCCGTGCTGATCATGATATTGCGGACTGTCCCCGCTGGCGATGTCAACCGGATTTCCAGATCGCTGCGATATGTGTGAGAGAGCAATATGCCGATATTGACGTCGCTGACGGTGTAACTGGTGCCGACCACGAATGTGCGCGTCAGCACGGTGCCACCACAGCTTTGATCGTTGATCGCGCCCGCTGTCGTGTTGCTATATTGGTTGGTTTGCGCGGCGGCGGGCACAGCCACGCACAGACCGACAACAGCCAATGCTGCCGTGGCAACTATTCGACCCAATTGGCGAATAATGTTGTGTTCTGGTCCCGCCATGCGGCTATTTATAGCGCGACATGGCTAACAGGCGGTTAAACCCAGTCGCCAGAATGGGCCATCCACAGCGTGGTCGCGGCTATCGCGGCGGTTTCGGCGCGCAATATGCGTGGCCCCAACGAAATGGCTTTTGATTGTGCACAGGACGCAATCATAGCGCGCTCAGCATCGTCAAATCCGCCCTCCGGCCCGATGAGCAGTGCGGCCGGGCCTTGATGCGCTGCAAAAGCCGCCGCCGCTGCCGCGCCGCCCATTTCATCGGCATGGAATAGAGCGCGACCCGCTGGCCAGTCCGTAATCAGACGTTGCAGCGGAATCAGCTCTGCTATTTCGGGCAATGTCGTGCGTGCGCATTGCTCCGCCGCCTCTATGGCTATGCTGCGCATCCGTTCCCCATTCACTTTGTCGGCAACGCATCGCCGCATCAGCACGGGGACGATCCGTGCGACACCAAGTTCGGTGGCCTTTTCGATCACCATGTCGAAATGCGCTTTCTTGATCGGCGCGACGCACAGCCATAAATCCGGCACATCTTCACGCACACGCAGTCGCTCACCCACCGTTACGTCAACGCGCCGCTTGCTCACCATCTCTACCTGCGCCGCCCACTCGCCGGTCTGATTGTCGAGCAATATGACAATATCGCCAGCTTTCACCCGCATGACATGGCCCAGATAATGCGCGGCATTGCCGTCGATGGCGCGCGTTTGTCCTGCGGCCAGCTCGCCTGTTACGAACAGGCGGGGCGCGGAGCGGGGTGGCCATTTCGGGGTCGCGGGCATATGGGCTCATATCATGAGTAGTGCTCCTGTCGAACCCCAGTGTGTTCCCGACGCTGAACATCGCGGCTTCATGGCGCTATTGCCCGCGCAGCTACGTCCCTATGCCAGCCTAGCGCGGTTTGATCGCCCGATTGGCTGGTGGCTGCTGTATTGGCCATGCGTCTGGGGCGTTGCGCTGGGTGGCGGTCTGTTCAGCCACTGGCCATTGCTGTTGTGGTTGCTGCTGGGTGCGATTGCGATGCGCGGCGCAGGGTGCGTCTATAACGACATTATTGACCGCGACCTTGACGCAAAGGTGGAGCGCACGCGTTCCCGTCCGCTCGCCAGCGGTGCTGTGTCGCTTCGCGCGGCGTGGATTTGGCTATTCATGCTGTGCGCCATCGGCCTCATCGTCCTGGTCCAACTGAACCCGCTTGCCATTGGCGTTGCACTGGGCAGCATCGCATTGGTCGCCGCCTACCCCTTTATGAAGCGCATTACGTGGTGGCCACAAATCTGGCTTGGGCTGGTATTTAGCTGGGGCGTACCCGTTGGCTGGGCTGCGGTGGCGGGCGGTGCACACATCCTTCCTGCCATTCTTCTATACCTTGGCGCGGTGCTGTGGGTGGTTGGTTACGACACAATCTATGCCCTGCAAGATGTCGAGGATGATGCACTGGTCGGTATCGGCTCTAGTGCGCGGGCGATGGGCCGCCACGTCCGCACGGGTGTCGCCATGTGTTACGCACTGGCGCTGGCACTGTGGTGCGCGGCGTTCTGGCAAGTGCGGCCCGACGGGCTGGCATCATTGACGCTGCTTCCCGCTGCGATGCATCTTGGCTGGCAGGTGGCGAGCCTAGACACAAATGATAGCGCATCAGCGTTGGCGTTTTTCCGGTCCAACCGCATGGCCGGGCTGTTGGTAGCGCTGGCATGCGTGACCGTGGGTACCAGTGCATAATGTGCATGAAAAGTCGCCCAAAAGTGAAACTGTTCGCTTGGCGTTCAGCTTGGGGTTGGTTATACCGCACCCCATGACCCGCAAAATCACCCTGATCGCCGCCGTTCTGGCCTCATCCATCACGTTGTCCGGATGTGCCCTTCTGGGTGGCAGTGGGGGCAACCCGCGCGATACCCGTTACGTCGCACGCGACGTCAATACACTCTATTCCGCTGCAAAATTGCGGATGGACAATGGTGATTACCGGGTCGCGGCGGCACTGTTTGACGAGGTGGAGCGCCAGCACCCCCATTCAGCATGGGCACGGCGCGCCCAATTGATGAGCGCGTTCAATTATTACGCCGCCGCTCAGCACACCGAATCACTCGCTTCGGCGCAGCGTTTCTTGCAATTGCACCCCGGCAACCGCGATGCGCCCTATGCCTATTATCTGATTGCGCTCAATTATTACGAGCAAATCAGCGATGTGACGCGCGACCAACGAATCACACAGCAGGCGCTCGATTCCCTGAACGAAGTGATCCGCCGCTATCCGGAGAGCGAATATGCCTCGGACGCGCGGCTAAAGGTTGACTTGGTCAACGACCATCTGGCGGGTAAGGAAATGGAGATTGGCCGTTTTTACCAGCGCTCGTCGAACTGGCTGGCGGCGACCGTGCGTTTCCGTTCGGTGGTTGAAACTTACCAGACCACCAGCCACGCACCAGAGGCGCTGTATCGTCTGGTTGAATCATATCTCTCTTTAGGCCTTTCTGATGAGGCGCGCCGTGCCGCCGCCGTTCTGGGGCGCAATTATCCGGGTTCGGAATGGTATAGCCGCTCCTTTGAACTGCTTCAGGAACATGCGCCGCAAACCGTGGCAGCAAGCAATTAGGGCGTGAGATGCTAACAACGCTGTCGATCCGCGACATTGTGTTGATCGAGGCGCTGGAGTTGGATTTTGCGCGCGGCCTTGGCGTGCTTACCGGTGAAACTGGCGCGGGCAAATCTATCCTGCTCGATGCATTGGGCTTGGCGCTGGGCGACAGGGCCGACAGCGCGTTAGTTCGACAAGGGGCCGAGCGCGGGCGGGTCAGCGCTACCTTTGAATCTCTTGCCGACGACCATCCTGCCCGCTTGCTGCTCGACGATGCGGGGATAGATATTGAACCCGGCGAGCCGCTCGTCATCCGCCGTGAAATACGCCGCGATGGCGGTTCCCGCGCTTTCATCGCCGATCAACCGGCCAGCGCGGGGTTGCTGCGCGATGTCGGCGCAACGCTCGTTGAAATTCATGGTCAGCATGACGAACGCGGCTTGCTTAACCCACGCGGACACCGGGCCTTGCTTGACGCCTTTGGGCGCATAGATAGCGCTTTAGTGGCGACCAATTTTGCGGTGTGGCGTTCCGCTCAGCTGCGGTTAGACGATGCGCGCGAACACTTGGTCAGCGATGCCGCCGACCGCGAATGGCTCGACCACGCGATTGCCGAATTGACGGTGCTCGCGCCCGAACTAGGCGAGGATGCGGCGCTTGCTGATAGCCGCTCCGATATGCAAAAGGGCGCGCGCCTGTCCGAAGATATGACGGCGATTACCGAACTGCTTGATGGGTCGGACGGCGCGATGGCCAAGCTGCGCAGCGCGACGCGGCGGCTTGACCGACTGGGCGGTGAGCACGCTTTATTTACTGAAAGCCTCGCCGCCTTTGACCGTGCGTTGATCGAGGCAAGCGAAGGCGAGGCGGCGCTAGGCCGCGCTGCCGAAGCGTTGCGCCACGACCCAGCGGAACTCGATCGCATCGAACTGCGGCTGTTCGACTTGCGCGGGATTGCGCGCAAACACCGCGTTGAACCCGACGCGCTGGCGACGTTGCTTGCGGACCTCATAGCAAGACGTGAAGCAATAGAAGCGGGGGAAAGTGGGGTCGCTGCGCTTGAAACGTCGCTGGTACAGGCGCGCATTGCCTATGTCGGGGCGGCCGATGCGCTCCATGCGCAGCGTGTTGCGGCGGCGGCGCGGCTCGATGCGGCGGTGGCGGGCGAACTTGCGCCCCTAAAACTCGATGCAGCGCGTTTCCAGACCGCAATCGAACCGCTTAGTGAATCCGCTTGGGGACCGCACGGGTGTGACCGTGTTGAGTATCTGATCGCCACCAACCCCGGTGCACCCTTTGCGCCGCTCATCAAAATCGCGTCTGGCGGTGAATTGTCGCGCTTCCTGCTTGCGCTCAAGGTCAGTCTGGCCGAGGTCGGCGGCGCGGACACCATCATCTTTGACGAGATTGATCGCGGCGTCGGCGGCGCGGTGGCGAGTGCGATTGGTGAACGACTGGCGCGGCTGGCGGGAACGCGGCAATTGCTCGTCGTCACCCATAGCCCCCAAGTCGCGGCGCGGGGTAGTGGCCATTTCCTGATCGCCAAATCGAGTGACGGCACCGTCGCTAGAACTGGTGTGCGCGCATTGGATGAAGCAGAGCGCCGCGAAGAAATCGCGCGTATGCTGTCAGGCACCAATGTTACCGAAGAGGCGCGGGCACAGGCAGTGCGGCTGCTGGAGGTTGTGTGACTAACGAAGCCGATGCCGCCAATCGCCTGATGCGGCTCGCCAAGGAAATTACGCGGCACAACAAACTCTATCATGATGCCGATGACCCAGAAATCAGCGATGCCGACTATGACGCGCTTGTGCGCGAAAATGCGGCGCTGGAGGCGGCTTTCCCGCATCTGATCCGCGCGGAATCGCCATCCAAAGCTGTAGGCGCGCAGGCCACGTCCTCGCTTGCCAAAGTTGCGCACGCCAAACCGATGCTCAGCCTCGATAACGCCTTTACTGGTGAAGAAGTTGCTGAGTTTGTCGCGCGCGTCCGGCGCTTTCTTGCGCTTGGCGATGATGCACCCGTTACGCTTACCGCCGAACCAAAGATCGACGGGCTGTCCTGCTCGCTGCGTTATGAGCATGGCGTGCTGGTTCAGGCGGCGACGCGCGGCGACGGTGCGGTGGGCGAGGACGTGACGGCCAATGTCCGCACAATTGCGGATATACCGCAGCACCTCTCAGGCAATCCGCCCGCCGTATTCGAAATTCGCGGCGAGATTTACATGGCGAAATCGGATTTTGCTGCACTCAATGCTGCGCAGCAAAGTGCGCAGCAAAAAATCTTTGCCAACCCGCGTAATGCCGCTGCGGGCAGCCTCAGACAAAAGGATGCGAGCGTCACTGCGGCCCGCCCCTTGCGTTTTTTTGCGCACGGTTGGGGCGAGGTCAGTGCGTTGCCAGCCAACACGCAAATGGAGGTGATGCGGGCGATTGAAAGCTGGGGCGTTCCGGTTTCACCTTTGTTGATAAGGGATGTCGGCGCATCGGCAGTGCTTGCGCACTATCGCAACATTGAAAAGGGCAGGGCCGATCTAAACTGTGACATCGACGGCGTGGTGTATAAGGTCGACAGGCTCGACTGGCAGACGCGGCTCGGCTTTGTCGCCAAGGCTCCGCGCTGGGCCATCGCGCACAAATTTCCGGCCGAACGTGCGCAAACCACGCTGGTGGCCATCGACATCCAGGTTGGGCGGACGGGCAAGATGACCCCGGTCGGGCGGCTGAAACCCGTGGGCGTCG
>CXWL01000071.1_pt1 | contig 112757 bp, 72 predicted proteins | sample 590931 | NCBI WGS metagenome assembly CXWL01 (sample SAMEA3498368, study PRJEB10139) | groundwater metagenome | biome: water well; material: biofilm material | place: Germany | collected 2015-04-27 | reverse complement strand
GCCTCGCCCTTCCTGGCCGCAGGCAGCTTCGCCAACACCTGCGGCGCCAGTTTCCTGAGATCGTCGATATCATTGGTGGCGCACCGCAGCACGACTACCGCGATGGCATAGGCCGTCAGCTTCTGTTGCTTGGGCAGGTTCTTATCCACAGTAAGGAAGACCTCGAAGCCAGCGGCCACGGCTCGGCTGAGAAGCGCGCCATTCTTGAGGCCTGCCCTTTGCCTCGGTTTCGTTCAGCGAGAACCGCGGACAAACACCGGGCTGGCAGCAGCCAGCAACGGCGCCCCCATCTTGGGTGCCGTGCTCACCTCATGTCCGGCAAAGTCGCGGCCCAATCTGGCCGGCAGACACTCATCGAGCAAAATGCGCATTGGCCTTACTCTTCGGCCACCGCCATCACATGCGCCTTGGCTTCAGCCAACAGCTGATGCGCCTGCTCGGCCGTGACCGTGGGAAAATCCTCAAGAAAGTCAGCCAGCGGGTGCCCGCCATCCAGGTAGTCGAACAGTGCCTGCACCGGCACGCGGGTCCCGGCAAAGCACGGCGCCCCGCTCATGATCTCGGGGTCAACAGTAATGACACTCGGCTTCATGCCGCCACCCTACCCAGCCTCCACCGTCCCGCAAGATTCGATTCACACCTTTGTCACCCCGGTTCTCTTTGCCGCGATTTCACCACAGATGGCACGGATGGAGCCAAACATTGCACAGGAGCAAACAGAGCTAACGGAACCAAGGGCCTGAAACTCTCCGCGATCTCTGCGGCCTCCTGTGAATCTCCCGGCTTATGGCTTATAGCTTAAAGCTAGCGGCTTCGCCGCCCTACTTCCCCCGCGCCACGTTGGTCCGGCCGGGATTGCCTTGGCGGGTCACCTTGGAGTGGTTGCTGCCGTTCTGGCGGATGTCGTGGGCGGCGGCGAGGTGGGTGTGGTTCTTGTGCGTGGCGGCGGCGGCACCGGCACGTTGGGCGAAGATGGCATCGCGGTCTTTCTTGGAGCTCATGCCCAGAGGATAGCCAGGTGCGGCCAAGTAGCGAATGATTAAGCCAAGTGGTTTGACCACGGATTGCACGGATCGGCACCCCGTTGCGGCGTGCTCGCCGCCCGGTATGCCCTGTTGTCACCTGCCGTTTCGACAGGCTCAAGGCCCCGAGCTTGTCGTGGGGCTGGTGCCACAGGGTTCGTCCTCCGGCCTACGCCGGGGCGTATGTCCTGATGGAGTGTTGCGCGGAGATGGCGCAGCAATTCTGCGTCCTGCGGCGCAAACACGGGCAAACGGATAGGACCAGACAGTTCTCAGGAGGAAGCGGAGGGCGCACCGTTGCGGCGTGCTTGCCGCCCGGTATTTGTCCCGAGTTCTTCGCCCTGCGGCGCAAACACGGGCAAACAGAGCAAACTGAGCCAAGGGCCTGAAACTCTCCGCGAGCTCTGCGGCCTTCTGTGAAACTGATCGGAACCCACCCAATGGCAGACTTGCCTTGCGCGCCCGCCCGACTACATTCCGCCCATGACACTGCTGCAAGAACTGGAGCAAAAGGCCGGTAATCTTCCGGAGGCCGAACGGGCCGCGCTGGTCTCCCACTTGCTCGCCACCCTGCCGCCTGTTCTATCGGAAGCGGACGAAGGCCTGGCCGAAGCCAAGCGGCGCGATGCCGAACTGGACGCCAACCCATCCCTCGGACTTTCTGATCAACAATTTCGGGCCGCGATCGCTGCTTCCCGAAAACGATGAACGTCATTTACCACCGGAGCGTCCAGCAGGACGTCTCGGCGGTGCTCGCCTATTACGATCAGGTCGGGGGACCTGGGCTCGGCGACGCGTTTTTCAGCGAATTGCTGGCGCATGTTGAGTCGGCCAAGCTGAGGCCAACAAGTTTTCATCCGGTGGCCGGCGATTTGCGCCGCGTCAATCTCGACCGCTTCCCCTATCACTTCCTGTATCGTATCCAAGGGGACACGGTGCGCATCCTGGTGGTGAGACATCATCGCCGCCATCCCCTCTACGGTCGCCAGCGAGTATAGCTGAATGTCACACAATGAGTGACATTGGCTCCGGGGCCAAAGCGGGTTTGTCATTTAATAGACTACCAACGGTCGGCACCGTTGCTGGCTGCCGTTTCGACAGGCTCAAGGCCCCGAGCTTGTCGCGGGGCTGCCATCCCGGACGAAGCGCGACAGCGCGGAGACGGCGTCGTGGAGTGAAGCGTAACAGCCCGAAGTGTAACGCAGGGTGGCTGCTGGCGGGCGCCTCATGGGCGACGGCAGACACAATTTGCGCAGTTCTCGCCCGCTACCGCGCGGCGAAACAGCGGCAAAGGGAGGTTTGTCATCTAATAGATGACAAGTGGGCAGGGGCGGCGATGGACAGAGAACGGACCCGCCGTCGCCTGTTGGGCTAGGGCGAGGCTAGGGACGGATCCCGTGGCCCGGGTCAAACTTAACGCCTAAAGCTTATCGCTGAGAGCTGCGGCGATGCAGCCTTGCCCCACCGCTGGAACCTGCTTTGACTGGCCGCCTCGTCCGGTCCGACATGGGCTCACCGCTCTCTCTGTCTTCGGTAATCTGTCTTTCGCCCCGCGCGTCAAACCGCCGCCCATCGCTAAGTGATCGAACCACTATGCTTAGCTACGGCGACTGACTGGAATGCTGAAAAACCTGCCCTCTTCTGCATTACTTTGGCATTCATTTTGAAGATATTTACAATATTAGTCTATTTTTTGTGCTTATTCCGCAATTAACGCTTTATTATTGTATATTTTTGCACAACTTAACTCGAAATGTTAATCGAATTCAAAGTCGCGAACTTCCGTTCAATCCGCGAAGAACAGGTATTCAGCCTCATCGCCAACAATTCCGACAAGGACCTATCGGCGTGCGTGATCGAGCGTGATTTACCAGGCCTCGCAGGTGTTCGATTTTTAACCGGTGCGGCCATCTATGGAGCAAACGCCTCCGGGAAATCGAATGTTATCGAAGCCATAAACTATCTTGCGAGTTTAGTGACTCGTTCGGCGACCCAAATGCAACCGGGCGACTCGACAGAAGTAGAGCCATTCAAGCTCGATAAAACCTCGAAGGGACAACCGACTACATTCGAAATCACATTCGTAGCCGACGGAACTCGCTACCTCTTTGGCCTTCATCTTACATTACAGCGAGTAATTGAAGAGTATCTAGTAGCTTACCCCAAAGGCATTCCTCAACGGTGGTATAGTCGAAAATTCAATGGACGTTCAAAAACTTACGAGTGGTCCAGACCCTCCGTAGGATTTAAACATGACAAAAGCCTCCAAGAAAAAACACGCGAGAATTCATTATTTCTCTCCGTCGGGCCACAATTTAACCACCCTCAGCTCACTCCGGTCTTCAACTGGTTTAAGAATAATCTGCAGATACTCTCGTTGAGCGCGGATTCATTTCTGCTCCCAAGTTTTACGGCTAAACAAATTACGAAGCCAAGCCACCATGACCGTATTTTGAATCTGCTGAGAAGCGCTGACATCGGCGTCATGGATGCGAATATCCAGGAAAAGGAGATCAGCATTGATGAAATGAGAAAGGATCTCCCTCCATCAATGTTGGCTGAGATCGAGTCCAGTGGTGCGCTAAAGACAAGCAAGCGCATGGAGATTAATCTAACTCACAAGGCCGAAGGACTAGATCCGGTTCCACTTCATTTTGAAAAAGAGGAATCAGCAGGCACACGTCGCTTTTTCTCACTTATCGGCCCTTGGACAGATATTCTCGATGAGGGTTATACTGTTTTTATCGATGAGATCGAAACAAGCTTACATCCATTGCTTATCAAAGAACTTCTGCGGTTGCTATTTTGTCGCGAGAATAACCCAAAAGGAGCACAAGTTGTATTCACTACACACAATCCAATACTCCTAGATAGTGGATTAATGCGCCGGGATCAGATTTGGTTTACCGAAAAATCTCCTGCGGGCGCAACGCACTTATACCCCCTTACAGACTACCAGCCTCGCAAGGACGAAGCCTTAGCAAGGGGATATCTTGCAGGGCGCTACGGCGCTATCCCCTATCTACCGGAGGGCCTGAAGTTTTGAGCGGCTTCAGGAATTTTCATCGCGGACCTGCGTCCTATCGACGTGGCAATCCGCATTACGTTACCTCCGGGAAAGCTTTCTTAATAGTGACCGAAGGAGCGAAGACAGAGCCAAACTACCTCAAAAAACTTTGCGACCGTCTAAAGCTCTCAACAACCGATGTGGAAATACTTCATCCAAACGGAACCGATCCGATTACTCTTACTAATAAAGCAATTGAACTCCGGAACGCCCGGAAGAAACGCGCCAAAAAAGGACTCGCGATCGACTATGATGAAGTATGGGTGGTTTTTGATTTAGAAAAGCCTCACGATGAGCGGAGAAAGCTCGCAGTGGCAGCTATGGCTTTACGTGACGTAGGTAGCATAAAGTTTGCTGTATCTAACCCGTGCTTTGAATTCTGGCTTCTGCTCCATGAAGAATACACAACCGCTCCTTTCCCAGATTGTGATTCGGTTATTAAGCGACTCATCAAGCAGTGGCCTGGTTATTCCAAGGGCCAATCTCCAGACTTAGCCTTTTTGGAAAAAATTCCGGTCGCAGTGACTCATGCCAAGCGCTGTCGCAAGCACCATGAGGATTCGGCTGGTGACGGAAATCCTTCCACCCAGGTAGACCTTCTCACCAGAAGTCTTAATACAGCGACTCGACCCTATCTTCAACTTAAGTTAGCCTAACTCGCAAATTCGGAGCATATGCCATCGTGCCGCATGTTCCTGCAGGGATTTCAGGATGCGGCGAAGCAACCGCGACGAGTTGGTGTTTAGGGCAAGTCGGTGCTTCCCATTAAATATCTATCGCATTCCCGGGCTGCGCCTCTTCCTTCATTTATAGCCCAGACCACCAATGATTGGCCGCGGCGGCAGTCGCCGGCGGCGAAGACGCCTTTGAGGCTGGTCGCATACTTCTCGTGCTCGGCCTTGATGTTGGAGCGGGTGTCGGTCTCGAGGTTGAGGTCCTTGAGGAGCGCCTGCTCAGGTCCGAGGAAGCCCATGGCGAGGAGCACGAGCGACGTGGGGCGGGTCTTCTCCGAGCCGGCGACCTCCTGCGGCACGAACTGGCCCTTGTCGTTCTTGCCCCAATTGATCTCGACGGTGACGAGTTCCTTCACGTTGCCCGACTCGTCGCCGATGAACTTCTTGACCGTGGTGAGATAGATGCGCGGGTCGGCGCCGAACTTGGCGGCGGCCTCCTCCTGGCCGTAATCCAGCTTGTAAACCTTGGGCCACTCGGGCCAGGGATTGTCGGCGGCGCGCTCCACCGGCGGCTTGGGGAGAATCTCGATCTGCAGCAGGCTCTTGCAGCCGTGGCGCATGGAGGTGCCGACGCAGTCCGTGCCGGTGTCGCCGCCGCCGATGACGACGACATCCTTGCCGGTGGCGAGGATGGGGCTCTTCCCGTTGTTGCCGAGGACGGCCTTGGTGTTGGCGGTGAGATACTCCATCGCGAAGTGCACGCCCTTGAGGTTGCGGCCCTCGACGGGGAGGTCGCGGGGCGACGTGGCGCCGGTGCAGATGACGGTGGCGTCGTATTCCTTCAGGAAGATCTCGGGCTCGACGTTCTCCCCGACGTTGGCGTTGCAGATGAACCTGATGCCCTCCGCCTCCATGAGCTTGATGCGGCGGAGGACGACCTCCTGCTTGTCGAGCTTCATGTTGGGAATGCCATACATGAGCAGGCCGCCCGGGCGGTCGGCGCGCTCGAAGACCGTGACGGTGTGGCCGGCGCGGTTGAGCTGCGCGGCGGCGGAGAGGCCGGCGGGACCGGAGCCGATGACCGCGACCTTCTTGCCGGTGCGGACCGTGGGCGCCTCGGGGATGACCCAGCCCTCATCCCAGCCGCGGTCGATGATGGAGTTCTCGATGTTCTTGATGGTGACCGGCGGGGCGTTGATGCCGAGCACGCACGAGCCCTCGCACGGCGCGGGGCAGACGCGGCCGGTGAACTCGGGGAAATTGTTGGTCTTGTGCAGGCGGTCGAGCGCCTCGTGCCAGAGGCCGCGGTAGACCAGGTCGTTCCACTCCGGGATGAGGTTGTTGACCGGGCAGCCGGACGCCATGCCGCTGATGAGCTTGCCGGTATGGCAGAAGGGAATGCCGCAATCCATGCAGCGCGCGCCCTGCGTGCGGAGCTTCTTCTCCTCCATGTGGTGATGGAACTCCTTCCAGTCGCGCGTGCGCTCGAGCGGCGTGCGGTCGACGGGGAGTTCGCGCAAGTATTCAATGAAGCCGGTGGGTTTACCCATGTTAGGAAGGAGCGAGGAGTGAGGAGCGAGAACTGGATTCTTCGCTGCGCTCAGAATGACAGAGAGCAGGTGTATGGTGTGTTTTGACCGGTCTTATCCGTGTTCATCGGTGTAATCAGTGGCGAAAGTTCAGTGGCTCAGTTTCCGCCGACGCGGGAGGTGTCCTTCGCGTTTTCCTCAAAGGCGGCCATGACGGCTTCGTCGCCGGTGAGGCCCTGGCCGTGGGCGCGCTCCATGCAGGCGAGCATGCGCTTGTAGTCCTTGGGCATGACCTTGACGAATTGCGGGACGAATTTCTGCCAGTTGGCGAGGATGGCCTTGGCGCGCTCGCTCTTCGTATAGTCGAGGTGCTTCTGGATCATGGCGCGGACCAGGGCGATCTCCCTGGCGTCGGTGAACTGCTCGATGCCGACCATCTGGGGGTTGACACGCGTGGCGAAGTCGCCGGCCTCGTCGAGCACGTAGGCGACACCGCCGGACATGCCGGCGCCGAAATTGCGGCCGGCCGGGCCGAGCACGACGACGTGGCCGCCGGTCATGTATTCGCAGCCGTTGTGGCCGATGCCCTCGACCACGACGGTGGCGCCGGAGTTGCGGACGGCGAAGCGCTCGCCGGCCATACCGCGGATGTAGGCCTCGCCAGCGCTGGCACCGTAGAGGGCCACGTTGCCGATGATCATGTTCTGCTCGGCCGCGAAGGTGGCGTTGGTGGCCGGGTAGATGATGAGCTTGCCGCCGGAGAGGCCCTTGCCGAAATAGTCGTTGGCATCGCCCTCGATGGCGAGCGTCATGCCGCGCGTGACGAACGCGCCGAAGCTCTGGCCGGCCGAGCCGGTGAACTTGAACCTGATGGTGTCCTCGGGGAGGCCCTTGGCGCCGTGCTTCTTCGTCACCTCGCCGGAGGTGATGGTGCCGGTGACGCGGTGGACGTTGCGGATGGGCAGCTCGGCGACGACCTTCTCGCCGCGCTCGATGGCGGGCCTGGCCAGTTCGAGCAGCGTGGTCATGTCGAGCGCGCGTTCGATGCCGTGGTCCTGCTGCTGCGAGCAGAAGCGGCCGACCTCGGGGCCGACATCGGGCTGGTAGAGGATTTTCGAGAAATCGAGCCCTTTGGCCTTCCAGTGGTCGACGGCCTTCCTGGCCTCGAGCCGGTCGGTGCGGCCGATCATCTCCTCGATGGTGCGGAAGCCGAGCGCGGCCATGGTCTCGCGCATGTCCTCGGCGATGAACCGCATGAAGTTCACGACGTGCTCGGGCTGGCCGGCGAACTTGGCGCGCAGCTGCGGATCCTGCGTGGCGACGCCGGCGGGACACGTGTTGAGGTGGCACACGCGCATCATGATGCAGCCCGTGGCGACGAGCGGCGCGGTGGCGAAGCCGAACTCCTCGGCGCCGAGCAGCGCGGCGATGACGACATCGCGGCCGGTCTTGAGCTGGCCGTCGGTCTCGACGGCGATGCGCGAGCGGAGGTTGTTGAGGACGAGGGTCTGGTGGGTCTCGGCGAGGCCGAGTTCCCACGGGAGGCCGGCGTGCTGGAGGGAGGTCTGCGGCGAGGCGCCGGTGCCGCCGTCGTAGCCGGAGATGAGCACGACGTCGGCATGGGCCTTGGCGACGCCGGCCGCGACGGTGCCGACGCCGACCTCGGACACGAGTTTCACCGAGATGCGCGCATCCTTGTTGCCGTTTTTGAGGTCGTGGATGAGCTCGGCGAGATCCTCGATGGAATAGATGTCGTGGTGCGGCGGGGGCGAGATGAGACCGACGCCGGCGGTGGTGCCGCGGGTCTTGGCGATCCAGGGGTAGACCTTGGTGCCGGGCAACTGGCCGCCCTCGCCGGGCTTGGCGCCCTGCGCCATCTTGATCTGGAGCTCCCTGGCATGGACGAGGTATTCGCTCGTGACGCCGAAGCGGCCGGAGGCGACCTGCTTGATGGCGGAGTTCTTGGAATCGCCCAGCTCGTTGGTCCAGGTGTAGCGCGCGGGGTCTTCGCCGCCCTCACCCGTGTTGGACTTGCCGCCAATGCGGTTCATGGCGATGGCGAGCGTCTCGTGCGCCTCGCTGGAGATGGAGCCGTAGGACATGGCGCCGGTCTTGAAGCGCTTCATGATGGCCTCGCCCGGCTCGACCTCCCCGAGGGGGATCGCGGGGCCGGCCTTGAAGTCGAGGAGCGAGCGGAGCGTGCAGAGATTTTTGCCCTGCTCGTTGATGAGCCGGGCGTAGGCCTGGTAGGCGGGTTTGCTGTTGGTGCGGACGGCCTTTTGCAGGGCGTGGATCGACTCGGGGGTGAAGAGATGGTTTTCGCCGCCGGCCCGCCACTGGTAGAGGCCGCCGACGGGCAGCACGTGGCCGTTGACCTGCCGGTCGGGATAGGCGGCGCGGTGGCGCAGGAGAACTTCCTGCGCGATGACATCGAGGCCGATGCCACCGACGCGCGAGGGCGTCCAGGTGAAGTATTGGTCAATGACATCCTGGCGGATGCCGAGGGCCTCGAACACCTGGGCACCGCGGTAGGACTGGACGGCGGAGATGCCCATCTTGGACATGACCTTGATGACGCCCTTGGAGGCGGCCTTCACGAAGTTGGCGCAGGCCTTCCGGTGGTCGATGCCGGTGAGCTGGCCCTCGCGGATCATGTCGTCGATCGTCTCGAACGCGACGTAGGGGTTGATGGCGGAGGCGCCGTAGCCGATGAGGAGCGCGAAATGGTGCACCTCGCGGGCGTCGCCGGTCTCGATCACCAGCGACACGCGCGTGCGCAGACCCTCGCGGATGAGGTAGTGGTGCAGGCCGGCGATGGCCAGCAGCGACGGGATGGGCGCGTAATCCTTGGTCACGCCGCGGTCGCTGAGGATGATGACGTTGGCCTCGTCCTCCTCGATCATGCGGCGGGACATGATGCACAGCTCCTCCATGGACTTCGCCACGCCCTTCTCGCCGCGGCTGACACGGAAGAGGATCGGCAGCACGCCCATCTTGAGGCCCGGGAGGTTGGTGCGGCGGATCTTCGCGAACTCCTCGTTGGTGAGGACCGGCCACTTCAGCTCGACGCGGCGGCAGGCCGTGGGCTGCGGGTTGAGCAGGTTGCCCTCGGAGCCAAGGCGCGTCTCGTGGGAAATGACGATCTCCTCGCGGATCGAATCGATCGGCGGGTTGGTGACCTGGGCGAAGAGCTGCTTGAAATAATCGTAGAGCAGGCGCGGCTGGTTGGAGAGCACCGCCAGCGCGGCATCGTTGCCCATCGAGCCGATCGCCTCGACGCCATCCCTGGCCATCGGGGCGATGAGGAGGCGCTCGTCCTCAAAGGTGTAGCCGAAGGCGATCTGGCGCTGGAGCAGCGTCGCATGGTCGGGGGTCTCGACCACCGGCGCCTCGGGGAGGTCGCCGAGGTGGACGAGGTGCTGCTTGATCCATTCCTGGTAAGGGTGGGCCCCGGCGACGGTGCGCTTGATCTCCTCGTCCTCGATGATGCGCCCCTGCGCGGTGTCCACGAGGAACATGCGGCCCGGCTGCAGCCGGCCCTTTTGCACGATCTGGTCGGTCGGGATGTCGAGCACGCCGGCCTCGGACGCCATGATGACGAGGCCGGCCTTGGTGACGTAATAACGCGAGGGGCGCAGACCGTTGCGGTCGAGGATGGCGCCGACCTGTCTGCCGTCGGTGAAGGCGATGGAGGCCGGGCCGTCCCACGGCTCCATCAGGCAGGAATGGTATTGGTAGAACGCGCGGCGCTCCGGGTCCATCGACTCGTGGTTGGACCACGGCTCGGGGATCATCATCATCATCGCGTGGGCCAGCGGGCGGCCGGCGAGCACGAGCAGCTCGAGGGTGTTGTCGAACATCGACGAGTCGGAACCATTGGGGTTCACGATCGGGAGGATCTTTCTGATGTCGTCGCCGAAGGCCGGGCTGTCGAAGAGGGCCTGGCGGGCGTGCATCCAGTTGATGTTGCCGCGGAGGGTGTTGATCTCGCCGTTGTGCGCGAGGTAGCGGTAGGGGTGCGCGCGCTCCCAGCTCGGGAAGGTGTTGGTCGAGAAACGCGAGTGGACGAGCGCGAGGGCGGACTCCATCGCCGGGTGCTTGAGGTCGGGAAAGTAACTGTCGACCTGCTCGGTCGTGAGCATGCCCTTGTAAACGAGGGTGCGCATCGAAAGGCTGGCCACATACCAGTATTCCGCGCCGATGATGGTGGAGGTGCGGATCTCGGTGTAGGCGCGCTTGCGGATGACGTAGAGCTTGCGCTCGAAGGCGAGGTCGTCGGTCAGGTCGGCGCTGCGGCCGATGAAGGCCTGGCGCATGAACGGCTCGCAGGAGAGCGCCGTGTCGCCCAGCGACGCGCTGTTGGTCGGCACGGTGCGCCAGCCGAGGAAGGTCTGGCCCTCGGCCTGGACGACCTGCTCGAACTTTTCCTCGACCTTGCGGCGGACGGTCGGGTTGCGCGGGAGGAAGATGAGACCCACGCCGTATTGGCCGGCCTCGGGCAGCGTGATGCGCGAGGTCGAAACCTTGCAGACCTCCGCAAAAAACCGGTGCGGCAGCTGGATGAGGATGCCGGCGCCGTCGCCGGTGTTGATTTCGGCGCCGCTCGCCCCGCGGTGGTCGAGGTTGCGCAGGATCTGGAGGCCGTCGGCGATGATCTTGTGCGACTTGCTCCCGTGCATATCCACCACGAAGCCGACGCCGCAGGCGTCATGCTCGAACCACGGGTCATAGAGACCTTGCGGACCGGGAGGACCGGCGGGAGCGGTATCAGGGGGCGGGGGCATGGAAAGGGCGGCGGACGCGACGAGATGAGGGGCGCAGGGTGGTCAGGATGGTGGGGCCGAGAGTTGAGGGGAAAATTGGCTGCTGCTGCCATGCCAGGCGGTGGGCAAAACCGGCGGGAAACGCCCGGGCATGGAAGCACAATCAACGGGCGTCCGGACCGCACCTTGCAACCCTGTTTTTGGCCCAGCGGCCCCCGCCTCCCCTGCGGACCAGCCGGAGAAACCTGTCATAAGGCCGTTTTGAGTCCGGACGGCGGCGAAAAGCGAGCGCCGGGCCACCGGTTACGGCGGCGTTTCGGGGCGCAAAATGGCACCGGTCAGCCCACGAATATTTTGTTTGCCACCCCCCGGGCTTTGGGGTCTCTTGGCCGCTCTTTTCCGGTCGGACCGGAAATAAAAACGGGACGTAGCTTAGCCTGGTAGAGCGCTTGCTTCGGGAGCAAGAGGTCGAGAGTTCGAATCTCTCCGTCCCGACCATTTGGTCAAAGATCCGAACTCCGCAAGGGGTTCGGACTTTTCTTGTCTAACCCGCTGGATTGTCGGATGAAGTGGCAATCGGCATATTTAACGATTTCTGCCGAAGTTCGGATTCCCATTAGGTCCTTTGATGCAAAGCACCCGAAACGAGGGTGGAAACGGACCAACCGTTAAATTCCCCCTCTTGAGTTTGCGGCACAATTCGACAGAGTTCGGTAAGTGAAATCTTAACCGGGGCTGAGGCCAATTGGATCGCCCTCCAACATCCAAGGAGGCTCCAATGCAAGCGCTGCGCCGCGAGGCAAACCCAGTCACGTCCAGATCTGTTCCCGTCGCGATCTACACTCGCGTTTCCACTATCAATCAAGTCGGCGGGCGTTTCGACTCCTGTGAAAGCCAGGCCGCAGTCTGCCGGGAATACATCGGTAAACATGCCGCAGAGGGTTGGCACGAGGTAGCATCATTTTCCGATCCCGCATATTCGGGCGGCACCATGAATCGCCCCGGGATTCATGCCCTGAAACGCAGGATTGAGGCCGGTGACGTCAAAGTGGTGCTGATCTTTAAGCTGGAGCGAGTGCTGCGGAGCACAGACGAATGGTCTCCTTTTCGCACCTTCCTGCTGCAGCATAGTTGCCGGCTGGTCAGCACCACCGAGGACCTAAGTGATGAAACGCCGTCAGGACGCCTGAAGAACAATCTGCTGGTCAGTGTTGCCGAATACGAGCGGCTCAACACGGCGGAGAAGGTGCGCAGTAAGCTTCTGGAACAGGCGAAACGGGGTTACTGGAGCTGCGGCTTGGTTCCCTACGGCTACACCTACGACAAAACGACCCAAACATTGCACCCGCAAAAGGAGGAGGCGGCGGTAGTGCGACGTATCTTTGAGCAAGCGGCCAGACTTGTTCCTCTCACCGAACTGGCCAACGCCCTCGCTGCCGATGGGGTCCGCACCAAGTCCCGAGCTTTTGTTCGCCGGGATGGGGCGAATGAGCAAGTTGGTGGTATTCCATTCCGCAGTGATCGCCTCAGGGCTATGATCCGCAACTCGATCTATGCCGGCCGAGTCCGGATGCAGGATCAACAATACGCGGGTCTGCATGAAGCCGTCGTGCCAGCCGATTTGTGGGAAAGGGCCAATGCGGCGATCAAGCAAAGCCTGCAACCGGCCCGCTGCTTTCTCAAAACCCGCGACAAACACTTTCACCTGCTCAAGGGTGTGCTGCATTGCGGCTACTGTCAGCGGGCCATGATACCCAACGCCAGTGGCAAGAAAGGCGAAGACGGAAAGCCCTACCGGTATTATACCTGCAGCCGCGCCCACCGCCTGGGCACGGCTGCGGGTTGCCCCGTCCGCCATGTGTCCGCGAATGCGATCGAGGCAGCCGTCATCGGATTCATCGGTGAATGCAGCCAGCATCCGGCGATTCTGGAGGCCGCGGAGGAGAACTCCCGATTACGAGCCAAAGCCAGTAAAAAGCCATTGCGAATGGCCGCCGCCGCCGCGGAACATTCACTGAACGAGGTAGCCCAACAACTCCGCAACTGCGCTGAAGCGATTGCGATCGGAGGCATGGAGGCCATGGCCGAGGAATTGCGGGAGCGGGCCGGGCTCCTGAGAGCCGAGAAGCAGCGACTCTTGGTGGAGTGTGAACGCCTGCGCCAGGATCTTTCCGCCAGCGACCAGGATCAGTTGGATGCCGTCCGCCTGCGCCAGTCGCTGGAAAAATTCAGCGAGGTACTCCCCACCCTCTCCCAAGATGAGCAGCGCAACCTGGTAACCCTGTTTGTCGCCAATATTGAGCTCCGTCTGGCTGCCGGCACCAGAGACACCACCGCCCGTGATTTTGAGCTACGGATCAAATTGCACATGAGCCGGCTGATTGCGGGCATGGAAGAGAATGTCGTTATCCAGGCCCGCCCGCAGACTCGTGGACCGTTGCCGCCGGTGCGGCTACTCCACCTCGATATGAAATGCACTCTCACGCGTTCCCGCACCGATGCCGCGGTGGTGATTTTGACCCCTTTCCGTAGGGCACTCACCGCCGCCAGTCAGCCGGTCGCGAAGCCTCCAGGTAAAGATCAGCTCCACCCCCTTTATCGGGCCCTCCATTGGAAGCGCCAGTTGGCCGCCAAATCCAACCTCACCATGACCATGCTCGCAAAAATCGAGCAGGTCTCGCCCGGCACTGTAACCCACCACCTTAAACTCCTCCGGCTGGCTCCAGACATCCAGGGTTTCTTGCTCAGTTTGAGGACGGCCGATGATTTGCACCGGTTTAGCCTGAACCGAATGAAAGCGCTGGCCGATTTGCCCCAGCGGCTGCAACTCGAGCAGTTTGCCCAGATGCACCGGAAGCTTGAATGATTGTCCTGCCGCCAGCCCTCGGAGCAAAAGTGAGGCTGAAATCATGGGCTACCGGCTTGTCTTCAGTGGCAATATTGCTAGGCTTTGCTCAGGTGAAACCGATCCATGCCCCAGTTGATTCTGCGCCGCTCCTGTCCCCTGAAACGGTGCAGGGAAACAGCCTATTGCTCATGGCCATGGCCCGGAAATACATCTGGTGGCTGACGCCGGAGGAAGCGATGGATTTCCCGGCGCGCATTATCACGCAGGTGATGAACATCGGGGAATTCGAAGATGTGCAGGGGGTCGCAGAGGCTTTGGGCGACGACTGCCTCCGCGCAGTCCTCCGAGGAACCGAGGCGGGGCAACTGAACGAGCGCTCCTGGCACTACTGGCATTACCGTCTGGGTCTGGCCGCGCCGGGAGGCGTGCCACCCCTGCCCGTGCGGCGGATCGAGTGATGGAAACGTTCACCCCGCGACTGGATGTGCTGCCGGCGGCGCAGCGCCAGATTCTGCCCGACCTGCGTAACGTGCAGAATCTGGGCTACGTGCTCTACGGCGGAACGGCCATTGCGCTGCGTTTGGGGCATCGCCAATCGGTGGACTTCGATTTCTTCACCTCCCGGAAGGTGAATCAGAAGGCCTTGCGCCAGGTGCTGCCGTTTCTCAAAGACACCAAGGTGCGGCAGGACAGTCTGAACACTTTTGAGGTGGTGACCGCTTCCGGGGTAAAGGTGTCCTTTTTCGGCGGGCTGGATTTCGGCCGCACTGGACAGCCGCAGAAAACCGACGATGGCCATTTGCGGGTGGCGTCGTTGGCCGACCTGATGGCGACCAAGCTCAAGGTCATCCTCCAGCGATCCGAGGCCAAGGACTACCAGGATATTGCCGCTATGGTCAAAACCGGGGTTCGGGTCGATGCCGGACTGGCAGCGGCGGAAAAGATGTTCAGCCCCACGTTCGCACCCAGCGAGTCGCTCAAGGCTATGGTGTATTTCGAGGGCGGGGACATGCCGCGCCTGTCGGCCGCCGACCGAGCCGTGCTGGTTGAAGCCGCACGCGGCGTGAAAGTCCTGCCATCCGTGAACTTTGAGCCGGACTTGGCGCCGCTCATGACCTCTCAGCGCACCAGCGCGACTCCCCCTCCGCCTCGGATCGATCCATCCAATCTAGGCCCGGGCATGAAACTGTGAGCCGATTGAGAATCCCACTTAGTTTCGGGCAAAGTCTGTTCTCAACTTGTAGGTCGCTCCTTTCGTCCGCCCCGAAACTATCGCCAGACCCGCTTTCCGCAGTCGCGCCAGCTTCCGGGTAACCGTTGTCCGCGACAAGCCCAGCGCGGCGCCGATCTCATGCGGGGTAGCCGTGCTGACATTGGCCAAGTAGTGCGCGATCCGTTTCTCAGCATGGTCGCTGAACAACTCGATGGGATTAACTACGGTGCCGGGAGAAGATTTAGGGGCTACCTGTCCCGTGATACGCTGCTGGCGACGATACCGCATGACGCCAGTGGCGATCAGCTCCCCTATCCGGCGGACTCGTTCCTGATCGGAAAGATCGCTTTGCTGCGCGAAAGTTAGCAACGCCATGAGATCCTCCTAGAGGGCAAGTCGCGCTACTTCCGGGTGTAGTTCCGGCGCCTCGGCCACAGCCTCGGCCTGATCAAGTCCAATGGTTTCATCCTCTATTACATCGGCCTCAAGATCACTGGAAGCTTGGTTTTTGGTAAGGTCGAGTGACTCCACGAGTTCACTCTGCCGGGAGAGCAACTCCTCGAGCCGAACCGTGTGCTCAAAGGGTTGCCCGACCAGAGCCGATAGATCCTTGAGGTTCTTACTTGTCTGAACGAGGTCGGCCTCGCGGGCGACGATCCTGTCCTCGATGCAGGACACCGCATGCTCCAGAGAACGGATGATCCCAGCGGGGCTCGGTGAGACCTTCGCCAGGTATGCCATCTGGCCGCACAGCGTCAGTGTGTCAGGCAATGACGAACGGAATTCGATGCGGAAGCCGGCCAGTTCACCGACGATGACCGGTGTCGGCGCACGGTGATGCTTATCGACAATCTGAATCAGCGCCTCGCCGGCTTTGGGCCGCTCCTTGTGGGTCTGCTTGTTTACGATCATAAGGAAGAGTTCACCCCGGGTATCCTGCCGCGCCGCCAAGTCCTGCTTCATGGCGGCCACCTGTTTCTCGATGCGCGGCACGTCCTGCTCCAGCATCCGCACCCGGCTGCGGGCGCTGAACTGAGACTCGGCGTGCTCGGCCCGCAGACGTGACAGCCGCATGACCTCGGCATCCACCTTGGCCTTCTCGATGACCAGCGGGTTGCCGGACGCGATGGCTTTGACTTCCGCATAGGTCAGGGCCGGCGTGTCCAGGTCCTCCACCTTCCGCGCGGTGGACTGACCCGTCATGATCTGGGCGATGAATTTCGCCTTGGTTTCCAAGGTTTGCCACATGTAGGCATCGAAACTGCCTTCCGTCACATAACGGAGCACCTTCACGGTCGTATTGGAATTGCCCTGCCGGAGAATGCGACCCTCACGTTGCTCAATGTCAGCCGGCCGCCAGGGCGCGTCCAGATGATGCAGGGCCACCAGCTTCGTCTGCACATTCATGCCGGCCCCCATCTTCTGGGTGGACCCGAGGAGGATCCGCACCTTTCCGGCCCGCACGTCCCGGAACAGGCCCGCTTTTGCGGCGTCGCTGTCGTGTTCCTGGATAAAGGATATCTCGTTGGCCGGCACCTTGGCCGCGACCAGTTTGGCCTTGATGTCGTCATAGACCGAGAAGCCGCGGCCATCGATCTTAGGAGTGGAAAGGTCGCAGAAGACCAACTGGGTGAGCCGCTGCGCCCGGGTCTCCTGCCAGATCCCGAAGATTTCCCGGACGGCCTGATTGACTTTGCTTTCGGGATGGTCGGTCGATCGACCCCGGATGAGACGAAGATCGAGGGCCGCCTTCCGTCCTTCGCTGGTTATCTTGAGCATGTTATCTTCGCGGGGATCGACGCGGCTGGTTTTCATTTTTTCAGCGCGCTTGGCCAGCGAGGCAACCAGGGCCTTGAGTTCCGGGGTAGTTGGTGCCCGCATCACACTGGCCTTGCCCCCGTCGAGCGCCGGCACAGGGAGCTTGAGCATTTCGGCCGTCTGGATGTCGGCGATTTGCCGAAACTGCTGCATCAGTTCGGGAACGTTCACGAACCGGGCGAACCGGGTATTTAGCCGGTAGCCAGCCCCATCCGGAGCCAACTCCATCGCCGTGACCGGCTCACCGAAAGTCGCCGCCCAAGAGTCGAAATGCTGCAGGTTCTGTTTACGCAGGCCCTCCATCTGCAGGAACCGCTGCATCGTGAACAGCTCAGCCATGGTATTGGTAACCGGCGTGCCCGTGGCGAACACCACGCCGCCACCATCATTAATTTTCTGGATATGCTGAACCTTGAGCAGCATGTCGAAAGCCCGCTCGGAGGCTGTCTGCGGCAGTCCGGCGACGCGGGTCATCTTGGTCACGTAAAACAGATTCTTGAATGCGTGTGCTTCATCCACAAAAAGACGGTCCACCCCCAATTCCTCAAACGTCAGGGTGTTGTCCTTGCGGTGCTCCGCGGCAAGTGACTTGAGCCGGGCATCGAGCCGCTTCTTGGCTCGCTCCAGCTCCTTCACGATGCGCGTGTCGGAATCATTCTCCCGCTGTTGCCGAATACAGGTCTCCAATTCACCAATCTGCTGTTCAATGAAATCCTTCCGTGCTTTCTGCGAGATCGGCAACCGCTCGAAACCGGAGTGGGTGACAATGACCGCATCCCAATTGCCCGTGGCAATTCGGCCCATCAATTGCCGGCGACGGCTGCTCTCGAAGTCGGCCTTACCGGCGACCAGAATATTGGCTCCGGGATACAACGTGAGCAGCTCTGACGAGAACTGGCCCAACATGTGATTGGGCACGACAAAGAGGGGCTTGCGCGCCAGGCGCAGCCGCTTCAATTCCATCGCCGCTGCCACCATGGTGTAGGTTTTGCCCGCCCCTACCACATGGGCGAGGAGCGTGTTGGGACTCTGCAAAATCCGCCAGACCGCCGCTTTCTGGTGTGCTCGCAAGGTGATGACCGGGCTGGCACCGGGTAGCATGAGATGGTCACCATTGAACGTCCGCAGCCGGAGGTGATTGAAATCCCGGTTATAGTGCGCGACCAGTCGCTCCCGGCGGCCATCGTCTTCCCAAATCCAAGTGGCAAACCGGTCCTTGATCTTCTGCTGTTTCTCCCGCGCGCCTTCCGTCGCGGCCGGATTGACGACCGGGTTCTTCTTGGCATCGAGGTCATGGATCGTTGGCGTGCGAAGATTCAGGGCATCGGCGATCAACTCATGGGCCGGCGCCCGCTCGGTGCCCCACTCGCTCAGATTAGCAACGCTTCGCTTGGCGTGGTAGGCAATATCCACCGACCAGAGTCCGAGTTCAGGCGCGTGGGCAACCCGGACACCGTGCGAGTCGGATTTCGGCAGTCGCAACAGTTCGCGGGCAAATGCCGCCACGTCATCCGCCGGAATCCACACGGCTCCAAGCCGGGCGTCGATCTCCGTCGCCTTCAAATCGACCGGCTGAACCCCCCGCAACGCTTCCACGTTGACCCGATAGATCGGATTCACCTTCGCCGCCTTCTCCGCCCTTGCGAGTTTCTCGCGCACGTCTCCCGACAGGTATTGGTCTTCCGCCTCCCAGCGCCAGCTGGTGGCCGGGTTGCGAAAGATCAGACCGGCGAGTTCCGGCAGGAACTCCTTTTCCGGCCGGCCTAGCAATTGCGCCATGTGGTCGAGATCGACCCGACCTTTCTCACTCAGGGTGACGACCAGCGCCTCGCGGGCGCTTTCCACCCGTTCAACCGGTTGCCGGCGCTGGATGGTGCGCTCGTGAAAAATGGCGGTCTTGGTGGCGGTGCCAGCATCGTCGTTGTAGTTCTCCAGCGAGAGTAGGAGCGGCAGATCGGGATCGCCGGCGAACGCCCTTACATTGGCGGACTCGGTCACAGGACCGAACTGCCCCACAAGTTGGTCGTAGTCCTGATTGAGGCGCAAGCGGGCGTTGGCCAAGTCCTCCTCCGGTCGATCCTCCACCTGGGTTCGCAAGCAATGTCGCGCTGACTCCCGGAGCCGGATAAGGCCCCGCAGACGCCGGATCAGGGGAACCGGCAGGGTCTCAAGGATGATCAGATCGTCGCCCTCCCGCCGCGCCACTTCGCCTAGTTCGGTGAGAGCATACGCGTTGGGCTTAACGTCTGGCGGAGCCGGCAATATCTGCCGAATACTCGCTTCTTCCGTGGACGTCAGCGGCTGGTAGATTCCAGCCGGTAACGCGGCCACCGCTGACGCCAGGGCTTCGCCGAAGTCACGATCATCGCCCACCATCTCCTGCTTGCCTCGCAAGTGCGGGGCTCCGGTCGATAGCTGCATCCGCCCAAGCAGCATCTGCGGGTTTGCATGGAAGTATTCGTTGATGTCGATCTCCGCACTGCCTTGCCACGGCAGGCTCTGGCGCCACGCCGGACCCTGCGCTGGCGTGCCGCGCTCGCGCCGCCGCAGGATCACGATGTCCGTTGTCACCTCAGTGTTGGCATTCTTCTTGAAGGCGGTGTTCGGCAGGCGGATCGCACCGACCATGTCGGCATCCTGCGCGATCATTTCCCGGGCGAAAGTATTGCCCTTGTCGAGCGTGCCGGCCGAAGTGATGAAAAGGACCAGGCCCCCCGGTCTCACCCGGGCCAGGGAAGCACCAAAGAAGTAGTCGTGAATGCGGAACTTGTGGGGATTATGGCGGGGGTCGAAAGGGCTGTAGTCGCCGAAAGGCACATTGGAAATCGCCACGTCGAACTGATTAGTCGGCAGGGTCGCCTCCTCGAATGGCTGGGCGCGAATCTCGGCATCCGGATAGAGCATCGCGGCCAACCGTGCCGTCAATGGGTCGATCTCGATCCCGGTAAGCCGGGAGCGGGAACGCATATCCTCCGGCATCAGACCGAAGAAGTGACCCAGCCCGCAGGCAGGTTCCAACACGTAGCCACCCTTGAACCCGAGTCGCTCCAAGGCGGCATACATAGCATTGATAACGACCGGCGGGGTGTAATGCGCATTCAGCACCGTGGCCCGGGCGTGGCGGTATTCCTTCGGTTGCAGCACCTGCTTGAGCAATTTCTGCTCGGCACTCCACTTCGGGGCATCCTTGGGTTCGGCAAAAGCCTGCGGAATGCCGCCCCACCCGACATAATGCACCAGCGTGCGTTTCTCCGCATCGGTGGGCAACCGCCGCTGTTCTTCCAGCGAACGCAGCAATTCGATGGCCGCCACGTTGCCGCGAAACTTCTCCTTGAGCGACCCCTCCCCCAGCCGGTCGACGTCCGTGATCCGGTAACATGCCTGATTCCGCGGGGCCGCGGCTAGCTCTGCTCGGGCGGAAGCAGGAGGTATTTCTCGCGCACCAGCTCCCACGCCTGATCGTGCGCCTGCGGCGAGTTCAGGCCCTGCCGGCGGAAGTCCCGCATCAACGACTCCATTTCGTCCAAGGTCCGCTCCTGCGCTTCCAGCAGAGCCCCCTCCAGCCGGCCGGTCGCCTGCAATTGCCGCACCATCCGGGGGCAATGCTGGCGCCAATGGTTTTCCGCCATCTTGGCGTAAGCGAGTAGCGTGCTCATTTCTAGTATGCTCGAAAAGATCGAGCTGATAGGGATCGTTGCTCGGTTTTAGGGGCATCGTTCATGAAGAAGCAATCGCGATTCCCCGGACGAACGGCCCCGTGCCGGTTGAGCCCCCTCGTTCGGTCATGACCTGCAACTGCTGCAATCGGCCGGCGTCCAGCGCATCGCGAACCACATCGAGTTTACGGCCGGTCACGGTGATGGTCGAGCCGGCGGCGTGAACCACCAGGGATTCCGACCCACCCGGAGTCCAGATCCACCGCGTCAGACCATGCATCGGCCAAGACACGGTTTGCTGCGGGGTGACAAACCGGACGACGGCCGCCAGCTTGCCCTCGTCCACCAGGCGGCCCCAGGGCAACGGCGGCGGCGGTGGAATCAGCTCGCGGATCGGGAAATTGCTCATGGGGTCTGCTTGAGTGAAGCCGCCGCCATCGCGGCTTCCGGCGATCCACCCCACCACCCGCGGTTCAGGACATCCGCCGGAACCGGCTGCCCCAGGCGATAGGCCCGCGCCAGAAACACCCGGCGGTGCAAGGGATCGGGGTCCTGCTCGACCAGTTCGGTGGCAAGCTTGCGGTCAGCTGGCCGCATCATCGCATCCCGCGCGGCTTTCCGGTCGGTAGTGTAGATCATCTGGCTCAGCCGGAACCGGGAATTGCTCACATAGGCCTGCTTCAAGTTGCCGGCGGCGATTCCCGCCTCGGCCATGAGCAGGAGCCCGCGATCCACGGTCTTGCCTTGCGACGAATGCGAGGTGGTGGCGTAGCCGTGTGAGAACTGCCGGAAGGCGGGCGGCACCGCGCGGCCGTCTTTCAAGGCGATACCACCGTCGGTAGTGAAGCCTGACACCTCGGGCATGTCGCCGTTCTTCAAACGCGAATCCTTCAAGTTGGCGCGAATCAGCAACCGGTCGCCCACCGCGACGGGGATCTCCCGGATGACACCGACATCGAAGCCGGCAACCAGCTTCGGCTCGAGGAAGCGTTCCCGCTTATCCTCACCCTGCACCACCAGGCGATTTGCCTCCCGGCGAGCAACGATCACGGTCTCCTGTTTGGCAAAACCCTCCACCGCCCGATGGAACGTGAGGGCATCCCCGGGCTCGTATTGCTCGACCCGCCGGCATTCCTCCCGGGTCCACTGGAGCGAGAACACCGTGGCGAAGGACTTTTCGTCCGGGGCAATCCGCCCTGTCTCCTTCAGGCGGGTGCGGACCTCGGCCGTGAAGGCGCGGATTTCCGCCCACACCGGGGAAATCGCCACACAGCTCTTCCCGGCCGTGATCGTCTGCACGTAGTCATCCGCCGCCGCCTTGAAGAGCTTCCCCTCGTCGGGGATCTCCTGCACGGCTCCCAACCGGGCAAAAGTGTTGAAGGCGCCAAAAGCATCACCACGCGCCAGCAAGCCGACCGCCTCGCGGTAGGCCGGGTCCCTTTGCCGGCGGATCTGGCTCAGGTGGGCGACCGGCACCTGCGCGTATTCCTCCAGGCAGCGCAGCGCGTCGCCAGCTTCGACCGACGTGTGCTGCTTGGTGTCCCCCACCAAGAGCAGTCGGTTGTTATTGCCGTAAGCCAGCCGGCAAAGGTCCCGCATCTGGCGGACTGAAATCAACCCGGCCTCATCCACCACCAGGACCCGGCCATGGGTAGCCAGTTGCAGGGACTGGTTTACGAGCAACTGCTGGAGCGTATTGGCCTCGGGGGTGAGTTCCCGGCGGAGTACATCGGCCGCGCCGGCCGAAGGGGCACAACCGAATACCCGCCCGCCTGCCTGCTCGATCCCGGCGACGACCGTCCGCAGGCAGGTCGTCTTACCCGTGCCCGCGTCGCCTTGCAGGACCGTTATCCTGGACTTGGAGGCCAGCAGGTCGGCCACCGCGTGCGCTTGGTCGCGGCCGAGGCCGGTAAGGTCAGGCGTCGTGCCCATCGCCCCACAGGCATCCCGCTGATCCTTCGCCCAGCCGACGAATTCGTTCTCGGCGGTGAGGGTTTCACGTGAAGCCAGTTCACCCTCGATGTGGAGCAATTCGCCCTGTTCCAGACGGCTGATGACCGCCGTGCGGATTTCATCAAGGGAGACCCCGCCCCGCCCGGCAATCAGGGCTTCGCGCAGCAGGAACCGTTCATCCACGACCGACCGGCGCTCGAACAGATGCGCCTCGGCCGAAGCCAGAGCCTCCGTCGGTGTGGGCGGCGGCGGGGCCCGCCGCACGCCGCCGGCTGCCGCGATGGTTTCACGGACTGCCGTCATCCCCTCGCCCGCCTGCTCGATCCAACCGGCCCGCAGGTCGGAAGCCGTTGCCTTGGTTTTGGTCGCCCGGGTCTTGACCGTGATCGCCTGCAACGCGGCTTGGGAGGTGGCTCCCTCGGCGGCAGCGCGCTGGAGTATCTCCGTCCGGCGCTTGCTGAACTTTTCCCTCAGTTCGGGAGGGAATCCCTTGATGTTGAATCCCAACTTGCGGGACGATTCCAACTCGTAGCCCGCTTCCTGCATTCGCGCCGCCAGCTTGGCATGGCAGACCTCCCTGAAAAAGCTGTTGTGCCGGTAATATTGGGATGGCTGCACGCCTTTCCAGCGCCGCTCAACCGGATCGAACGTGAGATTCATGATGCAGACGTGCGTGTGCAACTGGGGATCGAGCGCCCGGCTGGCTTCATGGGTCACCACGCTGGCCACCATATTTCCCGTCACCCGGTCTTCGTCGACCCCACCACGGCGAACCCGGGTGGAGGTTACCGCCTCAATCTCCTTCAACGCATCGCGGACCGCTTCCTCCCACCAGCCCCCGATGCGCTTATCCCCGCCTACCAGGTAAGCAATGGACACGTCCTTCGGGGCAGAGATCTGTCCGAAGTAGCACAGCCGGCGGTGTGCCCCTTTGTCCCGGACGCCCAGCTTGTCCCCGGTCTTCGGGTGCTGACCTTGGCAAAGCCGGCTAAACTCCTCCAAGTCGCAGACCCCGGTCAGTCCCAGCATTTCGGCCCCTTGCCCAAACCAGGTCATCTCCGACCTACCCTCCTTGACCAGATAATCGCCTACCTTCAGGTGCTCGCGGAAATAATCCACAGCACCCTTCAGGCTCATGCACGGCTTATCGAATCTGACCATTCTCATACGTTAGCATTTTGGCATACTTTTACCAGTCGAAAGCCAAAATCCCCACAAAACGATTCAAACCAGAGCATCCGCCAAAGATTTATTACCGAAGCACACATGACCGAAGCTGAACCTCATCAAGCTTAGGGAAGGACTACCCTTATTATATAGAAACGAGGACGCAGAACCCCTAACTGCGTTAGGCTGGCACAAGCGAAACATCGCTACCCAACCACTCGTTTGCCACTCGTCCGCTACTCGCTTTTAATGGATCCAGCCGGACCTCCTGCTTGCATACTGGCATACTGTTTGTAGAGTCCTCGGGTGAACCCAAATGATTTGCATGACCGACTCCTGGAGGATGCCCGGCGTTACGACCCGGGCCGACATACCCGGAGCCTGCTGGCCCCCTATCGCGACGTGCTCCTGCTTCAACGGGCGAAGTTCATGAGCTACGAGCAGATCTCAGCGACCCTGGCCCGGAATGGCCTGAACATATCGCCCGCGGCGGTTGGTTGCTTCTGTCGACAGCAATACAGCCGCACCGAAATCGAGGCGGCGCGACGGTCCAAAAGCCCAGCGAAACCGGCCGCATCTTCACCCGCGCTGCCCATAGCAATGCAGCCATCAAACGAACCCGGCAAACGCGGGCCCAAAATCGCCCGCAAGGACTTCTGATCTTGAAAAAACTCATCCTCTTTCCCCAGGACAAGGGCGGCATCGGCAAAAGCTTCATCGCCACCCTGCTCTTCGACTACCTATGCGACCAGGGCATCACGATCAAGGCGTTCGACCTGGACCACGCCAACTCCACATTCAACCGCTTCGTGCCCGAAGCCGAGTTCATCGACACGGACGTGGACGCCGCCAAGTTGGCCGTCCTAGATCGCTTGGTCCACGCGCTGCGGGAAGCCGATGTCGTCCTTGCCGACAACCGGGCTTCCGGCGCGGAAAAGGTCCTGCAATACCTCAAGGAGGCGCAACTGACCGAGTTGCAGACTGAATTGGGCTTCATGCTGGTCTTTGTCGTAATTGCCACGGACGATCTGGACGCCAATTCTCAGATCGCCGACCTGGTGGACAACTACGGGGAGCGGGTGCTCTGGGTGATCGCGCGCAACCAGCGCGCGGGGACGCAACTCGCTTTGTATGGCCAAAGCAATTCCCGCCGCCGGCTGCTTGAGCTGGGCGCGGTCGAAATCGATGTGCCCGGCCTCTCGGAGATTACTCGCAACCGGCTTCAACTCGCCGATCTCACCGTGCGCCGCGGCCGGTCGGCCGAGGCGCTGCATATCCTGGACCGCTCTCGCTGCGCCCGCTACCACGCCCACATGGCGGCGGAATTCGCCAAGGCCCGAGAACTCCTCCTGCCGTGAGACCGGAGGACCTGCTCAACATCGAGACACTGCCAGAGGATCTGCACTGGCTCGCCTCAGAATACCGGCTCCAGCCCAACGATCCCGTTTACCTGGCGATCGCCTGGCATTGGCACCGGGTTCAGAAAGGCGAGGACACCCTGCGATCCGCGACGATGGAGCTCAAAGCCATCGTTGATAGCCGCATCGCAAGCGTCGTCGGCGCGGCTGAGACCGTCCTTGCCGTGCAAGAGCAGCTGAAGGAAGTGCAGAAAACCCTAGATCAGAAGCCCGCAGCTCTGGGCCTCCAACTGGAAGCCGAACTCCTGCGTCCTGTCACGGCCGCCGTCAGGCAGATCCAAACGGCCGAGAAATCCTGCGCGGCACTGGTCCACGCCGCCCAGACCGCCTTGGAGGAAGCCCAGCGGCGGCAGTCGATAGCGGCCTTCATCGTCGGGCTCGTGATCGGCGGTGTGGGCGTTTCGTTTCTCCTCACGCCGTGAAATTGCTCCCGTTCCTGCTTGCGGCCGCAGCCTTTGGCATCGGGTTTCTGGCAAAGACCGGGTTATCGATCGAACGGACCAACGAACTGGCCCTAAGTGCGATAGGCCTCGGCGTCTGGCTGCTCTTCTGTGGGTTGCGGCCCTGGTGGGCAAACGGTCGCCATGCCGTGTTGCGTCTATGGGGTCGGGAATGGACGCGCGACGAAGTCTGCTGCCATTTCTTCATCACCGGCGCAACGGGCACGGGCAAGACGGCCCGGGCCGTCGTGCCGATCGTCCACGGGTTGCGCTCCACTCTCCGCGATACTGGCATCCTCGCCATCGATTCCAAAGGCGCGCTGTGGCGGCCCTTGGCTGAAATGGCCCGGGCTCTCGGGCAAGAGGGCGACTTGCGGCTGATCCGGGTGCGACCGACCCATATCCCGGTAGCAGACTGGCAGCCGCCCCTGCGGCTCAATCTGCTGGAGGATCGAACCGTCCCGTGGGGCACCTATGCTAAAATGTTGGTCGATACCGCCACGGCAGCGGGACAGCGCGGCGGCCAGTCGTTTTTCAAGGAATCGGCGCGCGACGTCATCAGCCACGCCATGCAGTCGCTTTACCTCGTGGGCGAGGCGGTGACCCTCGACCAGGTGTATGACGCCATTTGTTCCTCCAGCCGCATGTCCTCCCTGCGGGAAGCACTCGAGAAACTGGCGGCCGGCAACCAGCCGGACAGCGCAGCGGCCAAGCTTGAGAGGCAGTATTTCAGCGACTTCATGGCCCAGCCCGCGGAGCAGCGCGGCGGCACCGTTTTCACCGTCGCCAACTACCTGCGGGCCTACATCCCACCCGACATCGCCCAGGTCTTCTGTAGCAAGACCCCGAATTTTTCGCTCCGTGAAATCGACGAAGGCCAATTGATCTGCCTGTCCGTTCCGCAGACCTTTCAGGTCGAACGCAAATACTTGAACCTGCTCTGCAAGCAGTTGTTCTTCCTGCACGCCTTCCGTCGCTTTGATCTCGACGCCGACGAAATGCGCCGGCGCAACGTCATTGTGCTGGTCTTGGATGAAGGCCAGAAAACCACCCTTGTTTCTGAGGACGGATTTGCCGACCACGCCGCCGTGGACGAATTGCGCGAGGCCGGGGTCTGCCTGATTTCTGCTACGCAAACACCGCTCTCCCTTTACGCGGCGTTTGATACCGAGACCAAGGCCGATGTGTTCATGGCCAACTTGCGGACACAGGTCCATTTCCGGGCAGCGGACGAGAAGGGTGCGAAGATTTTGTCTGATAAAATGGGCGGGAGTGAACGCAAGAAGCACAGCGGCGGCTATGCCGGCGGCAAGCCTACCAGCACCTGGCAAATGCAGGATGTGCCTTGGTTCAAGGCACCCGAACTGCTGTCCCTGCCCGAAGGTCGGGCGATACTCAGACACCCCCGAAAGGGTGGCCGCCCCGTTCTAATCACCCCGCCGTTCACGCGGTATACCCACCGCAACGAATCGTGATCTCGCGACAAGCATCGCGCGGGAGGCCCGCCTCACTGCCCGCGTAGTAATCGGAGGGCCGCCGCGTGGACGGGATCAACGGTCAGCGTGCGTCGGGCGGCGGCGCGGGCGCCTTCGGTGTCGCCCGTGCGGAGCAGCACGGTAGCCAGCGCATAAGGATATTCGGCCACGGTGGGGGCGATATTCTCGGCGTGTTGCAGCGCCTCGGCGGACTGGGGGAGCCGGTTGACTTGGGCGAGCAGCAAACCGAGATTATACCAAGCTCGATCGAATCGGGGATCGCGTTCCACCGCGAGGCGCAGGGCATTTTCTGCCTCCTGCAGCCGGCCGGCCTCGGCATAGGCGAGCGCGGCGCGATAAGGCGTCTGCGCATCGTGGGGCCGGAGTTGCGCCGCGCGGAGAAACGCCCCTGCGGCTTCAAACGGCTTGCCGACACCGCTGAGGACGAAGCCGTGGGCGTCGTGGATGCCGGGTGAGTAAGGGTCCCACCCGGCGGCGCGGGTCATCTCCCGTTCAGCTTCCACAAGTCGGCCGCGGTTTGCCAAGTCCTGTCCAAGGCGGAACCGGCCGCCAGGCTGGTCGCGCGAAAGCGCCAGATAGGCGTCGAGTTCCTTACGTTCGGACGAGTCGGGGGCGAGTTCGGACGAGAAGGCCCAGGCAGCGTCGAGCCGGACGAGGCGGGCAGGATCCTTCAGCAGCGGGCGCAACTTTCCCTGCGATCCGGCGTGGCCGGTCAGCAGTCGGACGGCGGCGGCGCGCTCCAGCGCATCCTGCGCGGCGAGCGAGGAGGTGGCCGTCGCGAGCACGGAGTCGGTGCGATCGAACGGTGCAAGCAGGTCGAGGTATGTCGCGCGCCACGCGGGCACCTGCTCGGCGCCGAGCAGTGCGAGTAGTGACCCTACGGCCGCCGGGTTGCCCGCCTGCGCGGCGGCGACGGCGCGGGTGCGGACGCGCTGGGCGTTGGCGAGTTTGGGGCCATACCAGCTCTCCGTTGCTTGGATCACCCAGTCGATCGTCTGATCGGAGTGGCAGCGGCTGCAAGCGTTAGGGATGCCCAACTCTTTGGTGAGCAGTGGATCGGGCTTGAGCCAGCCGTGATCGTGGCGGGGGGCGCGCTGCATGTAATTCGTCGTCGGCATGTGACAGGCGACGCACGAGTTGCCCGTGCTGTCCATGGCATGATGCGAATGTGCGACAGGGTCGATGGGAATGGCGCGGGTGCCGTTGGGTTGCACGCGACCTGGAGTTGCGTGGCATTGCAGGCAGAGCTGGTTGTCGCCCGCGGAGAAAAGTGTCCTGGTGGTGTGCGGATCGTGACAGTCCATGCAGGTGACGCCCGCGTGTCCCATCCGGCTCAGCCGGACCGAGGTCCAGTTGAAATCCTCGGCGCGCTGCTGGCCGTCGGGCCAGAACACCTCGGGCTCGACCGGCAGCGCGACGCGATAGTGATCGTCGTAGTCGTCACCGGGTTGGAAATTGAGCGTGAGTTGTTCATTGCGGGCGTGGCACGGCGCACAGGTCTGCATCATTTTCTCCCGGTCGCCCTGGAATGGTGCGGGAGAAATTCCTCCCACCGCATTCTTGGCACCATGCCCCGGCTTGGCCGGACCATGGCACTGAATGCAGCCCACGCCGTGTTCGATCCACGTCGATTGATAGGTATCGTTCGCGGCATCATAGTTTTTTCGGTAGCCGGTCATGTGACACTGGGCGCACATTGAGTTCCAGTTCATACCGCGGCCGGTCCAGTGCCCCCACTCGCCCGGACGCCGCTCTTCCGTCCCAAACACATTGAACCACTCCTTCTTGACCGAATCAAAGGCCAGTTCGTGTGGTTGCCAGCGTCCGCCGGGGGCCGGCAGCAGCGGTTGCCAGAGCGGCTTGCTCCCCAGCACCATGTCCGGCGTGGTGCCCGGGCCGACTCCCACCGGCGGCCGGAAAGCCGCCAAGGCCTTCGCGTCGCCAATCGGATGAACCGGCCGGTTGGCGCGCGCGTGATCCGTTTCACGCCACGCGACGAATTGCGTGGCGTGGCACTCGAGGCAAGTGGCGGAGGACTGCAGCGAGGCGGTGGCCTTGCTTGCCGGCCGGCTATCCGTTTGTCGGCGGCACGCGGTGGCCGTCAGCGCAAATATTACCGCGATGCATAATGTGCGGCAAACCCGTCCGCGACGATCAGCAAAGGTGTCTCTGTAACCAAGAATCTGGCCGCACATTGAAGACATGTTATTATATCCAGGTGGCATGTGTCCAGAGAGTGGAGTTTATCATGCGAGAATCGCAGGTTCAGGTTCTGTTACGAAAAATACCCGAACAACAGGTCAGGGCATTGAGGCGTCAATGGTGAGAGTGGATTTCCGGAATCATTGGCTGTCGCGTTAATCCACGCTCGGTGTGCCCAATATCCCGAGGATCAGGGACAAGGCAATAGTCCGTGGCGAGTGGCAGGGACCCTGCACCGCTGCCGGACGCGGGATTGGATATCAGGGCGAGTTGGATCATGGGGGGCGTGGGGGGATGCGTTGCGCGGAAGGAATTTCAAGGGCGGGCGGCGGGGCTGGACAATTCGGGCGCGGGAATCACGGTCAGTTCGTCGATCTTGGTTTCGCCCTCGCCTGCGACTGTCAGGCGGATGTGATTGGCCCCGCTTTGCAGGGTTTGCACCGAGAAGGTGGTCATCCAGGATTTTTGATTCTGGTTGGTCGCCGACGTCACCAGCAAGATGGGATTTTTCCCGTTGACGGACAGCGTGACCCGACAGCGGTCTGTCGCCGATGAGTAACGCACGATCAACCGGTAAGGTGCCGCAGCTCCATCGTTTTCCTGATACCATTCCACGTAGCCGGGGCGGCCGGTGAAGTCGAGATAACCGGCGCCGTTGAATCCGGCATCATCGTGTCCGACGACCGCCCCCTCAAACCGGGCCGTCTCGGCCTGATCGCCGAACGCCGGGGTCGAAACCGCCTCTCCGCCGGACCCCCAATGCAGACCTTCATCGGCGCCAAAACGTTCGGCCAGCCGCATGAAGGGTCTCCCGTCCGCAAGCACCAAGGCCCGCACCGTGGCGCCGGGGGAGACGCGGAACGGGCCTGTGTAAACGCGGCTTTCCCTCGTCGGTTCGCCGCCGTCGAGCGTGTAGTGAATCTCAAATTTCCCAGCTGCTGTCACCCCGGTGCGGAGATCCACCCGGCGCACATCGATGCAGACCTGATCGCTCGTGAGCTGGCGCTTCTCGCCGCAGATCGCCCCGACGACGACCGACCCTTCATCCGGGTGTTGGGGGAGTTCCAGAAAGGCCCGTGTCAGCCCGAAAAACATCCGGCGCGAGTCGCCGGCGAGGTTCGGCTCGGTGTCCACCGGGTCGCCGTTTTCGAGCGACAAAATCCGGGCGGAGCCGTCCGCGTGAAAACTAACGCGATTTTCCCCATACGGATAGAAGGCGCCGTCAACGTCGGTGGACGCGACGGTGACAATGGCAACATCCCTGCCCCTCCCCTCTGCGGACAGGTGCTCCGTTGTGACTTGTATCCGGCTGGGGGCCGTGGCGGTGCGTTGGACGGTGCGGGCGACCTCGCGGCCACCGCGGTAGGCGACCGCTTCGAGCGCTCCCGGAGCCCACGGCACGAGCCACTCGCATTGCAGCTGATTCCATTCTTTGCCCGGACGACGCCGGCCCTGCGAACGGCCGTTGAGCAGCAGTTCCACCTCCTCGGCGTTCGTATAGGCCCAAACCGGGACCGGCGTGCCCGGCTCCATGCGCGGATGCGTCCAGTGCGGCAACAGATGCACCATCGGCGCGCTGGTCCATTGGCTTTGATAGAAATAATAAAGGTCCTTGGGGAAGCCCGCCAGGTCAATGGCCCCGCCCATGAAGGCCCGGAAGGGCCAGCCGCCGTGGACATAACCGGCCTCGCCCAGATAGTCCCAGCCGGTCCATCGGAAATGCCCGGAGAACCACGGCAGGTCACGCATGAGGGTCCAGTTCTGGCGCGCCGTGATCCGGACCATGGCGTTGTCATAAGATGAATTGAAGATCTGCTTCGGGTTGGGCCGGTCTTTCGGCGCGATCCAATCGTAATTGAAAATTTCCGTCGGGGTCAGGTCGGGCAGCGGAAACGGATCCTGGTTTTTGTTGGGGAACCCGTCGCGATACCAGGTGCGGGTGCGGTAGTATCCGCGCACCTGCCAGGTATGAGGCGCCTCGGTGGCGACAAAGGGCTTGGCCGGGCGCGCCTCGCTGAAAAATGCCTGCCGTTCGCTGTGCCCATTCACGCCGAAGACATCCATGTGCTCCGACCCGGAGTGGCCGGAGGTCACCGGCCGGGTGGGATCCATCTCATGGCATAACCGCACCAAGGCCGCTGCCTTCGGGCCCTTGGTCTCGTTGCCCACACTCCAGATGACAATTGAAGGATGGTTGCGATCACGGCGCAGCCAGTCGCGGAGGTCGCGCTGCCACCATTCCGGGAAAGCCTGCTGGCCGTAATCCTGCGGCGCTTTTTGCCGCCACCCGTCGAAGATTTCATCCATGACGAGGATGCCAAGTTCATCGCACAGTTCATAAAAACGCGGCACCTGGGGATTGTGGGCGGTTCGCACCGCATCGCAGCCCATATCCTTCAGGAGTTTGAGCTTCCAGCGGATCAGCGCATCCGGCCAGGCCGCGCCCACCGGGCCTCCCTCGAGGTGCTCGGCCACGCCCAGCAGTTTCACGTTGCGGCCGTTGAGCCAGAAACCGGTCGCCGTGTCCCACTTGATTTCCCGCAATCCAAAGCGCGTCCGCGCCGTATCGGTCACCTGACCGCCCACCCTGATCTCGGTAACCGCGGTATAGAGAGCAGGCGTGTCGATATCCCACCGTTGCGGTGCGGGCACCCGGAGCACCTCGGTTTCCCTGGTCTCGCTCGTGGCGGCCAGTGCAAAGGTTCGTTCGCTGCTGGCGACTTCCTTGCCGGAAGGGTCCAGCACGGTCGTGCGCAGCTTGACCGTGGCATCGGCGCCACCCGCGTTGGCCACTTCGGTTGTTATCTCCACGGTGGCGCTGTCGGCGGCGAGGCTTGAGGCGACAACCTGCACGCCCGAAGGCATGACATGCACGTCACCGGTCGAAACCAGGCGCACGGGAGCGTAGAGGCCGCACCCATGATACCAGCGGGCACTGGGCTCCCGGGAATTATCGAGTCGGACGGCCAGCACGTTGCGGCCAGGCCGCAGATACGGTGTCAAATCATACCCAAAACTGATGTAACCGTAGGGCCGTTGGCCGAGGTGATGGCCGTTCACCCAGACCTCACTGTTCATATAGGCTCCATCAAACTCGATCCGCAGACGACGACCGCTCGATTCCGCGGGAACATCGAAGGCCCGGCGATACCAACCGATGCCGCCAGGCCGGTAGCCCCCCTTCTCCCCCTGCGCGGCATCCGGCGAATAGGGCCCCTCCATCGCCCAGTCATGCGGAAGATCGATTTTCCGCCATTGGCTGTCATCCCAAGCGATCGCTTCCGCGCCGACGTGCTCGCCCAGAGCGAAACGCCAGCCATCGTTCAGGGACTGTATGGTGCGCTCCGCCCGAGCGGGGCCGGTTGCGACCACGAGCGCGCCAAACCAAAAGATGCATCGGATAATATTCATGATAGAAAATAGAGTCGTGCTACGCCGCTGACAGGAATCAGGGCGCGACCGAGGTGGAACGTGGAGTATGAACCAAAGCATCGTCGGCCACGGGCTGGCGAGTGAGGCCCGGGCCGCTCCATGCGAGCCGCAGCGCCGGAGCGCGGCCTTCGGCGTGAATGGCCGAGAGCCGGAAAGGATGCAGTCCGGCCTGAAGCCTGATCACCGCGGCTTTTTCCGTGCCGGGCGCGTAACCGAAATCGGCGTCAATGACCGTGGCCCCGTGCAGGCGGAGGATCGCGCCGGTGTCGGCCGTGAGATAAAAGGTGTATTCGCCGTCTGCGGGCACCAGCAGGTTGCCGGTGAAGCACAGGCCCGACGCACCGGCGGACATGACGCCGGCCGGATCCAACCGCGATGCCGTGCCGGAGGAGATCGGCGTCAAGGCCTCGTAATCAGGCACCCAGGGAAACGGTCCGGCGTAGGCGCGCCATTCAATCCCGGCGACGGTGGCGGCGGGCGCGAGGGCGGGCACGAGCGACGTGTCGTAAGGGCGTGGAGCGGTGGGATTGGGCCGGCGTAGCCGCAGGGCCGCCGCTTGCATGAAATGCTGGGTCGCCGCGTGGACCTGTTCGCCGGCGAGGTTCGTCGTCTCCTTCGGATCGGTGACGACGTTGTAGATTTCAAAATCGTCCCGGGCTGACTTCACGTCGTAGCGCACGCCCATGAGGTCGCCCAGACGGATCGCCTGCATCTGGCCGCGCAGGCGGTTGCGCCGGCTGTGTTCGAACGCCGGATAGTCAGGCGTGCGACCGGCAATGTTATACTCGAAATACAACGGACCGCGTTCCCGCACCCGGCCCTGGCCGGTCAGGGCCGGCAGCAGGGAAATTCCGTCCGTGCGGGCGGGCGCGGGCAAGCCGGCGAGGGCGGCAACGGTGGGCAGCCAATCCCATTGCGCACTCGGCCGGGCGTCCACCATTCCGGCCGGAATGTGACCGGGCCAGCGCGCGATCGCCGGAATACGCAAGCCTCCCTCCCACATATCGCGCTTGATGCCATCAAAGGGGCCAAAGCTGGCAAAGAATTCCGGGGTGAACTCCTCCAGGAGGTAGGACTCGTTCGAGGCCCCATTGTCGGAAGTGAAGACCACCAGAGTGCGATCGTCGATGCGCAGGTCCTGCAGGAGCCGGATCAGGTCGCCGACGCAGTCGTCCAGACGGCGGATCGAGGTGGCATAGCGTTTGTCGATGTCTCTCCATGCCCGGGCCGGGGTGGCGGGGTCATGGTCGTGGTCATATTCCGCCGCCGCGTAATCCGGGTGAACCCAGGAGTCGATGGGGCCGGACGCCGTGTTGATGATGTGCCCGGGAGTGCCGAGCCATTGCAGACCTCCTTTCAGTCCGCCGCCGGCGGGATAGGCTTGGGTCGGCAGTTCGATGGCGGCGTGCGGGGTATCGTAGGCCAGATAGAGAAAGAACGGCCGGGCGGGCGCGACGGCCGTGTGGTCGGTGATGAATTTCTTCGCGCGCGCCGTGAAGAGGTCCGCGGTGTAGCATTGATCGAGTCCCGCCGTGACGTTCGAGCGGTTGTCCCACACGCTCACCGGCCCGCGGGCCTTCGCTTTCTCAGTGAAATACGGCGCCTCCTTCGGGTAGTGCTCGTGGCCGTCGATATGGCGGAGCAGGCCGTAGAAGGAATCGAAACCGCGGTTAAGCGGATGCGCGGGCGCATCCGGGTGCGCTCCATCGGTGGAATTGTTGGGCTGTCCGTGCAGGCCCCATTTGCCGATGGCGGCAGTGGCATAGCCGGCGCGGCGCAGGACGGTGGCCAGGGTGTGGTTGTCCTCCAGCGCCTTGTCGAACTGGTTGTCGCGCACGTTGGCGTGCCCCTGGCTGACACCGGTAAGGAGGGAAGCACGGGACGGCGCACAGACGGGGGCCGCGCAGTAGTGGTGCGTCATCCGCACGCCTTCCGCGGCCAGAGTGTCGAGGTGGGGGGTGAGAAATGACGCGCCATTGACGGAAGCGCGGCGGCCGTTTTGGAAAAACACCCCGAGATCGCCCCAACCGAGATCGTCGGTGAGGATAAAGATGATGTTGGGACGCTCGGAGGTCGCGACCGCCGGGGCGGCGAGGGCCAACGTGGCGAACAGCGCGGCGGACTGGATGGCTTTTTTCATGAGGAAATCAGGGTTGGGCAACCGCAGGGGGGGGCCAGCGGGCGCTCAGGATCGAAACCGGGGCGTTCGAAATCGCTCCTTTCCACCCAATTGGCCGGGACTTTTTCGCCGCGCAAGACTCGCCGGGTGTAGAAATCATGCGCAGGACCGGCGTTCGGGTAGTGATCAAACACGCCGCCCTGCCCTGTCATCCGCGGGTCCTGCTGCGCGGTGAGTTCAGCGAAAAGTTCCTGTCCCATCGCCGCCCGCCGCACTTGCTGCCCGGGGTCGGCGGCGAGGTTGTAGAGGCAGGCGGGATCGGTCCGCAGATCGTAGAGTTCCTCGGCCGGACGTCGGCCGAAGCTCAACTCCCAAAGCCAGTGATTCACGCCCGCCCGGTTTTGCGCCAGAATGAGTGTTTTGGTCGGACCGCCGTCGGTGTTGAGGTAGCCGGTGATCGGATCACCCATCGGCCAGCGCCCGGGTTCGAAGTTGCGCAAATAAAGAAACCTGTCGCGCAGCAGTCCGCGGATGGGATAGCCGGCATCGTCGGGCCGCCCAACGTCGTGCCGCTCCTGACCGAGGACCAGATGATCCGCGCCGTCCGCGCCCGCCACGCCGGCGAGGACCGGGCCGAGGCTCCGGCCCTGGATCGGAGCCATGCCCGCCTCGGTGTCGGTGAGGCCGGCCAGATCAAGAAAGGTCGGGGCGAAATCGATGAAGCTCACATAGCCGCTGATGCGGCGGCCCGGGCGCACCACCCCCCGGCCCCAGCGGATCGCGAGTGGCATGCGGACCGAGGCGTCATACGCCGTGCCCTTCACCCGCGGGAACGGCAGGCCGTTATCCGAAGTCACCACAATGATCGTATTGTCCAGTTCCCCGCTCCGCTCGAGCTCGGCCAGGCAACGGCCTAGCTGCCGGTCGAAATGCTCAAGTTCGAAACCGTAATCGAGCAAATCATTCCTCACCGTGTCGTCATCGAGCCAATAAGGTTCCACGCGCTGGATCTCGTCCGGAGTTCGCCCGCCAAGGCGAATTCCCGAATTGGCCGCATACGGACGATGCGGCTCGTTCGCTCCAAACCAGAAGCAAAAAGGTTGCTTGCGCGGCCGGGCTTTCAAGAAGGCGGCGAAATTCGCCGCGTAATCGATGGACGACATCGCCGTCGTGGGCGGGGTCGTCTTGAGGGCGTTGAAGGCCGGACCGGTGAGTTCCCGCAGGCGCCCGCCGATGTTGCCGGGGTTGCCGGGGGCCCAGCCCTTGCCGGTGAACCCGACGGCATAGCCGTGCCGGCCGAGTGCTTCCATGAATGTCGTGTAGCCGGCCGGATAAAAGCCCCCATGGTTCCCGGCGGATTCCAGTTGCCAACTGTTGCGGCCGGTAAGCACGCACGCCCGGGAGGGAGCGCACTTGGCATTCGGCGTGTAGGCCTGTTGAAACAACAAGCCTTCGCGGGCCACGCGGTCGAAGGCGGGCGTCTTCACCCAAGTGCACCCATTGGCGGAGAAGTGCGCATACGATGCATCATCGGCGATGCAGAACAGGATGTTGGGCCGTGTCTCCGCCGGGGATTCGGCGGCTCCAGCCTGAGCGCACCCCAGCAGAAGCGCGAGCGCGCCGCGCCAGCCAGGGATAGGCAGATGGGGTTTCATGAATCGGGCCGGTTCAGCGGAATGTTTCAATTCGCCGAAGCATTATTGGCCGGAGGAAGATCGCCCGCAGCTTCCTGCTGGATCGGAAAACGGTAAACCGTCGTCGAGCGATACGTTTCGCCGGGACGCAGGATCGTGCTGGGAAACATGATCGTCTCCTTGAGACTGGGCGCGGGAAACGGCCCGTGGTTCGGCGAGACCCTGATACGATTCTGCGTGAGTTCAAACGCCTCCGGAGAAATCGAAGACCCGTCTTCCTCACCGTAACGCTGCCGCATGAGCGGCGCTGGCTTGGTGGGGAACGGCTGGGTCGGCGAAGCCAGCTCGCCACGGAGTTCCGACGCGGGCACGGGTCTTTCCTCGATGGGCCAGAGCGGTTCGCCGGTGACGCGATCAAAGACAAAGAGATAGCCGTGCTTGGTGCCCTGGGCGACAGTGTCGATCTTTTTTCCGCCGTGGGTCACCGTCACGAGGACGGGCGCGCAAGGCAGGTCCTTGTCCAGCAGATCGTGATGCACGATCTGGAAATGCCAGAGGCGTTTGCCGGTCGCGGCGTCAAGCGCGACGAGGGAATTGGCGAACAGATTATCGCCGTGCCGATCCGCACCGTAGAAGTCGGGTTCCGCCGTCTTTGTCGCGACATAGACTATGCCGCGCTCCTCATCGAGCGCCTGGCCCGACCACGGCATCACGCCGGTGGCGTCCTTGTAGGCATCGGCGGGCCAGGTGTCGTGGCCGACTTCACCGGGTCGAGGAATGAGGTAAAATATCCATCGGCGCGCCCCGGTGCGCACATCAAACCCGCGCACCGCGCCGGGGCCGCCGAAGCCGCCGATGATCAGCGTGTCCTGGTAAATCACGCCCGGAGTGTTGAGCCCGATATTGGGAAGCGGGCCTTCAACATCCAAACCGCTGCCGAGGTGAATGGCCCCGTCTTCACCAAAACCCCTGAGCAGCCGGCCGGTTTGCGGATCCAACGCGTAGAGATGATTGCCGACGGCGGTGAAAAGACGCTGTTCGCCGCCAGATTCATTTCGCCAAAAGACCAAGCCGCGCTGCCGGGTCGCCGCCCAAAACATCAACCCACACGGCTGCTCGGCCGTCGCTCCGGGCCGCTCGGTGGTGGGATCCCAGCGCCAGAGTTCACGGCCGGTCGCGGCGTCGAGGGCGACCACCTTGCGGCTCTGCGTGGCGGTGTAGAGCACGCCGGCGATGATAAGATTATTGGCCTGATACTCACCGATCTCCCCGGTGTCGTAGGTCCAGGCCGGCTTGAGTTGGGCGACGTTGCTGCGGTCGATCTGCCGCAGCGGCGAGTATAGGCTGCGGTCCTTGCCGCCGAGATAGGCCGGCCAGTCGGTGTTGGTTGCAGGCGGAGCGGCCTGCAGGGCGGGCGCGCCCAAGAGCCAAACACCGAAGCGGCAAAGCCCGGAACAAACGATAAGGTTCACAAGACGGAAGGAGGAATAATCCATGGTGCGTGAGGCCGCCCCTGTTCAATGCGACTGATAAGATTGCACGGTGCGGTCCGGGGCGGGCGGGAATGCGAGCGGTCGATCAAGGTATCACCGTGCCATCGCGGATGAAAATCGGGAGCGTGTCGAGCGGAGCGGGATAGGCTTTGAGCCAGCGGCCACCTTCGTGAATCGCCCCGGTCTTGTGATCGCGCCAGCGACCGGCGGGAAGGTAGAGATCGCGCGCCACCGCGCCCTTGGTCACCACCGGAGCCACCAGCACATCGGTCCCGAGCATGAACTGGTCGGTGATGGAGAAAGTCGCCGGATCATCCGGGGCATGATAAACCAACGGGGCAATGATCGGTTCGCCGGTCAACGGGGTGGCCTCCGCGAGCCGGTAGGTGTAGGCGGCAAAACGCAGATGCAGTTCACTGGCTTCCCGGCACAGGCGAACGGCTTCCGGTCCATGATGCCAGGGACCGGCGGAAAACTGAATCATCGGCATCAGGGCTGAGGCTTGGGCCCAGCGCACCAGCAGTTCAGCATCGATTTTGTCACCGTCGTAGGCATTGCCGCCCACCATGTCGGGCATGAGAAAAAGGAATCCGCGCAACGAGGTAGTGAGTGCTTCGGGCACAATGGCGGCGAGCCCGTTTTCCAGACCCCAGATTGAGTGCTTGTCGATCAGCCGTTGCACGACCCCCAGCGGCTGTGAATTGGTCCCCACCCTCGTCTCGTTCCAACCATAGTGGGCGGCGGTCTCCGCATTGTAGAGATCAGGATACTCCGCCGCCGTGATGGCCCGGGCGGGTTTGGCGTCTCGCACCACAAATTTCACGTCGCCACCGTCAAATTTAAAACCGTCAAAACCGAATTGCTGCATAAGCGTGTCAAGCTTGCGCCGGAACAGCTCGCCCGCGCGGGGATCGGTGAAATCCCAGACGGCCCCGGGGCCATTCCACCAGCGGGTCAAGCCCACCCGGCCGTTGCTGTCGCGCAGGAGCAGTCCGTCCCTTTGATGCGCCGCGAAGGCCGCGGAATCGGGATTTACAAAGGGGTGAACCCAGAGTGTGACGCGGAACCCGAGGCGGTGGAGTTCGTCATTCATGGCGCGGGGATCGGGAAATTTCACGGGATCGAAATCCATGTCGCCGTAACGGCCCTCCCATTTGTCATCGAGTTCGATGATGCCGGCGGGCAGGTCATGGGCGCGGATCGCCCGGGCGAAGGCGAGAGTCTTGGCCTGGTCCACCTCGGTCTTGTATTCCACCCAGGTGGTGTAAATGGGCATCCGAAAATACTCGGCCGGCGGAACGCGTCGGGGATAGCCTATCCGCATCAGAGCCTGACGCACCGCCGTGCGGAAATCCCGCCCGATGATGAGATCATACTCCAGGGCCGCTGTCCCTGGCATGGAGATGGCGAGGAGGCCGTCGCGTTTGCCATCGACCACCTTGTTGACCGAATAGGCGAAATCAACGGGTGTGCGCACCCACAGGGCGATTCCGTCGGTCGTATACCACAGGGGAGTCGCCTGCGATTGTCCGCTCACGAGAAAGGTGGGCCGGACCATCGAGGCGTCATTGAGCGGCCAGACCTGCGGATCACGCCAGCCCTGGAACCCGCCGCCATACCACTGGCCGGATTCCTTGAGCCGCCAGGCGAAGCCGGGCCCGACGTCGGTCTCCATCTCGAAAAAACGCACCGTGACATGAAGTCCCTGCACGTCAGGACGGATCTCCACGCGGACCAGGGAATCTTTCGCACCGATATCATAATCCAGGACCACCGCCGCGTCCTGGCGGCTCAACGTCTTGAGCCGCCCGATCCGCTGGGGCTTCCCGGCCTTGGTGAACACACCGCCCTCACCGCTCGCGGCCCAGCCGTCGAGCACGGTCTCACCGCCGCGGCGAACCGTCAGGGTCGCGCCTTCGCGGCCGACCGCCGCCTCGTAGTCGGCGGTCGCGATGATGATCGCCTTCGGGGTTTCCTTGACGGTGAACAGCGAGTTGGAAGCCTGGGACTGGTTGAGCAGGCCGAAGACGGCCAGCATGACAACGCAAGTCCGGGCCAAGTGTTGGGCGGCAGGCAGGTGGGTTTGGAGCATTGGGCAGGTCGGTTTTGAACACATAGAATCTGGGGAATCCTTCATGGTTTGGTCGCAGGGTTGGGAGCCAAGGCACTGGCCAGACCGGGAATTTTCCAGTTGCCTGTGTCCACATGCGCCACGCGCATGATTTCCGCGCAACGCGCGACGATCGTCGGGTTCTGCATGGCCACGTCGGTCTGCTCACCGATATCGTCAGCCAGATCGTATAGCTGGAGCGGGGCGGTGACCTCCTTGAGGCGGATTGCCTTCCAGCGGCCGGCCAACAGCACCGCTTGACTCACTCCCTTCTCATAAAATTCCCAGTAGAGATACTCGTGCTGCTTTTGGATTCCGGTCCCGGTCAGGGTCGGCAGCAAACTGATGCTGTCCCGCGCCGGCGGCAGTGACGATCCGGTCAATGCCGCAAAAGTTGCCATCATATCGCCGAAATAGCCGACTTGCGTCACCGCCGGATGCGGGGCGATACGACCGGACCAACGCACGATGAATGGCACGCGAATGCCGCCTTCCGTGAGATCCCGCTTGTAGCCGCGCAACGGCCCGCCGGATTTGAAAAAATCCGGATCGGCGCCGCCTTCCTTATGCGGCCCGTTGTCGCTCGTGAAAATGATCAGGGTGCTCTCGTCGAGTTTGAGCCGCCGGAGTTGCTCAAGCAGACGCCCCACGGTGCGGTCCATGCGGCTGACCATCCCCGCGTGCGCGGCGCGCGGCGTGGGCGAATCCCGATAGGCGCCAAAACCATGCGCGTCACCACCGCTACCATCCATCAAGAACGGCTTTTCTGGCCAGCGCCCCTGGTATGGGGCTGAGGAATCCTCGGGCACGATCACTTCGGCGTGCGGATTGGTCAAGGCGAGATAGAGAAAGAAGGGCCTGTCCTTGTGTTCCGCGATGTAGTTCAGCGCCTCGGCCTCGAGGAGATCGGGGGCATATTGGCCGCGCTTGCCCTCCTGATTCTCCGGCAAGTTTACGCGCTGGTCGTTGCGCCATAGATATTCGGGATAGGTCCAGTGGGCGTGGCGCTGACAGTTGTAACCGTAGAAATAGTCAAATCCGGCCTTGAGCGGATCACTGGCCGATCCGGGATAACCCAGGCCCCATTTGCCGATCAGTGCCGTCCGATAGCCGGCTTGCTTGAACAATTTTCCCAAGGTGAAGGTGTCACCCGGCATGGGTGCCTGCCCTTCCGGCAGCACCTCCTGGTTGCCACGGACCGGTGCGTGGCCGTTGTGCAAACCCGTCATCAAGGTGGCGCGGGAAGGCGCGCAGACCGTGTTGCCAGCGTAGAACTGCGTGAACCGCATGCCCTGGGCCGCCAAGCGGTCGATGTTTGGCGTTTGGATAAGCTGTTGCCCGTAACAGCCGAGATCGCCGTAACCCAGATCGTCGGCAAGGATGAAGATGATGTTGGGATGGGTCGCGGTGCTGGCTGCACTGTTCAGAGCCGCGCCCAATAGGAGGACAGCTAAGCCGATGGTCCCGGATTTTGGCCGGCAATTCAAGAGAGGGGCGGTGGCGCCTCGGTTTTGACCGAATAGATGCATGATCATTTCGTTGTCTGTGGGGTATTGCCGGGTGACGATTTAAAGCCAGCGGAGTGAGACTCAGTCAACATGGTGATGCCTGGTCTAGAAACACCCAGATCCTGCTGACCGAGCACGTCGCGCGCGGACATTTCTTCTGCCAGCTCGCATCACTCGCTTGGAACGCGATGTCTGCGAATTGTAGCATAAGTTGACTGGCTCGAATACTGCGCGGATTTTTCATGGGAATCACGGTCAGTGGTTGGTTATGCGAGGTGGGAACCGGGCGGCTGGAATTGACAGGGCTTGGCGGCGCGGGCGGGCGCGTCAGCGTTCGCCGGGGAGATTGGCGTAAGCTGGCTCGCCCTGGAGCCAGCCCAGGGACGCAAGAAAGTGATCGGCGGCGATCATCGTCTCCCGAAAGTAACGCCCCCCCGACTGTTCGCGGTTGAAGAAGGAATGCTTCTGCCCGGCATAGAAGCCGACTTCGCAGCGGGCGCCGGCGCGCTCCATGCTTTGCTGGAAGCGTTTGACCTGCACCGGCGGAATGGTCGTGTCCTCGGTCCCATGAAAGATGATGGTCGGGGGAGCGGCGGCGGTGACATGATTCGCCGGGGAGCTTTCGAGATACTCGGTCAGTCGCGCGCCAAAGCGTCGCTCGAAACTGACGTCAGCCGCCTCGGCCGGACGCCCTCCGATCACGGGATTGAAGAGCACGAGGGCGGCCGGCGTGAGGGCTATCGCCAAATTGTCCGCCGGATCATCGCCGCCGGGGACCAGCGCGGTCTGCGCGGCGAGGTAGCCACCGGCCGAACCGCCGCCTGCACCCAGGCGCGCCGGGTCGATGCCGAGTTCAGCGGCGTGGGTCCGCACCCAACGCAGCGCGGATCGGGCGTCCTGCACGCAGACGAAGGGCAGCTCGCTGCCATGTTCACCGCCATGCTTGAGCAGACGGTAGTGCACGGTCACGGCCACCAGGCCGCGTGAGGCGAGATATTCGGCATGCGGCGCGAACTGGTTGGCGCTGCCTCCGGTCCAACCGCCCCCGTGAAAGAAAACCATCGCCGGCCGCCGGTCGGTGATTTTCCAGTCCGCGGGTTTGAAAATGAAGACCCGGAGATCGAGATCGTCGATTCGTTTGTATACGTGGGGCTCACCGCGAAACTCGACGGCGGCAACCGCCCGGGCAGCGGCGAACAGGCAGAGACACCATAAGAAGGGCAAACGGCTTGGATTCATGAGCTATGATGGCTGGTCGGGATGGAGGACTGGGTGGGAAGATGGTTACGTCCGGGCCGGATTTCACAGCCCGGAGCGGAAGGGTTGCGCGTGTGCGTCCAGGCGCGCCATGGCCGGTTCCAGTCCGTCGGCGGACACGGTGATCTCGACCGGACCGGCCTGGTCAGTCGCTTGGTAGATGCCGAGGCCCAGGCCCATGAAAGCATCGCGCGCTGCGGACGGGGCCGGCGTGTGGTCGAGCACGTTGCCATTCTCCGTGCCGAGAAGGCGCAACGGGCCGCGGACGGAGAAAGTGATCCGGTTCGCGGCACCGGGCACGAGCACGCCGTCTGCATCGACAACCGTCACGGTGGCATGCACGGCATCGCGCCGGTTCGCCGACACCGTGGTGCGATCCAGGTCAAGCCGCAGGCGGCGGGCGGGGCCGGCGGTGCGCTGCATCGTCTCGGCCACGGGCTGCCCATCGCGGTAGGCCACCGCGCGCAGGACCCCCGGGCCGTAGGGCACCATCCAGACGATCTGCCAGTCCAGGGTCATGGGCTGGCGCCCGAGCGAGCGCCCGTCCTGGAAGAGTTCGACCTCCTCGGCGTTGGAGTAGGCGACGACGGGAATGGCCACGCCCTCTTTGCCCGGATGCGTCCAGTGCGGCAGCAGGTGCACCATCGGCCGCTTCGTCCAGAGGCTCTGGTAGAGATAATACTGGTCCTTCGGAAAACCGGCCAAGTCCAGCAGACCCGAGGAACTCGCACGGCTGGGCCAACCCGATTCGCCCAGATAGTCGATGCCGGACCAGCGGAATTCACCCATGATGTATGGCCGACTGAGAGTCAACCGCCAGGAGTCGCGCGAGTTAATCCAAGTATATTCATTGTCATACGAAGAGCGAATCATGGGGCGATCGACCGTTGGGACGTTCCACTCGGGGAAAACCTCCTCCCGCGCGAGATTCGGAATCGGCGGATGTCCGGGAACCGTCTGCGCCATGCGCGTGGTGGTGCGATAGACCCCGCGCGTGTGACCGGTGTGCGGATGTTCTGTCCCGATGAACATCCGACCGGGAAACTTCAGGCGATCTTCGCTGTAGAGGAAGACCGAGGCCCCACCGTCATTATAGCCGGTGACGTCGAATGCGTCGGCGAAGCCCGAGGCGTTGGCCTCGGCCATGTAATTGATGCCGCTGGTGACCGGCCGCGAAGGATCGATCCGATGAACGGCCTCGACCAAGCGACGGGCGTCGATGACGCCTTGTGCGGTGCCGCGATCCCGCACCTCGTTGCCCACACTCCACATGAAGATGGAAGGATGGTTGCGGTCGCGGCGGACCGCGTCCTCGACGTCGCGCACCGCCCAATCCGCGAAAAGCGTGTTGTAACCGGCGGCTTTCATGTCCGGTTTGGCGACGCGCCATTCGTCGAGGGTCTCGGCCATGACGAGCAGGCCCAGCTCGTCGCACAGCGCATAGAATTCCGGCACCATCGGCGCGTGGCCGGTGCGGATGGCGTTGCACCCGCCTTCCCGGAGCAGCCGGAGTCGTCGACGCAGGACATCCTCGGGCACCGCCGCGCCCACCGGGCCGGCGTCGTGGTGCAGGCACACACCCTTCAGCTTGAGGTTCCGGCCGTTGAGGGAAAAGCCCCGGTCGGCGGTGAATTCGAGCCGCCGGATGCCGAACGTCGTTTCCAGGCCGTCGACGATCCGCCCCGCCGCGCTGACGCTCGTTTCCACCGTGTAAAGGGCGGGTGCATCCGGCGACCACAGCGCCGGTTGGGGCAGGTCGACCGATTGGTCAAACCGGACGGTTTCACCTGCGGGAACGGGCTGCGATTGCGGAGGAAGCTGCGCGACCACGCGGCCGTCCCGGCGGATCGTGTGGGCCACCGTGATGGCGGCGGAATCGTCCCCCGCGTTGGCGACCGCCACCTCCACCCGGATGGTCGCCCGGTCCCCGGTGACCACGGGCGTGGTAACGAACACCCCGTCGGGGGCGACATGCGTGTCGGCGGTGGCCGTCAGCCAGACGTGCCGGTAGATGCCGCAGCCGGTATACCAGCGCGAGCTCGGCTGCGCGGAGTTGTCGACCCGCACGGCGATGACGTTGGGCCGGCCGTCATCGTGCAAATAGGGCGTGAGATCGTGGCCGAAGCTGACGTAGCCATAGGGCCGGCGCCCGAGCGCCTGGCCGTTGATCCAGACATCGGCGTTCATATAGACACCGTCGAAAGTCACGCGCACCCGCTTCCCTTCCGCCCCGGGAGGAAGGGCGAAGGATTTCCGATACCAACCCACGCCGCCGCCGTAGTAGCCCATCTTGCCGCCACCGGGATTATCCTGGGCAATCGGGCCAAGGATGGCCCAGTCGTGCGGGAGCAAGACGGACTCCCAGCGGGTGTCGTCGAAGCGAACGGCGTCCGCCCCGGCCGGATCGCCGCGATGAAACCGCCAGCCCTCATCCCAATTCAGATGCAAGCGCGGCGCGGACCGAGGCTCGGCGGCCCCGGCCGGTTCCGGCGCGAGCAGCAGGACGAGCACGACGATGGCCAACAGAAGCCTACGCCACTGGAGAAAATCAGCATGGCTGCATGGTTCTGCACTCATATTAGTATTTCAGGGTGACACGTGATGGGCGGTTCATTTGGAAGCGGTGGCGGCGATGGCCTCGGCGACGGTCTTGAGGCCGACGGATTCCTAGGCATGGAACGGACCGTCGGCGCTGCCGCCCGGCCAGTCGGCCGGAGCGGCGTATTGGCCGTCGTCCCTGAATTCTTTTTGCAGACGGGTGATTGCATGGCATCCCGCAGCTCCAGCAACCGGAGCGATCCGGCGGGAACCGTGATTGACATACCATTTTCAACTGGACCGATTTCCTCGCCGGTCAGGCGGTCGGTGGCTTGCCAGCCGCCGGGCAGCCGGGCGGTGATTCTCACGACACGGTCCGCAGGGGTGAGCCAACCGGAGTCGACCAGGGCGATGATATAATGGCGCGGCGATGTTTCAATGACCTGGTGAAACACCTCGCCGGTCACGGCGAAGGGATGCGTCCTGGTTCCGGCGGCAAGGTCGGCGGTGAGCGCGGCGCGCGCCTCCCACAGCGGGTAATTCCGCCCGTCCTTGCTCAAGGTGTCGCCGTCGGTCGTCCACACGGTTTTCCATGGACCATCCGCGGACGAAATCCCGCCGGGCACAAGGGCGACCAAACCGTGCGGGGCGGTCGTGGGCAGGTGCGAAGGGTCGCGCCGGGTGCGGCCCCAGAGATATGTCGCCACGTCGGTCGGCGGCAGCGGCGCCATGCCCCAGTAGCAGTCGAGCCGGTCGAAGGCCCAAGCCTTGCCATCGGTGCCATCGGCGCCCCACAAATCCTCGCGGTGACCGTTGAATCCGTGTTCCCCAAACCGCCCGCTCGGATTCTTCACCACCAGTGCGACCGGCGAGATTGATCGCAACTGTTCACGCTTGGGCGGGGTGAGCACGCCCCGGCCAAGCAGATGGAGGAAAGTGGCCGCGCCTTCCGTGCCGACGCGTGTCCAGCGGCCCGAACTCGATTCACGCTCCCCGTTGAGCATCATGTAAACGCGCGCTCCGAGCATCGCCTGTGAGACGTAGTAGCGCAACTGCGGGTGGCCGGTCATCGGGTATTCCCATTCCCAGGCGCGGTTGAAACCGAACCAATCCGCGCCGCTGCGCACGGCCCAGTCGTCGACCTGGCCGTCGAGCCAGAGGCCGACACGGGCGGCGAGATTCACGTCGGGTCCGCGCGAATTACTGTCCTCAACGGAAGGCACCAGCACGGAGCGATAGCGTTCGTTAAAGATCAGGGCCCGCAGCTTCTCCGCGGCGGGGGCGTGGGCCCAGCCGATGTTTTTCTTGGTGAGGACAAGCCGTTTCTCATGCCGCAGGCACAGCTCCAGCACCGGTTTGAGGTAGTGTTCAAAATAGTAAGGCAGCGTGTCCGACCACTCGGCTTCCGAGCTTATGAAGCCCTGCAACATGGTCGGCGCGGCCTTGAGCATGGCGGCGACCGTCGCCAGTTCGATGTAGGGTTTGCTGCCATGGCCGATGTCGACCCAAAACGGGCATCGCTTGGCTTCGAAATATTTCGCGCTGGCGACGATCTGGGCCCGGGTTTGATCATAGGTCAGCCGGGGCTCGCGACCCCACGGCTGGCCGTCGGGTCGGAGGAGCGGGGATTTTTCCGAAGGCCAGAAATCGAACGCGAAACGCAGCCGGGCATACGGAAAACGTTTCTCGTGGTCGCGCACCTCGGCGATCCATTGGTCGAATTTCTTGGGGTTTCCGCCATTCCACCAATGGCTGGCGATGATCACGTCGAACGGTCCGGCCGCGCCCTGCATCTCTGCGCCATGCCACGCCAGGGCCGCGGCACCCAATTGCTTCAGATTGGCGCCGATGCCGGCCATGGCACCACGCCGCTCAAGCTGCCCCAGTCTCTTTTCCCAACCCGATTCGAAAGTCAGCCGGTATAGATTGTCGTCACCATTCGGACTGGAGCCAAGCAGGATGCTGCCGCGGGGCGTCCCAGGCACATAGACCACATCCGTGAACCCAAAGGGCGCAATGGCGGAGCCGAGTTCCTTGCCCGTCGCGCTGTAGAGCCGCACTTGCGGCCCCTCGACGATGACGATCTCGGCCCCGGGCCGGTCGGTGAGGTTGCCCGCCGCCAGCAGCCGCATGTTGTAGTGGTAATCGTAGCTCAGTTCCTTGAATCTGCCCGGCAGGGCAAAGCGGGACCGCAACCCGCCTTTGAGCGTGAAGACCCCGGGTTTGTAGAGCAGCTCGGCCGCACCGTCACCATCTAGGTCGGCCGTGACTCCATTGGCATGTTTCAATGTCATCGCCGGATCCCGCGGCTGCCGGCCACTCGCGATGCGCCCATGGAGTTCGGTCAGCTCCGGTCCTTTGAGAAAAAGCACATCCTGCGACTGGCCACTGCCGCGGATCGGCAACACCGCCACTTCGTCCACCCCGTCGCCGTCGAGATCTCCCGCCCGCATCAGACGCACGGCGCCGTCGACCGCGACGCCGGTCAACCGGCGGCCGTCGGCGGCGAAGGCGACAACCTGCCGCGATATACCGCCGGCCAGCACCACCGGCGTTTTCCCGTCGAGCCGGGCAATGGCGACCTGATAGACCGGCGCACCAAGATCGTGTTTCCAACGCAACCGGCCGTCGGCCTCGAGCACATACACCAGTCCATCCGCGCCTGCCGCCACAATCTCATCGCGGCCATCACCATCAAGATCCCCCGCCGCGAGATCGAAGACGAATCCACCCGTCGCCACGTCCCACAGATGCTTGCCGTCCAGCGCGAACGCACAGACGCGGTTGTCGTAGGTCGAGCCGACTATTTCCTTTGCCGCCGGCCGGCCATCGAGTTCGGCACTGGTCAGCCGGTAGATGTTGCGGCCGTGGGTGGGGATGATTTCCACCCCGGCCAGGGCGAAGCCGGGGGCAAAACTGAGGCCGGCGATGCCCCAAAGAAGCAGTTGGTGGAGTTTCATGACACAGAGAATCCCCCGAAGAGGTCGGACCGCGTCCGGTGGGCGGGCACAAAGCCGGCAAGGCGGTCGCAGAGGATTTTCTCTGCCAAGATTAGAATATTGCCCGGTGAGCAGCGTCGTGCGGGCACCGCCATTGCCGCCAAATTGAAAATCGTGAAGGCCAGCAAATCAGCGAAAAAGGGACCGGGATTCACGGTTTCCATAGAATGTATCCCGTCATTTCACAGACTGGCCGTGCGTCACCATCACGCCATGGACCGGAACGGCCTTGGACATGAGCCCCCAGGGTCTCGGACCGGGGGTGCCCGGCGCATCGTCCACGGCGAAAAATCTGGCCGGCCGGGTCACATGCCGACCGCGGGCCGTGGGCGCAAACGCGAGGGGGAAGCGCGCCCACCCTAAGCGCAAGCACGGCAAAATGACCGTTGGGTTTCATGTTTATAGGCGGAAGATGGGGGTTCAGGGTGCAGGTGCAGCCCAAGTGGAATAGGTTGCGCGCAACACCTCGCGATTGGTCGTCGCGATCGCGCGAACATATTCCTCGAAAGGACGGCCATCCGGACGCAGCAGCCCCTGTTTGTAGCGCTTGATGTGGTCCTTGTAGACCGTGAGATATTGGCAGCGGAAGTAGCCGATGAGATAAGGCCGGGCGAAAGCTTGGCGCACAAAACGGTCATAGGACGCTGCGGCTTCGCCGGCCGTGGCATATTGAAACCAGCCGCCGGTCTTGGGCGTGTGCTGGTCGAAAAAACCGCACTGATGGTCGGCGATGATGATGGGCTTGCCAGTGAGCCGGTGCAGGCGGTCGAACTCCGCCGCGTCGAACCACGTTTCATCCGGGCGCGTCAACGGGTCGAGCGACGGATAAAAATGATCGCCCGGCTGAATGCCCAGCACGTCGATGAATTTCGCCGCCTCCTCCAACACCTCGTCGGGATGATCGCGGAGGTGGAACCGGTCGCCCATGAGCAGGCCGGTGGGATGCTCGCGGCGGAAGACGGCGCTGATGGTCTGGTAGTAATGGCGCGCGATGAGACGGAGAAATTCGCGGTCGTCGGCGAAGACGGCCGCGCGATCACGATCAAGGGCCGCCCCGCCCACGGCCGCAAAGGAGTCGAAGGCGGTGCCGTAGGCCGCATTGAGCCGGGCGAGGTCGCCGCCGTGCCGTTCGCGCAAAAACGCCGTGTAGCGCTCCCGCCCCGGAGAACCCGCGGGCAGTTCGCGCATGTAGGAGACATAGTCGGTGCCGCGCGACTGGCGCGTGAATTTGATATCCCAACTTGTCGAGTCGGTCCACGTCCACGCCATGGCCATCGGCTGGGCCTTCATTTCAGCCGCAGCGGCCACGGCGCCGGCCTCGGCCTTCGCGGCGAAGGCCGGGGTGAATACATCCACGTAAGCGAGCGGCTCCTGCCAGAAAGACGCCGACATGAACGACGTGCTGATGACGTAGGGCATCGTATCGCGCATTTCCTTCGGTGTCTGGAAACCGGCGACATTAAACCCCCAGGCCCGGCATTGCCGGCCCACCTCGGCAAACACCCGCGACCAATCTTCGCCGAACTGCCGGGCGAAAACCGTGGGCGCATGCACCGCCGGGTTCTTCATCTCGCTGAGATGATTGACCCCCAGCGCCACCATGCCGTGCCCCTCGGGGGTGACGAGCCACCAGCGGCCGGCCGTTTCCTCCAGTCGGAAATGTCCGGTGGCGCGGGCGCGCAGCGCCCGGTCGCCGCCGAAGCGATCGGCCGGCGCCGGGCTCGCCGGAAACGCGCTGCCGAAGAGCAGTGTGCATCCGGCCAGCAGCAGGAAGGACGTGAGCCAAACGGCCGGATCGGTGTATCGTTTGGGGCGGTTTCGGATCATGGTCGTGAGTCGAATGTAAGGAATGTCTGCGGCGGAACGGATTTCAGACTACAGCTTGGCTGGCTGCTTTTTGTTCCCCTTGCTGCGGGCTTCGAGCCCGGGAAACACCGGGGCGATCAGCTGCCCGGCCCAGGTTTCCAAAGCGGCGGCCAGGCGCGCCGCGACCCGTCGTTCGGCCCGGGCGAGGTTTTGGTGTTCGGCCAGATCCCGGGCGAGATTGTAGAGTTCATCAGGTTGGCCGAGCTGCCGCACGAGCTTCCAATCGCCCTCCCGGATCGCCGATTGCTTCCCGCTGCGCCAGAAAAGCCGGTCGTGCGGCGCGCCCGGGTTTTGGCCGGTCAGGTAGGGCATGAGATTCACGCTGTCGTAGGGACGGTCCGTGGGCATCGCGGCCCCGGCCACCCCGAGGCTCGTCGCGAATACGTCGATCGCACTTACCGGTCGATGTTCAACCGTTCCCGCTGCGAGTTGGCCCGGCCACGACATAACGAACGGCACGCGGATGCCGCCCTCGTAATTCGAGCCTTTGGCCCCGCGCAACGGACGGTTGTCCGCGCCGTTGATGGCCGGCGGCGGCCCGCCATTGTCGCTAAAGAAGATCACCAGGGTTCGCGCGCCCTGCCCGCTTTCATGCAATGCCGCGAGGGTCTCGCCAATCGCATCGTCCATCAGGCTGATCTGCGCCGCGTATTTCCGCCGGACAGGATCCTTGATCGATGCGAACCGCGCGAGCCGTTCCTCCGTGGGCTCCTGCGGATTGTGAGGTGCGTTGAACGCGAGATAAAGAAACCAGGGTTGGTCCGCGTGGCGTCGCACAAATGCCGCAGCCTCGCCGCCCAAGGCGGCCGTCAGGTGCCCGTCGATCTCGACCGGCCGGCCGTTGCGCTCGACGGGCACGAAATATTCCTCCGCCGGGTTCACCGGCCAATCGCGAAACCGGTGCCCGCCGCCGATAAAACCGAACGTCTCGACAAACCCCCGCCGCGCGGGCACGAACTCCGGCGCCGCGCCCAGATGCCATTTGCCGATCCATCCCGTCACATAACCTGCCGCCCGCAGACGCTCGGGGAGCAATGTTTCCGTGGTCGGCAGGCCTTCGCGATGGTCGGCGGGATCGTAGAACACGTTGCGTTCGTGGCCAAACCGTTGCTGGTAACGTCCGGTCATCAGCCCCGCGCGCGAAGGACTGCAGAACGAATGCGTGACATAACCGTTGGTGAATCGAACGCCCCGCGCCGCCAGTTGGTCGAGATGCGGGGTGGCAATGTCCGGCGAACCCTGGAAGCCGGTGTCGGCATAACCCTGATCATCAGAGACGATCAGCAGGATGTTCGGCCGCAGCGCGGCCGAGATCGACGGCGGCGTGGCGAAAGCCGGCGCCAACAGGCAACATGAAGCGAGATTCCGAAGGCATGATTTCAGGAACGATGGGCCTGGCCTGGAGCCCGCCAGGGCAAATTTGCCCTGGAACAGGCTGCAAACCGGCGAAGCTCTGCCACTCCGTGGCTTGGATTGACGAGCTGCGGGAATTGCGGCCCGGCCAGGCCCGGCATTGGAGCATCCGTATTTCCCAAGCGGGAAAAGTGTGCGGCAGCGCGACCAATAGCGGCTGCCAGTATCATGACGCGCGATGTTCACCTCGGGGGCAGTTGGGCCTGGGATAGCAGCGGGTCGTGAATCTCGGCCATTTTGGCGAAGATCCGTGCGGTGAGATCGTGGTAGGCGGCGCGGGCGGTCGGACTGGGATCGGCGATGAGGTTGCGGGTTTCGCCGGGATCGGCGGCCAGATGATAAAGCTCGTCCCGCCCTTCATTCTTGAAATCACGCATCAGCTTCCACTCGGGCGTGCGATACATCCGCATGTGGACTTGGGCCCGGTGCTTCTGGGAATACTCGGCATAGATGTCCTCATCCCAGTTTTTCACTTCACCCCGGAGAAGCGGGCTGACGTCGCGACCCCGTATGGTGGTGCCGGACGGTATCGGCGCGCCCGAAAGAACGGAGAATGTGGGCAACCAGTCAAGGTGCGTGAGCGCATGGCGGTTGACCGTGCCTCCTTTGATCACGCCGGGCCAGCGGATGATGAGCGGAATCCGAATGGACGTATCGAACATGTTGGGCCGCTCAATGGCCGGTATATTGGCGGTGGCGGGGGGCAGCGCTTCCGGCTTTAGCAGCCAAGATGCGTTGCCCTTGTGCCAGAGGCCATGATGGCCGATGTTGTAGCCGTGATCGGAGGTGTAGATCAGGATGGTGTTGTCGGCGAGGTGGAGGCGGTCAAGGGCGGCAAGGATGCGCCCGACGTTGCGGTCGAGGGCGGCAACCGAGGCGAAGTAGTCGCGGGTCTGCTTTTTGACGCGCTCCAAGTCGAGGCCGGGGATGTCGGGTTCGGGCACGATCGGGTTGAGATCCTTCACCTTGGCCCAATCCTCCTCCGGAACCGGCAGGTAGGCGAAGTGCGGTTCACGAAAATGGATGCTGACGGCGAACGGCTGCGTCGTGTCGCGTTGCCCGAGCCACGCGATCGCCTCATCCGCGACGAGATCCACCACAAACCCCTCGTTCTGTTCCACCCGGCCATTTTTTTCCAGCGAGGGATTTTTTGGGGTGATGCCGCCGCCGCGAAAACCGACAAAGGTGTCGTAGCCGCGTTGCGTCGGGTGCTGTTCATCGAGATCGCCCAGATGCCATTTGCCAAAGAGGGCGGTCGCGTAGCCCGCCTGTTGGAGCAGGCGCGGCCAGGTCAGGAATTTCGCATCCAAACCGAGGGTGCCATCGGCCTTGGGGTTGATCCAGTCGGTGATGCCCAGTTCGGTGCCATAACGGCTCGTCATGATGCTGCCGCGCGCAGGACTGCAGACTGGCGTGGGCGTGAACGCCTGCGGGAAATAGGCTCCCTCTTGCGCGATGCGGTCCATGTTGGGCGTGGGCACCTGGCGATTGCCCGCCACGCCAAGTGTCCATGGCGCCTGGTCGTCGGCCATGATGAAGACGATATTGGGGCGCGGGGCCGCCTGTGTTTGGACCAGCAGACAGCATGCAGTCAGAAGTGTGAGGGTTGATTTCATAGGCTGAAGTTGGGTTATGCCCGGTCACCCGCAACACCGCGGGTGCGAGCGAATCCTGTTTCGCGCTGAACCGATGGCCGGCACATTTTCAAGGAAGCGGGTCTTTTCGGTCGGATCGATATCGTGTTCATCGTGAGGCAGTCTCCGATCCTGCCGTCAGGACCAGCAGCAGGTCGTGCTTTCTGGCTCGGGTCATGGTCCATACTCCTCTGTCATCGCCGTGGACCTTCCCGACGGGCAGTTTCTTCCCGCTCGAAGGCACGACAAAGTGGGCGTCATAAGTGATCCCCGGCTCCAACCCCAGCACGGTAAGCTCCATTGCGCTCAAGGCGCTGAAATAGATGACTCGCAACTTGCCCGGGATGCCGGCGGCATAGGACGTGAAGGACTTCATGTTCTCACTCCTGGCCGGCGGGACCCACTCGGGGTGCGGCTCCATTTCCGACCAGTTGAGTTTCTCGAGCACCTTCTTCCCCACCCCGACCTGAAAGGACCCTCTGTATTGATAAGCGTCCTGCCAGATTGCCTCTCCCCAGGACAACCCCTGGGGTTGGACGTTCGAGGGAAACTCGGCGGAGTTGAACTGCGTGATCCCGTGCGCCCCGTAGGTGTAGCCCGGCGACCCCGACAACACGCTCGCCCAAAACAGCTGGCGCTGGGTGTCCTCCCAGTTGGTTTCCGCGATGCCCTCATAGGCCACCTCATCCATCAGCACGGGCATCGCGGGACTCGCCGCCAATGACTGCCGCAGCAGCTGCAGGGCCTTCGGCAGGGCATTCATATACAGGTGCCCCGCCTGCAGCATGTCGAAATCGAGCAACGCGGCATTGTTGAGCTCATTCCGGGCGCTCTGGCCAAACTTGGGGTGGGCGCTGATCAGATGTCTGTGGCTGTTGTTTGCGCGAAGATAGGTCAGCACTTCGCTCCAAGCGGCGATCTGGCGAGGGCCGTCCTCCTGGGGTGTCGCAGAATTATAATACGGCATGGACAGTTCTCCGGCAAGACACCACACGACTGGCAGCGCGCCCCAGCGCGCCATGATGTATTGCCAGAGTCTTTGGGTGTTCTCGGTTCCCATGCGGAGGATATAAAATCCCCAGCAAGGCACCACCACCGGCACCAGGGCGGAATCCACGAGGTGGAAAACACGCAGGTCGGCGGCATCAAAATACGCGGGATTGACACGGTTCGTGGCCTCATCCCACGGCAGACCGTTTTCGTTTTCGTTCTTCCGGTCGAAATAGGTTCCGGACGGGGCCAGACCCACCGTGAATTGAATGGCGTTGAAGCCCTTCTCCTTCCGGTCCCGGGTCATCAATTGGAACTCATCCGGCCAGCGCAGGCGCTTGGCCAGGCCGCACCACCAGGTATCACCCAGCCAGAGAAACGGCGTTCCGTCCTGATGGACAAAGTGCCGCTTGTTTTCCGAGACTCTCAAGGGCCCATGCCGGAGGAGCTCATTGCCGCCGCTGTATTCCGCAATCTGAAAGGTCCCCCGAACGCCGTGCAGGCCGGTGTCCTCCTTGTTCGAGGAGATCGTGACATAGTTGAACGTGCCGACGATGGCCGATGAGAACCGAAACTTGAAAACATCCTCGCCGGCCCAGTAGCCGGGATAGTCCCTCTCCCTGCCGTCTGGAAAGGTGATCCGCACCTTGAACTCGACGTCGCGAAACGGATCCCGATACGGTGTGGCCGCCTGGAAGATTTTTTCCAGCACTGTGTTCTGCGGCACCTTGTCCAAAGCCAGGCTGTTCACCGCCCCTCCCGCACGGGAGACCAGTAGCGCCGCTCCGGTGTATTTCAGGAAGTCACGCCGGTTCATGTGCGCTCCTTGTTCCATGACTGCCGTGCCCCCCTCGATACAGTTCGTGCCGCAAGGGTGCTGCCGGCTCGCCCGGCTGTGACCCGCAGGGTTGTCCCATCCTGCAAGGCATGCCTTTGGACGTCAGCCCCAATGGGCAGAACGTTCAGCCTCGTTAAGGGCACAAAGTTGGATGAATTGTGGGCACGCTTGATTTTCCCAACGTCCCGAAAGCCAAGGCCGATCAGGGCAAGGCCCCCTGCGCCGCGTCTAAGCAATCTTGGCAGATCGGACGGGAGGGCGGAGGCATCGTCGTCAATGGAAACCACCTCGCCATTGCTGAGCGGACCGGGTGCGCGTGTCGTGACGCCATCAATAAGATCCATTGAGATTTTCTCGAAATTGACCGGCACCTGGTTGCAGCAGCTATACTCGTTGATCGATTTCCAGGTCCCTGTGCCGCTGACCACTGGTTGCGCGCCGCTCCTGACCAGCGCGTCGGCGCCCGTGACGTAAACATTGCGCGCGTAGAAATTCTTGCCGCTGCCGCTGCGATTATCAATCGCTGCCACGGCCGGCGCGCCGCCGAGGCGGATGACGCCGTCAACAAAGCTGAGCGCGGCAAAATTAGCCTGGTCGAACCCGGGATCGATGGTCACCGCGGCGGTGGTCGGGGCCGCGTTGGTCCCGTCACTAAACACGCCCGAGTAACGGGTGACGACCTGGGCGCCCTTGGCATACAACGCATCGTTCGTGGCGGCGGCCGGGATGGCAGCGCGCGCGCACAGCAGGACGTTGCTGAGCAGCGTCAGCAGCAGGAGGGACAGTCGGAAGCCACCGGTGGGAGCGGAGAAAAAGAGCGCGGGAGAAAGGCGGTGGAACTTGGTGTTCATGGCAGGGTGACTTTGAGGCGCAGGAAGCGATTGGTGGCGCTGGTGACCGGAACGAGGTCGCGGGCGCGGACGGTCTGGGTCAGGGTGTCTTCGCCGAGCAGCGTCTCCTCGATGAAGGACGGACCGCCCTGCCACAGGTTCAAGTCGCTCGAGACTTCCGGCGTGAAGACCACGCCGGAGGCGGCGCGGTTCTTGGTGTAAGTCATCGTCAGGAAACCGCCGGATATTTCGCCGTAGGGCAGGCCGTTGGTGCTGGCGCTTTTCGGCGCGAGGCCCAGCGCGTATTCGAGCAGGTTCCGCGAGCCGTCACCGTCGGGGTCGGCCAGCGGGCCGCTGATGGCGGGGTTGGCTTGCTCGCCGGCGGTGAAGTTCGCCGCCTGCCACGAAGCGAAAACCTGGGGAGCCACATTGAGGGTCATCGCCGCTTCGTCGGCCGCGGTGATCACGCCGCGCTTGTAGAGAGCCACGACATTGGGGTAGGCGACGCCTAGGTTGCCGCTCCCAAGATTTTCCCGCAGCGTGTCGCCCGTCGCCGTGCCGTTATCGATTTGCGGCGCGATCAACGTTGCCAGCACCCGGTCAGTGCCCGCGCCGAGGAACTCGATGATCCCGTGGTTGGTCACGGCATTGCGGAGCGCACCGCTGCCAAACTGGGCGAGGTTTTGGACATTGTCGAACTTGAGCAGAACGCTCTTGTCCTCCCAGGCGACGTCACCAGCGAACTCGCTCTTCACGGCATAGATGCGGATGTTCGTGGCGTTGGCAAACTCAACATAGGCCTCGCAGCCTAGAGGGTGCTCGGGATTCAAGCCGTAAAGCCACAAGGGTTCGGTCGTGCCTTCAACTTTGAGGATGCGGAAAGCGGGGTGCTGGGAGGTGAAGGTTTTCCTGGAACCGGTGCCATACCACCGTCCGCCGCCCGAATTGCGGATGCGCAGGAGGCTGTGCGGTTGCGTCCCCGCGCGGTTCTTCGGGATCGTCAGCGCCGGTTCGCGGTAAACCTGGCCGATGTGGACCATGGAATTGCGCCCCGCCTGCCAGTCCAACGTCACAAACCAGTCGTTGGCCAGGTCGGTGGCATCCACGCCGACGGAGAGATCACCCAGGTAGGTGGTCGCGGTGGCGTCGTTGTCCGTCGTGATCATCGCCGTCTCACTGGTCGGATTCCAGCTGGGGTTGACCTCGAAGCGGGTAAGGTTCCGATCCGCTCCATAGAGAATCGTGTCCTTGTGCAGCGTGATCGTGCCATCGAGGTAATAAATGCCCTTGCGGAGAAAAATCTTCCGATGGCTGTCGATGACGGACTGCAATGCCGCGCTCGACACATTTCCCGGCGCAATGCCCAGCGCGTAGGCATCGACGGCGTCAGCATCCGTCACCGAGGGCAAAGCCGCCCAGACGTGGCGGCTGAGCAGGTCGGCGGGCGGTGGCGGGGCGTCGTTGGTGATGGAGGACACCGCGCCGTTGTTCAGGGGTGCCGGGGTTCTGGTTGCGATGCCGTCAATCAGCGTCCAGGAAGTTTCCCCATCGACATCCACGGCGACCTGACTGCAATGGCTGTATTCTTCGATGCGCTTCCAAGTGTCCGTGCCGCTGATGGTGGCGCTGGTGCCGCTCTTGACCAGCTTGTTGCCGCCGGTGACATGGACGTTGCGCGCGTAGAAATTCATCCCCCCCGGGTTGTTGATCGCCGCCACTGCCGGTTCAGCACCCAGCGTGATATGACCGTCAATGAGGTGCAGACAGCAGTTATGCGCTCGGACGCTGGAGGGGATGGTCAGCGCCGCCTGGGCCGAACCGGCCGGAGTGACGATCTCGAAGCCCACCAGCACCAAAGGCACAAAGCCATCGTAGTGCACCGCGCTGACCGTCTGGTTTCGCAGCACGGCCCCGACAATCGCCGTGCCCGCCGAGCCGGTGCCGGTGGTGTTGATGCCGTATTGGCCGCCTTCGATCTCGATGTTCACGACGTGCGACCCGCGCGCCGGAAGTCCCTTGATACCGGCGAAGGCATCGGTCGCGGTGATCCTGACGTTTTCAATGGAGCTGTCTTGCGCCTGATTGAAGTAGAGGGCGATGGCACCGGGATTGCCGCTGCCGCAATGCAGGTCCACGCCCCGCAACATCTGGTGATAGCCCGAGCCGGCCTCCTCTTCGGTCGGGATCGCGACGGAGAAGTTCTTGAACTCCAACAGGACCTTGGGTGTGACCGCGTTGCTGAAGCCGACGGCGCTTGTCGCCAGCTTGATCAAAGGGCGGCTGCTTCCCGTGGTGGCACCGATGATGGCGATGTGATTCCGCGGCGTCGCGTGGGTATATCCCGCATCCAACGGTGCCCCCGCCGCCGTATGGGCCGTGAGCGTGTCGTTGATGAGGTAGGTGCCGGTCGGAAAGTAGGCGATGAGATTGTTCGTGTAGGCGTCGGCAATCGCCTCGTTCAAGCCGGCGGTCGTCGTGGCCGCGTTGGTTTCGTTATTAAACACACCCGAATAGTTGGTGACCACCAGATAGCCCTTGGCATAGAGCGGGTCGGCGGTGGCGGCGGCCGGGATGGCAGCGCGCGCGCGCGGCAGGACGTTGCTGAGCAGCGTCAGCAGCAGGAGGGACCGCCGGAAGCCACCGGTGGGAGCGGAGAAAAAGAGCGCGGGAGAAAGGCGGTGGAACTTGGCGTTCATGGCAGGGTGACTTTGAGGCGCAGGAAGCGATTGGTGGCGCTGGCGACCGGAACGAGGTCGCGGGCGCGGACGGTCTGGGTCAGGGTGTCTTCGCCGAGCAGCGTCTCCTCGATGAAGGACGGACCGCCCTGCCACAAGCTCAAGTCGCTCGAGACTTCCGGCGTGAAGACCACGCCGGAGGCGGCGAGGTTCTTGGTGTAAGTCATCGTCAGGAAACCGCCGGATATTTCGCCGTAGGGCAGACCGTTGGTGCTGGCGCTTTTCGGCGCGAGGCCCAGCGCGTATTCGAGCAGGTTCCGCGAGCCGTCACCGTCGGGGTCGGCCAGCGGGCCGCTGATGGCGGGGTTGGCTTGCTCGCCGGCGGTGAAGTTCGCCGCCTGCCACGAAGCGAAAACCTGGGGAGCCACATTGAGGGTCATCGCCGCTTCGTCGGCCGCGGTGATCACGCCGCGCTTGTAGAGGGAAACCACGTCCGGATAAACGATGCCGGTCTGCACACCCTGCCACGTTTCCCGCAGCGTGTCCCCGGTGGCGGTCAGCCGGTTCACCTGCGGCGCGATCAACGTTGCCAGGACGCGATCGGACTCGATGAACTCGATGATCCCCCGGTCCTGCACGGCGTTGCGCAGCGCGCCGTGACCGAACAGCGCCAGGTTCGTCACGTGGTCGAACCTGAAAATCCCGCTCCTGTCCTCCCACCCGGCGATGCCGCTGAATTCGCTCTTAACGGAGTAGATGCGGATATTGCTGGCATTCCTGAATTCGACATAGGTTTCGGGCCCCGCGGGATGCTCGGGATTCAAGGCGTAGAACCACAGGGGTTCGGTCGTGCCTTCGACCTTGAGAATACGGAAGTCGGGATGTTCCGAGGTAAAGGCCTTGACCGAGCCGGCGAAATACCAGCGGCCGCCTCCGGCGTTGCGGATTCGCAACAGGCTGTGGGGCTGGGTGGGCCGCCGGTTGATCGGGTTGACCTGCGCCGGCGCGCGATAGACGTGGCCTATATGCACCATGGAATCGCGCCCCGCCTGCCAGTCCAACGCCACAAACCAGTCGTTGGCCAGGTCGGTGGCATCCACGCCGACGGAGAGATCACCCAGGTGGGTGGTCGCGGTGGCGTCGTTGTCCGTCGTGATCATCGCCGTCTCACTGGTCGGATTCCAGCTGGGGTTGACCTCGAAGCGGGTAAGGTTCCGATCCGCTCCATAGAGAATCGTGTCCTTGTGCAGCGTGATCGTGCCATCGAGGTAATAAATGCCCTTGCGGAGAAAAATCTTCCGATGGCTGTCGATGACGGACTGCAATGCCGCGCTCGACACATTTCCCGGCGCAATGCCCAGCGCGTAGGCATCGACGGCGTCAGCATCCGTCACCGAGGGCAAAGCCGCCCAGACGTGGCGGCTGAGCAGATCGGACGGCGGCGCGGCGGCATCGGCGCTGATGGAAACCACCTCGCCATTGCTGAGCGGACCCGGTGCGCGTGTCGTGACGCCATCAATAAGATCCATTGAGATTTTCTCGAGATTGACCGGCGCCTGGTTGCAGTAGCTATACTCGTTGATCAATTTCCAGGTCCCTGTGCCGCTGACCACCGGTTGCGCGCCGCTCTGGACCAGCGCGTCAGCGCCCGTGACGTAAACATTGCGTGCGTAGAAATTCTTGCCGCTGCCGCTGCGATTATCAATCGCTGCGACGGCGGGTGCGCCGCCGAGGCGGATGACGCCGTCAACAAAGCTGAGCGCGGCAAAATTAGCCTGGTCGAACCCGGGATCGACTGTCACCGCGGCGGTGGTCGACCCCGGCGCGGTGACAATCTCGAACCCCACGAAGGTGAGCGGGGCAAAAGACTGGTGGCGCACGGCGGTGATCGTCTGGTTCCGGAGCACGGCCCCCGCGATGACGCTGCCCGAACCGCCGGCCCCGACATCGTCGATGCCATAGCGACCACCTTCAATTTCAATGTTCACCACGCCCGTGCCCGCATTGGGCAGGCCCCGAAGGCCGGTGAAGGCTCCCGTGGCGGTGATCCGCACATTCTCGATGGAGCTGTTCTGCGCATTGTTGAAGTAAAGGGCGATGGCACCCGCCTGACCGCTGCAATCCAGATCCACCCCCCGGAGCATCTGGTGATAGCCCTCGCCGGCGATTTCATTGCCGGTGTTGTTCTTGTCGAGATTGCGGAACTCAACCACCGGCTTCGGACTGGTCGGATCACTGAAGCCGGCGGCCCCCGGCGCCAGCCGGATCAATGGGCGGCTGCCCCCCGCCGTGGAACCGATGATGGCGATGTGATTGCGCGGAGTCGCGAAATCATCGGTCACCCCATCCCAACCCGTTTTGGTGGTCGCCGTGAGCGTGTCGTTGACGAGGTAGGTCCCCGGCGGGAGGTAGGCGACCAGGTTATTGGCGTAGGCGTCGTCAATGGCCTCGTTCAAGCCGGCGGTGGTCGTGGCCGCATTGGTCCCGTCACTAAACACGCCAGGGTAAAGGGTGACGACCAGGTAGCCCTTGGCATAGAGCGGGTCCGCGCTGGCGGCCGCCGGAATCGTCGCCTGCGCGTGCGGCAACAGCGAGCCAGCCAGAGTGAAGAACAGAAGAAATCGGCAAATCGTCCCAGAAAGAACGGGAGTGACCGCACCGTCCGGGAAAACAAGAAGACGGGGTATGGTTCTCATGCGAAAGACTTTGGAGAACGCGGCGTTCCGCTTGGATAACAGCTGGGATCGCCATTCCATCTTACTCATGTCCACCGACGCGTCATCCCGTTTGAAGATATTGGATTAATTTTCTGGATCGAATGCGTGCAGGCAAGATCGCCCCCGAGACCGGCACAGGCCGCCCCGGGGCGGGAAAGCCTCCGGGGCGGTCGCGGGACAAACTCAGAACGTAAAGGTATTGGTCAGATACCAGCGTTTCTCCGGAGGAAGCCGGACGGTGGAGAACGACCCGTCGGGCTGCACGCCGATCGGGATGGTGCTGGTGTCGGCGATGAGGTTACGGGCGTTCAGCTGCACCCTCCACTTGATCCGTTTGTTCCAGATTTCGCGCTCATAGGTGACGAACGCATCCACATTGGTCTCCGCCGGGGCATAGAAGGGATTGTCGAGAGCGAGCGTCACGCTCCCGTCGGCGTTACGGGTGGTCGGATAGCCGATGCCAAGCTTGTCCTGCCAGCGCACCGCGCCGCCGATGCTCCAGCCCTTCAGTCGGTCCCCGAAGATCGAGCCACGATTGAAGGTGTAGTTGGTGATGAGGTTGGCGCGCCATTTGCGCTGTTCGGCGGAGGCTGAGCCCTCCGTGGCCAGCACCGTCGCGTAGGGCACCGTCACGTTGGCGTCGAGCCACTCGCCAAACAGAAAGGTGCCTGCAAGCGAATCGCCCGGCTGCCAGCCGAGGGGATAGCTGGTGTGCGGGCGATCCCTCAGTTGATTCCAGACGGGCGTCATCCGGGCGATGAGATCCTTCAGGAAAGGAATTGAATTGGTCTGCACCGTCTCCTGCTTGGCGACATTGGCCAGGATGCGCCAGTTGCGCGTGGGATTGTAAACGATGTCAATTTCCGTGCCCTTGGCCACAAAATCAGTCGTGTCGCCGGCACCGGGCAAGCCTGTGAGGCGACCCGCAGCGGAGAGGCTGGGCGCCGTGCCGACGATCCCCCAATTATACAGCTGACGGAAATTGGCCGGCAGGGGGCTGAAGAGCAACTCGATGTCCGCATTCCGCTGGGCGGCCAGATGCGGATTGATGTTCGCTTCGACACCCCAGGCATCAGCTCTCTGCAGAATGGCATTATTGATGGCCGTGTTAAACAGCGGGGCGGGAGAAAACGACTGGCCCGTGACCCGGGTCTCAAACCAGTTCACGCGCATGCTGAGCTTGTCCTTGAAGAGCGACAGATTGAATCCGTATTCCTTGGTATCGCCCTGCGGAGAGGCCAGCGCTTCATTGAACGGATTCACCCTGCCGCCGGAGGGGGTGAAGTTGGCGGACTGGTTGTAGAACACACTGAAGTCCGTGCCGGCCGGCAGCTTGAGCAGCTTCTGCGGCCAGCGCAGAACCGCACTGTAGCTCATGATCTCGCTGGCCACATTGGGCGGCGGGGTGCGGCCAAGGGAGAAATCATCAAAGCTGTAGTGCACCTTGCCTGGATCATTCGGGTCGGCGGGGTTGGACACGAACCCGGCGTCCTTTCGGACAAAGAAATCCTCATCGCGGCGCCAGCCCACCAGCGTGATGAGGTGATCCTGCAACCAGTAGCTTTGCAGCAGAAACGCCTGCGACTTGATGACGTCGCGCTGGATGCTGCCGCCGTTGTTGACTTCGACGAGTGAGGCCGGAGCGGATACGAAGGCTCCCGGATCAGTGGCGTTGGCCGCGCGGACGAAGTAGCTTGCCGAGACCGGGAGCGGGCCGGCCGCGAGCTGCGGGATGCGGATGGCCTCCAGTTGAAGCGGATTGGTGTTCCCGATGACGGAGGGCCCCATATAGGCGACGACGATGGGGCGACGACCGAAGGTGTTAATGTCCTGGCTGATATCGAGTGCCGCGGCGCCATCGGTGGCAAGCTTGACTTGATAGCCAAGGATTTCCACCGCGTTTTCCTCGTAGAGCCCGGTCACAGTGTGCCGGCCCAGCCATTTGCCCCAAGACGATTTCAGATCGCTGAAATCATATTTGACATAAGCCGTGGCCCGCTTGGTTTCGCGCTCGCTGAAGTTATTGTTCCACGCCGACTGGCCAAAAATGGCGAATGGCCGTCCGAGGTTGGGGTTGGGCTGTCCGTTGGGCAGCGTGACCGTCGTGTCGATGCGGATGTGATTGGAATTACCTGTTGAGAAGAAAGAATTCTTGGAGTCTCGGTCCGAACGCTGGCTGTCATAGGCCAATTCGATACCGATCCGGTCCTCCCAAGCGCGTTGCTCAAAAGCGATGTTGAAGGCGTGAAAAGTGCTGCTCTGGCGGGAGGTTTCATCAATCATTTGATCCTGAAAATCGAACGCGTCGTAATTGGTGAATCCCTGCTGCTTGATGCCGGCGGGGGCGAAGCCAGGAAGCTGTCCGGGCAGAACATTCGCCGCAGTCCAGAAGGTAGCCGGCAATTCGAACACATTGCGCGTGAGAAGGAACCGGATCGAATCGTTGCCGGTGTCGCGATTAACGAGCGAATTAAAGGTGCCCGCCCTGACCGCATTGGCCACATTACCCGTGGTGGCGCGCAACACCGGACGGAACGCAAAATCAGGCGTGGTGGCCGAGGCGCTCCCGTAAATCACGGCGAGGAGATCGAAAAACTGATTCTGGCCAATCAACGGGCTTTCGAAAGCGGTGCCTGCCACTTGCGTCCGGGCGTTGGGATTGAGTGCGGGATCATCATAGAATCTCCAGTCATAGCCCTGCCGGCCGGCCGAGTCCCAGAAGCTGGATATACTGTTGAAAGGCAGCACCGTGATCGGCCGGTTGGCCTGCGAGTTACCAGTCTCGAAATTCATGCGCAGTGAGGTGGTCCGGTAAGGCTCGAAGGTCAGCGCACCATAGATGCGCTCCTTTTTCTCGAACGCCGGGCGCTGATTGAAGCGTTCCTCTTCGAGCAGCGCGGCAATGCGGAAGGCCAGTTTGTCTTTGATCAGCACGCGGTTGAAGTCGACCGTGTTACGGAGACTGCTATTGTCGCCGACCCGGACCTCAATTTTGTTCCTATTGCGACTGAGCATGGGGCGCAGGAGCGAGCTTTCGACCACCCCAGCGGGGCTGCCTACGCCGAAAAGGATGGCATTGGGTCCGCGGCTCACCGTCACGTTTTCCACATTGTAGCTATCGGTGTCGATATCGGTGGTGTAGAAGCCGCGCGTGAAGTTCGGTGCCTGCAGCCCGCGGGTGCGGCTGCCCGACTGCGGATTGACCCGGGGGCCGTCGCCGGTGACTTGCGCCGCATTGATGTCGCCGGTGGCCCCGGAGAAATTACCGCCCGCGCCGGCCGCCTCCATGCCCGTGGCATAAATCAGCAGCTCATTGGCATTGGTAGCGCCGATATCATTGAGAAAATCCTTGGTGTAGATCGAAATCGAGGCACCAATGTCCTTCACAGGCGTATTGAGTCGTGTGCCGGCCAGAGTCGAAGTCGCCTGGTAACCGGTATCCTGCTCCGCGTTGACGACGAAGGGCGACAACACGAGCACATCTTCCTTGGCGGCGGTTTGCGCCGACCCGAGCACCTCTTCCTTGGCGACGGTTTGCGCCGAGAGTGGATCAACGGCGGTGATCAACGTGAGCAAGCCGACCAACAAGGCGGCAGGATTTTTATGGTTCATAGATTTTGCAGGTTCTTGGTTTCAGGTTCTTCGTTGGACGTTCTTATCAGGTGGACTTGCTACGGCTTGTCCCCCCGCTATGGACCGCATGCACGCAACCAGTCTTTGAGCTACAAGCCGCATGCACTTCGTCCGCCGGTTCAGAATAGACCGGATTATCGCGTGTGAAATTGAGATGCGCCGTCGCCTCGTCCCACGGCGGCAGGCCGGTCCCGTTTTTCGGGTCGCAGCCCTGCCAGGCACCCACGCCGGAATGCACCCGTGGGTCCACCACCCGGGTTCCCACCCCGGCTTTGCGGTTCAGGCGGACCTCGCTCACGAGCCGCGCAACCGTTGTCCGCAGGATGCCCGGGGGCTGGGTCGGGCTCGCCAACAAGGTGCGCCGCGTCTGCTCGGCCAGCGCGTGGAGCGGCCGCGACCTTCCCGGGTCGGGCCGCAATCCTTGCAGGAGAGGGGAAGACGCGGCCGGCCGGGTGCGGGGTGAATTCGGCTGGGGTCTCATTTGTTCAAACAATCCATTCAATAAAAGCGTGTCAAGCGCGGGCTGGCCAACCACGTTTATTTCAGAACCCATGAGAGCCTGTCCAAATATCGATTCACGCGTTCGCCCATGCCTGCAGGGCGGGACGGATTAGGGCGTGTATGCAAAATCAGCAATGGTCTGGTTTCGCGGTGGTGGGAGGGACTTTATGCGCCCGACGATAGGCGCGATTCGCGGTTTTAGTCCGGGCGTAAAGCCCCTCCCATCCATTCTGCAAACACACCGCAGCTGACATTCTTGTGCACGGCATCCGCGAAGATGGTAAGGTCGAACACTTCATCCAGCAGGCCCTTAGTGAGTGGGCCTAGGCCAGACCTTGCACCCACTTTGAGGAGCGCACCGCCGCGCCGATCAAGCAGGCCCGAGAAGCGGTCAACCCGGTAGCGAAACCGGCCCTGACCAAGATCTCGCCTTCGGGGCCGGGCTTGGGGGGCGATTGGGCCGCCGCCGGCCAGGCGCCCAGGCCGGCCAGACCGGCGAGAGCCGCGCCGCGGGTCAGGAATGTTCTGCGCTGTATGATGGTTATGAGATTACCCCCAAATCGCCCGTAACTATTGGACTATGTCATCGCGAGGTGCGCATAGCGCGCCGTGGCGATCCAGATGGATTGCTTCGTCGCTACGCTCCTCGCAATGACAGTTCAAAGTATGGGATGGTTATGCGATCAGATGTCACGGCTACGGACGGTGGGCGGCGAAGTGCGCCGCCGCCTCGTGGACCAGCCGGTTGGGATCCTCGGCGAAGGCCTTGCTGTCCGTCTCGATGGCCAGGACCCCGCTCCAGCCGGTCTCCTTGAGGGCGGCGAAGAGGCCCTCGTAGTTGGCATCGCCCTTGCCTATCTCCGTGTCGACGGGCACGCGCTTGCCGTCCGCGGCCGTTTCGATGTGTTTGTCCTTGTAGTGAAGGTCGAAAACGCGGTCGCCATAGGCGCGGAACACCTTGGCGGCATCGAAGCCCGCCGCGGTCACCCAGCCGACATCGAGGCACACGCCAATGCGATGATCCCGCTCGGCGAGGACCTTCTTCACCGTGGCGGGGTCGCCATAGACCGTGCCGGTGCCGTGGTTGTGGATGGCGAGCCGGATGTCGTATTCCTTCACCAGTTGCTCGAGGTTGTCCCACGCGGCGGAGTCCGGCGGCTCGACGATAATGAGGCCCATGCCCATGAGCCGCGCGAGCTCGAAGAACCGGCGGTTGGCCTCCTTGTCCGTCCCCGGTTTCACCACGCCAAAGGTGTAGGCGGTGATCCCCCGTTCCGCGAGTTGCGCCTTCTTGCGCAGGTTCTCCTCCTTCGGGGCGGCCGGGTCCAGATGCCCGGGCATGAGTTGCAACTGCCTGATGCCGTGGAGCGCGGCGAAATCGACCACCTGGTCGAACTTCATGTTGCGGCAAGTCCATGACTGGAGCCCGAGTTGGGGGCCCGCGCCCAAGGTCGGGGCGAGCGCGAGCAGCAAACAGGTGATGAGCAGACGGTAGGTTGAGGTCATAAGGGGTGGTGTGGCCGCGCCGGCACCGACCGGCGGGAAATGCGCGACGGAGTGATTCGGCAGCCTTCGATCAGGTTGACAGTCTGCCTGCGAACCACGCAGAAAACAATCCACGCATTTTGGGGGGAGGCCATTGGTCGCGCATGTTCACCGATCACGACCCGGCCGGGTCGCCACCGCCCTGCCGGGCGGCGGGATCAGAACCGCCGCCGCCACCCGGGAGACTGGATGCTGTCCGAAACATGCCTTCGCGGCCAAAACCTGTGGCGGCGGTCCATGACCGCCGAGGGGGAGGAACGGCACCCGCAGGGCGCCACTGCTTCAAGAGATGGTTTCCGGATGGCCCCTATTTCCCCGCCCGGGCCGCGATATCCAGCGACACCGGCGGACGGAACGCCACCACCAGCAGCACCGCGGCCGCGAGCGCCAGGCCCGACGGCACGAGGAACAATTTCTGGTAGTTCACCACGCCGTCGTGGGTGAGCGAGGCTTGCAGCGGGATGAAGAGCCATTTCGCCGCGAGGTCGCCCAGCCCGAGGATCAGCAGGTTGAACAGCCCCTGCGCGCTCGTGCGCACATCCTTGGGAAACGCCACGTCGATGAAGATATAGACCGTCGCGAAAAAGAACGCATAGCAGATGCCGTGCAGCACCTGGACGGCGACGACCGCGGGGATGCTCTCGCTGAAAAAAGCGAACACGAGGAACCGGCCGGCATGCCCGAGGATGCCGATGGTCATCGTCCATTTCCAACCTAGCCGCTTCAGCGCCAGGCCGAGTCCGGCCATCGTGAGGATCTCCGCCACCTGCCCGATGCTCATGACCGGCATGATGTTCTCCGGCTTGATGCCGATCTGGCCGAGGAAGCCGCCCGCCATGAGGAAGTAGCCATTGTGGATGGTCGAATCGATGAAGGTGACGACGAAGAGCACGAGCAAGAACGGCGTCGCCCCGAGGAACTTCAGGGCCTCGCGCCAGGCGAGTTTCTCCCCCGCCCCCTCCGCCACCGTGCGGGGCGGCGTGTGCGGCAGCAGCAGGCTGAAGCCGGCCAGCAGCACCGAGCCGCCGCCCGCCACGAGGAAAATGTTGCTGAGGGCGCGTTCCAGCGCCGCGCCCTGCACGTCCTGCAGCACGAAGTAGAGCGGCCACGAGGCCAGGATCCACCCGATGGTCCCGCCCATCCGCACGAGTCCGAACTCCCGGCGGGCGTCCTTCAGATGGGTGAACGCCAGCGAATTCGCCACCGAGATCGTCGGCACATAGCAGATGGAGTGGACCAGCATCAGGGCGAAAAACGTCGGAAAATCACGGGTGAAATACAGCCCGAGCATCGCGAGTCCGCCGACGAGGTGGCTGCCCGCCATGAAACGCTCGGCGGAAAAACGCCGGTCCACGAACTGGTTGCCGACGAAGATGGCCAGGATCGACGCGATGGCGAACGCGCTGCCGACCCAAGCGATCTGCGCGCCGGTGAAGCCGAGGCCAGCCATGTAGCTCCAAATGAGCGGCAGCCAGGCCCCCCAGATGAAGAACTGGAGCACCATCATGACGAACAACCGCGGACCGACCGCGCGGCCGGGAGAGGAGGAGGGGGAAGCATTCATGTTTTTGTTGGATGGGTAAGTCAGCGTGTGTCCGTCCAGCCCGTGACGGTCGATCCAATTCTGGTGTCATACGCTCCCCGTATTTCCGTGGATTGCCGGGCGGCCCGCGATCAAAGTCAGGCCGGCCTCCCGTTACACCGGGGGCGGGCGCACGGTGCCGCCCTCGACCCACTGGCCGGTGATGACGACTTCCTTCGCGTCGGGCGGGAGGCCGCACTCGTTGCGCTGGAGCTGCTCGATGACCAGATCCACCGCGGCCGCGCCGACGACTTCGGGCTTCTCGACGACGCGAGCCACGCGCGCGCCGACGGGCGTGCCGGCGACGCACAGCGCCACGAGGCCGAGATCGCGCGGCGCCGCGAGGCCGAGGGCCTTGACCCAGGCGAGGACGGGGGTGCCGCCGTAGATGATCGCGTCGGGCCGGTAGCGCCGCAGCCACGCGCGGAAACTGGCGTCGTCGTCGGGCTGGATCTGCAGTATGGCCTCAGCGGGGGCGAGGCCATCCTCGGACTCCCAGGCGCAAAAGGCCCCGACCCAGTTCCGCAGCAGGCGGTCGCGGAGGGCCAGGGTGTTCACGAGGCCGACGCGCCGGTAGCCGCGCCGGTGCAGCTCGCGGAGGGCGATGACGACATTCTCAAAATAGGCCGGCACGGCGCGGTGCAGCGCGGCCTGATCGAAGGTATAGCCGATGGTCGCGCCGGCGAAGCGCGTCCAATCGAAGGGCAGCGGCACCGGGCGCTCCAGGGGGAAGATGAGCAGCCCCTCGATGCCGCGCGCCTGGAGGATGCGGTCGAGTCGCGGCCCCGTCTGGTCGGGCGCGAAGGCCCAGAATTCCTCCAGCGCGTAACCCAGTTCTTCCGCGCGTGCGGCGGCACCGGCAAAAAACCGCCGCCGCGTGGGATCGCGCCCGGCGGGCGCGGCGGTCCAAGTGGTGATGCCCGCGATGATGGGGTGGAACCGGCCGCCGCGGCGCGAGCGGATGCGCGCCATAAGGGTGGTGACGGCGGGGTGCGGCCGGTAGCCGAGCTTCCGGGCCCAGGCGGCGACCCGCTGGCGCGTGTGCGGGGGGATGCTCGCGTGGTTCCGCAGGGCCAGCGACACCGTGGCGGCGCACACGCCGGCCTTGCCGGCGATGTCGGCCATCGTGATGGACTGGATTTTGGCCATGGGAAAATCGGGGCCGCGTGGGCCACCGCGGCGCGCCGGCTCAGACGGCGAATTTTTTAATCACTTCGCGGTCAACTTCAATCCCCAAGCCCGGCCGGTCGGGGATGGCGACCTCGCCGCCGGTGCCGCGCGGGAGGCCATCGCACACCAGCGCCGTGCGGAAGGGATGATCGGAACAATCGTATTCGAGGAGCGGCTCGACCGGCTGGAGGCACAGGGGAGTGGGGGCGAGGTTGGCCAGGAACTGGAGCGAGGCGGCGAGGCAGATGCCGGAGCCCCAAACGTGCGGGATGAGCCGGGTGTTCCAGGACTGGCAGAGCGCGGAGATTTTTTTCAGCTCGGTGAAGCCACCGGAGGAGCAGATGTCGGGTTGCAGGATGTCGAGCGCCCCGGCGCTGAGCCAGCGGGAGCAGGCGTGCTTGCCGAGCAGGCCTTCGCCAGCGGCGATGCTGGCCAGGCCGAGTTCGCGGAGCAGGCGGTGGCCCTCGAGGTCCTCCGGGCTGAGCGGCTCCTCGAAGAAATGCAGGTGGCAGTCGGCGGTCTGCCGGAGGATTTCGCGCGCGGCGGGCACGGCGTAGGCGCAGTTGGCGTCGGCCATCAGCCGCACGTCGGGTCCGAGTTCGGCGCGCACGGCGCGGATGTAGGCGATGTCCTCGGCCGGGCCGAAGCCGACCTTGAGTTTCAGCGTGCGGAAGCCGGCCGCCACATGCTGCCGCGCCTCGACGAGACCGGCCTCGGGGTAACGGGCCGACCGACGCCGGTAGAAACCCGTCACATAGGGCTCCACGCTTTCACGAAAACGGCCGCCGAGCAGCCGGCTGACCGACCGGCCCAGGGTGCGGCCTTGCAAATCCCACAGCGCGATGTCCACGCCGCTGAGCGCGTTCACCACCGCCCCACCCTGTCCATAGGGCCGCGTGAAATTATAGAGTTCTTCCCACAGCACCTCGGTGTCGTCCACGGCGCGGCCGATGAGCCGCGGCGCGTAGGCCTGGCGGATGATCTCGGCCGCGATGGTCGGCGGCTGCAGCCCGTGGCACAGGCACTCGCCCCAACCGGTGAGGCCGTCGCTCGAACGGATTTCCACCAGCACGGCGCTGCGATGCGTGACCCAGCCTTGCGAGAACGCGAAGGGCTCGGGCAAGGGCGCGCGCAACACGTGGACCGTGACGCTCTCGATGCGGGCGCTCATCAGTAGTCGGCCGGATTGAAGTAGGCGCGGAGGCGGCAGATGCGGCCGGCGCGGACGGTGAAGACATTGCACCCTTCCGCGTAGCCGGTCTCGCCGCTGTGGCGCGTGAAATGGAAGCCGAACTCGACGGCCACATCGTCGCCCTGCCCGGTGACGCGAAGCGCCTCGATGCGCATGGCACGGTAGGCGCCCATGATTTTCTGGTAGAATTGCGCGATCTCGGCCTGGCCGGAGAGCGTGAAGCCGGGCGCGACAAAGCGGGCGTCGACGGAGAAGTGCTTGAGCACGGCCGGCAGATCGCCGCGGGCTTCGGCGGCCCAATATGAGAGGGCAACGGCGAGTTGGGGGGAGTTGTTCATGGCGGAAAGGCGGGAGGAATGGGGCGCGGGGCGGGGTTCAGGTCATGATGAAGCCGCAGGTGGCGTTCAGGCCCTGGCCCGTCATGCAGGAGCTGTCCTCGGAGCAGAGGAAGGCGATCTGCGCGGCGACCTCCTCGGGGCGGGCAAAACGTTTCATGGGCGCGGCCTGCTCCCAGGCGGCGCGGACCTGCGGGCGCGTGGCACCTTCGGCGGCGGCGTGCATGTCCATCACCTGCTCGATGCGGTCGCCCTCGATCGGGCCGGGGCACACGGCGTTGACGCGGATGCCGTGCGGGGCGAGTTCCAGCGCGAGAGTCTGCGTGAGGCCGAGCATGGCCCACTTCGTGCAGACGTAGTCGCCGCGATAGGGCAAGCCGCGCCGGCCGACGTTGCTGGAGAGATTGCAGATCCGGCCGAAGCGCCGCGCCTCCATGTAGGGGATGACCTCGCGGGTCACGAGCATGGTGCCGGTGATGTTGATGGCGAAGGTGCGGTTCCAGTCCTCCAGCCGCATCTCCTTCACCAGCTGGCAGACGCCGTTGAAACCGGCGTTGTTGACGAGCAGGTCAATGGCGCCGTGGCACCAGGCCGCGGCGGCCTTGACGCCGGCGATGACCTCGGCTTCGCGGGTGACATCGCACCGCGCCGCGCCGGCGCGGACCCCGAGGGCGGTGAGGCGGGCGACGGCGGCCTCGGCGGGATCGCGGTCGAGGATGAAGACGTGGGCGCCTTCGCGCGCGAAGGCCTCGGCGACGACGCGGCCGAGACCGGCGGCGGCGCCGGTGACGATGAGGTGCTTGTCCTGGAAACGACGGGGTGTGGCGGTGGGTTGCATGGGTCAGCCTATTTGACGGTTGGGAAAGCGGTCGAAGATGGCGTGGTCGTGCCCGGGCAGGGGAATGGCGGTCTGCTGCCACGGCCAGCGGCAGCCCTCCAGTCCTTCGCCGAGGCTGCCCAGAAACAAGCTGGCCGCGATCACGGGCAGCAGGGGAAACATCAGATCACTCATGATTTTGGAGGTATTCGGGAACGGGATTGCAAGCGGGGCGAGAGCGGTCGCGGCGGTGGCGTTCAGCGAGCGCGGAAGGTCAGCCGATGCGCGCCCTCGGGAATCACATACCAGGGGCCGGCCAGTTCGGTGGCGGCAATGGGCCGGCCATCGAGCAGCAGTTCGCGGCCGGCCGGCGCGTCCACGCTGGCCAGATCGAGTTTGGCGACCAGGCCGTGCGGAACCTCCGCTTGAAGTTCGCCACTGCGGTCACTGGTCGACCACGTGACGCGCAGATCGCCGAGTGGTGAAGGCAGGACCGCTTGAATGTTCTTCAGTGAACTCGGGACCCGCCGCACCAGCACCTCGCGCAGGCCGGGAGCCACGGGCTCGAGCCCGCCGACATAACGGGTGAGCGCCAGGGGAAAGATCCCGCATTCTCCCTGGGCGTCGGCCCGGGAGTTTTTCTCCGTGAAACCCCGGCGCATGGTGCGATCAAGATGCCACTCTTCCCACAACGTGCCATTGCCGGTCTTCAATTGGTGCGCGAAGCGCGACTCGAGCATGGCGAGCCCCTCATCCACGCGTCCGCTTTGGCAGAGCGCGGCAAAGGTCCAATAGACGAACAGCGACGTCACTGGCACGAGGTCGGGATCGGGCGGCAGGATCCTCGGCAAGATGGCCTGTGTCTGCTCCGGGGTCGCGATATGCGCGGCGACGGCGATGCCGTTGGCGTGTTCCGAAAACCGCGCCGAAAGTCTGCCTTCCACCAGGGCCTCGGCAAACAGGCCGCGTTGCGGGTCCCAGAATTTTGTGCGGAGCGCCTCGCGAATGCCGGCGGCCGCCCGACGGCACGGTTCGCCGCCGGGTTCGCCCAGCCAGTCGAGGGTTTGGGCGTAGTCATCAAGCGTCAGGGCGTAGAGCGCGTTGACGACAAAATGCGCTCCGCGTCGGTCGAGGTTCGAGTGGTCGATCCAATACGGATACGGTGGATCGGCAATCAAGCCGGCGGGCTGGGCCAGCTCGGCGAGCCGCTGCATGGCGCGCTGCGCGACGGGCAGCAACCGGCGGACGGTGGCCGTGTCGCCGCTGTAGAGCAGGTAATCCCGCCAGCTCATGACCCAGAAAAACTGGGCGTCGAGGAACGGCGAAAACCGGCCGATCTCCATCGGGGCATACATGCCGAGGTTGCCGTTGGGCTCCTGTTCCTCGGCGTTTTGGATCAGGTAGCGACGCTGCAGGAACGTGTCGCCGAACGCGGCGTAGTTGCCCTGCGCCGCATAATAGGAGGTTTGCGGATACTGCCGGCGCTCGCGATAGTTGTCGGTGTAGGCGTCGGTCGTGATCACCTCGATGGTCTTCGCGCCCGCCTGCCAGAACCGCCCGAGCCACGGATTCTCCGGGGTCGCAAACCGGCCGCGCTGCGTCCACGGGTAGCTGATGCGCGTGACGCCGGCGAAGTGCAGGCGCACCGGTTCCGCCGCGCCGCGCACCACCACGGCCAGATAGCGCGTCGGTTTGAAGAAAAACGCCTCCCACTGCTGCCGCCGCCCCGAGAGCACGACGCGATCGGCCGTGAAGGAGTTCAGCATCGTCGGATCGAACTTGCGGTCCAGGATGTAAGGCACGCAGAGAACGTCCACGATCGCGCCGGCGGGGCCGTCGATGTCCAGACGCGGGTGGCCATTGTAAACCTCGCCGAGGTCGAATACGAAAAACGAGCTCGTCCCCTCCCCGTCACCGCGCACCACGAGCGGCGACTGACCCCGCTCGTAAGCGCCAACGCCTTCGAGGACGGACCGATCACCCGGACTTTCGTCGATGGACGGCAGCTTGAGCAAGGGCAGGGCTGAGAAGCGATACGCCCCGGCATCGGGGCGCGGTTGCGCCGCCGCCGGGTCGGCGAGTTTTCCGACCAGCACGAGCCGGGTGGCTTTCACCGGCGACTCCGAGAGCAGGGGCAGATCGCGCGGCACGAGCGCGGTCCACGGTGGCGTGATCGCCTGCGGCACATAGTCGTCTTGTGGCGCCGGCCACCATTTCGGCCCGGGCATCAAGCTGCTGCCCTTGGACGACCTGGCGCCTCCCGGCACGATGGAAGCGGCAGCGGGCCACGAACTGTCGTCAAAGCCGGGCATGGACCAGTCGTCCAGTCTTTGCCGCAGATCGACGATGTCGACCGAGGCGTCGTGCCAGTGATTGATGCGGGGGGATTCGCTGTCCCACGAGGGATCGCGCCTCATCTTCCATTGGCGGTCGGTGCCGAGAATGCTCGTCTTCCCATCGTGAACCATCTCGAGCTGCACGAGCAAACCCGGCCGGGTCTGCTCGTGATACGGTTGGGCCAATCCCGTGTGATGAAAGCGGAGCGCCAGCACGTTGTTGCCCGCGCGCAGGAAACGGGCGACGTCGAAAGCGTCAAACGACTGATGGTGCGCGGCGCTACGGGCCGGCCCGCGCAGCACGAAGGAGCCGTTCACGAACAACTGGTATCTGGTATCCGCCGTTACATAGACCATGGCGCGGGCCGGAGCCCGGGGCAGATCGAACGTCCGTCGGGCCAGAAACATCAGATTCACGCCCGTGATGGCATCGGGCGCGATGATCCAGTGCGCCAGCCAGCGCGCCGGCCCCGCCGGCAGCGACGGCAACAGATCGCGTTCACGGTCGAAGCGGGAATCGCCCGCCGGCAAATTCGCTCCCGTTGGCGCGGCGGCGGACAGCAGCGGAATCCCGCCCAGGCATCCGGCGCAGGCTACAGAGATCAGGGTTTTGATGAGTTTACGCAGCATGGTAAGGCACGGGTGGGATGAAAGGAGGTTCCGAAGGCACTCGAATCCTGCGCGGGGTAAAGGTGTCAGCCGATTTGGCAGTTGGGGAAGCGATCGAAGAGGGCGTAGTCGTGCGCGGGCAGGAGGAGCGCGTGCTGCCCGCGCAGCCAGCGATAGCCGGCGAGCACTTCGGCGAGGTTGGTGCGGTAGCCGAGCGGGATGTCGCGCTCGATGTGCTCATAAAGGTAGAAGGCGTCGCCGACGATGATCGCGGGGCCCTGCGCCGTGGGCACCTTGACGACCATGTGGCCGGGAGAGTGGCCGCCGGTCCAGTGCATGGTGATGCCGGGCGTGACCTCATGGCCGTCAGCGACGAGCGCGAGCAGGTCGCCCCGGCCGGCGAGCCACTCGAGCGGCGCGCGGGGAAACCCCTCGGGCGGACAACCGGGGGCGTTGGCGGGATCGCAAACGTAGCGCCAATCGATCTCGGGCACGAGGAAGCGCGCACGGGTATAGAGCGGAGCGTTGGCGTAGTGGTCGAAATGCAGGTGCGTGATCGCCACGGTGTCCACCTCGGCCGGCGTGAGGCCGAAATCCGCGAGCAGTTCCGCCGTGTCGCGGCTCGGCCCGAGGTGGGGCCAGCGCGCGCGGTCGGCGGCCGTGTAGGTGGCCGCGATGCCGTCGAGCCCGGTGTCCACCATGATGGTGCGGCCGCCACCGCGGATGAGGAAGCCGGCGAGGCAGATTTTCACCGGATCGTGCCGGCCGTAGGCGTGGTCATACACCGTGGTGCCCGGCGCGAACCAGTCGGCATACTTGAGGAGATGGATCGTGTAGGTGCTCATCGCATCGCGCCCATCACTCAGGAGGCGGCGAGGACCGACACCAGGTTGGCGTAGCCGATGATGGCGCTGGCCACGATGAGCACGGCCACGCCGCCGACCATGAGGCGGAAGGGCCCGGCCGCATTCTTCCACTCGCCGGTGAAGAAGCCGAGAGCGTTGCTGGCGATGAGGGAGAGCGCCAGCAGGATGGGCCAGCCGATGACAGGGCCGATGGGGCCCATGAGCGCGGCGCCCTGCCCGTAGATGCCGAGCGAGCCGAACCAGAGCAGGGCCGCGGCGACGGCCCAGCCGTAGGCGCGGCCGCTGCCGGGCGTGGCGAAGCCGCCCCAGGTGCGGTTGGCGGTGAGCTTATAGGCGGCGTAGCCGACGTTCATCACCGTGGCGCCGAGCAGCACGACGACCCAGGCCGCGAGGCTGGAGTTGCGGGTGAGTGCGCCGCCGGCGACGGCGGCCTCGGCGACCGGGCCGGCGTGCGAGAAACCGACGTTGATGAGCGAGGAAAGCACTCCGGAAGTGATGGCGATGAACAGCCCGGCCTTGGACGAGGGCGCGGCCGCCGCGTCGGCCGCCAGGCGCTCGCGCCGGACCCCCGCGGCGCAGCAGATGGCGACGCCGACCATCATCACGAGGATGCCGCCGACCACCCAATACAGCGCGGGGTGGCTCCCGGCGTTTTCCATGAGCGCGAGCGGGATGAGGGAGCCGGCGGCGCCGGCCAGGCCCATGACGATGCCGTAGGTGATGGACATGCCGACGTAGCGGACGCTGACGCCGAACATCATGCCGCCCACGCCCCAAAGGAAGCCGAAGAGCATGCCCTTCTGGATCGCGGCCGGCGGGGCCGACGCGATGACGGCGAAGAGATCAGGCACCGTGAGCCAGGCCCAGGTGAGCGGGAAGATGAGCATGCCCACGACGGAGTGGACCATCCACCAGGCCTCCCACGGGAGGGGGTTCATGTATTTCATCCCGAGGCCAAAGGCGCCGAGGAAGAGACTGGCCACGACGACTAGGAAGAGGGGGAAGAGCAGGTCTTGCATGACATGGGTGGTGGGTGACAACCGGCCCGGCGACCCGACGGGCGAGGTAGACCCGGACGGCGGGATGAGCAGCGGGGTGGCTGCGGTATATCGATGAATGGGCCGGCGGCGGCGCGCGGGCAATCGCGGTGTTACTAAACACGTTGAGTGGATCTGGTGAGTTGGCTGCCGGGCCAACCCTATCAGTGGTGCCAACGAATGCTGGGAGGGGGGGCTTTATGTCCCGACTCATGCGACCGGCAGCCAATTTGTCGGAGTATGAAATCTCACAAGGGGGCTGGATCGCCCGGCCGGTTCCCACCGGACTCGCGATGACAAGGCAGTTCTTTGAAATGAACGCTAAGAACCCCTTGCGGCATTCCGGGCTCGGTTGCGCTGATTTTGTGCGCCGGCTCCGGAGTGAAGCTGACCTCCGAAACCCCATACCTCATTAAAAGATTATTGCCCGCTTGTGTCCCCACCGCAGTCCGGCGCTCCTGGACCTGCGTATTGTTACTCGCCCTGACCGCTGGTATTTCGAACGTTTTTGCTGCTTTGCCCACGCCAAAAGGCGACACCCCCTACCTCTTCGTGCCGGATCATGGTCTGACTGCTCTGACTGGACGCACCTCCGGGACGCCGGGGAAGACATTGGCCGCAACCATCGCCGAGGCCAGCGCCATCAATCGCGATCCCGCCTATCGGGTGAAAATCAGCTTCATCGAGGAAGCGTATGCCTGGAAAGATCTGCAGCCGGACAACTCCCCGTCGAGCATCACCATCACCAAGCTTGCGGCCGACCTGGCGGCCTGCCGCGCGCAGGGCCTGCGTCTGCGCGTGCTCCTGTCCACCCATAAATACGCGGCGAGTTTCCCGCGGTGGGTGCTCACCGGGGGACATACGCGGCAAGTGAAAAGCGGACCGAGCGGCGAGGTGCCCGATGGTCCAGCTTAATGACGACGCCACCTATCAGTTGCTGAAGACACTCTATACAGGAGTGGTCGATCTACTATAACAAGCCTCACCAGGGCGGCCCCCCGCGGTGAACCCCGCAAATCAACCGATCTACAGCCCGGTCTACAGCGACAATGACAACGGGCTGAACACTCCCGGCGACATCGTCAATTTCTTGGGCTGCGTGCCCCATCCGCAGGCCCATAGCCTGCAGGTGAACAACGTCGTCTGGTCCCTCGCCGATGGACCGGACAATCCAAACACACAATACCCATGGACCGGCTTATCCCGCGTCGGTTGTCATACAGCCCCCGTATTTCCGTGGATTGCCCGCCGGCCCGCGTCCCGGCATTATGGCGCAATGGCGTATACCCCTGCGTCCCGCCCGTCCGGGTTCCACGCCCGCCGTGTGCGTCGGAATGTTATTGCAGTGTTTCGCGCCGGCCGACCACGACCCTTTCCCCTTCTCTTCTGACCGCACTTGGTAATCTCCCGGACCTAACCCTAACCCCACACCAAACATGATCCTCCTCCACCGCTACTCAGTCGCCCTCGGCCGACTGCTCGGACTGGCCGCGCTGCTTGCCGGCGCGTTGTCCGCCCAGACCGCCGCGCCCAGTTCCCCCCCCCTGTCGTCCTCCGCGGCCAAACTCGACGAGGTCGTCGAGCTCTCGCCCTTCGTGGTCAGCGGGACGCAGGATACCGGCTACCAGGCAACCTCGACCCTCGCCGGCACACGCCTCAACACGCCGGTGAAGGATCTCGGCGCCTCGATCTCGATTTACACGAAGGATTTGATGAACGACCTCGGCGTCACCAGTTCCAGCGACCTGCTGATCTTCGCCACGAACATGGAGGCGGCGGGCGCAGTGGGCAACTTCTCCGGGGCCACCGACGACATCAACGCGGTGCAGTTCAACGGCAACGGCCCGCGCGTCAACCCGCAGGGCAGCAGCCGCACCCGCGGCTTGGGGGCGCCGAACTTCTCCCGCGGTTTCTACACCACCGACATCGCCACCGACGGCTACAACGTGCAAAATGTGACAGTGAATCGCGGTCCCAACGCCATCCTTTTCGGTGTTGGAAATCCCGCTGGCGTGGTCGACAGCTCGCTTCTGCGTCCCAACCTCAACCAGAACAAGAACAAGATCGAGGTCCGCGTCGGCGACAACAGCAGCCTGCGCAACACGGTGGATTTCAACCGCGTGCTGATCCCCAAGAAGCTGGCGTTCCGCCTCGCCGCGCTGCACGATGACGAGCGCTTTAACCAGCGCCCCGCCTTCGAGAAGAAGGAACGCCTCTACGGCGCGCTGGCCTTCGAGCCCTTCCGCTCCACCGCCCTGCGGATAAACTTCGAGACCGGCCACACCCGGGCCAACCGGCCGATCACGGTGCTGCCTTTCAACAGCATATCCAGTTTCTGGGAGGCGGCGGGCCGGCCCGGCTTCGACTGGACCTTCTATGACGATCCGGTCCGCAATCCCGCGGCCGCTTCCCAGGTCGCCGGCACCGCCTTCGAGGGGCAGCTCATCGGACAGAACCAGATCTTCACCCTGGCCGCCTTGGTCTTCTCCGACCCCTCCGCCACCATCCCTGACATGGGATACATCACCGCGACGCGCTCCACCACCGCCAATGCGGCCAATTCCATCAAGGCCCAGGTGTTCAATCCGCTCGTCAACCTGGATCGCGGCAACGATACCATCCGCTTTTCACTCACCCGCAATGTGGGCGAACTGCCCGGCAGCTTCTGGGTCGGCAGCAATGTCCTGCCCGGCCAACAGTCCGGGTTCGCCCCCGCCGGCATCAAGATACAGGGCTTCACCGACTACAGCGCCTTCGACTTCCAGAACCGGATGATCGATGAGAGCTCCCGCCAGGGCGACAGCTTCCATGCCTTCAACATCGCCTTCGAGCAGCGCGCCTGGGAGGACCGCCTCGGGGTCGAGATCGCCTATGACACCCAGCGGGTCGACCGCCGCTCCAAGAATTCGGCCTTCTCCACGAACAACGCCAACCACGTCCGCGTCGACGTCAACAAGGTCCTCCCCACCGGGCAGATCAATCCGAACTTCGGCCGCCCGTATGTTGTCGCCTACGGCCAGTCCTCCTGGACCAACAACCTGAGCGAGCGCGAGACCCTGCGGGCGACCGGCTTCCTCAAGTATGATTTCAGCGATTTGAAATCCTCCTGGGGCAAGTGGCTGGGCCGCCATACCGTGACGGGCCTCTATGAGGAGAACTCCCTCGAGGAGGTCAGCTACCGTCACCGCCTGGTCGCCGACGGCGCGGCCTCCCGCGACATCAACGCTAACATCAGTGTTTTCGCCCGCCGTCCGGGCGCGCTGGTCTACATCGGACCCTCCGTCATCGGCAACACCAACCCGCTCCAGCTCTCACCCATCCGGGTGCCGCTGCTCCAGGCCGGCCCGGTCGCGACGCCCGTCTCCTACTTCGTCCGCGCCGGCAACGCCACCGACCCGGGGGCCTTCGTGAACTCCCCGACCACGCTCCTTGAGATCAACGACGGCGGCAACGCCCAGCGGGATGTCATCAAGTCGCAGGCCTTCCTCCTCCAAAGCTACTGGTTGCAGGACCACCTCATCACCCTGGTGGGTTGGCGCCGCGACGAGGATTATTTCATCAGCCAGCCCATTGGCTTCGTGGCCAACCCGGCTGACTCCAACGACCCGGGCAAGGTTCACTACAATTTCGACGACTTCGCCTTCGCCCGCACGCCGCCGCCCAATGTGGCGGCCGAGATCATGACCTACAGCGGCGTGCTGCGCTGGCCGCAGAAGCTGGTCAAGCTGCCCGCCGGCATCGACTTCAGCGTATTCTACAACCAATCCGCCAACTTCACCCCCTCCGGCGGCCGCGTGAACGCCTTCAACGTGCCGACCTCCTCCCCCGAGGGCGACACCAAGGAATACGGTTTCAACGTCTCATTGCTGCACAACAAGCTGAACCTGCGCGTGAACTGGTTCGAGACCAAGGTCACCGGCCAGACCCTGACCCCGCCCGTCCACAACCTCACCGTCAACAACGCCATCCTGCAACTCGCCGATATCTGGGGCGTGGAAGGCAACATCAACCCGCACCTGGTGGCCTCACGCAACGCCGACATCGAGCTGCTCTTCAGCCCCCTGCCCGCCAACTTCCGCAGCCTCTACGGCTGGGGCATCACCGGCACGGCGCCCAGCCTCGCCGCCGCGGGTCGCCTCAACGGCTTGCCCGGCGCCGGCGACACCACCGACTTCACCGCCAAGGGCACGGAGTTCGAGATCGTGTATAACCCCACCCGCAACTGGCGCATCCTCGCCAACGTCGCCAAGCAGGAGACCATCCAGTCCAACAGCCTGCCGTTCCTCAAAAACCTCATCGGTCTGATGACCCCGGTCTGGAACCAGCTCCGCGACCGCCCGCGCAACGCCTACCCGCTCGGCTGGCAGCCCGGCGACTCGCTGGGGGGCGTTGAGTCGGTCGGCAGCTGGCTGGACACCAACATCCTGGTGCCCTTTGCCACCGCGCTTGCCACCGAGGGCTCCGCCTCCGCCGAGCAACGCAAGTGGCGCGCCAACCTCATCACCAACTACACCTTCGGCCAAGGCGGCTTCCTCGGCGACCGCCTGAAGGGCTGGAGCGTCGGCGGCGCCGTCCGCTGGCAGGACAAGCTCGGCATCGGTTATCCGACCACCCGCAACCCCGACGCATCGGTGAACTTGGATCTCGCCCATCCCTTCTATGCCCCGGCCGAGACCAACGTCGACGCCTGGGTCGGCTACGAGCGCGCGATCTGTAACAACCGCATCAAGTGGAAGGTGCAGCTCAACGCCCGCAATATCATCGCCGACGAATCCGTCATCGCGATCGGCGTGCAGCCCTGGGGCGGGGCCTCCACGGTCCGGCTCCCCCCGGAGAAACGCTGGTATCTGACCAATACCTTTACGTTCTGAGTTTGTCCCGCGACCGCCCCGGAGGCTTTCCCGCCCCGGGGCGGTCGTCTGTTTCAGCGATCTGTGTCCCTCCTCTGCCTCGGCGGGTTCGCCCCGCACTGACCTGAACTGTGCCCACTGGATCACCACCCGCCTGGTGCGCGTTAAATAATAGCGCAGCCAGAAATTGAGGTGGAACGCCCTGACCCCAGGGCGTTTTTCAAGACAAGCGCGCTGAGGTCAGCGCGCTCCACCTTCCGACAAGCGGCCACACTTCAACTTAAACTCCCCAGCGTGATGCCCAAAAAATATCATTCGATTGTAGGTCGGGCTTTACGCCCGAAACCACGCTTCATGTCGGGGATAAACCCCGGCCTACAATTTCCCCGCGCCCGTCATCCATCGGCCCGCGTCGGTTGAAGCTCCGGCGCCGCTCACGCCGGGATTCCCCCCCTCTCTCCATCATGACCCTGACCACATCGATTCCACTCGCTCCCCGGGGGCAGTTCCACCCGCTCCCCTTGTTCCTGGCACTCGCCCTCGCCACGATCGCTTCGGCCGCGCCGACGCATCTCTTCGTGCCCGGCCACGGCCTCACCGACCGGACCTCCGGCGCGGACCGAACGGCCCAACAACTGCTCGACGAATGCGAGGCCACCGGCCCGTGGATGCGCCTCATTGAAATCGCCTACGATTGGGGCGACCTCGAGGGAGAGCCCGCGCCGGACGGCACCCGCACCTGGAACGCTGACGGTCTCACCAAGATCCGCCAGGATGCCGAGGCCTGCGCCGCCCGTGGCAAGTATCTCCGCGTGATCCTCCAGCACCGCTACGCCCGCTTCCCCGCGTATATGAGGGAGGGCGACCGCCACTCTTTCTCCATCCGGGACAACACCCCCAACCCCGGCGAAGCGCCGCCGCGCGTGATCAAGCTCGACCAGTCCGAGAGCTTGGCACTGCTGGAGGGGCTTTACGCCCAGGTGATCGCCACCCTGCAAGGCAGCGCCGCCGCCCGCCGGGGCTTCTACGGCTTCGTGATCCAGGAGACCTCCCTCGGCGAGTCCCCTTACCTCGACCGACCAATCGAGACCGCTTGGTATGCCAACCTCCGCGTCTTTCATCAGTGGCTCGGCGGCCATCTCAAGGATTTCGACGACGCGGCGCCTCACGGCCGACTCTTCTGGCAGATGACCAACTTCCCCGCCCGGGAGGTCCCGACCATCATTGCCCAGATGCCGCCGGGCGCCGGCCTCTGCGGCCCGGACACCTTCCCCCGCGAGCCCGTGAGCCACGCCAAGGATACCGGCAAGGCCACCTACGGCGGTCTCTCCAAAGCCTACGACGCCCTGCGCCAGCGCACCGACCGGCCCGTCTCGCTCCATGTCTATCATGGCAACTACAACACCGATCGCGCCCCATTCCTGCCCGGCGCGATCAAGGGTGTGCAGCCGATCTGGACCGATACGAATCTCCCCGCGGCCAACGGCCTGGACAACAAGGATGCCGGCGACGGCATCGCCAATTTCCTCGGCTGCGTGAGCGCCGGCCGTCGCCCCGACACCCTCGCTGTGCACAATATCATCTGGTCGTCGGCCAGCGGCACGCTCCGCCCCTCTGCCGGCAAGCCGGCCGGACATAAGCCCGCCCGGGGCGAAGCGAGCCCGGGCCAGCCTGCCGGCCCCTACGGCTGGCCGCAGGTGAAAGCCTGGATGCAGCACTCCGGCCAGTTTCCCAAGAAGGACGCAGCCGGCGGCTGCACCGCCACCGTGCCGACCGGAATAGACTGACCCCGATCGAAGAGTGCGACAACGCCGAGCCCCGCCCCTCACGCCCACTTACCTGCGCCGCGATGTCCACTCCCTCCCATCTCCCCACTGGTGCCGTCACGTTGGCGGACGCCTGCGGCGTTTGCGTGTGCCGCGCATGCCCCTTTCCCCACCCGACCCTTGCCTTCGACAACCGGCCGGTCCGTTAGCGAAAAAGTCAACACACGAACCCAAACCCCAGATGCATGCTACCCCACGCGCAAAGCTGACTCCACCCATCCTCGCGGCTCGCTGCTCCGCAGCCGGCCGCTTGTTCCCGCTGATACTCGCCCTCGCCGCCGCCCTCCCGGACGCGCGAGCGCTTAGTCCGGCTGCCGCACGAAATAATCCGGTCAAAGGCTACCTCAATGTCGACGTATACTCAGGCGTGACCAATACTCCGGGCGCCACTCCGGTCCAGCCGTCGGCCGGTGTCATGACAAACACGACAACCGCCCTGAACACGGCGCTGAAGGACGCCTATGAAGAGGGCTACGTCGCCTATTTCCCCTCCGGGACTTACTTCGTCAATGGCACGCTCAAGGCCCATACGGAGACCGGGGGCGTGGGATCCGACTTCAATACTCCCAAACAGCACTTGGTGGTCGTGGGCCAAAAGAGCAACCGGCCGGTGATCAAGCTGGCCAACAACGCCACCGGGTTCAACTCCACGACCACGCCGAAAGCTGTGGTCGAGTTCATGAACTTCGAGGTTGGGCACCTTCCTACCAACGATACTGATCCCCTCAGGTATTATTGGGAAGCGCCCTCCAAGGCGTATGGCCAGATGATCCGCGATATCATCATCGATTGCAGTCAGGGAGGCGCCAACAACGACGGGGCGATCGGCCTTTACTTCAATCAGGCGCAGAACGCCTCCATCGAAAATGTGAAGGTCATCGCAACTGGGGCGCTTTCCGGCATCACCGCCTTGCCCGGACGAGGCTGGGGCGCGGTGAACATCGAGGTCGTGGGCGGCCAATACGGCATCGATATGCTGCCCATCGTGCGCCCCCCCAATCCCAACGAAGGCGACGGCACCAAGGGAAATCTATTCTCCACCGGCAACGCGGGCAGCGTGGTGGTGGGCGCCAAGCTAACTAACCAGACGGTCCGGGCCGTGCGCTTCCTGGGTTTTGTTCCGCTGGTGTTGGTGGGTTTCGAGATCACCAGCGCCACCGACCTGCCGATCATGACCCTTGAGCCCAGTGGCGCTACCGGCAATTCCGCCGTCAACCTGATCGATGGCCGGATCACCCGGACAGGGGGCGGCGCCGCGGAGCTGATCAACAATGAGCAGGAAAAAAACCTTTACCTGCGCAACGTATACGTGACCGGCACCAACAATCTGATCAAGCGCGCAGATGGGTCCCTGGTTACGGCCAGCGGCACCTGGAAGCGCATCGAAGAATACAGCTTTTGCGCGACCCCCGATACGCTCCCCGCCTCCGACCTCGAGCATAAAGACTGCTTCAATTGGATCACGGGCCATCCCACCGGCCGGAAAAACACCGACGAAATCGACAGTGCCATCCATGCCTACTTCCCAGCGGGGAGTGTGCCGGCCTTGGATGAGCTGCGCAACAATCACAGGTGGGCATCGTTGCCGGCGCCGACCGACGCGGGAGTGATCGATGTGACCAACCCCGGTGGCGGCCTGACCGCGGTCGTGCCGGCGGTCGACGAAAACGATCCCAAGGTGGTGAGTCACACCGCCCTGCAGACCATTATTAACGCCAACCCCAATTCCAAGATTTACCTGCCCAAGGGGATCTACCGTCTCACCGGCCCGATCAATCTCAAGGCGAATACCGCTCTGTTCGGGACCGCCCGGTATCTGACCCGGATCGAACCCGATCTGAATTGGGTGCCCACGATTGAAACCGCGATCATCACCACGGATAATTCCTCCGCGGCCACCACCTATCTGGGGGATATGGCCGTGGGGGTAAATGTCGGAGCGTCCACCACCTCGACCGCGGGCGACTGGTTTGTCGCGCTGCACTGGCGGGCCGGCAGAAATTCCATGGTCCACATGGGCCAACCCTATCGTTTGAACGACGGAACCTCGGTGCCAAACAACACGCGCCCGACAACCAACGACCACAGTCTCATGAAAATAACGAATTTAGGTGGTGGACGGTGGTATTTTGTCGGCGCGATCAAAACCGCCTCGGCAGGTCATGCCAAGTATCGGATACTCGAGGTGGTGGGGACAGGCAACCCCACCACGAACGAACCCTTGTGGATCTATGGCCTGAACCCTGAACATGCTCTTGGGGCTTCATTCACCGCCAGCCCCGAGACCTACGTGGAGTTTATTAACTCCCACAACATTCGCATTTATGCTGGAAAAAGCGAATTCAGCAATACCACGCCCGTGAATCAGGGTGATCCGGAGACAGCCAGCCGGATTGTTTGGTTCAATGGTTGCTCCAATGTTGGGATGTATGGGCACGGGGCGATCCGCAATGGCGTGACTGACAAAGGCGTCATGGAGTTCACTGACTGCGTGCATGTGCTGGCAACGCATATTACCCCGCAAAGAAACGACACTTCCACCGCCAACGATGACACAGTCCGCGACGACGTGGCCGGGGTTGTCGCCACGGATAGTGTCGCTTATCCGGATGTCGTCGCCCTGTTCAAACGGGGTGGACTTAGCGACACTGACGAAGCGGTAATGACGCATAATTAGCCCCTCGATCCGAAACCCATCCGCGCCGCGATGGCGGGTGGGTTTCGGAATCTATCGTCCAAAGCCTGAATCGGACTGCCTCTGCCAAGGATCACTTTGCACCTACCTTCTGGAGACCGCGTGTCCTACATACAGGCGAATGGAATCCCCAAGGAGGACACGGACAAGTTCGTCATCGTCAACCTCCGCCGGATTTTCACTTCCCCGCTCTCATGATCCCAAAACGATTCGCCCTTGTTACCGTCCTGGCGCTCGCCGGTCTCTCAGCCTCCGCGGCCGATCCTGCGCGCCTCTACCTCGCGAACGACGACCATACCGACTACATGTGGACGGCGGACGCCGACACTTACGGCCGGGTCTTCGTCGACCAGCTCGACTATTACCTGAAGCTGACGGACGAAACCCTCGGCAACCCCCCGCCCTACCAGAGCCGGTTCAACGCCGACGGCAGTCTCTGGCTCTGGGAATATGAGCGTCACAAGTCGCCCGCCGAGTTCGCCCGCGTCATCGACCGGCTCAAAAGCGGGCATCTCAGTGCCCCGCTCAACGCCGCGGTTTCCTGCTATGGAGCGCAGCCCACGGAGGCCGTCCTGCGCGGCATGTATTACGCCGGGCGCCTCGAACGCCGCTTCGGCCTGCGTTTCACCCAGGCCGGGGCGATGGAGAACCAGACGCTGCCGCTCGGCCTCACCTCGCTCTGGGCGGGCGCCGGGGCCGAGTTCAGCTGGAAGGGCGTCTGCGGCTGCGCGAGCAAGATGCGCAACGCCAGCCTCGCCGAGCGCGAGCACGAGATATACTGGAGCACCGGCCTGGACGGGCGGCGGGTGTTGATGAAGTGGCATTCCTTCGCGCTGCCCGGCGGCAGCAAACGCAGCGGCGGCTACGCGGAGGCCTTCGATCCCGTGAAGGCCGTGCGGTTTCTCGACGGTGACGCCGGGTTCCTGGCGCGTTATCGCTCCCCGGGCGACAGCGAGCCGTATCGCGTGCGGGGGGCCTTCGGCTTCGGCTGGGACGCGCTCGACCGCAAGACCGGCCAGCCCTATGCCGCCAACCCCAAGACGTATCCCCCGGCCGACCATTTCCACCTCGTCGCCCAGCGGGAGAGCACCGCCGAGCGGCAGGTGATCGTTTCGAACCAGGAGGATTTCTTCCGCGATTTCGCCGCGCACCATGGCGCGACGCTGCCGGCCGAGTCCCTGACCTACGGGAACGAATGGGATCTCTACAGCGCCTCCATGGCGGAAACCTCCGCGCGCGTGCGCCGTTCGGTCGAGCAGCTCCGCACCGCCGAGGCCCTCGCCGCCGTCGTCAGCCTGCACGACCCGGCCGCCTGGCGCGGCCGTGAGGCGGCCCGCGACCAGGCCTTCATGGACCTGGGGCTCTTCTGGGAGCACGACTGGACCGCCGACGGTCCCGTCTCCCGTGCCGCCCGCGCCGCCTGGCAGGAGGGGCTCGCGGACAATATTGCGCGCTACCCCGACGGATTGCAGCGCGACGCCTCGGCCAAGCTATCCTCCCTGATCCCGCAGGCCGGCACCGCGCCGCGCCTTTTCGTCTTCAATCCCCTCGGCTGGACCCGCACCGATGCGGCCGACTTTCCCTATGACGGCCCGGAGGACATCCACGTCCGCGACGTGGCCGCCGCCACCGGCACGCCGCACCAATTCGTCACCGTTTCAGGGGTGAAATATCTCCGCATTCTCGCCCGCGACCTGCCGCCGGTTGGCTACAAGGTCTTTGAATTGCGCCCCGGCGTTCACGGCACCGCGCCACGTGATCCCGCCGCCACCTTCGAGAAGCGCACCTTCGGGAACGCCCGCGTGAAACTCGTCCTCGATGGCGACGGCGCCATCGCCAGCCTGATCGACCAGCGCGACCCGACCGTCGAACTCGCCGCGACGATCGGTGGATTGAAGCTCAACGATTTTGTCGCCAACGATGCGGATGGACACGATCTCGTCGTGGAGAATAGCGGCCCCGTGTCGGCCACCGTCCGCATCACCAGCGGCGATGGCCGCAACCACGTCACCCGGGTGACGCTCTACCGCGACTCCGACCGCGTGGACCTGCGCAACGAGATCACCGAGAACTTCGGCGACGTCCGCCACTGGGGTTTCAGCTTCAACCTCGCCGCGCCCGACGTGCACACCGAGGAGCTCGGCGCCATTCTCCGGCTGAAGAAAAAATCCGACGGCGGCCACTACGCGGAGCGCAACGCGCGCTACGACTACGCAACGCTCAACCATTTCGCCGACATTTCCGACGGCGCCAACACCCGGGGGGTGACGCTCTCGAACTGGGACTGTGCCTTCATGCGCCTCGGCCAGAGCACGTCGGCGGCGCTGGACACCGCCACCGCCCAACTGCACGTGCTCGCTGGCGGCCAGGTGGACGGCGACCAGCTCGGCATCCGCAACCAGAACGGCGCGACCCGTTTCCTCCAGCGCTTCGCCCTGCGCGCGCACGGCGGCTACGATCCCGTCGCCGCCATGCGTTTCGCCTTGGAGCACCAGAACCCGCCCGTCGCCGGCCTGGTGACGGGGCCGACGCGGGCGCCGCTGCCCGCCAGCTCGTATTCGCTCCTCACGGTGAGCGAGCCCAACGTGCTCCTGTGGGCGGTGAAACCCGCGGAGGAAGGCATCGGGCACGGCCTCATCGCGCGTCTGTGGAATGTCTCCGACTCGCCGGCCACCGCCACGATCACGCTCACCCCGGGCCTCGCCGCCGCGCGGCGCACCACGCATATCGAGACCGATCTCGAACCCGTGGCGCTCGATGGCGCGGCCACCCTGCCCGCAGTCTTCGCCCGCCAGCAGCTGCAAACCTACCGTCTTTCCCCCAAATAATTCATCGTGCCCGAGAATTCCTCCGCCTTGGAAGGTGCCGGCCGACCCGAACCCGTGGAAAAAATCCTCTCCTTGCCACCAATCCCGATGACGGCGGCGGTCATGGCCGATCTTGAGCAACGCAACCTCATCATCCGCCTCGGCGCCCGCCGGCACGATCTGCCGGCCGGGCCGGGCCGGACGCTCGACCGCCCCATCTACCGCTCCGCCGACCGTTATGGTCCGCACATGCTGATCTCGGTCACGGTCAACCGCGTGCCTTTCGCCGACTTCGCCACCCATCCGGACAACGAGGACTTCCTGCTCCTCGGCGACCCCGGGACCAAACCGCTTTACCTGGTGGTGGCCCTGATGCGCCGCCCTGAACTCGCCGCCAAGGTCGCGGCCGGCACGATTTCGCCCGCCGATTTTGTCTGCCTCCAGGTCAGATGGAACGATCCGGAGGTGAGCTTTTTCACCATGCTCGCGGACGTGCCGCATGGCGAGGCCAGCACGGCCACGGCGGGCCGCAACCCCACCTTCTACGTCACGGAGAGCCGCGACCTGCCCAATGATCTCTTCGATCTTGGCGGCTACGAACTGGCCGTGGCCCGGCCCTGATTCACCGTGTTTCTTCCTAAGAGTTCATTTCAAAACCGGCCTTGTCATCGCGAGCCCGTTGTAACCGGGCGTGGCGATCCATTCAGATGGATTGCTTCCGACTTCGCCGAGGCTTCGACGGACAAGTCGGCGGCCCTCCGGGCCTCCTCGCAATGACTGGTTTTGAAATGATCACTTGCCTCCCTCTTTCCCCATGAACATTCCCGCCGCCAAGACCCTGCTCCTGCCCCCGTGGCTCCTATACACCCTCACGGCCGCGACTTGCTGGGGCATCTGGGGCGTGCTCGCGAAAGGCCCGAGCCGCGAGCTCTCCGGCTGGATGACGCAGATGCTCTTCACGTTCGCCCTCGTTCCGTCCGTCATTTTCGCGGCCCGGTCGAAGAATGTGCGCACCGGCACGAACAAGCGCCTCGGGCTTTTCTGGGGCTTTGTCTCCGGGCTGATCGCGGCGGCGGGCAACATCCTCTTCTACCTCGCGCTCGAGGCCGGCGCCGTGACGGCCGTCGCGGTGCCGCTCACCAATGTCTATCCGCTGGTCACCCTCTTCCTCGCGTATTTCTGGTTCAAGGAGCGGCTCAACCTCATCCAGGGGTTTGGCCTCATTCTCGCCGTGGCGGCCATCCTCCTGCTCAGCGGCGAGGCGAAGAGCCTCGGACATCCGCTGGAGCTGCTGCGCCGGATCAGCCTGACCCCGTGGATGCTCTACTCGCTGGGTGCGATGGTTTGCTGGGGCGTCTTCAGCGCCACGCAGAAGGTGTCCACCCATCACGTCTCGGCGGAGCTGTCCTACCTCGCCTGGTGCGCGGCCTTCATTCCCATCGCCCTGTGGATCGTCGCCACCAAGCCGCTCGATTGGCACATGTCGGCCGCCATGGTCTGGTCCGGCCTCGCCGCGGGGGTGTTGAACAGCTTCGGGGTCATCGCGGCCTTCGCGGCCTACCGCTGCGAGGGCAAGGCCGCCGTGGTCACGACCCTGGCCGCCGCCGTGCAACCGCTGGTCACCATCGTGCTCGCCCTGGTTTTCCTGGGCGAGCGCGTCGGCCTCGTCGAGGCCGCGGGCATCGCCGTCGCGATCTTCGCGGCCATCGCCCTTTCGCAGGAATCGAAGCCGATCCCCGGGCAAGCGTGAACCCGGCCGCCGCATCCGGCGCAACAGGCCTTGGAGGGCGGCCACGGCGCACTCCGAGCCGGAACGAGGCAATGGAAAGCCGGGGCGCCGCTTGTCGGCGGACCGATCCGCAAGCAAAGCAAGGTCCGCCGGCACTTGTCACACCAATTACCTGACGGTTTGAGCCTTTTCTTAGGGGCGGCGCTTGCGCCGCACCTTTCCCCAGCAAAATTCTAAACCAAACAGTAACTGGCATAGAGGTATAATCACCACGCACACCCCTGTCCGTGGAATCGGGTGAAGCCCGGTCTGATCCCTTGGCTGTCCTGCGCGTTTCATTTATCGTCCGGGAGGACCGCGCTGCTTACAGTGACAGTTTCAAGGCCAGGGCTAGGATCGCGCAACTCGTCACCCCGCACAGTATGGTCACCGTGCGGGCTCCGCGGGCGTTGCGCACGTAGATGCTTTCCTGTGTGCGGCCGGCCTCGGTCTCGGTTTCCCGGGCGATGCGCCAGGCCCGGCGGGAGAAGAACAGTTTCGCTCCCAGGCTGGCCGTCAGCAATCCGAGCGGAATCCGCCCGGGACCGTCCTCCTGCAGCAGGCCCAGCGCTTTGCTGTCGATCAGAATAATGGCCAGGATGTTCAGCATTGCGTGGATCGAGGCTCGACCGGCGAGCACTTGCACGCGGCGCGAGGCGTCGTCCAGACGGCTGGGATCATCGGGGGTGATGGAGTTGAGTTCGTCCGGGGAAGTGCTGGCGGCGTCGGGCCCCACCGGCTCCGCCGGGTAGGGCGCCCGCCACGCCGCCCAGACCGAGGGCACCGAGGCCACCATCACCACGATGAAGAAGGGGGCGAAGCCCAGGGCCTCCGCGAGCGGACCGGAGATCATATTGGTCGGGACCATCACGAGGTTCATCAGCGCGGTGGCGAAGGCATAGTGCGTCATCGTGCAACGGCCCGGCGCCAGCTGCTGCATCATGTAGATCATGTTGCCGATGAAACCGAAGCCGTAACCGAACTTTTCGATGCTCACCAGCGTCGCGATCGTCGCGTAATCCAGCCCGTGTCCGGCCGAGGCCGCCTGGCTCAGATAAACATAGGCGAAGCTCGGCACGTTCAGGAACAGCGCCAGGATCACGAGCGTGCGGGCGAGGCCGTGGCGCGACACGAAAACCCCGCCGAGGAGGCCGCCGACGATGGTGGCGAGCGTGCCCCACAGCGCATCGATGTCGCTCACCTGGCCGGCCGTCAGGCCCAGGCCACCCTGGCTCACGGCCGACTGCAGGAACAGCTGCCCCTCCATCAGGATCAGGCCTTCGCCGAGTCGGTAGAGAAAGACAAAGCCGATCATGCCCCAAAACATCCGCTTGTGGAAAAAGCTGACGGCCGTCTCGCGAAATTCCGCCACCACCTGCCGCACGCCCTCGGGCCGGCGCGCCGGCCGCCCCGCCGGCAAGGTGAAAGTGTGCAGCGCCGCCAGCAATCCCATGACGCCCGCGCAGGCGACCATCACCGTGACCCACATCTTTTGCTCCGGCCAGCCCTCCGCGAGTCTGACGCGGTCGAGCACGGAGATCAGCACGCCCGAGGCCAGCACCTTGCCCAAGACCCAGAACGTGCTCTGCAGCCCGGCCAGGCGCGCCTGCTCCGGTTTCCGCAGGGCCGTCAGGTAGACGCCGTCGGCGCAGATGTCCTGGGTGGATGAGGCAAAAGCCGCGATCCAGAAAAGGGCGATGCTGGTCCGGAAAAACTCTGTCGTCGGCAGGGTCATCGCCACGGCGACCAGCAGCCCGGCGATCAGCACCTCCATCGCGAGCACGAAGAATTTCTTCGTGCCATACATGTCCAGAAACGCGGCCCACAGCGGTTTCAGCGACCAGGCCACCCCGATGCTGCCCAGCGCCACCGTGATCTGGCCGTCCGAGTAGCCCAGCGACTTATACATGCGCGCCGCCGTGCCGCCCATGATGATGTTGAACGGAATGCCCATCGCCAGATAGAGGGAGGGCACCCACAGGAAGGGACGGAGGTTGATCGGGCGCGGCGCGGTCATCGTCGTCGGGCGTTTCAGGCGCGGCCGGCCGGTTGCCGCGCGCCGTCCAGCACAGCGGCGGGCAGCGCGGCGCCGTTGGTTTGCGCGCACTCGCCATACCACCAGGCGGAGTCCTTGGGCGTGCGCCGCTGCGTGGCGTAGTCGACATGGACCAAACCGAAGCGATAGCGGTAGCCCTCCGACCATTCGAAATTATCCAGCAGCGACCACGCAAAGTAGCCGTTGACCGGCACGCCGTCGCGCACGGCGCGCCGGAGCTCCATCAGGTAGCGGGCGAGAAAGTCGCTGCGCTGCGGATCGTGCACCGCGCCATCCAGGGACACCCAGTCGTGCGAGGCCAGGCCGTTTTCGGTGATGACAATCGGCAGGCCATAACGTTCATGGGCGAAAACCGGCCCCCAGCGCAAGGCGGCGGGATGAACCGCCCAATGAATGTGCGTTTCCGCCCCGCCCGGAACGGGAGGGACGGTCTCCGGCGCGCCACCGTCGCCGCGGCGGCAGGTATAACCGCGATAAAGATTGAGCCCGAGGAAATCGACCGGCTGGTGCATGGTGCGCATCTCCGCGTCGGTGAAGGCCGGCACCGCCGCGCCATAAGCGCGCAATCCCTGCTCCGGATATTGGCCGCGCAGCACCGGATCCAGCCACCACGCCATGTTCCAGACACTGTCGGGCGCGATGTGCCAGAAAGTTTCGCGGGCCGCCTCGATGTCCTCCGCGGTCTCCGTCGCCGGCGTGGGCACGTCACCCGTCGGGGCCCAGCCGATGATCGGCGGCAGTTTCGCCCGGTTGCGGATGGTCTGCACCGCCAAGCCGTGAGCGAGCAAGGTGTGGTGCGCGGCGAGGAGCGTTCGGTCGAGCGGCAGCTTGTCGCCAGGCGCATGGATACCAGTATGGTGTCCGAGTCCGATGAAGCATTGCGGCTCGTTGAGCGTCATCCAATGCCGGACGCGATCAGAGAGTTTGTCCACGATGACGCGGGTGTAGTCCTCGAACCAGCGCGGGCTATCCGGGTGCAGCCAGCCGCCCTCGCGATAAAGGGCGAGCGGATAATCCCAATGAAACAGCGTCAGCCACGGCTCGATCCGGGCTTCGAGCAGCGTATCGACCAGGCGGTCGTAAAACGCCAGACCCGTCGCGTTCACCTTCCCCCGTCCCGTCGGCAGCACGCGGGGCCACGCCACCGAGAACCGATAGGCGCCCAAGCCAAGGGTGCGCATCATCTGCACGTCGGCCGCGTAGTGGTGGTAGTGGTCGCAGCTTACCGCGCCGGTATGGCCGCCATGCACGCGACCGGGTGTGGCGCAGAACTCGTCCCAGACGGAGGCGCCGCATCCGTCGCCGGCGGAGTGCCCTTCGATCTGGTAGGACGAGGTGGCGGCACCCCAGGTGAAGTCTTTCGGAAAACTCATGGCGGGAATGGACCCGGAGCCCCGGCCGGAGCAGCACGGGAGCCCGATGGTCCTGATATTCCGGCTATCCCGGCGTTTTCCCCTGACCCCGTCAAAACAAAGGAAGCCGGTTCTTGCGCTTGCTGATGAATGCCCCGGCCGACGGTGACACCAGCAACCGCCGTCCCCTTGGTCCGACTGGACGCAAAAGAAAGCCGCCCTCCGAAGAGGGCGGCGTGAAAAAACCGAGCCATTACACCAAGCGCCCGAAGCTTTTGGACTGTAGCGGCGTCGCTGACCCCGCCGCGCCCGAGGCGGGATCAGCGATTTCGTCCTTGTTGCTACAGGTGCAGCCACTCTAAAGTCCAAAAGGTGTGGGCGTCTGGAATGAGTCTCCCTATTTTCTGGGGTTAACCTGACAAAGGTGGTTATATTAACTTTTTCACCGACAAGGGACTGACCCGTCGCGTCGTGGGGCTCATCGATCGTGCCTAAATGGCAAGAGTGTCGCCCATGGTTCTGTCGCCCTGCGCGTAAAACGGCTGATTCTTGGTGTCGATGTAACCGATAGGGAGGCTATCGAGCGAAATGCGCACCGGAGAGAGGACCGGGCTGGGATCCGTGCGCGAAGCGCGGAAAGCATGGGCGATAGCGCAGTAATTTTGTTCGCCCGGACTGTCAGGCGAGACCTACCGAATGTCCCGGAGAGAACGGCGGTAACAGTCATGAGGCCAAGGGCGGCCGGGCGATCGAAGGGATCCATCCCGGCCCCGGGGCGGTGCCTCGCCCGACCTGCGGCAGAGGCGCTCAGGATGAGATCTTGTGGGAGCATCATGGAGGACCAGCTGCCCGACGCGGGGCGTCCCGGCGGATTCGCCCCGCCGTGTCAAAGCGCGGGGAACCCGATTTTGTTCTTGCTGATGACTGTCCGGCCCGCCGTCAAGGCGCGGCCGGGCGTCGTTTCCGTTCCGTCCGGCAGGGCGGCACGTCGCTGCCGTCCACCCAGTCGCCCTCGATGAACGTGCTGTTATGGGGCCGGCCCGGACCGCGCTGGTTCGTGCGCAGGAGGATCGCGAGCTGCTCGACCGCGCGCGCGCCCACAATGCGGTGATTCTGGCGGACGCCGGCATTGACGCCGCGCCCCGGCTCCAGATCAAGGGAGGCGACCACGATGTCCCGCGGTATCCGCCAGCCCGCGCCGCGGAGCGCCTCCGGCACCTCCGGCTGGTTGCTGACAATGACCTCGATTTTATGGGTCTTGATCCAAGCCGTCAGCCGCCGTGCCATATTCGCCGTGTCCAGGTTGACGGGAAGGAGCAGGGGTGGAAGGTGTCCCAGTTGGGCATGCAAGGAAACCTCGACGTAGTAACCGGCGGTGAAGGCGTTCCTCAGATAGGTTTCCTCCCGCTCGCCGACGGCCAGCCCGATGCGACGGTAGCCGAGGTGGTGGAGCCGGCGCACGGCCTCGCGGGTGATCTCCGTCTGATGGCTGGAGACCGTGTGTAGCGCGCTCTCAAGCTGCTGCGACTCGATCCGCACGACGCTGAAAGCGTCCCAGTCCATCTCGAAACGGATCAGCCGGTCGCCAAACGCCGCCAGGATCACGCCGACGATGCCGCGCGCCAGCAGAACCGCCGCGATGCGCTGGCCCGCCCCGGCCGTCCTGTGCCCGATATAAAAATTCTCCAGCTGGTAGCCGATCCGTTCCGCCTGCCGGCGCGCGCCCTCCAGGAACAACCAATGGGGGTGCGACGCCTTCAGCTCCGCCTGGTCACGGAAGTTCAGGAGAAAGGCCAGGGTCGTGGGCGCCTTCACTTCGCGGCGGCCGAAGCGGTAGTGGCTGAGCGCCGCCAGCATGGGATCTGGCCGGTAACCGAGGCGGTCGGCGATCTTCTGGATGCGCCGGCGGGTTTTCTCCGGCAAGCGCGGATTGTTGCGTAGCGCCAGGGACACTGTCGTCTGATGAACACCCGCCGCACGCGCGACCGCTTGCATGGTGACCCGGGGTGGAAGCATGGCGACGCGGTAATCCATTTCCAGCCCTCGGCAAGCGCAAATGTTCCCCGGGCGATCTCCGGCGCGTTGGTTGGGCTCCCGGCCTGGATGGCCAGGGAGCGGGAAAGCCCCGCCGCTGGCGTTGGAAGAGGGAAAAAGGTCAACCAGGTTTTCTGTCTTCTCGGACCAACTGTTCCCATGTCCCCGGATCATATACCGGGGTGGACCGATGCCCGCCTCACGCCCTGCATGGCCCGAGTCTTGCCGCTCCGCCCTTCGCGTCTTTGCGACCCTGCGTTGAAATCTTCGGCTCGCCTGAGTCCTACTTCTTCCCGTCCGGAACCGTCTCCTTCACCTCCAGCGGCGCGATAATCACGCTCTCTTCCCGCACTTTGCTGCTGTCGACCCAATCCGGGGTGGTGTCCCGGCCAAACACCGGACGGCCGCTCGCCGCCAGAGCCGGGATGACCGCCGGGAGATTGGTGCCCACCGCAGCCGTGCTCATCTTCGCCATCCACAGGAGCTTCTTTTGGCGCTGGCGCGCCGCCGCATAATCAAAGGCCAGCAGGATCACAAAATACCGGTCGTCCCGCGCCGCCGTCCGCAGCTCCTCCAGGTTCCGCGTCACCAGCCGGCCGGCCTTGTAGGCCCCGACCAGGGCCAGCATCTCGCGCTCGTTGAAGAACACCTGCTCGGACGGATCAACGGAGCCGAAATCCTGGATCTCCGGATTCATGCTGCCCCACCAGAAGACCAGCACTTGGTCGGGCGGATGGGCGGCGTTCATCACCAGGTAATGCTGCTTGGCCAGCGCCACCGCCAGGGTGCGCAGGACCTGGTCCTTCACCGGCACCTTCTCCCCCGCCACGACGGCCCCCATCTCCTTGTAGCCCACCACCAGCGGAAAATAATAGGTGGGACTGGCGGCGCTGGGCGGCTCGAGTTTTTTGCCCTCCGGGGTCACGTCACCCACCACAATCACCTGCGGCGGGAGCGGCGTGCCGCATCCGGCCAGAACGGCCAGGCCCGGCCCGATCAGCCACCGCCAACCCCATGCCCCCGTCCGCGTCGTTTTCATGTTGTTGCGCCTGAGACGCCCGGCCCCCCTTCCAGTTACGCCACTCGCGTGACCCAGGCGGCTGGGTCAGGGGCATAAACACAGGGCATAAACACGTCAGGCTTGGCTCGGGCGGGGAAAGGTTTCCGTTGCCTGTCGGGATGGAAACATTCTTCCTGCTCCTTCCCTGTCCGCCCGCCCCATGCCTGCAAAAGAACCATCCCCGTCCGATGCCTCGGCCTTCCCGCCGGCGCCGCCTCTTACCGTCTCGCTCTGGCTGAACACGCCGGCGCCGCTCACGCTCGAGCAGTTGCGCGGACGCGTCGTCGTGCTGCATGCTTTCCAGATGCTCTGTCCCGGTTGCGTCGCCCACGGCCTGCCACAGGCGGCTGGGATCCAGCAGGCCTTCGATGCGCGCGCGGTCACGGTGATCGGCCTGCACAGCGTGTTCGAGCATCATGAGGTGATGCCCCCCGCGGCTCTCCGGGCGTTTGCCCACGAATACCGCCTCACCTTCCCCCTCGCCGTGGACCAGCCGTCGGAGGACGACCCGCTGCCCCGCACGATGCGCGCCTACCGGATGCAGGGCACTCCCACGCTGGTGCTGATCGACGCGTGCGGCCGTTTGCGCGCGCAGCATTTCGGCGCGGTTTCGGACCTGATCGTGGGGGCGGAGATCGGCCGGCTGCTGGCGGAAGCGGAGGCGAGCGACCCCCGGGCCTGACCGGCTGCCTTCACCGCGGGGGATACCGACGGACGGACCGGGAATCTCAGAGCGCGTCTGCAAGATAGGGTGATCGCGGGGCGAACCATCCGGCAAAATCAAAAAACGCGGCCGAACCACAAATCCGCGGAGACACAGAGAGCGGAAACCGGAGGAGCCCGGAAAAAGACCGCTTCACTCCGCAAGTGGGTTTTCCGGACAGAGCACATTCCACGGAAATGGTTTTCCCGGTGGGCAAATTCCAACTGTGCTTTTAGGAATTGCGCGTTGCAGGTAAATCACGACGCGCCGGGCCGCCGCGAGTATGCTGCTGCGTCCGCAGCGCCCGAGCCGATGCACCCTACCGTCGCTGTCACTCTATCATCTCAAATTATCCTGTATTTGGCATGACATCGGAGCACGGGATCATTGAGGGTTGTCGATGTTGGCTTGGACCCTGGCGCAGAGTTTGGAGTGCTTGTCCTACCAGCCCGCGAACCACTGGGCGAGATCGCCACGGGCTTCCTCGACGGTATGCCGACGTAGAGCCAGCGCAGTTCGGTGAGGCAGTAGTCGGTTTGTGGGGGAGGTAGTCGAGCGCATTGCGCAGGAAGTGCACGTAGCAGTGCTGTCATTGCACCTCGGGAAAGGTCCCCATGATCGTGCGTTTTAAGCCGGGTGACCGTCGCTGGTGGCCACACGCACCCCGTGCCGGCCACGTTCTTTCAAGCGCGCGAGGTGGTCGCAGCCCACGGCGACCAAAGCGGGCGGAATCACTGGGCGGACACCCCGCGAGTGGACTGACCCGGGCGCACCCGAAAAGAGGGGCCGGGAGGCTCCGTTACTGCATTCTAATAATTACGAGTGCAGCCGCTTTATCCTGGGCGGGCACCGGTTTCCATACCGACGCCTGATTGCAGCAGGTGTTCGCCGACGTGAAATCGGCGACCACCGCGGGCACCGTATTTTAAAACTGCTCCAGCTACCGCGTGTCAAACAGGCGTCCGTGCATCGCCTTGGCCACGGCGCCGCTCCGGGTTCTCACGTGGAGCTTCTCATAGATCGAGCGGGTGTAACCGTCGGTCGTGTGGGTGCTGAGGCCGAGCTTGGCGGCGATCTCCTTGTTGGTCAGGCCTTCGGCCATGCCTTCCACCACCTGGCGTTCACGCGGCGACAGCGCCGGGACGGTCGTCTCCCGCGGGGCGAGGCGGGAGAACATCTCGAGCACCCGCCGCGCCACGCGGGGCGTCATCGGCGCGCCACCCCGCATGATCTGTCCCAGGGCGGTCGCCAACTCGTCCATGTCCGCGCCCTTCAGCAGATACCCCGAGGCGCCGGCGCAAACCGCCCGGTAGATTTTCTCGTCATCGTCGAAGACGGTCAGAATCACGATGTGCGTCGCCGGGGCGAGTTCCTTGAGCAGGGGTATGCCATCGAGCCCGCTCATCCCGGGAAGGCCGACGTCGAGCAGAACAATGTCCGGGCGGGGGGCCGTCGGATCCGCCAGGCGCGCCAGCGCATCCTCGCACCGGTAGTATTTCGCGGTGCAGGCCAGCCCCCTGATGGCGCCGATGACGCGCGCGATGGTCCGGCACAACGCCGCGTTGTCCTCGATCAGCCAGACGGTTTTCTTCGCGGCGGTCATGCGGGTGAAACCGGAGGTCCGTCGGGCGGGCGCAGGAGACCGCTCAACGCGACGCGCGTGCCGCCGCCGGGCTGGCTGGCCAGCGACAGTTCCCCGCCCACGAGCGTCGCCCGGTGGCGGAGGCTGGTGAAGCCATGCCCGTCGTTCTGGCGGTCCAGGGCGAAACCCCGGCCATCATCCCGCACCTCCAGCGTGAACCGCGGTTCGCGCACCGCGAGGCGGACCTCGACGCGATGCGCGGCGGCGTGACGCCGGACATTGCTCAACATCTCCTTGAGTGCCAGCAGCAGGTGCCGTTGCACATCCAGCGAGGGCGTGGGATCAAGACCGTCGATATCAAGCTTCCACTCCATCCCCTTGAGCTGGCGCTGGGCCGCCATTCGGAGCCGCTCGCCGAGTTGCCGCGCGTCATGCGGTCCCGGCTGCGTCAACCAGACGATATCCCGCATCGCGGCGGCCGATTCGCCCGCGATCCGCCCGATCTCGCTGATGTCGGTGTCCGTCTGGTCAGTCTGCTGCCGCTGTCCCAGTTCAACCAGCATGACGATGCTGGCCAGATTGCTTCCGATCTCATCGTGGAGATCGCCCGCGATCCGCCGCTGCAGCGCCGCCATGGCGCGGGATTGCTGCTGCCGGACGCGGAACCACAGCGCCGCCGCGGCCAGCAGAGCCAGCGCGAGCGCCGCGGCCAGCGTCCTGGCCGCTGTGCGCACCAGCGCGGGCTGCAGGGCCGCGAGGCGCATGCGGGTGCCCGCGTGCTCCAGCAGGACCTCGCGACGGCGCGACAGCCCGCCCAACCACTCGGGCCATTCCACGATCTGCACCGGGCCGCGCAGGCCGTCCGTCAGGGCCGCCGTGCTGAAATTGCCGTTATTGCCGCGAAACACGCTGTGGGCGGTGACCGGGGCGGCGGCGGCGATGTTGCGGTTTCCCTGATAGACCTGCAGCTCGGCCAGGGCGAAGGTGAAGATGTCTTGGTTCCGTTCCCAAAGTTCATGCGTTGTGACCCGCACATAGCGCGCGGGCGTGCCATCGGTCGGGATCGTGAGCGGGCCGAAGCCGGAATCGCCGAACGGCCGGTTCGTCCAGTCGGCCAGCACCCGGGAGGTGGTGAATTCGGCCTCATTGGCGGCCTCCACCCGAAACCTCCGGGGAAAGCCGTAACCGTGCGTGATCGAGAATTCGGTCAGCTTCGCCGGCAGCAGCCGCACTTCGTCGAATGGTTGGGCCCGGCCCAGATCCACCTGCACCCACACCTGGGTGGCCGCGTCCGCGAAGTGCTCCGATTCCCAGCCGTGCCTCAGCGGGTGGCCGCCCATGTAAACCGGCGCGCCGACGATGCTTTGTCCGTCGATCAGGTTCTGTCGGCTCCAGGTGGGCGCGCTTTCCAGCGATCCGCTCGTCCGGACCTTCACGCCCGCCAGGCCGGTGACGAGATTGCGGTTCCCTTGGAGCACCATGATCTCGCTCAGGGCGTAGGCGCGATAGATGCCCCTCATCCAGGGTTTGCTCATGGTCACGCGCACCCGCCGGGCGGTCGCCCCGGGTGTGGGGAGCAGCACAGGCAGATCGCCGGGGTTGGGGAAATCCTCCTCCGTTCGGTCGGCCACGACCGTCCTCGCCCCGCCCCCGTCGTCCAAAAGCACGCGAAACCGCTGAGGGAAGCCCAACGCTGACGTGCTGGTGGCATCGGGGGCCGGTGCGTCCACCGGCACGAGACAGACCGCGTCGATCCGATGCATACCCCCGAGGTCGATCTCCACCCATTGCTCGCCCACCAAGGCATCGTTAAAGCCAAAAATCTTCCATCCCGTCCGCGAACTCCGTTCATTCTTGGGCGGAACGGGCAGCGCCAGCAATTTGGCCTCGCACCGGCGGCGGCGGTCGTCGAGTTCGCGATATTCCTCACTGACCATGCGGGCGATGAAGGACGGCAAGGTCAGCCTCTTATCCTCTGCGTCCGACGACTGGCTCCGCAAGGCCGGCAGCAGCGCCAAGACGGAGGTGAACGAAACAATTAGGCGATGGCGCTGCATCTCATCATTGAAGCTAGCACCTGTCATTCCGGGTAGCAATTCCGCAATGTGCAAGATTCGTCCGCGGCGATCACGACGCCGACACCCTGCACCCCGTTCAACCGCTCGCGAAACCACAGCCAAGCGATGGCGATGGTGACGAGGGGATATACGTTGGTGAGCGGAATGGCGACTGCGTGTCGGCACCGTGCTCCAACGCCAGATAAAAGGCAATGTTGCCTGCGGCGGCCAGCAGGCCGGAAACGAAGCCCCCGAACAACCCGCGGGGCTTGTCCGAGCCCCGGCACACCTGCGGTGAACAGGCGGCGACGATTGCCGAGGGCACCAACGCGAAGGTGAAAAGTATCTGCACCATCCACCCGGAAAGTGCGCGGCTCGGTCCCTTGGCCAACACCCCCCAGATCCCCCAGCACGTCGCCGCCGCCAGCGTATAAAGCAACCAAGCGGGAAACCGATCCCGACAGGAGGATTCAGCTGTGGTCATGAAGGGGACTTATTCGACCGTGGTGACCTTGCTGGCATGCTCGAAACGGCCGGCCTCCCGGCCGTCGCGGGCCGCCAAGGCCAGGGAGAGCATCTGCACAGGCAGGATTTCAACCAGCGGCAGGAGCGCGCCCGGCGTCACCGGCAGGCGGAACTCCCGGGCGACGTCCTCCCCGGCCGCCACCAGTTCGGCGACGCCGCCATGCCGGGCAATGTCGGCGACGAGTCGCCGATGCAACGGGGCGACCGGCGGCTCGCCCGCCAGCACCAGCACGAAGATGTGCCGGCCCAGCATCTCGAACGGGCCGTGTCGGAACGCCGCGCCGCCCATTCCCTCGGCCGGTTGTCGGGTGGATTCCTTGAGTATGAGGCCGCCGGTTCCCGCGGTGGCGAGCGAGACTCCGCGGCCGGTGACGAAGGTTGCGCGGATTTCAGCCAATCGTCCGCCTATCGCCGCCACATGGCTGTGAAGCCCGGCCAGATAAGCGCGCATAGGGGCCTCGGTGCGACCCAATTGCTCCACGGTCACGGCCACATCCCCACCCACCAAGGCGGCGCCCAACCAATGCAGGACAGCCAGCGTCGCAACGTAGGTCTTGCAGGAAACGGTGGCCTCCGCTCCCGCATGCAACGGAAGCAGCGTGTCGGCCGCCGCTCCCAGCGTGGACGCCGGCTGGTTGGTCACGGCAATGATGTGACCGAAACCGCCCGATTGTCGGACCAGCGAGACGATTTCCGCGCTCTCGCCGGATTGGGAGACGGCCACCAGCAGCGTGTCGCGCGACTTCAGCGGGCCATAGCCGATCAGCAGTTCCGAAGTCTCGACCCAGTGAGAAGGCGCGCCAGCAGCCATCAATCGCAGGTGCAGGGGATAGAGGGCATGAAAGGAGCTGCCCATCCCCGTGAGCACCACGCGGCGGAAACGTCCGCTCCGGATCGCGGCCACGACGTCCAGGAGCGGTGCCCGAGCCGAAAGTGCGGCACTCACCGTCCGCAGCACATCTGGCTGGGCGAGGATATCGTTGAAATAAGGACCGGCGATGATCGTCATAGTTGGGAATAGAACGGGCTGGCACGACGCGTCCTTTCGCTAGCCTACCGACTGGAACCGGGAGATTCAATCCACGTAAACCCGGGGTGCCTGGTCCCTGAGTCGCAAGGCGCGCCATGCCGATCGAAGAACATCATGGTCTTGGACCAGCGCGCCGAAGTCAGTCGCGGATAGAAGTCCGCCCCGGCGGCGAAAGCGGCACTCCTGTCCAACCACCCGCAATCCATGGGTTCACCCGTGTTTGCGTGGGTTGAAGCGACCGGCCAATGCCGATAACATATTGTGCGGTTCCCCCTGCGTCATCGAGGTCGCGTCTCTTTCTCACCCTGCCCTGCATGATGATGCTCCGCCCCAATGGTCCGATGACGCGATCCCGGCCATCATGAAACGAAAGGATGTCTTCGATCGTCCTTGAAAACCCGCCTTCTGCTCTTTGGGCGGTGCCCACGCGCGCTCTTGAATTCCCTGATCACCCACTCCCAACATATGAAATACTCCTGTTTGCTTCTCCTCCCGCTACTCGGCGCCGGGGCCGCCCTCGCCGCCCACCGCCCGCCCGCCTATCCGGTCAGCGCCATCGTGGTGGATGATTTCCGCGCGCAACCGGTGGCCGGCCGGCCCCTGGCCGAGATTCTCGAGCCGACGCGCATGGCCTACTACGACAACACTCCGACGTTGCGTCTCATCCGCGACGCGCGGCCCGCAGGCTCGCCGCCGGTGGTCGTTTACATGGGGGGATTCACCACCAATGGCGCCGACATCCTCTGGCTGGAACAGGAACACCGCCGCGGCATCGCGATGGTCCGCGTGGCCAACCTGGCGCACGACCTTGATGCCACCGCGCGCGAGCTCACCCTGGGCGAGCCGCGCGACGGCGAACTCGCGGTCGTCGCCAGCACGGCCGACGGCGTGGATCTGCAGGACCGCTCGCGTTACTGCTACTGGCTGCGACTGGACGACGAATTGATGAAGGTCACCGCCGTGGACGCCGCCACGGGCCGGGTGACCGTCGCGCGCGGCTTCGACCGAAGCGCGCCCGCCGCGCACCGGGCCGGCACCGCGGCGCTGGGCCCCGTTTATCTCGGCAATCGCGACCGGCCCAGCGTGCGCTTCAGCGCAAGCTGGCCCGGGGCGTCGGGCCGCATCCGCTACGCCGTCGAGCCCGGCCATCCCGAGGCCCAGGCCTACAAGGCCCGCTGTGTCATCGAGGTCATGCGCGCCGGTTACGATGGCGCCTGGTGGGACACCTTCCGGGCCGAGCCCATCAACCTATGCGATGCTTTGGGCCGCAATCTCAAGGCGGGGACCCTCTGGAATTCCGCCACGGGCCGGCCGCACGATTTTGCCAGCTCGCTCCAGTCGCTCGAAACCTATACCCGCAGCGTTCGCGCCATCGTCCACCGGGCCACAGGCCGCGAGCCCGTCCTGTATGCCAACTCCGTCGCGAGCACCTACAATCTCGGCGCCAAGGGGTTGATCAACGGCCCGGCGACACACGGCTTGCTCGACGGTTACTGCCTTGAGGATTCATTCTTGGCGCCAGAGACCCCGTCCGGCCGGCCGAGCCCGCGCGCCGGTGAAGCCGACCCGGTCGTGCCCGCGCCGCCGCCCATCACCTACGTCGCCACGACGGGCAGGACGTGGCTGCGCCATGTCGGCATCCTGGCCGACGCCGCGCGCGACCTGCTGCATGTGATCGGCATGAGCGGCGCCGCCGGTTATCTCGCGGGCCGGCTCAACTCCGATCTGCCCGATCACGCGCGCCTCATCCGTTACAGTTACGCCTCGTTCCTGCTCACCGTCACGGCGGAGCGTTCGACCTCGTTCGGCCTGCCGCTGATCGTCCAGCACGAGACCGGCCGGCCGGCCACCGCCACGCCCTGGCCCGAACTACTCTACGCCCCGATCGGCGACCCGGCCGGGCCCAACGACCTCGCGGGACTGAAGCTCGCGGGCTCGCCGTGCTACGCCCGGCATTTCACCGGCGGCTATGTCGTCGTGCATCCCGGGGAGCCGGGCGAGCCGGCCGAAGTCGAGGTGCCCGCCGGCCTGGTGGACGCGGAGAGCGGCCGGCCGGTCGCATCGGTGAAACTCGCGCCCGGCGACGCGGTCATTCTCGTCCGCGCCAAGTCCTGAACCTCGCATCGTGAAAAAACTGCTCCTGCTTGCTTTCGCTGCGCTTTGCGGCCTCGCGCTGCGCGCGGCGGAGCCGGCGGACCTTCCGGGTGAGCCATTGGTTTACAAACACGTCGACGGGCGCGAACTTAAGCTGTTCGTCTTCAAGCCCGCGGATTGGCGGGCGACCGGCGGCCCGCACTCGTGTTCTTCCACGGCGGTTCATGGACTGGCGGCGAGCCCGGCCAACTGGCGCCGCAGAGCACCTATCTCGCCTCGCGCGGTCTGGTTTGCATTTGTGCGCAATACCGCTTGATACCGGCTGGCGATACCAAGAGCCGGGAACTGCCCGCCGTCTGCGTGCAGGATGCGAAATCCGCCTTCCGCTGGGTGCGCGCGCATGCCGCCGAGCTGGGCATCGATCCGGCGCGCCTCGGCGCAGGCGGCGCTTCGGCGGGCGGCTACCTCGCCGGCTGCATCGCGCTGGTGCCGGGCGGGGACGACCCGGCGGACGATCTGCACGTGCCGCTCAAGCCCGCCGCGCTCGTATTGTTCAACCCGGTGATCGGCGGCCGGCCGGCAGAAGCGGCCGACGCGAAGTTCGAGCAGCGGTTTGGGGCGAAATCGGCCGTATTTCTTGAGCAATCACCCGCCAACCACGTCACGGCCGACGCACCGCCGACCGCGATTTTCCACGGCATGGCGGACACGGTCATTCCGCCGCTACAGATCCAGTGCTTCGCGCAAAGCATGGCCAAGGCCGGGGCGCGCTGCGACGTGCATTACTACGAAGGGCAGAGGCATTCGTTCTTCAACCGCGGCAACGCGGACGGCCGCTACTTCCGCGAGACCGCGCTCGCGGCCGATCGCTTCCTCGCCTCCCTCGGCTGGCTCCAGGGCGAGCCGGTGCCCGAGAATCTTCCCGCCAAACCGGCACCGGCTTCCGCGAAGTCCGCCCGGTGAAACCTGCGTCGGCCCCATCCACCCGATCCCTCATCATGCAAAACATCGCCCCGCGTTTTCTGCGGCTGCTGGCCGCGTTGCTGACGGCGGGCTTTACCGGCGGCCAGAATCATCCCGCTCATCCGGGGAAAGCTGCCGTCCGGGCCGAGCCCCAGCCGGGCCGGCAGGCCTGGACCTGCCGCATGTTCTGCTTCAACCTCAAGACCGAAGTCGCCCGGTGCGTGGATTTTTTCCGTCAAACCCCGGCCGCGTCCGCCTCAACCCGATGAACCCATGCACGCTACCATGAGTCCCTCGCGTCGGTCCGCCACCAAAAGCCCCGCGCCGGTCGTCCTCCTCTCTTTTCTCCTCGGCGCGCTGCTCGCGCCCGGCGCCGCTGCCACCGGCCGGCCCAATATCGTGGTCATCCTCGCCGACGATCAGGGCTGGGGCGATCTTGGCTTCAACGGCAACACCAGCGTGGCCACGCCGCAGATCGACTCGCTCGCCCGGACCGGCGCCCGGCTCGATCATTTCTATGTGTCCCCGGTGTGCTCGCCGACTCGCGCGGAATTTCTCACCGGCCGTTACCATTTGCGCAACGGGGTCCACGACACGGGCAGCGGGGGCGAGCGGCTGAACCTGGATGAGCATACCATCGCCGAGACCTTCAAGGCCGCCGGCTACGCCACGGGGCTTTTTGGCAAATGGCACAACGGCGGCCAGTATCCCTACCACCCGAACGCCCGCGGCTTTGAAGAGTTCTATGGCTACACCCAGGGGCACTGGCCGCAGTATTTCGACGCCGAGGTCGAGCACAACGGCCGGCGCGTCCGCAGCCGGGGGTTTCTCACCGACAACCTGACGGAGCACGCCGCGCAGTTCATCACGGTCCACCGGGACCGGCCGTTTTTCTGCTACCTGGCGCTGAACACCCCGCACACGCCGTTGCAGGTGCCGGAGCGCTTCTTCCAAAAATTCGCCGCCCGCGAGATCGGCCAGCGCGCGCAAAACCCCGCGCAGGAGAACCCGGACTTCACCCGCGCGGTCCTGGCGATGGCCGAGAACATCGACTGGAATGTCGGCCGCGTGCTGGACCGTCTCCACGAACTCGGGTTGAGCGACAACACCATCGTCCTCTATTTCAGTGACAACGGGCCCAACAGCTGGCGGTGGAACGGCGGGATGAAAGGGCGCAAGGGCTCGACCGACGAAGGCGGGGTGCGGTCCCCGTTCGTCATCCGCTGGCCCGGGCAGATCCCGGCCGGCACCGTGGTGCCGCACATCACCGCCGCCATCGACCTGTTGCCCACGCTCGCTGACCTGGCCGGCGTCACGCCCGCCGGTTCCAAACCGCTGGACGGGGTCAGCCTGAAACCGCTGCTCCTGGCCGGAGCCGGTCCGGCGCCGGCCTGGCCGGAGCGGATGATCTTTTCCGCTTGGGACGGCAAGGTCAGCGCGCGCACGCCGCAATACCGGCTCGATGCCGGCGGCGCGCTCCACGACCTGACCCGGGATCCGGGCCAGGCGAAGGACCTCGCCGCCGAGTTGCCCGCGGTCGCCCGCCGGCTCCGGCAGGCCGTGGCCGCGTGGAAACAGGAGGTCTCGCCGCGTGATCCTTCCGACCGCCGGCCTTTCCCGGTCGGTCATCGGGAGATGCCGCTCACGGAGCTGCCCGCCGGCGATGGCGTGCCGCATGGTGGGGTCCGGCGCAGCGCGCGCTGGCCCAACTCCTCCTACTTCACGCACTGGACCACGACGGATGACCGCCTGAGCTGGGATGTGGAGGTGGCCACGGCCGGCCGCTATCGGGCGACCGTTTATTACGCCTGTCCCGCCGCCGATGTCGGCTCGACCATCGAGCTTTCGCTCGGCGGCAGCCGGCTGGCCGCGGTGCTCGACCAGCCGAACGACCCGCCGCTGGTCGGCCGGGCGGACGACCGGCTTCCGCGGGAAGAGTCCTACACCAAGGACTTCCGTCCCTTCGACCTCGGCCTCATCGAACTGGCCGCCGGCCGCGGCGAGTTGACCCTCCGTGCGCTCAATATCCCGGGCCGGCAGGTGATGGAGCTTCAGGCCGTGGCGCTGACGCTGCTGCCCTGATTTGTCATGCCGCGCCAACCAGCCATGTTCCTTTTCGTGGTGCGCGGCGCGTCCGATTCATGGAGAGAAGACTGAATACGTCAGGTCTTGAGCAGACGCAGCAGGTCTTGCTGGCCCGGCGTGCTCGGGCAGGTGGCCGACTGGTCGTTGCTCCGGGTGTCGTCCGCACGTAACGCGGAAAGCGGGCGAGCAGGTCTGAAGTGTCGGCGGTCACGGGTATGCGGTGTGGGGCCACGATCCGAGTCTTACGGGCAGATCCGACTTGCGGCCGGCCGGCCGGGCTGCTGACTGGGCGGCGATGTATCACTCCGCCATACCCCTGGTGCGACTCCGCCGTCTGACCGCTGTTTTGCTGTTCGTGTTCGCCATAACGGCGCGCGCCGTCGATCCGGCGGCGGCCGGTTTCGATGCGGACAGACTTGGCCGGCTCGATCGCGCGATCCTAGCTGAGATCGACCAAAAGCGCCTGGCCGGTGGCGTAATGTTCATTGCGCGCGACGGCCGGGTGGTGAAGTTGCAGGCTTACGGCCAGCAAGATATCGCCGCCGGCAGGCCGATGCCCCCGGATGCGATCTTCCGCATCGCCTCGATGAGCAAGGCCATCACGACGGTCGCGGCGCTCATGCTTTATGAAGAGGGGCGGTTTATGCTGAACGACCCGGTGGGAAAATACATCCCGGCCTTCGCCAAGTCCGAGGTCGCGGTGCCGCCGCCGGTCGACGCGCCCGCCGGCACGAAATACGTCAAGGTGCCCGCCAAATCGCCGATCACGATCCGCCAGTTGATGACGCATACCGCCGGCCTGACCTATGGCGTCGGCAACAATCCCGCCGCCGCAGAGTTCAAGCAGGCCAACGTGCGGGGCTGGTATTTCGCCGACAAGGACGAGTCGGTCGGCGAGACCATGCAGCGGCTGGCGAAGCTGCCGCTGGCGCATCATCCCGGCGAGGCCTACGATTACGGTTTTGGCACGGATCTGCTCGGCCATCTGGTCGAGGTGGTGTCGGGCATGCCCCTGGACAAATTCATCGCCACGCGCATCACTGGGCCGCTGAAGATGCCCGACACCTGCTTCTTCCTGCCGCCGGAAAAAGCCGGCCGGCTGGCGACGGTCTACGGTGTGACGGATGGCGTCCTCGCGCCCGGCGACCAGGGTTTGTATGTGACCGGGCCGCGCAAGTGCTTTTCCGGCGGGGCGGGCCTGCTTTCCACGGCGACCGACTACGGGCGCTTTCTGCAGATGCTGCTCAACGGCGGCGAGCTCGACGGCGTGCGACTGCTCGGCCCGAAGACGGTGGATCTCATGCACGCCAACCACGTGGGCGATTTGCACGCTGGCGGCCGCCAGTCCTTTGGCCTCGGGTTCTGGGTCAACGACCGGCCGGGGCGCTTCGGCGAACTGGCCGGCGAGGGCTCCTACGGATGGGGCAGCGCGTATTTCCCGCAATACGTCGTCGACCCGAAGGAGCGGCTGGTCTTCCTCTTCATGACGCAGTTGCTTCCGAACGGCGGCAACGACCTCAACCAGCGCATGAAGGTGCTGACCTACCAGGCGCTGATCAAGTGAGCCCCCCAGGGCTAAACAAAGGGATGAACCTTTATGATATTCAGGTGCCGCAAGCGACCTTCGCAGCTGGCCAGTCCCTGCGTGATCTCCCGCAGAGCTTTGGCCTGGGCCAACTGGGAAAAGCTCATCGCCACAAACTGATCCCGGCAACTGAAACCCTTGCTGCACTTTTTCGCCCCGCTCCGGGCCACTGCGGAATCATATTCCCGACGATCAATCAGATTTGATATCGGGCTAAACAGGCTGGCGCATCTTGGCTGGGGGGGCCGGCCGCGTTGGTATGGGCGATCGTTTTTTCATCAATCGCAACCTTCACTCCTCTATCAACACGGCTCGATTTCAAATTCCTGTTTTGGACAGTAGTAGACCAGACGAAGGACCTTGCCGCCGAGTTGCCCGCCGGCGATGGCGTGCCGCATGGCGGGGTCCGGCGCAGCGCGCGCTGGCCCAACTCCTCCTACTTCACGCTCTGGACCACGACGGATGACCACCTGAGCTGGGACGTGGAGGTGGCCACGGCCGGCCGCTATCGGGCGACCGTTTATTACGCCTGTCCCGCCGCCGATGTCGGCTCGACCATTGAACTTTCGTTCGGCATCAGCCGGCTGACCGCAGTGCTGAACCGGCCGAATGATCCGCCCCTGGTCGGCCAGGCAGAAGACCGGGTGCTGCGGGACGAGTCCTACACCAAGGACTTTCGTCCCTTCGACCTCGGCCTCATCGAACTGGCCGCCGGCCGCGGCGAGTTGACCCTCCGTGCGCTCAAGATCCCGGGCCGGCAGGTGATGGAGCTTCAGGCCGTGGCACTGACATTGCTGCCCTGATATTTGTCATTCCGCGCCAACCAGCCATGTTCCTTTTTGTGGTGCGCGGCGCGTCCGGTCAGGGCGAGCGACCATCTCGCGCTTGACAGGCCTTTTATTGGATAGTTTGTTTGAACAAATGAAATCCCTGCCGAATTCACTCCGCGCCCGACCGGCCGCGTCTTCCCCTCTCCTGCAAGGATTGCGGCTCGACCCGGGAAGCTCGCTCCCGCTCCACGCGCAGGCCGAGCAGTCGCTGCGCACCTTGCTGGCCCGCCCGACCCAGACCCCGGGCACCCTGCTGCCAGACGAGGTGTCGCTCGCCAACGCCATGGGCGTGAGCCGCAACACCCTGCGGGCAGCGATTGCGCGGCTCGTAAGCGAGGGCCGCCTGAACCGCAAGGCCGGGGTGGGCACCCGCGTGGTGGAACCCCGGGTTCATTCCGGCGTCGGCGCCTGGCAGAGCTTCACCCGCGAGATGGAGTCGAAGGGCGTCAAGGTTGAGACTTATTCGGTGTCAGCCCGGATGGTCGCCGCGCCGGCCGACGCCGCGAGCCGACTGCACCTCAAGGCGGGAGCCGAGGTGCTCAGTCTTGATCGCGTTCGCGGATGGGATGGCCGGCCGGTGGTGCGCTTCCTCTCTTATCTGCATCCGCGCCTCGGGTTGACCGGCGACGATGACTATAACCATCCGCTCTACGAATTGATCCGAAATCGCAGCGGGGTCATCGCCGATCAATCCGACGAGGAACTGACGGCGGTGGTCGCCGACGGCCGGCTGGCGCGGGTGCTCGCCGTCAAGGCCGGCACCCCGCTCCTGCGACGCACCCGCACGGTGTTCGATACGCGGCGGCAGCCGATGGAGTATTCCATCGTCCACTATCGCGGCGATCACTTCGAACTCAGCCTCACACTGCGCCAGCATTGACCAGCCCTCCGCCAACCCGTTTCCCGACATGACATCCACCCCTGCCAATTCGCTCCGTTTCGTCATCTTCGCGACCGGCGTGACCGCCATCGGCGGTTTCCTGTTCGGCTACGACACCGCCGTGATCAACGGCGCCAACTCCTACCTCACGTCGCACCTGGGCCTGAACCCGGCGCAGGAAGGTCTGGCCGGCGCGAGCGCGATCCTCGGCTGCATCCCCGGGGCGATGTTCGCGGGGTTCCTAAGCGACCGGTTTGGCCGCAAAAAGATGCTTTTCCTCTGCGCCGCGCTCTACGCGGTGTCGGGCCTGCTTTCGGCCATCCCGCGCACGTTCGACGAGTTCCTGATCGCCCGGATCATCAGCGGCCTGGGCATCGGCGCCTCGTCCATGATCTGTCCGGTCTATATCGCGGAGATTGCACCGGAGAAATGGCGCGGCCGGCTCGGGTCGTTGTTCCAACTCGGCATTGTCACCGGGATTTTCCTGACGCTGTTCGTCAACCGGGTCATCCAGGGTCTGGGCGACGAGGCCTGGAACACTGCCTACGGCTGGCGCTGGATGCTCGGCATGGAGGTCGTGCCGGCCCTCGCGTTCATCGGCCTGCTGTTCACCGTGCCCGAGAGCCCGCGCTGGCTCGCCCGCCGTGGCCGCGCCGACGAGGCCCGCGCCATCCTCACCCAGGTGGACGGTCCGGCGCACGCCGACCGGGAGATGACAGCCATCCGCGCCACCGCGACCCAGATTGAGCCGCCCTTCTCCGCGCTGTTTGCCGGGAATTACCGCCGGCCCCTGCTGCTGGCGGTGTCGCTCGCGCTGTTCCAGCAATTCTGCGGCATCAACGCCATCATGTATTATTCGACGAAAATCTTCGCGTCCGCCGGCGCGGTGAAGAATGTCGCCTTTGCCTCCTCCGTCTGGGTCGGGCTGATCAATCTCGTCTTCACGTTGGTGGCCATCGCCTTCGTGGATCGCCTCGGACGCCGGCCGCTGCTGCTCATCGGCACCGCCGTGCAGGCCGTGGCGCTGCTGCTG